>Ga0256833_1001157_pt1 | contig 19742 bp, 12 predicted proteins | sample 356284metaG_FD_190535 | JGI IMG/M metagenome (GOLD analysis project Ga0256833, IMG submission 190535) | Hydrothermal vent microbial communities from Mid Atlantic Ridge, Atlantic Ocean - 356-284 | ecosystem: Environmental > Aquatic > Marine > Hydrothermal vents | place: Atlantic Ocean: Mid... | reverse complement strand
AACGCGCTGATTGCGTTTATTTTCAGCTATCCAGACCTGAGCGATATTATCAGCATCATTTCTTAATGCTGATTCTACGGCATGAATGCCAGTAATAAGGGTTTTCATAATTTAGTACCTGAATCCATGAGTCCACTACGGCACAGTGAATAAGCTATTGATTCATCACGGGTTTAAAAAATACCCGCTTAACCTAAGGGTGAAGCTCAATTATGCAGAGCTTTTTAAATCCCGTGCTAAACCAATATCTTATCCCCTGCTATCCGCATTGGACTCACGGATTCAGGTAGTAGATTCTTAAATGCAAGGAGTATATCTCAAAAACTGAATTTTTTATTCTAGTATATTCTTGAATAATCAGTAACTAGACACATATAATAGCTAACTTATTTTACTGATGGTTTAATATGCCTTACGTTGTGCAAAAATTTCTGGGTCTGGTTATCCTTTCTTCAACTGTGGGCTTAGTCTGCCTACAAGTTTTATTTCATCTTTAAAAGGCGGGTTGAGAGTGAGTAAAGCTAAACGCTATGATCCTGAAAACCAGTTGTTAAACACAGTTAAAACAGGGCTAAAAGGCATATTGCTTTTTTTAATGCCCCTACCTGTCTTGCTTGCCGCCATTATCCATTTGGTTAAAGGGCATATCTTCGCCAGTCTGACTGCGGGAGGCTTATATGCAGGCTTTATGGTTGCCGCTATAGTTGCCCGCCACGGCTTTAAACTTGAAAGTCAGTTTAAACAAAAAAAACTTGCTAAAGCACCTGCAACACCCTTTAAATCAGTTGCTGCTGTTATACTGGCTATAACAACAGGGTTAACCGCTTTTTTACTTTCAGATTATAAGCTGTTTGCAAGTATTCTTATTGGGTTTGTTACAATACTAGGTTTTTATCTTGCTTATGGTCTTGATCCAAGGCGTGATAAAACAGGCAATATCTCATTAGGAGTGAGTGCTGATGAGGTTTTTGAAGCACTTGAAGCCGCTGAAATAAAGATTGATATTATTGAAAAAGCACGTAAAAACATAGGCAATTATGAATTTGATCAGCATCTTAAACGCATTGTTGATAAAGCCCGTGGTATCCTGACTCTAATCGAAGAAGATCCAAAAGACCTTGGTCGCGCCCGTAAGTTTTTAAAAGTCTATCTTGATGGTACAGCGCGTGTTGCAGAAAGCTATGCGAAAACACATGAACGAGATGCAACCACTGAAATACTTGATTCAAACTTTCAAGAAGTGCTAAATTCTATTGAAACTACTTTTGATGAACAGCATAAAAAATTATTAGAAAATGATCAGTTTGATCTGGATGTAAAAATAGAAGTTCTTAAAACACAGCTAAAACATATTTAAAAATAACACACTCTTAGGAAACCACTATGTCTGAAACTCAAGCAACTACTCAAGCAACTACCCAAACGCCTACAGAAGCAATCGTCCCTGGTACAGAAATAGCCGAATATAAAGAAATATCGAAAGAAGTCATTGCTTATAATGATGCTCAAGGTGATGAGAAAAAAACTATTGAAGAGTTAATCACTGAAATTGATGTTGAAGACCGTAGCACCATTATTTTCTTTGGTGCAAAGGCTCAAGAAGAAATGAGTACTATTTCAGAAAATATGTTGGAAGGTGTTCGCAATAAAGATTTAGGCGCAGCAGCAAGCCCACTGAATGATATGATTGCAACCATTAGGGGCTTTGATGTTGATGAGCTTAACCCCAATAAAAAATTAGGTTTTTTTGCTAAATTATTCGGCAAAGCAAAACCTGTTTCAGTCTTCCTCAGTAAATACGATGATGTTCGTAAGCAAATCAATAATATTACTGACCGCATGGAAGAACAGAAAACACAGTTACTGACTGACATTATTTCGTTAGATAAATTATATGATGCAAATTTGGATTACTTTCATAAGTTAGAGCTTTATATTGCTGCTGGTGATGAAAAATTACGGCTCATTGATGAAAACCAAATCCCTGAACTGCAAAAAATTGCTGAAGAAAATAAAGAAGATATGTTGGCGGCACAAGCAGTTCGTGATATGCGTGGCGCACGTGATGATCTTGAGCGACGCTTGCATGATTTACGTTTAACCCGTCAAGTTGCCATGCAAAGCTTACCGAGTATTCGCTTAGTGCAAGAAAATGACAAAGCACTCATTAATAAAGTCAACTCAACCTTAATTAACACTGTCCCACTATGGAAAAACCAGTTGGCGCAAGCTGTTACTATTTTTCGTATGAGCGACACTGCTGAAACTGTCAAAAAAGCCTCTGATTTAACCAATGATTTATTAGAAAGCAATGCTGATAACCTACGCACAGCTAATGCTGAAGTTCGCAAACAAATGGAACGCGGTATTTTTGATGTGGAATCGGTTAGAAAAGCAAATAACCAGCTTATCGAAACCATTAATGATAGTTTAAAAATTGCCGAAGAAGGTAAAATTAAACGTGCTGAAGCAGCTAAAGAATTACAACTCATGGAAGGTGAGCTACGTCAGGCATTGATTGCGGCTAAATCTCGTGCTGATAACCCTGCGGAACAAATTGCAGATGAAACAAGCAAAGATATTAAATCCTAAATCATAAAAAAATAGCACAAACACTTCAAGGAGATCAATATGGGACTTTGGGATAAATTATTCGGCGAATTTATTGATATTATTGAGTGGACAGACTCAAGTGTTGACACGATGGTGTATCGTTTTCAACGCTATGGTAATGAAATAAAATTTGGTGCAAAACTCACCGTGCGCGAATCACAAATTGCTGTTTTTATCAGTGAAGGTGAGATTGCTGATATTCTTGAGCCTGGCATGTATGAGCTAGAAACCAAGAACCTACCAATTTTATCAACCCTACAGCACTGGGATCATGGCTTTGAAAGCCCATTCAAGGCTGAAGTTTACTTCTTTAATACTCGCCAGTTTGTTGATCTTAAATGGGGGACTCGCAACCCTATTATGATGCGTGATAAAGAATTTGGCATGGTTCGCCTACGCACCTTTGGAACTTACAGCATCCGCATTAAAGACCCTGCTAAATTTATCCGTGAGATTGTCGGCACTGATGGTCATTTCACCGTAGATGAGATAAGCAATCAATTAAGAAACTTGATTATTACTCGGTATACTAATTTATTGGGCAGTTCTGATATTCCTGTGCTTGATCTGGCAGGAAATCAAGAACAATTAGGTGAGTTACTTACACACCGCATTGCACCTGAATTTTTAGACTATGGCTTAGAGCTTACCAAAATCTTGGTAGAAAACGTCTCTCTTCCACCAGCAGTTGAAGAAGCCTTAGATAAGCGTACTAGCATGGGTATGATAGGTGATTTAAATAAATACATTCAATTTGGCGCTGCTGAATCGATGCAAACAGGAGCTAGCAGTGGCACAGGAAGTGCTATTGAAATGGGTCTTGGTTTTGCAATGGCGAATAAAATGGCACTCGATATGGCACAGCCACAAAATGATACAGTAGCAAAAACATCTGCTACCCTACCCGCGTCACCACCACCTTTACCAGACACGAATTGGTATGTAGCTATCGACCGTAAAACGATGGGACCTTATGATCTAAATACCCTTGAACAACTTGCTAATAGCCGTCAAATCACACCAGGAACACTAGCATGGATTGATGGCATGAAAAATTGGGAATCAATCGAGAAAATAGAAGCATTGAATGGTTTATTTGATGACGAAACAAATCAACCACCCGCTTTACCTGACACACAAAAACCAAATAATTAATAAGAGTCAACAAGTGAGCAAGCGTTTTGATAAGAATACCCGCTTTGTACCATTGCCAACAAATGAAAGCCAAGAAAAAGATGCACAGATAATCAAACGGGCAAGTTTTGTCTGTAAGAATTGTGGTTCTGATCTAGTTTTTTCACCTACATCGCAGGATTTACTTTGCCGTAATTGTGGTAACCATTATCCAGTTGAAGCATCAGAAGAACCAATTCAGGAGTATGACTTCAAACAAGCAATACATGAACTGGCTCGCTTACGTCACAACTCCCCCAGTGATAAACGCATTTCTGTTATTCATTGCCCATCTTGTGGGGCAGATTTTAGCTTCAAAAAAACAGAACATGCAGGCGAATGTCCCTATTGCGCAACACCCGTTATCGCAGGATCAGCAGAGGCGCGTTTTATCACACCTCGCTCCCTATTGCCTTTTTCAATTGAAAAAAAACAAGCTATTTCAATTTTTGATGAATGGATAGGTAGCCGTTGGTTTGCCCCATCATCACTAAAAGATCATAGTAAACGTGATGAAAAACTTGTTGGTATCTACCTACCCTACTGGACCTATGATAGCCAGACTTATAGCCAATATCGTGGTCAACGAGGAATGACGTATTATGATCGCCAAGTATATACCACTGTTGAAAATGGGCGACGTGTTCAGCGTGTTAGAATGGTTCCACGCATTCGTTGGACACCTGTAGCAGGTCAGGTTACTGTTCATTTTGATGATGTTTTAATAGGTGCAACAAAAACATTACCTCGAACTATTATTGATCACTTACAACCTTGGGACTTAGGTAATTTAGTTCCTTATTCTGAAGAATATATCAGTGGATTTCGTAGTGAGATTTATCAGGTAACTGTAGATCAAGGCTTCCTACAAGCAGAAAATGTAATGGAAAGAAAAATTCATCAGAATATCAGATACGATATTGGCGGTGATCATCAACGTATATCTGCCGTTAACACACAACACGAAAACACCAGCTTCAAACACATCTTATTACCCGTCTGGTCTGCCGCCTTTAAATATCATGGAAAGACCTACCGTTATGTCATCAATGGGCGCAATGGCACAATACAAGGAGAACGTCCTTATAGCATTGCCAAAATTGCACTAGCCGTAGTAGCGGCACTAGCCGTGATGCTAGCACTATTATTTGTAATGGAACAACAAGGCGTATTTAATAATACCTGAATCCGTGAGGTCACTACGGCACACGACGCAAGCTATTGATTCATCATGAGTTTAAAAAATACCCGCTTAACCTACGGGTGAAGCTAAGATTTAGTGAGCTTCCCATCTGCGCTAGCAGATGGTGAACTCAATTATGCAGAGCTTTTTAATTCTCATTCTAAACCAATATCTTACGCCCTGCTATACGCATTGACCTCACGGATTCAGGTAATATTAGATTAATCTGAAACATTTCTAAGCATGAAAATATATTCAGTTTAAGTTCATCAGCAACCCGTACAATACACAACAACTTCAAAGATAAATGGTCACGCGGTTAAAAATAATAATATGATCAAGCTAATAATAACAATAAGTATCTTGAAGTTTTAATAAATCTGGCTGAAAACAACTTCAGCCAGAAATAATTATAAAAAAATATACAATAGCACTTGCGTAATTTAAAAAGCTTCATTAAAATGCGCGCTTCGCCGCAATAGCTCAGTTGGTAGAGCAACTGACTTGTAATCAGTAGGTCCCGAGTTCGACTCTTGGTTGCGGCACCATATTTGTAAAGGCTGGAGATTTCTTCTCCAGCCTTATTCAAACAGCCACACTACCTTACTTTTCAAACACTCCATAAATAAATACTTGGTTATATGCATCCCTGCATATGACTCATTCGTGTATTTAATTCTTTTATTGCTTCATGGAATACAGGCACAAAAAAGCCCCAGCTCGATAATCTAATCATTTATCGATAATGCTGGGGCTTAGGATAGTTTGAGGAGAAATTGGAAGCCTCATTCCATCCACGATCCCTGATTCCACCATTCTAATCAAAATAGAAACTGGAGTCCAACATGAACTCGGAAGCAAACAAGGATAGACAATGCATTATTATTACCATCTGCTCAACCAAAGGTGGTGTAGACAAAACAACATTAGCCGCCAATATTGGTGGTTTATTAACCGACCTTAATTACAAAGTACTATTAATTGATGGCGATATCCAACCTGGATTATCTTCCTACTATCCCATCAAATATTATTCACATCATGGCTTATCACAGCTTATAAAAAATGAAGGTGATCCTAAAGATTGCATCTCAAATACAACAATTCCAGACCTTGATATTGTCATATCCAATGATCCTGACGGTATTATTCAGGATTGGATAACGAGTATGCCAGCTGGTCGCATCACCCTTAAAAGTACTCTGGATACTTTGCGCCCCTCTTATGATTTCATAATTATTGATTCACAAGGGGCAAACAGCCCGCTCCAACACACGACTGTATTAGCCGCAGATATACTGATCTCCCCTATTCCGCCCGACATTGTTTCTAGCCGTGAATTTCAACGCGGTACATTAGGTATGCTTAAACTGCTTGAGCCTTTAAGTGGTATTACTTCACTCGGACAACTTTATGGATTGATCTACAGAAAAGACCGCACCAAAGATGCCCGGTTATTTTCTGATGAATTGACCTCCATGACTTTTCAGGAGTCCAAATCAAAGATTCGTATTCTTAATACGATGGTTCCCTCACTGGTTGCCTACAAAAATGCAAGTACAGAAAAGACCCCTGTTCATCAGATAGATTTACGGGCTAAAGAAACCATGTGTGAACTGGTATCCGAATTCCTGCCAAACCTTGCTATTCAATGTAAAGCGTTTAAGGAGGCTAAATAATGACTTCCCAAACAGCAAAGGCAAAAAAGAAAACCAGTAAACCTAATATTAATGCAGAATTAAACGTGACAGACCTGGGAAAAAGAAGATCGCTTGCTTTATATAAAGATGGACAGGTTCTAACGCTTAAATATTGATCAGGTCAGCACCTATGACAAGAACCCGCGCAATCAAAAAAATGCTGAATATGACAGTATTTATGAAAGTATAAAAGCCAATGGACTTGAAGACTCTTTAAGTGTCTCTCAACGACCTGAAGATGATCATCTTAGCTTCTTCTTGATTCGAGGTGGCAACACTCGATTAATGATTCTGAAAGACCTTTATAGGGAAACATCTGATAAAAAATACTACGAATTTAGTGCTCGATTTAAAAAATGGGAATCTGAATCGAATGCGGTGATAGGACATTTACGGGAAAATGATGCCAGAGGAGATTATGTATTTATTGATAGAGCCTTAGGAATTCGCCAAGCAAAGATAGAGCTACAAGCGGAAACAGGTGAAAAAGTATCCGACAAAGGTTTAATTAAAATCCTTTGTGATCAGGGTTACAAGCTTAGCGGACCTGATCTGAGACGCATGAATTATGCTGTAGACACATTATATTTAGTTTGCCCTAAATTACTTGGTAAAAACATTGGACCTCGTAAAATTGATGAAATTAAGAAACTAGATAAAAAGCGGTAGTGGGTCATTGCTGTGAAATGGTTTATACTTAGCTGATGATATATTACCAAGAAATTAAATGCCCGCTTTGTAAGACAATGAATCTTGGAAAAGCAGGAAAAAGTGCAAAAGGTGTTCAACGTTATTTTTGTAAAAATGAGGACTGTTCCAAGCATACTTTCATGCTGGAATATGACAATAAAGCTTGTGAACCTGGTGTAAAAGAAAAGGTGATTGAAATGGCAATCAATGGAAGTGGAATCCGTGATACAGCACGTGTTCTCAATATCAGTAAAACGACAGTCATACGCTGGATTAAAAAAAGCTAATAGGCTGGTTCAAGTTAATCCTAACTTTCAAGTATTTGACGAAGATCAGCCTTGTGAGGTGACACTTAAACCCTTCTGCCAAGAGGTAGAGCTTGATGAACAATGGTCTTTTGTTGGGGAAAAATCAAACCAGTGTTGGATTTGGTTGGCTGTAGAACATTCAACGAACATTGTGTTAGCCTATGTTTTTGGGCGACGAAAAGATGATGTTTTTAAGGACTTAAAAGCCTTGCTGAAACCACTAAATATTCAGCGTTATTATACCGATGATTGGGGGGCTTATGAACGAAATATCCCTGCAAGTCAGCATGAAAAATTGGAAAACAGAACACGCAAAAAATAGAGCGTAAAAACTTAAATTTACGGACATGGATTAAGCGATTAACACGGCGAACTATTTGCTTTTCCAAATGTGAAAAAATGCATGACACGGTAATTGGATTATTGATCAATAAAGTTGAGTTTGGAATTGACATTCATGCCTAAAATCACAGAAATGACTCACTACCCAAATAAGGACTAGGGTCACTATAACTAGTCAGTAATACACGTCGAGTTGCACGAGTCATAGCAACATAGAGCAAAGCTCTTTCCTCTAAGTCTGCCTGCTTCGCTTCTACTTTATCACCTTTTCCTTCAACTGCATAAGCGAGGGGCACTATACCTTCATTTAAGCTTACAATAATCATTTGATCAAATTCTAAACCTTTAACACGATGCATAGTTGCCATCCTCACTTGAGAATTATCGCTCTTTTCAGAAGAATTTCCATGAACACGTTGAAACAATAATCCAGCTTTAGTTAACCCATCTTCAATATTTTCGAGTTCTCGTTTAATTCGAGCAACGATACAAATATTTCCTAATGGCATCACACCTTCGTTCTTTATTTTTTTCAGATACTCAACTACGTACGTAGTTTGCTGTTTTACACTATCAAAATTTTCAATAAGAGGTAGCTCACCATGTGTCAGTGACTTATAACCATTATTATCATCCTTATCCCCATCAAGATCATCAACGGTGAATCCAGCCAATAGCTTAACTGCAGATTCTCTTATTTCTTCTGTTGTACGGTAGTTAATTCTTAGTTTCCTAGATCTACCAACAATATTTATTCCACAGTGGCTTAGTACCACTTTATTTCGTCCATATATCCGTTGATGTCCATCACCAACAATAAACAGATCATTCGGAGCCTCTTGAATTATTTGACGTAATAAATTAAAAGCCTGTGTACTCATATCTTGGGCTTCATCCACGACTACAGCAGCATAAGGTAAAGGGGTCATTTCATGTTTCAATAACGCAGCTGCATCTCTATAAGCATCATCAACTTCTTTTACTTTATGCCGATTTAGGAGATTGCGGTATTCCTCAAAAACTCTCCAAACTTTTATCCTATCAGCTCGCTTTAGACTTGTTCCTCGTCCTATTCTTGATGCTCTTTTATATTGATCTAATGATTCAATGCTTTGAGGTTGAATTACTTTCTCCCATTCCTCTCGATAAAAAGCATCAGGAAAAGATAGACTACTGGGCATAACATCCATTGCTTTATCCCATAGTTCTCTTATTTCAGAAGAAAATAAATTATAATCATAGTCACGTTTTCTCAAAAACTGAGAAACCCAACGATCTAGGTTTATAATCTCAATTTTTGCCATCAGGTCAGGATTACAAATTGATCGTAAGTTATTCTCAATATCTGTTGCTAAGTTTCTCGTAAAAGTAGTGAAAAGTATTTTCTTATTATCACTGACAATATTTTCAACCAACCATTTTGCTCGATGTATCGCTACTACTGTCTTACCTGTGCCAGCCCCACCTAAAACACGCACTGCTCCATTTTTGTTTCCTCTTGATAATTTTCGCTGTGAGGGGTGTAAAAAGACTCTCCACTTATCCAGTGGCGCATTAAGAATAGCTTGCAACTCTAATTCATCATCAACAACTACGAATCTACTCTGGCTATCAAGTGTTTCTAGCGCTGTGGCAAAGTCATTAGTATCAACCTCAGTACCAGAAAATTCACGGCTATTAATAATCTCATCATAACGAGATCCTGCCATATACATAAACAGACCTTCATAGGCTTCAAGCGGCAAGCGATTTTCAATACCATCTAGATCACTTTCATTTTTAACTGTATGGACTAAACCTATTAAATCTTCAGGAACCCCCAGTCGCATTAATTCTTTATCCTTCAACTCGGCAAATAAGTCAGGAATAGAATGATTTACTTTTACTTCAGAGGCAGTATTAGATTCATGCACTATTTCAGTTTCGTAAACTTGAATAGAGCCTGTAATGGAATTAATTTTACATTGATGACGCGTAGCCCAATCATAAGCCTCATCGTGATGATCAACCCAAAGCAACATGTAAACATTGCCCACATCAGGTTTTAAGACGATACCTCGATAGGCTTGATCAATTCGAACAGAACGCATATTCGGGTCACTTGCATCCCTAATTTTCTCGTAATTAATACTATTTGATTTGGGATTCTGTTGAAAGTTAGAAATAAATTTACTAACTTTCCCTTGCTGTGCTTGAGGCAATTTTGAAAAAGCTGAAAAGAAATCTGAAGAAATTGCCACCTTTACTTTCATAGTCATTATTTATCCTTTGGGCCGATTTGGTTTACCAACTTTTCAAAAATTATTAGCCATTTGGCATTATCATCTAATTCTATTACCTGCCAACCAGATTGCTTAAATAAATTACTATATTCAACTTGTGATTCAAGCAAACCGACAACCTTTAAGCTATCCCAATAAAACTCTGCTTCAGCAATAATTTCACCAACACCGTCTTGTAATTCATAAGAAATTTCTGGTAATGGTAATTGCTTCTTTACTAATTTATGTAGCGAATCATGAAACTCCTCCAAGGCATCTTCCAATAGGCTTTCAGTTATCTCATCATCAACAGAAGCTTTTTTATCAACACTTGGCACATAAATACTACTACGCCAATTTAAAGTCTCATAAACACCTATTTCACCACCTTCAGCTGTAAAAAAACCACTAGCTGGCATAAATTGAAATAAATTATAAACTCGCAAAAAACCATGCCATGCTGCCTTATAATCCTCAGATTCCAAATCAGACTGATTATTTAATATGACATTAAAGTTCGCTAACTCAGGGTTCAATTCTTTTATTGACAATTCTGGGAGCTTGCAAAGAATAGTCAGTAAATCATCTCCCTTATAGGACAATCCTCCATAAAAAGCTTGCTCACTAACTTGTTCAAAATCATTAACACGAGAACTTGGAGCAACCTTCTTAAATCTATTTATTACAGCAGAAACTGTTTCAGTAGATTTCATCTTTTTATCAAACCAACCTAATCCATGAACAAATACCATTTTCTGCCACTGAACAGGATCAGGATCCTGTAAATATAACATCAATTGTTCTAATGGAGATTTAAGTGGTACACCCCGAATACTTGCAATACCCAATTCTGCTGTTAGCTTCTTTTTAGCACTCCCCAACTGTTCATTTTGGATTTCATTAAATGGATTCCTAGAGTTTATTTGACTTTTAGCAAATTGCTGATTGACATCTGCCCATGTTAACGACCATTGATAATAATGACCACTTTCTACAATAGACAAACGCTTTAAAGTATCTTCTGTCACTGTTGACTTATGCCACTTAAATCCGTCCATAAAGATAGCTATTGGGAGAAAACCATCATCTCTCGAAGAAGAAATCATAAAGTCAGGTTTAGATGAAATATTTACACCTTCAGATTCACTTAACATCTTCTGTGGCTCAATTAAATACTCTCTATCAGAATCTCCACGTCCAACTCTAAGATAGTAACCAGGCTTACCTAAAATAACCTGCGGATGAATTTGCACATCCCACGATTGATTCAGACCAAAGCGTCGAATTGCTTCAATAAATCGAGCTTCCAACTCACTGTCCATAACTGGATTAACAGCAATATCATCAACCTTCTCAATGGCTACTATTTTATCTTCCAAGTCTAATATATTACTGAATAGCTCTACTGCTAATGACCGTGATGTTGACTCCATTCCGTGGCTATTTCGATATGCATAAAGGCAGTGATAGCATCCATCATTTTCAGTATGATTACATTCACAAGTAGCCATAACATCACGGGCCAATCGGAACAATTCCATCAGCTCTATTGGCTTATCCATCAAATTCTGTAAATAACCTGTTCCACCAGGCACTGAGTCATAAAGCATTAAAAAATGTTGTCGTATATCAGAATCAGGTATGGGTGTTGAATAAGTCATTGCCCTCAGGTGATCAACTTTTCCTCCAAACTTTTTCTTTAAACCTAGCTGTAAAGCAGCAATAAATGAATTTAAATACCGCTCAGCACCTTCTGTTGTATAAATTGGTAACAAGATTCGTAACGCTTCTGAAGTAAACTCTCGGTAAAGATACAAACAATCAATAAAGTTTTCGTCATCGTCTTTATCCTTTCCAGGACACACAAAGGAATGTTTACGATCATTTTTCTTCGTTTTATGAACCATTCCACAATATTGGCAAAGTTTAAATCCAGGGCGAGCCAAAGACTCACCGCCAATCAACGTCTCTTCATGATTCGCACTGAACTTTCCAAAATTAACCTCACGAAAATCAACTTTGCGAATAAACTCAAAACCAAAAGGAAAGGTTTTACTGTCAAGTTTATATGCCGACTCCACATATTCTGGAGAGAAATCAGGTAATAATTGTTTCGTATAAAAAACAGGTTCTCTATCATCAGAGTCATCTCCTATACGACTATCTCTATCACTCGTATTGGCCATTACCTGACGTAATCGAACCATTGAAACACTTTGCCCCGCATCACTCCACATTGGATCATGGCAACGTGGACAGACTGGATTAGGTTCACCAATGTCCTCTTTTGAATGATTACAACTAGGACAAAAACGCCATTTTTCAATATTTGAGAGCTTCAAATCAACTTGCTCAATTGAAATCTTTCTCCCTCCAGCATAAAACGTATTTTCAGGTGCTAATTCACTAATTGCTGAAGAGGCAGCACGTTCATATTCAAACACTTCATTCTCAAAGCTTTTACCATCTTCAGAAGTTTGAGCTTTCTTACGATAAATAACTGAACGTAAAGTAACCCCTGATTCAGGAAAAGCATAATTTGGCAATAAACCCTCATCGGTGAAAAAGTTTAAAACTTGCTTACCGTTAATTTTTCGTAGAATTGCCTGAAGCCCCTGTCTTTCAAGACTAACTTCATCTATTTCAGCAACGATAGCTTCATCCATTGGTTTTTTTTCAAGCTTCTTAAGGTATTTACGCAATTGTTCAATTTTATCTTTTAAAGACTTTCGCTCTTTGACTATCTCAAATAAGAATTGAATGAGATTATTTTCAAAACCTTGTGATAGAGAGCTACCTTCAGCCCCTCCCAACAAGAATTTATTTAATTCATTCTGACTATGCGTATTCAACTGCTCTTCAAATAAACCTAGAAACCGTTCAAATAAATCATCAGCATTCTGACGAACAAACGTTAAAAACGTATAAGGAAACGCTTTAGTATCTGCTCGTTCTACAACATTTAAAACCTGATTCATTCTTGTAGGAATAGCCGAATCATTAATACCTGTTGCCACCCAATTATCAAAACAAAAAGCCGTTAACTGTCTTTTTATAACAGCAGAAGCATTTAAGTAAATATCAGGAGCCTCAACACTTCCTGTCATCATCTCTTTAGGATCAGCATAGAAATGTAGATCATGGGGCTTACCTTGAGCAACCGTGAAGTTAAAAGCATTTCCGTCCAATCTACCAGCACGACCAATACGCTGAAGATAATTCGCTTGGGAAGGAGGCACAGAGCAAAGTAAAACTGATGATAAATCACCAATATCAATACCCATTTCTAACGTTGGTGTTGCCGATAACAAGTTAAGTGACCAAGGGTGAGTACCCTGCATAAAACTGTCTTCAATCTCTTCTCTTTTTTTCCTTCCTAATAGTCCAGTGTGTTCATGAGCTATAACTCGGTGAATTTCACCTTTAGTATAGAGCTGCTTTAACCAATGTGGTTTAGTGTCTGTTTGCGACAATAAGGCATGATCATTAATAATCAATGAAGGCATTCCATCAACTGCATTTATCATCTTATTTGGAATATAGAAAAATGGTTGTTGATCTGTGGTGAGATTTATAAGTTTCCTGCTAATGTAAAGTTGCTTGGGATTTAAAGCCCAGACTTGCGCCCCTGCACTTTCAAATTCCATCAGCAAACCATTGCTTACTAATGTTTTAATGACAATTGTAAATATTTCAGCTTCAATACTTTCACTAAAAGATCCACCAACCAACTCAATCTTTTCTGTTGCTAAAAGTGTTTTTGCACACCAATTTTGATACCAACTTTTTCCCTTTTTGTTAATCAAGCAATCAAATTCAGGATGAGAGTTCTTATTACAAATAAAAGAAGGGCCATTTGAAAACTCAGAAAAATTAGGCAGAAAAGGAATTTTATTTAAAATAAATGTCTTACCACTATTCTGAATATAGCCCTCTAAAAACTCATGATATATTGCCCCTCTTTGCTTCATATACATCAACAAGCCTAGAATAAAGTGCAACACTATTTCATATTCAAGATGTTGTAGCCCAAGCTCTTCCGCTAATTGACCTTGAAGCAATTCTGCACTATTTTTTACAGGCTCTAGCTTAATGCCTAAAGTAGCCGTACCTGTTCTCTGTAAAGAACGACCGATTGCACCACGATAACCAAACTCGGCAAGAACTTCCCATTCAAATCTCTTTTTAATATCAGGAATTAATCTTGTTCCTTTAGGAGAAATACCCTGTTCGGTAAGATTAATATATTCGGGGTAATACAGCATATTAGGAGCAATAAATTCACTAATAAAACGAATATCATCTAAAGCCCTAGTGTTTAGCTTGGTATCTAACCAGAAATTTGAAACATGCTGGTAGAATTCTATCAAGCCAATATCGTCATTCTCTGGAATAGCCTGTGCTATCGCCATTCTCACATTATGCTGCCAAGTTCTAGCGGCAAAAAATCCTGCCCGATGTGCAGCGTCCTGAACATTATCTGAAAAGGTAATTAATTTTTTATCATCGTTATAGGGAGTTGCGTAGCTCTGATGGATCGCCACACTAGAAAGACTTGCCGAACGCGCTCCAAAAACCATCATCGAGTGTTGGCTAAGACAAACAGGACAATGATGCTCGGTTACTAGACGGGGTGTTCCCTTTATCGTCCGTTCTTTAATAAAGTTAGGTTGATAAACATAAGTCTGACTCTCCTCGCCACAAGATGCACAAACACCTTCAGACGATTGCAAAGCACCGCAACAACCACACAAATAACTTTTAAAACCAGTAATAGAATCAGGTTCTTTAAAGTCATTATCAATAGGGAAAAGTGTAATCAACTCAGGAGAGTTACCAAAAAAGGCGTTATAGACAAGTCGTAAGTCAGTCTTTAACGTATTTTGCTCTTTAGGCTTCACCCCAGCCCATGCAGTTGCATGGCACTTAGTGCATTGAACAACGGGTAAATAAATATCATCAGTGGATTGCTTTAAGTCATCCGAAAAGCTTAGTGCGATAGGTGAATGATTTTCAACTTCGGCATCTGAACTTTCACTAACAGGCTTAAGCTGTTTAATAGGGGCAACCATTCTCCTTAACTCTCGCACCCATAGCTGTACTCGTAAATTTACTAAAGGTAATTCTGGATTCTTTGGAGAGCGAGCCCAAGACGTTAAAGCACAGACCGAATTAATTAAATTCTCAATATCTCTTCTACATATTCCATCAGGGAGTAGCTTTTGATACTCATCGACAAGCCTATGCATAGGAAAAGCAGGTTCAGTCAGTAACTGCAACAAATTATAAAAAAACTGATGTTGTTTAAGTTTTTCCCCTAATTCTTTTCTCCACTCAGGATCATCTATATCTTCAACTGGCTCACCCTGAAACAATAATTGAAACTGCGCCTGCAAATAAGTTTCTTCAGAATCATAATTATCTGGGTTAATTATTTCTGAGAATCCTTCTGTTACAAAAAAGCCATATTTAATCGGTTGATTACCAATAAAATCTGATGAAGTTTCTCTAGCCTCACCAATAACACTCTCAGCATCAAAATTATCTTGAAATATCTTCCCCGCAAACTCAGTCAAACCCTGAACAGAAGAGTCATCTCCCAACGTTGCCGATGTCCCAACACAAATCAAATGCTCTTTAGGTGTTTGCAAACGATCCTTCATGCGTCGAATCAAACAGGATAAATCTGTTCCTTGAGCACCATCAAAAGTATGTAATTCATCAACAATTAAATACTTAAGAGTCTCTTCTGAATTATGCTGCCAAAGCTTTTGATCCTTAGGTCGCATCAAAAGGAAATCCAGCATTTTATAATTTGTTAATAAAATATCAGGAGGATTAGATCGAATTGTATACTTATCCGTAATCACCTTCTCAGGCATCATAGATTTTATCGTACTACCCGAATCATCACCTCCGACAAACAAACCAACACGTACTTTACCCTTAAGATTTGGAGACGAATTGATCACTTTAGCAAAGCGCTTTGACTGATCCGTAGCTAAGGCATTCATCGGGTAGATAATAATTGCTTTAATGCCCTTTTTATCAGAGCGAACACAATGATCTAAAACAGGATAAAGAAAACACTCCGTTTTACCTGAACCTGTACCCGTAGCAACGATAGTCGATTGAGCCTGTTTATTTGAACTAATCCTTTGCCATGCCTGCTCTTGATGAAAATACGGAGGAAAATCAGTTTTTAAAGTAGAAAAATAGTTCTTATCTTTCGTGCCACCTTGTAAAAAAGGCAAATCAATAGACAGATAAGCCCCCTTATAGAATTTATTATGTTCTTCTGTAAAACGAGTGAACATACCTTTAAATAAAGGCGTTTGTGTCTCAAAACCTGTAGAGATGAAATTCTTTAGGCTATTGAGGACTTGTTCTGAAAGGATGTTAGGAAGCATGAAATCTACTTAAACAAAGTGGTTTTAAGATAATCATCCGTTAATTCAAAATCAGGCTCAGTATGATTAAAGCTTTTCATCAGCGGAATAATTTTGGTACGCACCCCCATACCACGGGCATCAACATACGCATAGTCACGAAGAATCTCCATAATTAATGGATTTCGAGGGGATCGTTGTCCTGCAATCATCTTCTCTATAGTCATTGAATTTTGTAACTTGCCAGGGCTAATAATTTCTATTCGATCTGAATAACATCCAATTTCAATATCAACCGCACGCGTCCAGTCACGATGTGCAAGTGCATTAATAACCGCTTCTCTAATAGCCTCCCATGGATAATGCCAACGTCTTTCTCTTCGCATGTCTTCATCAATTTCGGTAGCTTCTTCAGATATATAAGGGCGAATAATAGATGAAAACTTCTCAATAACTCCCTCCTGATCAATCTCTTTTACGCCATCTGCATTCACCATCCATCGTGCAACCAAGGGCGCATCCAAAACTTCATCTAACTGTGCTTGGTATTCTTTATCCGCACCCTCAAACACCATTACCCGTAATCCAGCTTGATGCAGGAAACGACGAGGATGTGAGCCAAAACAGAGAAGACCTGCAACGGAGCAAACATTATTGCCCAAACCGTCTTTAGCCATTAAACCGAGTCCGAGTAAACGAGTCTCCCATTGTGAGTAATCATCATCCTCTAATTTAGGTACATCAGGATCATTCATAATTTCTGAAAGATAAAAGGTTAATCTTTCAATGTCCAGATTATGGAATGATGAGCCACCCACAGGAAGAACCTCTACGTGGAGCAATCCACCCGTTTCAAACAGGCGCAATTGTTGTTCACGTGTCGCCAGTTCAGAACGATCCCCCATGCGAATATAAGTATCTTCACGGCTGTTATGTTTTAATACATAAGGCTTTGATACACCAGAAGCTATGGTAATAACGGCAACACGGTAATCATCAACTTGTAGTTCTTCATAGTAAGGGATTAATTGAGGAGAGATTTTATCCCGAAAAGCATTAAGCACCCATTCCTGTGTATTTGCCCGTGTTAAACCTGAAATACTGCCATCATCTTCAACACCTAGCAGTAGCCTACCACCTTGAAGGTTAGCAAATGCAACAATTTCTTTTGCCAACTGTTCAGGGCGAATGTCATCACGCTTAAACTCAACACCTGAGTTTTCACCATTGGCAATAATTTCGAGTAACTCAGTTTTTAGCATTTTCCTTAACCTTGTTAATAGTCCTATTCAAAACCATATTTTTCTCTACGTTGATTAAAGGCAGATTTACCACCTTCCAGAATATCAGCAGCCAATACTTGTATCTTGGGTATATCAATGCCGCCCTGCTGTTCATTAGGCATACTAGCCTTTCCGTCCAATACATTAAACACGCCAATCCATTCAGCATCACCAAATACGGGAATATTGGCATTATGTGTTGCAAAGATAAATTGTCGAGCCAACTTGCTTTTACGAATTTCAGACACAATACGATCAGCAATAAAAGCATTATCAAGATTATCTTCGGGCTGATCTAAAATAAGGGGGTCACGATTATCCAATAACAACAAATGTAAAATAGCCGTACATTGCTGACCATTTGACAAACGCTCTAGTGACCGATAGTTTTCGGGCTGTTCATTATGTGCAATATTAAGTTCAATCTTAATCGCGTCTGATAGTTCCAACTCCTCCATTCGCAGTAATGTTTTTAAGGGTAATTTTACCAAAGCATTCGCAACGGATGGCGTAACCCCCCAGTTTGTCTTTTTCAAACACTCCGCGCCCTGTCTAATCGTTGCTGCCAGATTTGCAGGAGAAAAGTCAGTATGATCGGTTACCCACGATAACCGCTTTGCGCCAACGCCATCAAGATTGGCATTAATTAACAAATTAAGCAGAGGTTCCCTGTTGCCCTCTGTATCAACGGTAAGTCTTAACTTCCCTTTGAGCTTTCTGTTTAATTGCTTAAGAACGCGTTGAAACTTGGCAGAACGTTCAGCCTGCTTTTCTGATAATTCAGCTAAAAGCGCTTTTCGCTCATTATATAACGCATCCAGCAAGTCTTCGCGTTGAGATTGAGTCGCTTCCATCGGACGGATTCTTTCAATCTCTCGTAATAGAGCCTGATATTCATTACCGATTTCACGCCCTGTTTTACCTTGGCTAGAGGGTATCTCTTTGAAAGCTTTCTCCAGTAGAGAATCATCAAGGTCAATGGCTGTTGTTAAGGTTAAGAGTTGTAACTCAATGTCTTGGTTAGCTTTATCTGTCTCTATGGACATCTGTTTAAGAGAATTCTCAAGGTTTGCCTTTAAACTATCAAGCACCCCTCTAATAGTTATTAAGTATTCTTTATGGGGGAGATTTTTTAGAGATGGGTCGCTCAAAAAAGCAGTATCAGGTAATGAATCTGTAAAGTTATTAATTGCACTATTCACACCTGTTAATTCATTCTTAATGCGTTTTTTAATACGTTTTTCATTCTCTAGTTTAGGAATGATTTTTAACTTTTCCTCTAATCCTAATTCTTTAAACTGCTCTTCTTGTTCTAACAGTTTTGGTAACTTGCCAACCTTAGCTTCCACATCAGATAATTGCATTTGTGCGGTGAGTATTGATTCCCGATTTTGCTGTAAAGCACGTTGAATTTCTTCAATTTTATCATGATATGGTTCTTGCTCTATCCTTAAAAAACGATCAAGCAAATGCATTTGCCCTAATCCATCTTGGGTAATTTCATAAATTTCATTTTGTCCAAATATTTCAACTCGTGGCAATAAATCGCAGGGAGAAAACGTAGATACATTACCCTGATCATCTTTTACAGTAGGCTGATCACCATAGCGTCGTGAAATAGTGAACCGTCGCCCATTCATTACCGCTGACTGAATCGTAAGCTCCACAAAACCCCGTTCTTTGCCCAAATTTTCTTTTATAATTTCAGCATGTTGCTTCTGTGCATTTTTACCAATAGGCTGTAAATCCAGAGCAAAACGAATGCACTCTAACAAGGTGGATTTACCTGTCCCCCGTCCG
>Ga0256833_1001156_pt1 | contig 19778 bp, 16 predicted proteins | sample 356284metaG_FD_190535 | JGI IMG/M metagenome (GOLD analysis project Ga0256833, IMG submission 190535) | Hydrothermal vent microbial communities from Mid Atlantic Ridge, Atlantic Ocean - 356-284 | ecosystem: Environmental > Aquatic > Marine > Hydrothermal vents | place: Atlantic Ocean: Mid... | reverse complement strand
TACCCCTTGGTTTGCCGTTGCCAATGGAAGGCTGGTGGATGTGGATACTCTGGGCGATAAGTACGCATATACATGGCTCGAGGCATATCCCATCACGCCATACCTCATCGTCCTTGCTGCTTCCAACAGGTGGAAGGTGCTGGAGCAGACCTGGAACTACGGGCTCATAACCATGCCGGTTTACGAGTGGGTGGATTCCGTAAGTTCTTTCCTGGGCACTCTGCCCGACATCCTCACAGTCCTGTCCGATGCCTATGGCCTCTATCCCTTCCATACGGAGAAGTACTCTCAGGTGGAGATAAAGCAGGGGTTCTTCAGCGGTGCAATGGAGAATCAGACCAATACCTTCACCATATCTTCTGCTTACCTGGACATGGCCGTTCACGAAATGGGACATCAGTGGTGGGGAGACTGGGTGACATGCGGAACTTACAATGATGTATGGCTGAACGAGGGATTTGCCACCTATACAGAGGCCCTGTACAGGGAGTTCACGGAGGGGTATTCGTCCTACAAGAACTACATCAATGGCGATATGGGTTATGCCCTCTACTATGGGGATTATCCTCTATACGGAACGGATTTTTATGACGACGGCTGGTATGTAATATATGTGAAGGGCTCCTCTGTCCTCCACATGATGCGAATCACATTCCGCAGGATATACGGGGATGTGGCGCTGGGGGATTCCATGTTCTTCGAGGCGCTCAGGTATTATGGGAATCAGCATGCCTACTCCTATGCCACGACGGAGGATTTCAAAAACGACCTGGAGGCATTCACAGGGGTGGACTGGGACTGGTTCTTCCAGCAGTGGATTTATACACCGGGTTATCCCAGATTCGAGGTTTACTGGGGACAGGAGGGGAATAATCTGACCATTACCGTCAATCAGGTGCAGAACTACGACTGGGGATACTACACTATGGATTATCCGATAAGGATCCTGTTCTCCGACAATACCACCATGGATACGGTCTTAAATCTTCAGGGGAATTATTCGGAGACCTTTACATTTTCCGTGAGTGGGACCGTGAGCGATATAATCATGGACCCCAACAGCGATTATCTGGACGAGGTGTTGAGCATCACCGGGAACTCCGAAGAGCTGAGACCCTTCAGGATATCCCTGAGGGGTGGGGTCCTGAATCTACAGGTTCCAGAACCCGACGGGTACAGGGTGGAGCTCTACGACATCACCGGAAGGAGGGTTTTCCGTGCCACCTTCGACGGTGCCCGTTTCTCCAGCCAGGTGAATGTTCCCTCCGGAGTTTATATCTACAGGGTCTCTTCGGGGAGAAACACCTTCAGCGGCAAAGTAATCAGGTAGGGGGGCTTTCCCCTCTTTTAAGATGGCTCATGATGTCTCCGTAGATGCGTGTGGCTGCATTCCCGTAAGTGCGGAAGAATTCCTGTGAAACCTCTTTTATATGCCGGGCTATGGAGGGGTTCTTCAGGAGAAATCGGAAGGTTTCCACCAGCTCCATCCAGTCCTCCACTGTGAATATGGCCCTCCTCCTTCTAAAGTATTCCACCTGCTCCCTTACATTCCAGTGGTATTTCCCCACTATGGTGGGAATACCGAAGTAGAGGGGCTCCAGTATATTGTGTCCACCGTAATTCTCCAGCGTCCCCCCGACGAAAGCCATATCCGATAGTCCGTATATGCTTCTGAGCTCCCCCAGCGTATCCAGTATGAGGACATCGGAACCGGTCTGGGGTGCGGTTCTCGTGGAAACATTGAATCCTTCCTCCATGAGTCTCTTTTTGAGGTATGGCACATTCTCCAGGTGTCTCGGTGCCACTATGAACCTCGCCAGGCCCTTCATCCTGCCGAGGGCTGAGAGTATATGGGGGATTTCTCTCTTCCTTATGCTTCCGAAGGTTATGAGGATATCCTCCTGGGAGAATCCGAGCTCTTCGCGGGGTACGATTTTCGTGGCCTTCATAACAGCATCAACCTTCAGGTCCCCCATGAATTTCACATCTTCCGCCCCCAGCAACAGGAATCTGCGTCTGTGCTTATCGCTCTTCGCGTACACGCGGGATACATTCCTCAGGATCTTCCCGAAGAGCCATCTGAACCGGAAGTACCTCCTGAATGTTCTGTCCGAGATCCTCCCGTTGACGATGAATACTTCCAGACCGTGCTTTCTGGTTTCTCCGATGAGGAAGGGCCACAGCTCTGTTTCCGCAATCACCAGTATATCAGGACGGTGGGTGCGTATCAGCCTGCTGACGAACAGGGGGTTATCCACGAATGGATACTTTATGACTTTGCTTTCTGGATAGATGTCCCCCGCATGCTTTGCTCCCGTGCGGGTGTATGTGGTTATTATGTATTCGTGGCCTCTGGATGAAAAGATGTCTATCAGCGGTTTCAGGGCATTTACCTCTCCCACGGATGCCGCGTGGAACCAGACTTTCATCGAGAACAGGAAAGTTTAAGGTTTCCCTATAAAATTTCGCATCCATGAGAAGGATACAGACGCTTGCAATTGCCCTGTTCATTTCCTCCTGTAGCGATGGGGGGCTTCCGGGAAACCCCGTATTCCTGAGCTATGAGGCGGCTGGAACCGGAGATTCTCTCACCCTGTACTGGGCACCCCTGGAGGGAGTGGATTATTATTCGGTGTATCTGGATGGGAATCCCTACTGGGAGGGGACCGATACCTTCCTGACCGTTCCCTATTTCGAAACGATAACCCTCAAGGCCAGGGGGCTCGGGGATGAGACGGAGACTTCCAAGTCCTCCACCGATTTCCTTTATACGGACACCCTGCTGGTAAAGCCTCAGGTGGAGGGGTTCACGATGGCAGCGGGGATCCCTGCCATAAAGGGATTGACTGATACGGCATCCTATCAATACTTCTTCGTGTTCCTGGCGAAGAATACCGATTCACTGGGGTATGCCATCTCAGAGGGAGACCTCGATTCCCTCTGGCTCTATTCTGCATCCCGATACTTCGACCAGGTCAGCGGCCATAAGGTGGATTCCCTGACCCACCTGCCCGTTGTCAATCTGCCGTCGCTGGATTCGGTGAAGTTCTGGATGGATTCCACCTATGTGCTGTGGTATTCTCCCGACACTCTGGGATGGGGGAGGGAGGACTATTTTCTCCTCTTCAGGGCGGACAGCGTGGAGGTGGACAGTCTCGGAGACCTGCGCCTCAGGATTATATACACTGTCAATAAAGTTTCTGGACTGAGATGGTTTTAGGCCGGTTTAAAATTTGCTCATGATTACCGTAGAATCGACGAATGCAAACCCTTTCGAACTCCCCGTTCGGGTGATATTCGTTCCCCGTGGAAAAGAGGGGGAGCTTGGCGTCGTTGTGGAGGGGGAAGGGGAAGGGTTCGCCTTCCACGAAGGGAAAATAGTGTATGCTGTACCTCTGGATGAGGGACCGGAAGGCCTCAGGAGATATGTGGCAAGAGCCATACGAATTGCCCGTGAGTACAGGATGGATGCCATTGCCATCGTTCCTCCAGATGAGGAGAAAGACACCTTCTTCTTCCTTGCAGAGGGGGCAGGTCTGGCCTCCTACCTATTCGACAAGTATCTGAGCGAAAAGCCCTTCAATGTGAAGATGGTTTATCTGATATCCTCGGACCCCAACGGTGTCTATGGCGAAATAAAGAAGGGGCTCCACTTCTCCGAAGCCGCTAATTTCTCAAGGGACCTGGTGAACGAGCCCCCCAATGCCATTTTTCCGCAGACCCTCAGGGATGTGGCCATAGAGATTGCAAGGGGCGACAGCAGTTTCGATGTGGAGGTATTCGACAGGGAGAAGATGGAGAGGATGGGGATGAATGCCATCCTGTATGTGGGAAAGGGGTCTTCGAAGGAGCCCTACTTCGTTCATCTGTCTTATAGACCCGAAAGAACCCGCCGTAGAATAGCCCTCGTGGGAAAAGCCGTAACATTCGATAGCGGCGGCCTCAATATCAAGACATACGAGGGGATGAAGACCATGAAGATGGACATGGCCGGTAGCGCCACTGTTCTGGGAGTAATGAAGGCCCTTTCGTACTTCAGACCCGATGTGGAAATACATGCATTCTTTGCCGCGGTGGAGAATATGCCCGATGGAAATTCGGATAAGCCCGGAGATATCGTCAGGGCATACAATGGGAAGACTATAGAAATCCTCAATACGGATGCGGAGGGCAGGCTTACCCTTGCCGATGTCCTTTCCTATGTGAGCAGGCATTATCCGAATGTGGATTATGTGCTGGACTTCGCCACTCTCACGGGAGCCATAATGGTGGCCCTCGGACCGTACAGGGCTGGCCTGTTCACCGATAATGGGGACATCAGGGATGCGTTGATGAAGTACGGAGAAGTGGAGGGGGAAGGATTCTGGCCCATGCCATTCGATGAGAGGCTTGGAGAGAAGATGAAGAGCAGAGTGGCTGATTTAAAAAATACTGCCGAGATGCGCTGGGGTGGTGCAATCAGCGCCGCCATGTTCCTGAGGAACTTCGTGGATTTCCCCGATAGATGGGCCCATATAGACATGGCCGGTACTGCTTTCGCTTCCGAAGATTCGGGCTACTATACCTATGGGGCTACGGGCTTTGGAGTCAGAACAATACTGCGCTGGTTGCTAACCCTTTAAAATTTCCTGCATACATTACTTAACGATTTATGAAAAAGGAGGAAGGGTATGAGCGACAAGATCCGTGTTGCTATCGTTGGTGTGGGAAATTGCGCTTCCAGCCTGGTGCAGGGAGTTGAATACTACAAGGACGCAAAAGAGGGGGACTTCATCCCCGGTATAATGCATGTTAACCTTGGAGGATACCACATATCCGATGTTCAGTTCGTGGCCGGTTTCGATGTGGACAGGAGGAAGGTGGGAAAGGACCTCTCCGAAGCCATATTCGCTCCTCCCAATAACACATACAAGTTTTCCGATGTTCCCCCTCTGGGGGCGAAGGTTTACAGGGGCCCTACCCTCGATGGCGTGGGCAAGTATCTCAAGGATGCGATAGAGGAATCCGATGAGGAGCCAGTGGATGTGGTTCAGGTTCTGAAGGACCTGAATGTGGATGTGGTTGTGAACTTCCTCCCCGTGGGGAGCGAAGAAGCGACGAAGTATTATGCGGATGCTGCAATCAAGGCGGGGGCCGCTTTCGTCAATGGTATCCCCGTCTTTCTGGCTACCGACCCCGAGTGGGCCAAAAGGTTCGAGGAGGCAGGTGTGCCCATTCTGGGGGATGACATAAAGTCCCAGGTGGGGGCCACCATAGTTCACAGGACCCTGGTCCAGCTCTTTCTGGACAGGGGGGTCAAGCTCCTGAGGACCGCCCAGCTCAATGTGGGTGGCAATACGGATTTCCTGAATATGCTCGAGAGGGAAAGGCTCTCCTCCAAGAAGAAGTCCAAGACGCAGGCGGTCACCAGCCTCCTTCCCTACGATATAGGTGAGGAGAATGTCTATATCGGTCCCTCTGACTATGTGGCATGGCTCAAGGACAGGAAGTGGGCCTACATCAGGCTGGAGGGTCAGACCTTCGGAGATGTTCCTCTGAATATCGAGCTCAAGCTCGAAGTATGGGATTCCCCCAATAGCGCGGGTGTCATGATAGATGCCATAAGGACGGCCAAACTGGCCCTCAATAACGGACTGGCAGGACCCATAATCGAGCCTTCCGCATACTTCTTCAAGTCTCCTCCCAGGCAGATACCCGACTTCAGGGCCAAGGAGCTCCTGGAGGAGTGGATTAAGAAGTACTCCAGGTAAGTGAGAGGATTTTTCGTTGTTTTCGAAGGGATAGAGGGTGCTGGAAAGAGCACCCTCATACAAAAGCTTTCACGGGAACTTGAGAGGAGGGGTATCCCCTTCAAAATTACACGGGAGCCGGGCGGTCCCCATACAGCGGAGGCCATAAGGCGTCTGATCCTCGATAAAGACCTGGCCATCGAACCCATGACGGAGCTATTCCTCCTCATGGCCAGCAGGTACGAGAACACTGTGAAATCCATTATACCGGCTCTCGAGAGAGGATACATCGTCATCTCCGACCGGTACAGGGATTCTTCCGTCGCATATCAGGGGTACGGAAGGGGGATACCGGTGGAGTTCATAGAAGAATTGAATGAGAAAGCAACGCTCGGTCTCAAGCCCGACCTGGTATTCATAATCGACATCAGTGTGGAGGAGATGCTGAAGAGAATCGAAGGCAGAGGGGATGAGAAGAACCGGATGGATTCTCAGGAAATGGATTTTTACAGGAGGGCCAGAAGGGGGTATCTCCTCATGGCCCGTGAGAACCCGGACAGGTATGTGGTTCTCGATGGCACCATGTCGGAGGAAGAATTAATCACTAAAATTATGAACATCATGAGCCAGAAAATGAAGGAAAAGGGGGTAGGTTATGCGCTTTAGGAGCATACTGGTGCTCATCATTTCCCTTATTGCAGGGATTGCAATCGGATATGCGGTTCAGGAAAATGGTGGCACCAAGAGCGTTCGTTTCATGCAGTCGCTCTATGACCAGACGCTTCGCATAATACAGAAGTACTATGTGGACGAAGAAGACCCTGCTTTGCTCATAGAGGAGTCCATAAAGGGCATGCTCAAGGCCCTGGATCCTTATTCCGAATTCCTGACTCCCGAGGACTTCGAGAGCTTCAAAACCCACACTTCCGGGGTTTACGGTGGAGTCGGTATGCAGGTGATGCAGCAGGATGGGAGAGTGGTCGTAACCGGCGTATTCGATGGCTCTCCCGCGCAGAGGGCGGGACTGCTTCCCGGTGATATCATAGTAAAGGTGGACGGAGAGGATGTGACCTCCTGGGATGTGAACGATGTGGTCAATAAGATAAAGGGGGAGCCCGGAACCAGGGTCAAGATAACGGTTGTGAGACCGGGGGTGGATGAACTCCTTACTTTCGAAGTCACGCGGGAGATCATAAAGATACCCCTCGTCCCCTACTATACTCTGGTGGATGGAGATATTGGATATGTGAGGCTCTCCCAGTTCAGTACAGGGTCTGCTTCCCAGCTGAAGGAGAAGATAGAGGAGCTGAAGGGTCAGGGTGCGAAGAAGTTCGTCCTGGATCTGAGGGGTAATCCGGGAGGAATCCTCTACGAGGCAGTGCAGGTGTCCAACATATTTCTGGATAAGGGGAATATGATAGTCCTGGTGAGGGGAAGGGGTCCTGACAGCGACGAATACTACAGGGCGGAGGATGAGCCCGAACTGGAATTCGAGGTTCCCGTGGTCGTTCTCGTGGATTATGGTTCTGCGAGTGCTTCTGAAATAGTGGCGGGGGCTCTTCAGGACTGGGACAGGGCGATTCTCATAGGGGATACCACTTATGGAAAGGGGTCCGTCCAGAGGCTCATTCCACTGGAGGGCAATTATGCTATAAAGCTGACGGTTGCCCGCTACTACACCCCCTCCGGCCGCTCCATAGACAGGACCACCACCACCCTCAAGGAGAGGAAGGAAAAGAAGGATAAGAAGGAGCATCTCGTATTCTTTACCAAGAGGCTCGGGAGGAAGGTTTACAGCGGGGGAGGCATAGTGCCGGATATCGTTATGCAGTACGATAAGGAACCAGTAGTCGTTCAAAAGCTCATTGCAGATGGTCTGTTCTGGGCCTTCGCATCCGATTACAAGGCCTCCCACGATTCCCCTCCGGAGACGATAGACGATAAGTTGTTCGAGGACTTCGTCCAGTATGTTCTGGGGAGCGATAAGGCAAAGGATGACAGATACAGGAAGGGAGAGCTGGAGCTGTATTCGGATAACATAAAGAAGTTCCTGGACATCTACATCTCTGAGATATTCGATGGTACGAAGGGAAGATACAGGGCTTCCCTGAAGTACGATAAGATGTTCCAAAAGGCCAGGGATTTCCTCTCCGGTGTGAACAGCACGGATGAAGCATTCGAAAAACTGGAAGCGGGAAGATGATGGCAATATTTTTGATAGCATTTTCCTCGAAGTCCAATACCTACCAGGAATTGAAGTTCCAGGTGGTAGAGGGCATAAGGGTGAAGGTGGACAGCGGTCCGATGTTTGTCCTAATCGACTCTGAAGATTCCCTTATGAATTTCTATCACAATTACAGGGCGCTGATTGGAAAGGAGAAGATTCCCCGCATCGATTTCTCCAGAAAGATGCTCGTGGGTGTGTTTGCCGGGAGGCGACCCTCCGGGGGATACTCCATCGATGTGGAGAGGATACTGTACAGCGAAAAGGAGCGCCATCTCGTAATTCATGCGGTGGAGAAGTGTCCGGAACCAGGGACCATGGTCATTCAGGTCATTACATACCCCGGAGTATTCGTCTCCATAGACAGAGTCCCCGTGAAGAAGGTCAGTCTGGAGTTCGAGCAATGCTACGGGAAGAAGAGAGAAGTAAAGAAGATAGAAAGATCCATAGACTCCCGAGAATAGCGATAGTTGGGAGGGCCAATACGGGGAAGTCCTCCCTCTTCAATAGATTCGTCAGAAAACCTCTGGCCATCGTGGAGGACAGGCCGGGGGTCACACGGGATGCCCTTACTAAAATCGGATACTGGCAGGACTGGAGCTTTTACATTACGGATACCGGTGGCCTGCTCCCGCAGGAGGATATGGATGTCCTCTACGGCGAGGTCCTCAAGAGCATTGAAAAGGCCATCGACAGGGCTGATGCAGTGATATTCCTGGTGGATGGGACGGCGGAGCCCACTCCTCTGGATTACCGGCTGGCAGACCTGCTCAGGCGCTCCGGAAAGAGGGTCTTCGTTGCGGTGAACAAGTCGGACAGAAAGGATTTCTCCAGTGCGGAGTATTATGCTCTTGGATTCGACAGGCTGTACGAAATCTCCGTGGCCCACAATCTGGGAATAGGGGAGATGATGGAGGACCTCACGGCGTATCTTCGGGAAAAGGGCTTCGAAGCCATACCGGAGTACCACAGGTATCCAAAGAAACCCCGCGTCTCCATAGTGGGCCGTCCCAATGTGGGTAAGTCCTCCATCTTCAACGCCCTCGCAGGGGACAGGGTGAGCATAGTTTCGGAAGTGGAGGGAACCACGAGGGATTCGGTGGACCTGGAGTTGCCCGACATGGTCATAATTGATACTGCCGGAATAAGGCGCCGCTTTCACGATGACCTGGAATATTACTCCTATGTGCGAACCAGCAGGAGCGTTTCCTATGCAGATATCCTCGTGGCGGTCTTCGATGCCACCCGGAGGCTGACCCATGTGGATAAGAAGATAGCCGGTCTGGCGGAGAAGGAATATAAGGGTCTGATAGTGGTCCTCAATAAGGCGGATCTGATACCCGGGAAGCTGAGGGCCGAGGTCTTCCGGTACTTCAATCACGAGCTTTCCTTCGTCAGGTGGGCCCCTTTCCTGTTCACCTCTGCTGTTACGGGGGAGGGGATCGACCAGTTGAAATCCCTGATACCCGTGGTCTTCAGGGAATACAGCAAGCAGCTGAGGAAGGATGAGCTGTACGATGCTCTTGAGGAGGCATTTTCCCGCAATAAGCCCCCGGTCCGTATTTACGACATAAAGCAGGTGGGGCATCGGCCTCCCACCTTCAAGTTCGTTACGGGCGGCAGACTGCCGGAATATTACAGGAAGTATATAGAGAACACCCTGCGCAACCGTTTTGGATTTCTGGGCAGTCCCATAAAGATAGAGGTGGAAGTCCGGCGGAAGAATAGATAGAAAGCATAATTCAATTTATTCCCCGGCTGTCTGAATTTGAATCTGTTTAGTGAGTCAAACGGTACCTGAATACTGTAAAATTAATGGAAACGGGAGGTGGATTATGGATTTGTTCGATGTCCTGTGGATTCTCTTCGTCGTCGTTCTGTCGTTTGGTATAGGGGTGTTTACGAAGTATGTGCTGTAGGAGGGGCGTGTGGCCCCTCATCTGGGCAGAGCATCCAGATATTTGTTTACCTCTTCCAGTTTGTCCACCCTTCCAATGGCGAAGAACTGGTTCCTGGCCCTCTCCAGGTAGTCCCTCGCCTTCTGGAGATTGCCACCCTTTTCATAAGCCAGTCCCAGGTACATGTATATGACCGCTTTGTCGTATTCTGAGAGCCTGTCGGCTTCTTTGCGGAGGGCATTCTCCAGGTACCTTATGGCTTCCATCACGCGTCCCTCGTTCACCATGGATACCCCCACATTGGCGTATGCTTCACCCCTTCTGGAGAAGCGGGGATACAGGTTCAGGAGCCTCTTGAACACTTCTGCCGCATCCGCATACTTGCCCAGCTTCATGTATATCTGGCCGGCAGTGAAGAGGGCCTCAGGTGCTTTGGGGTTTTTGGGGAACTTCAGGGCCAGTTTGTAGAAGTACTCGGCCGCTTTTTCCAGATTACCTTCCTGAAAGTACTTGCTTCCCCAGTAGTAATACACATCCACCAGCTTCGGGCTGTCGGGGAAGTATCTTTCGAAAACCTCTATGTACTTCTCATCTTCCGTTGCCAGTCTGGTCAGGATCTGCTCCACCCTTATGCGGGCCGCCGGAATGTAATCGCTGGAGGAGAATTCTTCGATCAACTGCAGGTACCTGTGGAGGGCCAGTTCGTAATCCTCCTGTGAATAATACAGTTCTCCCAGGAGATACAGGGCGTTTTCCTTCTCCGGTATTCGCCCGAAGTTGGCCACTATCCATTCGAGGTTGGAAATTGCCTCTTTGTAATTTCCGTTGAACCTGTAAAGGTCGGATAGTTTCAGGGCAACGAATGCGGCCCTCCTGTCGGTGGGAAACTCCTGTATGAATTCGGAGAAGTCTCTTATGGCCTGTTCATCCTTTCTGTTGTAGTATGCGATCAGGCCCCTGTAATACAGAAGTTCCCTCCTGCTGCGGGCGGGAATTGTCTCCTCATCCACCGAGAGGATTGTGGACAGGGCCTCCTGTCTTTTGCCCATGTTGAAGAGGGCCACTGCCTCGCCCACCCTTATGAGATTCCTTACCACGGGCCTTACGGCTCTGGATTCTCCCTTCCTGAACAGGCCGAGGGCTTCCCTGTACTTTCCTATGTGGAGGCTGGACCATCCGCCCCCGTAGAGGGAAAGGGAGGCCAGTTCGGGATCCGTGGAACTGTAGTTTCGGGACTGGAGCTTTTCGGAGCGGATGTAGTTCCCCCTGTAGTAAATATCCTCCGCAACAGCCCATATAACTATGGAGTCGCTCAGGGTTCCGCTCTCTATCGATGGCAGGAAAAGGGTGGATACCTGTCCGTACCTGCCGGCACTCAGGGTGCTGACTGCGTAGATGCGGTAGATGATGGAGCGGTATAAGTCCGGTATTTCGGAATTTATGAGGGAGAAAGCCATATCGGAGGCTGGAGAGTAATACCCCTTCAGGTAGAGGAGCGATGCCGTGAGGACGGATGAGAGGTCCTCTCCTGCATTCAGTTTCTCCACCGCTCTGGCAATAGAGGAGCTGTCGGCCATGAGGTCCAGGTTGCTTCTGAGACGCACTATCTGTCTGGCGAGGCTGTCTTTCCCTTCCATTACCAGTATCCGGTTGATGTCTCTCGTGGGGTCGTAGGGATATGCGATGAAGGGTTTTGGATAAACTTCGATTTCGTATTCTGCTTCCCCCAATACTTCCTCCTCGAGGTTCTGGGGATTCTGAAGGACGAGTAATATGGCTATCACAATCGTAATTTTAAAGTCATGGGGGGTTTACCTGAGGTAGATGGAGAGGTATCTCTCCCCTCTATCTGGAAGAACAGTCACGACATTTTCCAGTCCATACTTCTTTTTGATTTCCATCGCGGCCAGAACATTGGCCCCCGAACTTATGCCCACGAGAATCCCGTACCTGCGGGCAATGAATTTGCTCATGTCGATGGCCTCTTCGCTCGGAATGTCCAAGATTTCGTCTATCAGATGGCGGTTGTTTTCTATGATCGGGGGGATAAAGCCCTCTCCGATGCCCTGAATCATGTGCATCCCCGGTATTCTGGTCTTTCCCGATATTACGGCGGATTCCGCAGGTTCGACCGCCACGATGCGGCTGTGGATACCGGCTTCCTTCAGTGCGAGGGCTACCCCTATGAGGGTTCCGCCCGTTCCCGTCCCGGCCACGAATGCATCCACTTTTGCATTCATCTGCTCTACGATTTCCCTGCCGGTGCCCAGCCTGTGGGCTTCTATGTTGTCCGGATTTTCGAACTGCTTTGGAAGGAACACATCTTCCCGTCCGGCCGTTATCTCCTCGTACTTTCTCACGGCCCCTTCCATATCTTCCTCTGCGGGTGTCAGGATGATGTTTGCACCGAAGAGTCTGAGCATCTCTATTCTCTCTCTGCTTACGAATTCCGGCATTATGGCGGTGAATCTGTATCCGAGATGGGCCGATATGGCGGCGAATGCTATGCCCGTGTTTCCGCTGGTTACTTCTATGATTTCCATTCCCGGTCTGAGTTCTCCTTTTTCTATGGCCCTGGAGATGATGTGGATGGCCATTCTGTCCTTTATGCTTCCGGTTGGATTGTAGGCCTCCAGCTTCGCGTATATGCCCTCTATTTCGAGCATGGGGGTGTTGCCGGAGATTCGAAGGATGTTCATGGGTGAAATTTTAAGAAAAATATGCTGTTTCGAAAGCCACAGTCAGTCTCCTGTCCTTGAGGTGATGATTTTCGGGTTTTCATTACCTTTTCCGTCGGGGTAAAGGATGAGAGCATGGCTTTTGTCAAGCTGTATGGATGGGAAGCCGGGATATTCACCCTGTACTCTGCTATCGGCCTGAACTGTCCAGGAAAAGTACCCCTTAAACGCTGGAATAACAAGTATGTCTGCGGGACATACCCTTAGAAATAAGCAGTAGAAATGCCAGGGGGAAGGAAATAAGAGTCCCCCGAACCAGAAAGGGGAGGACTCAGAAGCAGGCTCCTGCCAGAGAGATGGTAGAGGGATCTGGTCTTTCACAGGCGATTCAGCCCATAGTTATGCCTGATTCACCTTTTCAGGTCCCTTATGGATAATGCTCCCCTCTCTACCAATCCCATAGAGGCTGTTTTCGGGCAGGTCAGAAGGCGGGAGATGAATAATATGGGTCTCCTTATATCCATCGCTCTGGTTCTGGAATTAAAAGAAGCATGCATCCTTCCCGGCCGTTAAACTTTACCGATGAGGTTTTTCCTTCCCGTGGTGCTTTCTTTCTTCGTGATTTCGTGTGCAAAGATTGCTCCCCCTCCCGGAAAGCCGGAGATGAATCCCCCGCAGATGGATGTGGTATATGATTCCACTTTCTCGGGTTTTCCCATTGCCCTTTCGGTCGGGGTCAGGGATGAAAGTCCCGTGAGATTCGTTCGCGTTTCGTCTGCCGATGGAAGAAAGTATGGGGAAGTTCATCCCATGGTCAGGGAGACGACCCTCACATTCCTGCTCGACACCCTGTTCGATTACAGTCCGGAGGATAGTGTATGGAAGGGGAGCAACCTGAAGGTGGAGGCGGCCGACATATACGATAATACATCCACCCTTCGCCTGTTCATAAGGAATCCCCGATATGTTCCCCCCTCATCGGCTGACAGTACAGGGGGGAAGAAGAGCAGGGGCCATCAGTAATAACCCATCTGGAAGTGGGTTTTCCATTCCCTGTTCTTGAGGCTGTAGGCAAAGTCGAATCCCATGACCCCCAGCATGGGAACTTCCACCCTGAAGCCCACCCCCACGGCATCGTAGAGCCTCTTAAAATCGATGGTCTTCAGGGACCACCATGCGTTTCCGGCCTCGTAGAATGCCAGAAGATACAGCTGGTCATTTACCCTGAAGTGCTCCTCGAATGTAAAGCGGAAGAAGTGCCTGCCGCCCAGAACCGTTTTTCCCACCTTCGTCCCTATGCTCCTCAGGTCGTATCCCCTCAGGCCGAAGTATCCCACATCACCGAGGGCGAAGTATTCGTCCGGCGGAATCTGCTGGGGATATAGTATGGAGAAAATGCTTCCCCAGTTGATCCTCGTCCATGCCACCAGCTTATCCCTGTACTGGGGAGTGTAGAGCTGAAATTCCGGAAGGATCTTGGTATATCCTATGTCTCCCCCCAGGGGTCCACCGGCCACTTTCCAGGGTATCTCCACCCTGAAACCCCTGCTTGCGTTGAATATGCGGTTCCTGGTGTCGTAGGTGAAGGTGGTCGTTATGGAGCTCAGGAGTATCCTTTCGTGGGTGGTCCAGAAGTCGTAGAATGGGGTCCCTTCGTACAGGGGGCTTATGTTGGTGACGCTTATGTATTCGAGAGCGTACCTCAGGCTGAGCTTGGAGAAGATATTCCAGAGCCTCTTGCCGTATGTAACGGAAAGGCCCGTGTTCCTCTGATTGAATGTATAAAGGTAGCGGGATGTACTGTAGATGCTCCCCCCCAGCATGGTGGGTTCCCCGCCGAACCAGGGGTCGGTGAAGGAGAGGCTGAAATTCTTGCGATAAATCCCGTATTCCACCAGGAGGGAAAGGTTCCATCCCCTGCCCATGAAGTTGGGCTGTCTTATGGATGCATTTACGAAGAACCCCTCCAGCTGGCTATAACTGGCTCCACCGCCGAATTGACCTGTGGGCTTTTCTTCCACTTTGATCACGAGGTCCACCAGGGTGGAGTCTTCCGGCACGGGCTTGAAGTCGATGCCAATGTTCTGGAAGTAGTTGAGGTAATAGAGGTTTCTGTAGGATAGCATCAGCTTGCTCCGGTTGAAGTAGTCGCCCGGGAAAACGAACAGCTCCCTCCTTATCACCTCTTCCCATGTCCTGTGGTTATTCACTATGTTGACCTTCCTGATTTTCACCTTCCAGTTTTCCTTTATGTGGAAGGTGATGTCCACGATGGAGTCCCTCGCCCTCTCTTCCGGATTCACCTGTACATAGAGGTACCCGCTGTCTGCATACAGTCCGGATATGTTCTGGAGGGATTCCGTTATTTTCTTCCGGGAGTATGCTCTGGGGTCGTAGGGGAATTTGTATACGAATCTGTACTTTGCCTTCGTGAGTATACTGGGGGGCTTGTTGAAAGTGATGAGGTCGTAAAGGGTGGAATCGGAGAAGGTCTCGTTGCCATCGAAGGCCACATTTCCGAAGTATTTCTTTCTTCCCTCGGTAATGTAGATGTGAATCTTTGCCAGATAATCTTTGCTGTCGTATATTACCCTGAAGCTGTCCACATTTGCATCCGGATAGCCGTTGTCGTGGTAGAATTCCTCTATGCGGTCGATGTCTTCTCTCAGTTTTTTCATGGAGAGCCATCCGCCCCGGATCACCTTTCTCCAGAAGTTGAGCTCTCTGTTCTGCATGATGCTTTTGAGGGTATGGTCCGGAATATTTCTGTTTCCATGGAATACGATTCTCTCTATCCTGTACTTTTCCCCGATATTCCCTTCCACCACCACCCTGACACCGGACAGCCCGGCCTTCACGGTTTTCAGTTTTATATCAGTGTTCACATAGCCGGCCTTTTCGTAAAATTCCCTCAGTTCCTTCTGGAGCCTGAAGAGGTTGTAATCGGTGGCCGGCAGACCCTTATAGAACTTCAGGAGGCTGTCGTTCAGCTCCTTGGCGTTGACTTTCTGAATCTTGAAGTCGAATCCCACTATTGAGGGAACATCCACGGCCTTGATCAGGAGGTCCACAGTATCGTTCCTCCTGCTGGAGTAGATCAGAAGGGTGTCCAGGAAGCCGGCCCTGTAGAAATTATAGACATAAGTGCGGAACATCAGGGGAGAGAAGGGCCTTCCGGGATATGCTTTGAGGTAGCTCTTCGCAGTCTCCTGAGGCCTGTACTTCAGGCCCTCCACCTGCACATCCCCTATGACCTGAGCCGTCAGGAATAGCCACATGAATGCTGACAATTATAATCTCTCTTTTATCCATACACCACAGCGGGGAAGAGAAACTCCCCTTGGATTTTAAACTTTTATCGTTGAAGAGGGAGCTGGCCGCTGTTGTCCTTGCCGCCTATGTGTGGTGGTTTGCATTCTCTGGACTGGTGAACTTCTGGTATGGTATATTCTTTGCCGCTTCGGTTCTCTTCGCCCTGTCTCTTACCGACATCGAGACTGCGGAGACCCTGGAGCCCTCGTGGTGGGACATACTCACAGGGGCTGTTTCCGGATTTTTGATGTATCTTCTCTTTCTGTACTCTGCCCGATTCGTGGATTATGCCTTTCCCTTTCTCTATTCGGAGGTGAAGTCCATCGATTCCCTTCGAATGCTTGCACCTGCATACATATACGCTCCCGTTACTCTAACTGTCTCGGTTTCGGAGGAGTTCTTCTGGAGGGGCTATATCCTGCATAAACTGTATCGGAGAATCGGCCCTCCGGGGATCTTCCTTTCTGTTCTGCTGTATTCCATTGCCCACATACCCACGGGAAAGTTTTCCCTGGTGCTGGCGGCCGCCGGGGCCGGTACGCTCTGGTCCCTTCTCTTCGTCTGGAGAAGAAATCTCATTGCCCCCCTGATATCCCATGTGGTGTGGGATATCTTTCTCCTTCTGTGGGGACTCTGACGATTATCGATTAAAATTGTAGGAAAAGAAGGAGGTGATTATGAGAGGCATTGCGATACTCGCGGGCATTGTGCTGGGAATTTCCTCCCTGTCGGCCCATTGCGAAATACCCTGCGGTATATATCACGATGAGCTGAGGTTCCAGATGCTGGAGGAGCATATAACCACCATGGAAAAATCCATCCAGTTGATCAGGGAGCTGAATGGTAAGACGGATGCCCTTTCCCGCAATCAGCTCACCCGCTGGATAATGAACAAGGAGAAGCATGCCACCGAGTTCCAGCACATCCTCTGGCAGTACTTCCTGACTCAGAGGGTGAAGCCTGTGGACAGGGGAGATATGAAAAAATACAAGGCCTATCACGAAATGCTGGAGCTCATACACAGGATGACCTTCCATGCCATGAAGGTTAAGCAGACGGTCGATTATACCCACACGACTGAGCTCAGAAAACTGCTGAAGCGATTCCAGGAGCTCTACAACGACACCTATGGCCACAGGCACTGAGGTCCCGCGGGGCCTCTTGTGAAAAAAAAGCGGGGAGATCCCCGACTATCCCTGAGATTCCTCCACCACTTCCTTGAATCCCTCTATCATCATGGGAACTATGTAGTTTATCAGGAGCCCTATCTGAATCTTGGAAATGTCCGCGAGGATTCCCTGTATGAATTCGGGGTGCAGGTAGATAATAACCACCACCTTATTGTCCACGGTGTCTATGAGGTAATAGCGATTTACAGGGGGGAAGTGGCTTTCCTTCAGGGTCTTGTCGAGGTACTCGGAGATTCTATTGAACAGGGCCACCGCTACCGGTTGAGTATTGTGGGCTATTATGGGTGTGGCAGTCTTTCTGTCCCAGATATCGGATGCCACGAGGGCGTCTCCCATCTCGCTCTTGAATTTTTCGAAGAGCTCTTCCAGCTTCTTCCTGTTTATTCTTACCATAGTTATGAAATTTTAAGGTCATTTGTGGGGTCGGCACGAGGGTGGGATTCCCCGATGTGCAATTAAACTTATCGGACGATGCCCGTCCTCTTCCTGACCGCATTCAACATAATGCTCAGCTTCAGCCTTCTGTTCCCCATTTTCCCGGCGTATGTTCAGTCCATGGGCGGTGAGCCCTTCCATATCGGTCTCCTGATAGCAATTCAGCCCTTTATGCAGTTCGTCTTTTCTCCTTTCTGGGGATGGATATCGGACAGGGTGGGGCGCAAATGGCTCATCTTTGCGGGGCTGGTGGGTTTTTCCGTTGGTTTTGTTCTCATTGCCCTTGCCCGCAATCTGGAAATGCTTTTCGCCGCCCGCATCGCGGGAGGGTTGATTTCTTCTTCGGCGTTTCCTGCTGTCTTTGCCTATGTGGCCGATATTACACAGGGGAAGGAGAGGAATGTGGGAATGGGGATAGTGGGGGCGGGATTTGGCCTTGGCATTGTCTTTGGTCCATTCGTGGGGGGACTGCTGGGGCATATTGATATACGGCTTGCTTTCTGGATCTCTGCCCTGGTGGCTCTTCTCAATGCCCTTATAGTGGCTGTGTTTCTTAAGGAGCCCGCCCGCCGCGTGGTGCGCAGGGTCTCCATTCGACTGGGGGAGGTTCTTGAAAGGCGCATCGTTCTGCTCAATTTCATGTATTTCGTTGTGGTATTCTCCATGGTCTCCATGGAGGGGATCCTCAGCATTCTTCTGCGCTATGAGTACTCCCTGGATGTCGTTCTCATAGGCCTGATAATCGGGGTGGCGGGCCTTTCGGGGGCGATTGTTCAGGGGAGCATGAGGTTTATAGCAGGGCGATTCCATGAGGAGAAGATTATTCCCTTTGCCCTCCTGCTTATGGCCATTTCCATGATCCTCGTCCCCTGGATTTCATCTCCCATATGGCTAATTCCCGTGATGGCTCTTTATGGTACATCGTCCGGCCTGCTCCAGCCGAACCTCTCCGCCTTCTATTCCCGCCTGGTCCCTCCCGAGAGGATGGGGGCTTTTATGGGAATATACCAGTCTTTCGGTTCGCTGGGCAGGATTCTGGGACCGGTGGTGGGAACTGCCCTTTACCATATTAGACCTTCCATTCCCTATATGGTTTCCTTTGTCCTGCTGATGGCGGTTTCCATGGCCTTTGGCTCTTTATCGAGCAAAACTTAAGACAGCTCGATTCTGGAGCCCGCGAATATAATACCTTCCATCGTCAGCATTCTGAATTTTACTGAATTTTACGGCGTTTCTCGAAAACCCGGTTTTACCCGGGGATATCCAGTACAGGTTGTCGTCCTTTTTGAAAGGGGTTCTGGATTTCCATTTTCTTAACCACCTGGCTTTTTTCATGACTACATCTATTTCTTTTTCTGTCGTTTTTCCCGAATAGCCCACTGCATAATCCCATCTCCCTTTTTCTACGCAGGCTTCGATATTCACGCTTCCTTCGAGCTTTCTGCTGTTTTTGCACTTTATATGTTCCCTGTATTTATTTTTCACTGCCTGGAGACCTTTTCTCAGACAGTTTCCCCGGGGAAAGGTCTTTTCCGCTTTTTTATTTACAGACTTGAGATTACTTCGTTTATCCTGTTTCCCGGCTTCAAAAAGCCTCCCCAGTCCAGAATTTCTTCCTTATTCAGGTTTCTCAGGTCCGTAATATCCTTCACATTGGTATTTCCGGATTCCTCTGTTTTAAAATATGACCCAACTGTCTGTTCTGGACATTGAATACTTTTTCCATCGCTTTTGTTGCGTTATCTGTCGATTGCCATCAGGACATCCAGGAAGAGGACGGAATGGGTGGAGATCATAACCCTGTAGCCCCTTCCAATTAAGTCCAGTATCAACAGTATAACCGTTTCTATGGCCCTGGGGTGCAGACCCATCTCGGGCTCTTCTATGATTACCGTTTTTATACCTTTTCTTCGTGGTTCTTTGCCACTCGGCATGAGCCAGTAAAATCCAGGGAGCAGAGGTACGAATTCCCTCTGCCCTGCTGACCAGACCATAAATGGAATTTCGTTTCCATCTATCTGAAGTACTATTTTCCTCTTCATGCCGTGAATGGTCTTTTTTAATTCTGCTCCCCAGAAGAGGCTGGAGTCTATTAGATCCCTAAGGGCTTTTCGTAGTTTTCTCTTCTGGGGGAAAATTATCCCGGTTCTTCCAAGACCGCTTTCCATTAGAAGCCTTATATCTTCGCTGAATTTCTTTTGAAGGGTCTGGGCCATCCATCGCTCAGTGTAAGGACTCGCTGTGCGGGTATGTAGAAGACCTTTTTCCCTTTTTTGATCCTTTGAGTGGCCCGATGCTGAAACTTCTTCTGG
>Ga0256833_1001155_pt1 | contig 19785 bp, 32 predicted proteins | sample 356284metaG_FD_190535 | JGI IMG/M metagenome (GOLD analysis project Ga0256833, IMG submission 190535) | Hydrothermal vent microbial communities from Mid Atlantic Ridge, Atlantic Ocean - 356-284 | ecosystem: Environmental > Aquatic > Marine > Hydrothermal vents | place: Atlantic Ocean: Mid... | reverse complement strand
TATTACTATAAGCACCTGTAGTCCATTCTGTCATATCATTATTTGACTCATTTGATATATCTTCTATGGATACAGTAACCCCACTATCTACATTAGAGTCATCGCTAACTAAATTAGCTATAATAGAAGAGCCAATTACATTAAAGCTTTCATCTATATCTCCAGAGACTTTTCTTATTAAATTATTGTCTTTATCGTATATATTTATATAATCCCAACCTTGTTCTGTCTCTCCTTTAATAGTTACCTTTAATCTTTTGGCATTTTCAATATTTAATTGTTTTGTAAGATTACTATTATTTTCATACTCTCCTGTTGTCCATGAAGTAATATTACCCGCTATAGATATTGTGGTAGTAGCTATAAAACTACCAACTAATAACGATATAAAATCTCTCATTACTGCTCCCTTCTTTAATATAATATTAATATTATATTCCATATTGATATATAAATTAAAATATATATCAATATGAAATAAATTTAATAGAAGTAAAATATACGATAAGATTAGCAAATTAATAATTTCATAAAACTATAATTTTAATTTGTTATAATAATATAAATTATACAAGGAGGATAAAATGAATTTTAGGTTATATTCAATTATAGTAGCTTTACTACTAAGTGGTTGCGGTGGTGGAAGTAGCAATATAGTAGATAGTAAAATAGACCAAAGCAGTAAAAAAATTTTAACCAAAAACCATTGGTATAATATATGTGAAGATACTCAAAAAGAAAAGAGAGTTTTCAAAAAATATATTTTTGATGATAAGAGCTTTTATATAAAAGAGTATAATAGCTCAAGCTTTAAAAATGTAAAAAATGTAAAAGAGTATAATATTAAGTATAAAACGGGTCTAATAGAGATAAGCGATACAAAGCATCAATTTGAGTGTGCAATTAATAGAGGTGGTGTAGATAATACTATTAATTGGATTTTAATAGATTGCACAGGAATAAACAAAAATGAAATGGCATCATATCCAGGCTCTAGAACTATTGAGTTAGCTAAAAAAGATATAGATGAGTGTTTTATAAATGATGATAACTAACCTTTAAAAGTTTAGTTATCAAAATATTTACTATTTATATCTAAAGGTAATTCTACCTTTATCTAACGAGTATGGTGTTAATTCTACTTTTACCTTATCTCCAGGTAGAATTTTAATGTAGTGCATTCTCATTTTACCTGCAATATGGCACAATACATTGTGACCATTTTCTAACTCTACTCTAAAAGTTGCGTTTGGTAGGGCTTCTACCACTTTACCATCAATTTCTATTACATCATCTTTTGCCATATCTGCTCCTTTTATGGATTTGTTAAAATTATAGCTCTATTATCAACTATAGCTACTTGGTGTTCATAGTGGCTTCCATTTAGTCGGTCGCTACTAATTACGCTCCACTTATCATCTAAAATTAATGGATTCTCCTCTTTTTGGCATACCATTGGCTCTAAACAAAAGACCATTCCATTCTTTATTTTAGGTCCTTGATTTGCTTTACCCTCTAAATAGTTAGGGATATTTGGTTCATCATGAGGCTTTTTGCCAATTCCATGCCCACAAAAATCTCTAAGTGGAACAAAACCAGCATCTCTAATTGAGTTTTCTAAAATAGAGCTTAACTCTTTAAATCTCATACCAGTTTTTATTGATTCAATAGCACTGTATAGTGTATCTTTTGAACAAGCTATAAGTTTTTCATCTTCTTGTGCAATATCTCCAATTGGCATAGTAATAGCAGCGTCACCATAGTATCCATCAAGATATGTGCCAATATCTAAACCTAAAATATCACCACTTTTTACTTTATAGTCGGTTGGAATACCATGTATAATAACTTCATTTACAGATGTGCAAACAGATGCAGGAAAACCATAGAGACCTTTAAAAGAGGGTTTAGCACCAGCTTTTAGTATAAACTCTTCACCAAGAGAATCAATCTCTTTTAGTGTCATACCCTCTTTAACTATAGAGCGAAGATACTCTAATGTCTCCCCTACTATTGCACCAGCACGGCGCATAGTATCTATTTCACTCTTTTTTCTAAGTGTTATAGCCATTATAAACCAATATTACCTGGTGTTTGATATTGACCCATCACTTTTTGAGCCTCTATTTTTCTCATTGTATCGAGTGCAACTTGAACAACAATTAAAACAGCAGTTCCACCAAAGTAGAATGAAGCACCCAATTTACTAATGATTGCAAATGGCACAGTTGAGATTATTGCTAAATAGAGTGCACCCCAAAGTGTCAATTTACTTGCGACATCATTTAAAAACTCTTTTGTCTGCTCTCCTGGTCTAACACCAGGAATAAATCCACCCTGCTTTTTAAGGTTCTCTGCAATATCTTTTGCATTAAATTGAATAGATGCATAAAAGAAAGCAAAGAATATAACCAAGAAAAATACTACTACATTATAGAGCATACTACCAGGCGTTAAATAATCTGTAATCATTTTAGCAATTTCGCTATCGCTTGATTTTAACATTGTTAATGGAAACATCAATATAGCACTAGCAAAAATTGGAGGGATTACTCCAGATATATTCAACCTTATTGGAATATAGTTCATAATTTTTTTACTCTGATTTTGCATTAAAGTTTTTCTTGAGTAGCTAATTGGAATACGGCGTTCACCTAATTCAATATAGATAATTGTTAAAATTGTAACTACCATTATAATAAATATTCCAATTACAACAGCAAAATCCATACTTCCTGAGTTTACTTGAGAAATTGTATTTCCAATAGCTGCTGGTATTCCAGATACAATACCTGCGAAGATAATTAATGATATACCATTACCAATACCTCTTTGGGTAATTTGCTCTCCAAACCACATTAGAAGCATAGTTCCAGCAAGCATTGAGAATACTGCAATGACAATAAATTTATTCATATCAATTAATACTGCACCATTATTACCCATATGTTGAAGTCCAACAGCTACACCCACAGCTTGAATTACAGTAATAAAAATTGTGAAGTAACGGATAATTTGCATATATTTTTGCATACCATCTCTCTCTTTTTTCATTTGTCCAAGAGCTGGGAATGTTGCAGCTAAAAGCTCCATTACAATTGAAGCTGTAATATATGGCATAATACCAAGAGAGATTATACTTAACCTCGATATTGCATTACCACTAAACATATTTGCCATACCTAATGCATTGTTAGAATTATCTTTGAAAAAGTTTGCTATAACATCTAGATCTACCCCAGGAACTGGGATATATGCTAGAACACGATAAGCAAAAAGAAAAGCAAAAGTAATAAGTATCTTTTGTGTTAGTGTATTATTCATAACTATTTACCACTTGTAGTTACAGCGTCATCCTTAATTTTAGCAGCTAAATCTTTTGCGCCACTACCAATAAGTTTAACTCTAGTTACACTTTTACCAATTTTATGAACACTTCTAATGCTCTCTAAGGTAATTTCGTCTAACTCTGCAACTGCTTTAATTTTCTCTACATTAATTACATATGGCTTTATTACTCTTGATGTAAAACCAATTTTTGGCACTCTTTTTGCAAGTGGCATTTGTCCACCTTCAAAGTTTCTCTTTCTTGAGTAACCACTTCTAGACTTTTGACCTTTTTGTCCACGACCTGCAGTCTTTCCTGTTCCTGAACCTTGTCCACGACCTACTCTCTTTTTAGGATGAGTAGAACCTGGAGCTGGTTGTAGATTGTGTAAACTCATTACTGCTCCTTAACCTTTTATTCTTGTTAGTGCTTCGATTGTGCATCTAACAAGGTTGTTTGGATTGTTTGAACCAATCGATTTTGAAATTATATCTTTAATTCCTGCTAACTCTATAACTGGTCTAGCCGCACCACCTGCGATTGCTCCTGTACCTTCGCTAGCTGGTCTTAAAACAATTCTACTAGCTTTATATTTATGCTCAATATCGTGTGCAATTGTTGTGCCTTTGATATTAACTTTAACTAAGTTTTTAAATGCATCATCAACAGCTTTTTTAATAGCATCTGGAACCTCTTTTGCTTTTCCATAACCATAACCAACTGTTCCATTTTTATCGCCGATAACCACAAGAGCAGTAAATCTAAATCTTCTACCACCCTTTACAACTTTAGTTACACGCCCGATGTTTACCACAATCTCTTCGAAATCTTCTCTATTTATGTTATCCATCAGAGTTCCTTAAAATTTAATTCCAGACTCTCTAAGAGCCTCAGCAAATGATGCAACAACACCGTGATATAGGTATCCGTTTCTATCAAATACGATAGTTTCAATACCTGCAGCTTTTAGCTTTTCACCTAAATCTTTTGCAACAGTAGTTGCACCATCTTTATTTGCTTTTACACCAAGTTTAATTCCATCAGAGTAAGCAAGTGTATGACCTTTAGTGTCATCTATTGCTTGTGCATAGAAGTGTTTATTTGATCTAAACACTGTAACTCTTGGAGTAGTTTCGCAACCAAAAATATTACCACGAACTCTACGCTTACGCTGCATGTAGCGTCTGTTTTTAGTTTTTTGTATACTTTTTAACATATCTTGGCTCCTTACTTACCAGCTGCTTTACCAGCTTTTCTGATTATAACTTCGTCAGTGTATTTAACACCCTTGCCTTTATAAGGCTCTGGTGGACGGAAGCTTCTAATCTCTGCTGATACTTGACCAACTTTTTGTTTATCTGTTCCAGAAACAGTAATAATATTCTTCTCAACTTTTATATCAATTCCTTCTGGAATATCATAATTAATTGGATGAGAGAAACCAAGTTGTAACTCTAATTTTTTACCACTTACCGCTGCTCTATAACCAACTCCATTAATCTCTAAAGATTTACTAAAACCTTTATCTAAACCAATAAAGATATTATTTAATAGAGCTCTATATGTTCCCCAAAATGCTGAAGATTGCTTAGTGTCATCAACTCTAGTTAATTTTACCTCTTTATCTTCAATAGCAACATTCACTCTACCATGAGTCTCTAATCTCTTCTCTAGATTGCCTTTTTTAGCAACAATTACTGTTCCATCAACCGAAACATCAATACCTGAAGGTATAGCTACTGGTTCTTTTCCAACTCTTGACATAAACTATCCCTCCCTTACCATACGCTACAGATGACTTCGCCACCTGTGCCAAGTTCAAATGCTTTATCATTAGGTAAAACACCTTTGCTTGTCGAAACAATTAGAGTGCCATAACCATTTTTAAATGTTTTTATAGCATCTCTACTTTTATTAATTCTACGACCAGGTTTAGAGATTCTTTTAATTTCATTAATCATAGGTTTCTCATTCTCATCATATTTTAAAGTAACTTTTATAGCCTTCTTATTGTTTCCTAAATCTTCTATTGAAAAACTCTCTAAATAACCCTTCTCTACAAGAATAGAAACAATAGCCTCAATCATTTTTGAGTGTAGAAGAGTTGTGGTTTCAAGTCTTCTCATGCCTGCATTTCTTATTCGAGTAAGAGAGTCTGCAATAATGTCTGTCATCATCTTTTACTCCTTAATTACCAGCTTGATTTACGCATACCAGGGATTAAACCCTCGTTTGCCATTTTTCTTAAACAAATTCTACAGATACCAAAATCTCTATATACAGAGTGAGGTCTTCCACAAATTGAACATCTTGTATATGATTGAACTGCAAATTTAGGCTTTCTTTTAGCCTTTGCGATCATTGACTTCTTAGCCATTATTTCTTTCCTTTCGCAAATGGCATACCTAACTTCTCTAAAAGTGTGAATGCCTCTTTGTCATCTTCTGTATTTGTTATAATTGCTATATTCATACCATGAGTTTTCATAATAGAGTCGTAGCTAACTTCAGGGAACATCAATTGCTCATCTAAACCAAAGTTATAATTACCACGACCATCAAATCCACGTCTTGGAACACCACGGAAATCTTTAACTCTTGGAAGTGCAATAGATACTAACTTATCTAAAAAGTTATACATATTTTCACCTCTTAGAGTTACTTTAATACCACTTGGTGCACCCTCTCTAGCTTTAAAACCTGCAACACTCTTTTTAGCAATTGTTACAATAGCTTTTTGACCTGAGATTAATGATATTGTATCAGCCATATTAGCTATTAACTTATTATCTTTACCCTCTTCACCAGCACCAACACTAATTACTATCTTTTCTAGTTTTGGTGTTTTCATAACATTGTTAATAGAGAGTTCTTCACGAAGTGCTGGAGCAATTGTATTTACATACTTCTCTTTTAATCTACTCATAACTACTCCTCAACTTTCTTAACATTAGAGATATGAATTGGCATCTCTTTTTCAGCAAAACCACCCTCTTTATTCTCTTCAGTTGGTTTAACAGTTTTTTTTGCAATTTTACAACCTGCAACAATAACGGCATCTTTTTTAGTAAGAACCTTTAAAACTTCTCCAGTTTTACCCTTATCATCACCAGCGATAATTAATACAGTATCGCCCTTTTTAATTTTAAACTTTTTAGCCATTACCAAACCTCCGGTGCAAGTGATACAATCTTCATAAACCCTGCATATCTTGTTTCTCTACTTACGGGTCCAAAGATACGAGTACCAATTGGCTCTTTCTTATCATCAATAATTACTGCTGCATTATCATCAAATCTAATTAGAGAACCATTCTCTCTTTGAATCTCTTTTTTAGTTCTCACTACAACAGCTTTTACAACTTTACCTTTTTTAACTTTTCCATTTGGAGTAGCTTTTTTTACAGATGCTACAATAATGTCACCAACTGATGCATATCTTCTCTTAGAACCACCAAGAACTTTAATACACATAATCTCTTTAGCGCCACTGTTATCAGCTACATTTAATCTTGTGAAACTCTGAATCATTAGCCCTCTCCTCTTTTAGTTATCTCTGTAAGACGGAAAGCTTTATTTTTAGATACAGGACGGCACTCAATAGCACTAATTGTATCTCCAACATTTGCTTCATTCTTCTCATCGTGAACTAAATATTTTTTAAATCTTTTTACAGTTTTGTGATATCTTGGGTGCAAGATTTTTCTCTCAACCAAAACTGTTGCTGTTTTTTCACCAGCTTTTTTAATTACTGTTCCAGATATTACTCTTTTTGGCATCGCTTACCCTTTAGCATTTATTGCTGTTAAAATTCTAGCAACATCTTTTTTAGCAGCTTTAAGCTCTGCTGTATTAGTTAGTTGCATTGTTTTTAGTTTAACTTTTAGTGTAAACACTTCTAGCTTTTTCTCTTTTAATAGCTTATTTAATTCAGCTATATCTTTATTTTGAAGATCAGTATATTTCATTGCTATCTTCCCTTGAAATTATTTTTGTCTTAAATGGTAGCTTATGACAAGCTAATGTTAAAGCAGCTCTAGCCAACTCTTCATTAACTCCTGCCATTTCAAATATGATACGACCTGGCTTAATATTCATAACCCACTTCTCAACAGCACCTTTACCTTTACCCATTCTTGTCTCAAGAGGTTTTTTAGTTAAAGGTTTATCTGGAAAAACTCTAATCCAAGTTTTACCTGTTCTGTTTACTTTTCTTGTCATTGCAATACGAGCTGACTCAATTTGTCGAGAGTCAATTCTACCAGCTTCAACAGCTTTGATAGCAAACTCACCAAACTCTATCTTATTTCCACGGAAAGCTTTACCACGGTTACGACCCTTTTGTTGCTTTCTCCATTTGGTTCTTTTTGGCATCAACATAATTTATGCTCCTCTTCTTTTTCTACCACGACTTGGGCGAGAATCTTTCTTTTCTGGTTGAATTCCTTTTTGAAGAACTTCACCTTTGAAGATCCAAACTTTAATACCAATGTTTCCATAAGTAGTTAAAGCTTCTGCAAAACCGTAATCTATTTTTGCTCTTAGAGTATGCAATGGAACTCTTCCCTCTAAATACCACTCAGTTCTTGCCATTTCAGCACCACCTAAACGACCAGAAGCAGATATTTTAATACCTTTTGCACCTTGTTTAAGAGCACCTTGAATAGCTTTTTTCATTGCTCTTCTAAAAGCAACACGACGCTCAATTTGTTGAGCAACATTCTCTGCTACTAATTGTGCATTTGATAGAGGTCTTTTTTCTTCTTTGATATTGATTGCAACATCTTTGTTAAGCTCTTTTTGAAGCTTAACTTTTAGTTTTTCAATATCAGCACCTTTTTTACCAATTACTACACCAGGTCTTGCTGTTACAATTGTAACTCTTATTTTTTTTGCAGTTCTTTCAATAATAATATTACTAACACCTGCAAAGAAGAGATCTTTTTTAATTAATTTTCTAATTCTATAATCTTCTTCTATAAATGAAGGAGCTCTAGTTTTTGATGGAAACCATCTTGACTCCCAGTTTCTATTGATTCCAAGTCTAAGACCTATTGGATTAACTTTTTGACCCATAGTTATGCATCCTTTCCATCATTATTATTTGCAGGAGCTACTTCTACAAAAATATGAGAAGTTGGCTTTAATATTCTGCTAGCCGTTCCTCTTGCTCTTGGTCTCCAACGCTTCATAAATGAAGCTTTATCAACTCTACAAGATGTGATTACCACCTCTTCTGGCTCATAATCGCCATTTGCAACTGCTGAAGCGATTACTTTAGAGATAATAGCAGCAGCTTTATTAGGCATAAATTCTAATGAAGCTAGAGCTAACTCTGCATTCATACCTTGAACTTCTCTTGCTACTAATCTAGCTTTTGTAGGTGAAACTCTTGAAAATCTTAATATTGCTCTACTCATATTAACCTACCTTCTTTTGAACAGTGCCTTTGTGGCCTCTAAAAGTTCTAGTTGGTGCGAATTCACCAAGTTTGTATCCAATATGTCCCTCTGTAATAAATACTGGAACAAATTGTCTTCCATTATGAACATTGATTGTTAAACCAATCATCTCTGGAAAGATTACAGATCTTCTTGACCAAGTTTTAATTGGCTTGTGAGACCCTTCCTCTTTAGCTTTTTGAACCTTTTTCATTAGATGGTCATCTATGAATGGTCCTTTTTTTAGTGATCTTGCCATAACAATTCCCCTCTACTTTTTCTTGCGTCTAGAGATAATTAATTTATCACTAGCTTTTTTCTTACGAGTTTTATAACCTTTAGTTGGCATACCCCAAGGACTCACTGGGTGACGACCAGAGTTAGTTTTACCTTCACCACCACCGTGAGGGTGATCGATTGGGTTCATTGCACTACCTCTAGTTTGTGGTCTAATACCTCTGTGTCTGTTTCTACCAGCTTTACCGATAACCATATTTGCATAATCTTCGTTACCGATTGTTCCAATAGTTGCCATACACTCACCTAGGATATATCTCATCTCACCAGATGGAAGTCTTAAAGATACATACTTTCCATCTCTACCCATGATTTGAGCATAACTTCCTGCACTTCTTGCAAGTTTTCCACCTTGACCTGGATTCATTTCTATATTATGGATAAGTGTTCCAACTGGAATATTTTTTAGCTTCATTGCATTACCAGCTTTAATATCTAAACCAGCTTCAGCAGATATAACTTTATCGCCAACTTTTAAACCTTTTGGCTGAAGTATATATCTCTTTTCACCATCTACATAGTTAATAAGACAAATTCTACAGTTTCTGTATGGGTCATACTCAATAGTTGCCACTTTACCTTCTATACCGAATTTATTTCTTTTAAAATCGATAATTCTATAAAGTTTTTTAGCACCTGCCTCTTTATGACGAGAAGTAATTCTACCATAGCTATTTCTACCTGCGTGTGCTGGAAGCTTCTTTAAAAGAGCTCTTACAGTTGGCTTAGAAGTAATATCGCTATTGTCAATCGTTGTTAAGAAACGACGAGACGGTGTATATGGTTTATATGTTTTAATTGCCATCTTCTATCCTTATACGCTTAGGCTTTCAATTTTTGCATCTTCTGGTAGTTTTACATAGAACTTTTTACTATCAGCTCTTTTACCTTCGATACCTTTAAATCTCTTCACTTTTCCGTTTACTCTCATTGAGTTTACTCTAAGTGGTTTAATACCAAAATACTCTCTAAATATATCTTTTAGTGAGTTTTTAGTAACTCTTGGACTAGTTTGAACAACAATTACACCCTCTTCTTGAAGGTTAAGACTCTTTTCTGTATAAATTATTGCTTTAATATCTGTAATATCTGCCATCTTAACTCTCTTTTATTAGATTTTCCCAAACAGACTTTTCTATTACAATTGCACTATATGCAGCTGCAAGATATCCGTTTAGTTCATTTGGCTCAACTAAATAGCACTTGTTCAAGTTTCTAAATGCTAAAAATGTTTTATCATCAATCAACTCTTTTACAAACAAAACATCTCTTTGTTCAAAAGTATCAAAAAGAGCTTTTGCATCTTTTGTTTTACCAGAAGCTATTTCAATTGAATCAACAACAAAAACTTTTTCATTAGCTACTTTTTCTGCAATTGCATGCATAAGAGCTAATCTTTTTTGTTTTTTATTAACTTTTTGAGTATAGTTTTTCTCATTTGTTGGACCAAATACTACACCACCACCTCTAAATTGTGGAGCTCTAATTGAACCTTGTCTTGCACGACCTCCACCTTTTTGAGCAAATGGCTTTTTACCACCACCGCTTACTGCACTTCTATTTTTTGTATGTGCATTACTTGCTCTTAAATTAGCAGCATATGCTTTACAATATAGATATAGATTATGTGGATGAACCTCTAAAAAGCTTTGAGGTAAATCTGCTGTTTTTACTACTGTATTACTCATTTAACTATCCTTACCATTCCTCTAGCACCTTTGTGACCTGGCACTGCACCTTTGAGGATTAAGATTCCATTCTCTTCATCAAAAGAGATAACTTCATTTTTAGCAGTAATTTTTGTATTACCATACTGTCCTGGCATTTTTTGACCTGGTTGAACACGACCTGGCCACTCACACATACCAATTGATCCAATTCTTCTACCAAATCTATGACCGTGAGATGCTGGACCACCACTAAAGTTGTGGCGCTTCATACCACCGCTAAAACCTCTACCTTTAGAGTTAAATGAACTCTTAACAACTTTTGCTTCTGCAAGTGGAGCTAGTTTAAGATCTCCAACTTCAGTTCCCTCAGCTACCTTAATTGTTTTAAAACGGTTAAACTCTTTATTGATGCCAAACTTTTTTTGTTGCCCTTCTATAGATTTATTAATCTTTTTACCACTGTGGTAGGCAACTAAAGCTTTTCCATCTTCACGAACTTCACACACTTTAGTCTCAACTACTTTAAGTAGCGTAACAGGAGTGCTTGGTACACCAACAGTTCTGCTCATACCAATTTTCTCTACGATAAATTCCATATTCTACTCCTTACTACTTATCCATTTGGCGGATTTCTACTTCCACCTCTGGAGCCAAGTCTAATTTCATTAATGAATCAATAGTATCAGTTGAAGCTGCTACTATATCTATTAATCTCGCGTGAACGCGAATTTCAAATTGTTCTCTACTATCCTTATTCACATGTGGCGACCTAAGAACAGTATATTTTTTAATTTTTGTTGGTAAAGGAATTGGTCCTCTTAACTCTGAACCAGTTCTCTTTACAGCATCAACAATCGCTTGAACCGATCTGTCTAAAACTCTGTGATCATAAGCTTTAAGCTTTAATCTAATTCTTTCCATTTAATAACTTTCCTTATAAAGAACTCGCTAAATATTAGCGTAAATTTTGTTTTATAGTGCCACAACACTCGATACCGAGGGTATCTGCACACAATCGCCTACTAGAGACTCTATGCAGACACCCACAACGCGAATGGAATTTTAACCAAAATATTATTTGATAGAGGTTACTATTTTAAGAAAAACTGGTTAAAATTGATATTATGTTTCCTTTTAAAAAGGAAAGAGGAGGTCTTTATGAGAGTTTTAGAGCTATTTTTTAATAATCCACCAAAAATAGATAATTACAAATTAAGAAAAATAGAGCTGCCAAATAGTAGTTTTAATCTATATGGAGCTAGAGGAGTTGGTAAGAGTGCATTAGTAATTAACTATTTAAATTCATTAAAGAGAGATAGCTATCTATATATTGATTGTCAAGACCCAATATTTATTATGCATGATATAGATTCAAATTCACTATCGGATTTTATTAATGAGGAGTCAATAGATACCTTGGTTTTAGACCACTATTTTGAAGGATTTTTAGATTATATCCCTACTGTAAATAGAGTAATTATTGTATCTGCTGAGTTGGTTGATATTAACAGTATAGATAGCATAAAGCTATTTCCATTAGATTTTGAAGAGTTTTATAGCTTTCAAAGAGCTTCAACACCAGAGCATAATTTTAGTCTTTATACCAAATATGGCTCTCTTCCAAAAATTGCTATAAGTGGAAGTAGTTTTAGTTATAAAGAGCTCTTTTTTGAAAAATTTACTACACAAGAGGGTAAAGTTTTACTGATTTTAGCTCTTTTTAACGCTAAAATGACAAGCAAACACCAGATATATCAAAAGTCAAAAGAGTTTTTTAAGATATCTAAAGATTGGCTATATAAGGTAATAAAAAGATTTGAAGATGAATCTGTAGTATATTGGATAGATAGTGTTGATAAGTCTTTAGGTAAAAAACTGCTTATATACGATTTTGCTTTTGCTAAATATTTAAATAGATTATTAGATTTTAACAGTAGATTTGATTCAATTGTAGCTTTAGCTCTAATTAAGCAAAATATAGAGTTTAAAGCATATGAAAATAGACCCTACTATTTGACCAATAAGGGTGAGTTGATTATTGTATCTGCACTAGAGAATGAAGAGAGTTTTTGGAGAAGAGTTCAATCTAATTTTTCTATATTTTCAAATTTAAAGCTAAAGAGTGTAACTATTGTTACAAATTCTATTGGATACAGTTTTGAAATTAAGGGTATAACTTTTAATGCGATGCCTTTTTATGAGTGGGTAACTGGTTTGAAATAGGTTATATTTAATCTAGATTATGCAATAGAAATTTACTAATTAGCACGAATCATTTATGAATAGAGGATTTTACTAAATTTTTTGAATTACCTTACAAGTAGTCCTGCAAAATTTAGTAAAACCCCTATTGCAAAGTATTAGAACACCTTTGCAAACTTCTACTGTATAATCTGTTTTAAAATTTTCTGACAATTTGTATATAAAAATAGTAAATAAAGAGTTTATGTGATAAAATTCTGTAATAAATCAAATAAATGGCTATATTATTAGTAATAAGGAATATAAATGGATATATTAAGTATTTTAATAAAGGTTGGTATGCTCTTTATTGCAGCATTGATTATTGCGCACTCTATTAAAGAGCATAAAGAGGATGGTAAACTATTTTACAATAGATGGTTAATGTGGATAGGTATTGGCTCTCTTGGGTTTGTTGCACTTTTTGTTTATACCCTATTTACAAGTGAAACAACAGTTGGTTCAAAAGATTTCTATATGGCTGTTGGATTGATTGTCATATTCTCAATAGCAGCTATTGCATCTTTGCTTGAGTATAAAATAACATCTGGAAAGTATGATAGATATGGAATTAAGTATAGAACTCCATGGAGTGGAACAAAGAAGTATAGTTGGTTTAATATAGAAAAAATTGAGTATAACTCTACAATGAATTGGTATATATTTTATGGAGATGATGGTAAAAAGATGCGATTCTCTTCATATTTAACAGGGGTTGAGAGTTTAATCGACTATGCTACAGGTATGGGACTTGAGATAGTTACAACAAAAAAGAGTAAAAAAAAAGTTAGTTTTTAACCCTTAACTAACAAAATTAACTTTTACACCCAATTTTAACTAAAATTATAAAGTAAACATTTCTATTACAACATCTTATAAAAGATTGTCATCTATTTTGATAAAAACTATTTATTTTTTAAATCTCTACAGATAGGCTATTTAAAAATTTCAATATACAATATCAAGAGTTGTGATAACTTTTGTATCAAATATAGATAATAGCCTATTCTTACCATAAAATAATAATTATTTAGATGCGAAAGTTAAGATTAAATATATTAATTTAAGTGCAAAAGTTAAGTAACAAAATTAACTAGATAGAATATTGCAAATAGTATAGGCTGATGTATTAAGTATATTAATAGAGAGTTTTTGCCTAATATTTTTAATAGATTATGAAGCTTACTATCAAATTTAAATACTTTTAAGTTAAACAGACTCTTTTCTATACCAAAACCAACCACTGCAACACCAAGAAGAGAGAGGCTTATCCAAGGAATTATTGGCGCTAAATCAACCGTATGATTTGGAAGGTGTAGAGGCTGTTTTAAAATATCAAAGAGTGGATGCATATTTATATTAAAAAAGTTATAAGCAATTAGAGTTGATATAGCAACAATTAATGCTAATTTACCTCTGTTTATAAATGGTAATGAGAGAATAGATATTATTAATATTGAGTGAAGTATTCCAAAGTAAACCCAAGCATTAGGAAATATAAAATATGTTGCAACTGTTACTAAAAGTGATGCCACTGCAAGGGTAAAGAGTCTCTTTTTAAACTTTTTCCAATCTATCCCATCTTTGTAGGCTAAAGCCAAACTAACACCAACTGCAAATAGGAACAAAGATACAATTAAAATCCTAAAATTGAGCCAAAATGGGTCTCTTGTGATATCTATTTTAATAAAACCAAAATAGTTTAAATCGTAGCAAAAATGGAATATTACCATTAAGGTAATAGCAAACCCTCGTAATATATCTAGGCCTATTAATCTGCTCATTATATTAATTTTCAAAGAGTTTTAAAAATTTTTCTTCTAAACGAGAGGGTTTTCCATTTTTTAAATATACAAGAGTTATATCCATCTTAAAAATCAATTCATCTTCTTTGTAAATTAACTGCTCTAGCAAAAAACTAACTTTCTTCTTTGATATAATTTTACTTTTTACCTCTAGTATATCTCCAAGAGTTGCCATCTTTAAAAAGTTGCAATTAATACTCTTCACAATATATCCACTTCTGCTATCTTTTTCATAAGGCGATAAACCATTTTTAAATAGAACTTCACTTCTTGCTCTCTCACAAAAATTGATATATTTAGAGTGATATACAATTCCACCTATATCTGTATCTTCAAAATAGACCCTTATTTTCATTATGCAGATAGTAGTTGTGGTCTATTTAATTTTATTACCATATTGTAATATCTTTTAGATATATTTGTATCGCCTAGTGATTCGTATAGCCCTGCTAAATTGTTATATAGAGATACTAGCTTCTCTTTAGATGTTTTATCTTTTGCCTTTTTTAACTGTGGAACTATCATATTGTATCTCTCTAAAAATGGCTCCCATGTTGCATACATAAAGAATCTGTCTATATAGTAATCTAGCCACTCAAAATGAACAAGTGGCTCATTATTTATTAAATTTAAATGATACCATGCCTCTTCTATCGACTCATCTACAAGTTTTGGTGTTGCTTTAACTATATTTGCATCTATAGATTGCAGAATATTTTCATAATAACTAAACATAAATGAGCGATACTCTACACTCTCCTCTTTTTTCTGCTCTTTTATCAACTCATCTTTTATTCGTTTATCTAGGGTAAATTTTTGATTATCTAATCTTTTAACAAAAGGCATAGAGATAAGTGAGTTAAATCTTTTATCATCTAACTTAAAGTTATATTTAATTGAAGCCACTTCTAATAAATCTTTTGTAAATACTCTACTGTGAGATAGAGTATCAAGCATTATTTTACTATCTCTATCTAGCTTAGATATAAAGTGTTTAAAGATGTCGCTTTTTCCCACAGGGAGTTTATTAGAATCGTCTTGATATGAGAGGGAGGCTAAATTTAGCCAAAATGGCTCACCTTTTGAGCTAAGAGCTATTGCCTCTTGTAGATTTTTATCTTTTACTCCAGATAGTCTTAGGTATCTAATTGAGTCTTTTTTAATAAAGTTTTTCATCTCATACATTTTAATAAGATTACTCCAGCTTTGGTTACATTTTTCCCACTTAAGAGGCTCTTTTGATGTAATAACAAAGAGTGCATCTTTGCCTATATGAGTAATTAAATCTCTAATCCATTCATCTTTTGAGCAGGGGGTATCTGCATAGTTGTCTCCAAGAGTATCTATATTTTCTAAAGCAATTACACAATCTTTATAGTTATTATCTTTTAATATTCTTCTTAAATCGGCTGCAAAGAATTGGTATAGTTTACTCTCAACTCTTTTTGTATCCTCTTTTTTTAGCCTCTCTAACTCTTTTGTTAATTTATCTCCAAATATTCCAACAGCTATATCTACTATATTTTTACTCTTTTTTGGATTTAAAAGTTTTTTAATCTCATCAAAGTATGGTAGTTGAGCTGCATGCATAATTGGACTATGCTCATATCTTTTGTGCCAAAGTATTGCATATGCCTTCCAAAGAGCCATAAAGTTAAAATTAAATTTCTCCTCTAACTCTTTTGCAATATGCATTACAGCATTTTGTGGCTTGTGTAGTAGTCTATTGTTAAAATCTATCTTTATAGATATTATATCGCTGCTATCATCTAGATATTTACTCTGCATCTGATTTACAAATGTTGTCTTTCCACTACCTATATCTCCATATATATTTAAAACTCTATATGCAGGACGCTCTCCTAAAAGTTCTCTAAAAAGCCCCTCTGCTACTCTTCTGTCGATATATGGTGAGGTTATACTATTATTTAATATTAATGATGACATATGAAGACTCCTACACCTTTTTTTTGTATTATATCAAAAAATATATAAAAGTTCAAATTTGTAATAAAAAAGATAGTTATTTTGATTTTATGCTATTATTACAATATGAAAAGTGATGTAATAGTAAACCATATTTTATCTGCCACACTAGATGGATTAGATGCAAAAGTTGTTGATGTTGAGGGTAGCCTTACAAAGGGTTTACCAGGCTTTAGTGTAGTAGGCTTGGCTAGTAGTGATATTCAAGAGGCAAAAGAGAGGGCTAAAAATGCTCTACAAGCTACTGGATTTGAGTTGCCACCACTAAAAATTACTATCAATTTATCTCCTAGCGATATAAAAAAGAGTGGAACACATTTTGATTTGGCAATAGCCCTAATGGTTGCTCTTGGAGAAAGATGTATTACCCACAGTGATATATTTGTATTTGGTGAGTTGGGTCTTGATGGAAAGGTTAAGAGTTCTTCTTTAATATTTCCACTAATTCTATCTTTAAAAGAACAAGGGTTCATAAAAAATGCAATTGTTCCAAAAGAGTCTCTAGAGTCATTAAAGTATATCGAAGATGTTGAGTTTTATGGAGTAGATAGCCTTCAGGAGGCTGTTGAAATGTTGGATAAAGAGGAGCTTTTAGAGAGTAGTATAAAGAGTCAAGAGTATAGTAAAAACTATATCAATATTAACGGAATTAGCTACTACTATTGCAGTGAGTATCGAGAGGATTTTAGAGATATTTTAGGTCAAGAGGTTGCAATAAGGGCTGCATTGGTAAGCGCAGCTGGAATGCACAATATGTTACTTAATGGAAATCCAGGTAGTGGGAAGAGTATGATTGCAAAGAGGCTTAGGTATATTTTGCCACCACTCTCAAAAGATGAGATATTAACTATTGCAAGGCACCAATTTTTAGCAGGAGAGGAGCCAGACTTTAAGCCTGTTAGACCTTTTAGAAGCCCTCATCACACTGCTACAAGTGCCGCTATATTTGGTGGTGGCTCACACACGGCAAAAATCGGAGAAGTTGCTTTGGCAAATAGAGGAGTTCTCTTTTTCGATGAGTTGCCACACTTTGACTCAAGGGTTTTAGAGGCTCTTAGAGAGCCACTTCAAGATAGAGTAGTAAATATTGCAAGGGTAAATAGCAAAATTAAATATAGTGCAAATTTTATATTTATTGGAGCAATGAACCCCTGCCCTTGCGGTAACTTACTCTCTAAAACTAAAGAGTGTAGATGTTCTGATGTTGAGATTAAGAGATATAAAAACAGACTCTCTGACCCATTTTTAGATAGAATAGATATAAATATAGTAATGCAAGAGGTTGATTTTAGTAAAAAATCTACTGTTAGTTCTGAAGAGTTACACGCAAAAGTTTTAGAAGCCTTTAAAAGGCAAAAAAAGAGGGGTCAAATAAGAGCCAACGGGGAACTTTTAGAGAGTGAAATAGATAAGTTTTGCATTTTAGACAAAGAGGCTTCGGATACCCTTAATATGGCTATTGAGAGATTTGGGCTATCTTACAGAGCAGTTGCAAATATTAAAAAGGTTGCAAGAACAATTTCTGATTTAAACTCTAACGATACAATAAAAAAAGCAGATTTATTAGAAGCTTTAAGTTACAGAAAAAGATAGATTATATATAAGTTTCTACAAATAATTCAAAACTCTTCTCTTTTTTAATATTTTTTAGTATAATTATTTAAAAGGAGTTTACTAATGAAAAAATTGATAATTATACTAATAGTATCTATATTAACGACTGTTCATATAAGTGCAAAAGATATATCGCCAAAGGTTATATTAGAGTCTCTTCAGAGATTTTATGTTGATTTTAAAGGTGGTGATGAGTTACTTCAAAAGAGTGAAGGTTATTTGGTTTTTCCAGAAGTTTATAAAGCTGGATTGGTAGTTGGTGGTGAATATGGAGAGGGTGCATTAATTCAAAAAGGCTCAATCATAAGTTACTACAGAATGTATGGAACATCAGTGGGGTTACAAGCTGGAGCTAAAAAGCAATCTATGATTATACTCTTTTTGACAAAAGAGGCTATGCACAAATTCTTAAATAAAGAGGAGTGGAAAGTAGGTATAGATGGCAATATAGCCGTTATGCACTGGAGTAAAGGGACAGATTTAAGCTCTATTGATATTAAAAAAGATACAGTAGCTATTATCTATAATAATTTAGGTGTTATGGCAAATATCTCACTAGAGGGAACAGTTTTTCAAAAACTAAGATAGTATGAAAATTAATAAAAAAATACTAATAGTTGCTGCACTAATATTTTTAATTGTAGATTGTGCACTATTGAGTTACAAAATTCTATTTAAAAAAGAGTATCCTCATAGGGTTCATAAGCCAAAAATTGATTATAAATATAGTGTATTTCTAACAAGTGATGATGGACCTCTAGTTGGTAGCAAATATCTAGATCAAATAGTTAGAGATTATGAAGTTCCATTTACTATATTTTTAGTAGGAAAACCCATGAGCAGCGATAAAAAATTGATGACAAATCTACTTAGATACAAAAGTAATCCATACGCTTTACTCGCAAATCATAGCTTTACACATGCAAATTTTCATTATAAAAAGTTTTACAGTGACCCAAAAGGTGTAGAGAAAGATTTTATTAAAAATGAGAAATATCTGAAACTAACATCCAAAATAGGAAGATTACCAGGGAGAAATGTTTACTCGATAGGAGATGTTACTAAAGGCGAACCAAATGCACTTAAAGCTGCAAAACTATTAAGTAAAGATAGAGATTATAAATTTTATGGTTGGGATTATGAGTTACGCCATAGCAGTGATGCCAAGATAACAGAGAGCAGTGCAATAAAACACTATAATAGAATAAAAGAGTTATTAAAGAGTGGAAAAACATTCAGGAAAAATGAGATAATTATTCTTATGCATGACCAAATGTTTACTTCACTTGAGAGCCAAGAGACACTTGGAGAGTTAATTTTACTACTTCAAGATGATGAAGAGATTAAGTTAAAGACTCTAAAGGAGTATAAACTTTAACTCAAATTACTACCTAACTAATGCATT
>Ga0256833_1001154_pt1 | contig 19787 bp, 19 predicted proteins | sample 356284metaG_FD_190535 | JGI IMG/M metagenome (GOLD analysis project Ga0256833, IMG submission 190535) | Hydrothermal vent microbial communities from Mid Atlantic Ridge, Atlantic Ocean - 356-284 | ecosystem: Environmental > Aquatic > Marine > Hydrothermal vents | place: Atlantic Ocean: Mid... | reverse complement strand
AATGATATCGTTTAAACTCGATTCGCCAATGTACATTTCCGGATAGTAAGATGAATATATATTCAACCATCCATCGATTGTCTGTGGCTTCCTATCCCTGAAAGTCACGAAATTGCCCATGTTTCTGTAACCGTAGTATGATAAGTGTGGAACTCGTCTAAGGTCCCTCGAATTTCTAAGAGGCAGGATTCGTGCGCGCATGACAACGGCGGCGGCGTCGATCAAAGAAACCCGGTCAAGTGCATAAAGCTCATCAACCTCAGCTTTGTTAACATTTATAGGTTCGATCAACTTTAAAATCCACCAGTCGAGGGCACTCTCTCGAGGGGACTCTTCACTGGCAGACCTCGATCTAACCCGTTGGATATCGAAAATGAGATTCTTGCCCTCCCTCCTTGGAGCAATGTAAATATACCTCTTCCAGCGTGCAAGATCGCCAGGATTCACACCACTAACTTTAGAGAGTTCGTAATAGCTCGATATACCTCCGTGATAAAAGATGTACTCATAAATATTTTTTGCTTTCCAGGAAGGTATTTTGTGGGTGTTCAGTATATTTTCGAGTGTCAAGGAAGTATCTGGATTCATGGAGATAGCTCGATTATAGATGGAATCTGCATCCTGATAGCCGACTGGGAGCTTCTGAATCTCCTTCAAAGTGGCATTATTTATGTCAATTTTGAAACTTAATGAGAGAAAAATTAAAAGAAGAATATTCACCTCTTGCTTCCTCCATTTAAAAAATCAGTCAATCAGGGAATAAATTCCAGACTCATCGTGTGAGTCAGCGGAAGATCCGAGTTGTACCAAAAAGCATAGTTTAGCCTGAATTTCCCAATATAAAACCCTGCCCCACCGGTGAATCTAAAGAGATCACCTTCATTCATAACACCGGCACGTAACCTTGCAAATGGGAAAATTTTCACCTCCTCACCGATGGAAATTCTCACAGGATATCCCTGCATTTCACGGAATTCAACAGATGTAACTGAATATTCTCCACCCCTAAAAGAAACACCTGCAGAAATCCATGCCGGCAGATCCTCACTTCCTGTCAATGCATTTAACCTTGGTGTGTTTAAATTATGGATGAGAAATCCAATTTTCCAATTTCCATACACATTGGCAAGTAAACCAATATCGAATCCGTATGTTAAAGCATTACCTATATTTGACGGATTCTGAAGATAATAGAGGTTGAGATTAAGCCCACCGTAAAAACCGTCTGTCAGTTGAAAACCATGAGTAATAATAAAGGTATTTTCTGCATAAGAACCACCATTAGGCCCGTCAAAATCTGCCCCAAGTCTAATTATAGATAGCGCGAATTTCCTGTTCAGGAAAGTTAGAGGTCCGGCTTGCAAAGCCAGCCCCTTTAGACCAGAGCCAATACTCGCATATAAGTAGTTGTAGTATGCCGAAATTTCCGTTCTATTAAGAAGAGCGAGACCTGCTGGATTAAATATCACTCCTTCGATACCTTCTGCCACCCCCACGTAAGCGTCGGCCATAGCATCAGACCTTGTGCCTACGTAATGGTACTCAAAAGCGGCATTCAATAAAGAAAATGAGAGTAATAAAGTTCCTAACCATTTCATACTCCACAATTATAATTGACCTCCCACAAAATATACAAGGTTGAGACAAGTTAATAGTTGGATTCTCACAACTTAGTCATTCAAACAAAAATCTACTTTCTCTATCCAATTTTTATCATCATAGAGGATTTTAAAAATAAAGTTTGACTTATTAGTAATTTAGTATTATTATTAATTTGAAGTCATTTTAAACACAAGGAGGATAAAGAAATGGCAAAAGTAACAAGAGAAATGGTAGAAAGATCTGGAGTTAACGTAGATGAACTCCTCGAGCTGCTTATAAAAAATGCAGCTGCTGAGCTAACCACATACTATTATTACACGATATTGAGAGCAAACCTTATTGGTCCTGAAGGTGAAGGGCTTAAGGTTATTGCTGAGCAGGCAAGAATAGAGGATAGAAATCATTTTGAAGCATTGATTCCAAGAATTTATGAGCTTGGTGGTAAACTTCCCCGAAACATGAAGGAATTTCATGACATGTCTGCATGTCCCCCTGCATATTTACCTGATGATCCCACAGATGTAAAGGCTATATTGAAAGTCCTCGTGGAGGCTGAGAGGTGCGCAGTGAGGGGATATACCCATATCTGCAATTTAACTTTCGGGAAAGATCACAGAACATACGATCTCGCATTATCAATTTTACATGAGGAAATAGAGCATGAATCCTGGTTTTCCGAATTTCTGGGAGAGGGGCCTTCGGGTCACTTCATGAGAGAGGGTGAGACATCACCCTTTGTAAAGAAATTTTTGAAGTAAAATTATGGTGGGCGGAGGCTTCGCCTCCGCCCACCATCCAAAAACTACTATGATCAAACTAAAAATCTCAGAATTATCTAAATTTAACGGTAAGAACGGTAAGAAAGCATACATTGCATACAATGGTGCTATCTATGATGTAACAGACAGTTTCTTGTGGAAGGGTGGAAAGCACTTTGTAATACATGAAGCAGGGAAGGATTTAACCGAAGAATTGAAAAACGCACCTCATGACGAAGTGATGCTCTCAAGATTATCAAAAATCGGGTATATTTTAGAAGATTAAGGGAGAGGTGATTATGAATTTCTATCAGGTATGGTTTGACTTAAAAGATAGTGTAAGGCATAAAGAATTTTTAAAGAGCGCAAGAGATTTCCTCGATCTACTGAAAATCAGGGGGTTAATAACAGAGTATGTCATCTTGAGGAGGAAACTGGGTCTGGGCCCGGAGGAACTGGGTGAGTTTAATATTCAAATTATGGGTCAGAGCATAGGAGCACTTGACCGGATTTCCGAATTGATAACAAAGGGAGATAGTGATCTCTATCTCAAACACGCTGAAATGGTGAAATTTGGCCTCTACAGAAAATGGCCGTTATAACTTCAATAAAAAGAAAGAGGGAAACCCAGGGCAAAAAAAGTAAATGGAGTGGAAAAATTGCAGAGGAGGGATATTTTAATGGTAGGTGGTCATGGCAAAAATTATGATGGCTATCGCCTGGAAAATTGTTCTCTCTACGGCTTCTGACCACCTGTTTCTTCTTGTTATTACTTCATATATCAAATTTGCTATTGCGAGGGATACTGATATCACAAGTATTTTTGAAAACATGCTCTTACCTCCTACCAGACTTTTTTCATTAAAATTTTAGACCAAAAACCAGACAAAAATGAGAAGCTGTATATTATATAAACTATACTTTTTGAAAAGTCAATACAAGGGTATAACTATTCAAAACTATCCAGAATCTACCGATACCCTATCTTCATTCATCAAACCTACAATGTTTTTGAAGGAGCGGTTCAAGAGGGAACCAACACATAAACCAGTAGAGCTATAGCCTGAAAAATGCTTCTATCAATAGCTCTTACCCATTTCTTCTCTGTAACTCCCTCAAAAATAAAATTAGCTATGGTGAGAGCAATCCATAAGGAAAACATCTTCTCCATCGGGTATCACCTCCCTTTCAAATAACAGTATTATCTCCACCGGGCTTATATTTGCAAGATAGACATTAATCAATAATCAAGTAAATGTCAAGAATACAAAAACTCATAATATTTCAGAAATTGATAAAAATTGATTTCAGGAAACTACAGGAGATACTCATATCTATTGCAATTACAAACATTATATTTGTTTAAATTGTGAACTCGTCATAATACGTATAGCAAAAGTCACTATACTGCAGATAACCAGCAGTGTAAAATTTTAAGATACTTTATAATAAAAATTGTGGAAATCATCTTTAAACTCGGTCTAATACTTTTGCTATCCATTCCTCTGGCCAGGATTTCTCAGGCATTCAAGCTACCAAAGGTGTTGGGGTATCTTGTGGGAGGCTTACTTTTTGGACCATACATACTCGGTATCATTAATGAACACTTCCTCGAAGTGCTCAAACCGTTTAATTCTTTTGCACTCGCATATATCCTTTTCCTCGTAGGGACAAAGCTAAAAATCGAGCATCTACGCGGATCAATAAAAATTGTTTTTAATGTTCTGCTATTCCAGTTCTTCCTGACCTTCATACTTGTTTCCGTTTTTGTATTTCCTCTCTTTAGAGACGTAAAAGTGGCTCTGTTCATTGGATTGATAGGTGTAACAATAGCTCCTGCCTCGACAATTGCTGTTATAGACGAATTGGATGCTGAAGGGCCAGTGACCTCCGCTTTGTTACTACTCATCGTGATCAATGACCTTCTCGTTCTCTATCTCTTCAGTGCCTTTCTCCCGATTGTTTTTAAAGAAAACATTGGCTCGGGTATACCGTATCATTTTTACATCATTTCGCTTAAATATTTCGTATCTTCCTTGATAGGAATTGTTGTGGGATTTTTCCTGACATATATTGAAGTTAAAAGTGAAAGTGAACTTCACATGACAATACTTGCCCTCGGAACAGTACTCGCTACAATTGGAATTCTGGAGACCTACCACCTGAATCCATACGTGGGAGCATTTTTTATCGGCTTTATCGCAGCAAATGCCTCTATTAAACACAAAAAGTTATTAAAAGAGCTTGACCTATTTGACAATCTCATATACATCGTGTTTTTCTTCATCTCCGGTGCAAGCATGCACTTGAACCTCCTGATTCCGATGTTACCCGGAGTGGTTCTCTACGTTATTGCAAGAGGTGCTGGACAGTACTTTGGAGCCTATAAAGGAGCCCTAAGAGGTGGAGCAGAAAAATGGGAGGCACAGGCGATAGGCATGGGAATCCTAACTCAGGCGGGACTCGCAATCGGCTTCGCACTAATTATCGGCACAAAGGGACCTGCCGGTATAAAAGCAATGAATCTCATTCTCTCCTCAACTATTGTATTCGAAATCGGAGGTATAATTCTGCTTAAAAGGGGCCTCCTATCAGCCGGTGAGATAAAACTATCCAGAATCGTTGAAATGGAATCCAAACCTATCCTTGATTTTCACTTTGAAGAAATCTTTTCTGAATTTCTCAAACAGATTGGTATTAAGAGAAAACCGAGAAAAATTGGAGAGCTAAAAGTCCGGGATCTTACCATTAGAAACTTCAATGTCATTAAACCGGATATGAAAATTAAGGAAATCATCAGTATCTTTGAAAAATCAAAATGTCACACGCTCCCGGTTATCGATGAAAAGGAGAATCTCGTAGGGGTGATAAATTTAAGAGATTTAGAGGAATTTGTCATGGATAGAACTATGGAGCATTTGATAGTTGCTGAAGACCTCGTAAGACTGAATTCCCCCTGTTTGTCACCTGAGATGTCTTTGCTTGACGCCTACAGAGTTATAAAAGAGCAGGAAGTGGACTCACTCCCTGTGTGTGAAGAGAATCACGTAATTGGAATGCTGATGAGGAAGGATATTCTAAGGTACATAAAATGATTACAATTCTAATTCTCGGTTTTTTAATAAGCTACAACGTAAATTTTGCATATCCTGAAATTGTAAACAAAGGATCTAACGTTATCTTCAAAGAAAAGGGATGTGTTTACCATAGCAAGCCCGGAGATCCGCTTTTGCCTGTAAAGACTGTTTTCATCTTGGGAGATTCTGTAAAAATTAGCTATAAAACTGAGAAGCTTCCTGGAGCTTATCATATCTTGCCAGCTCAAAAACCCGTTCCTATCTCTCATCCTGAGATGTATACTCTAACAAAAGAGAATAGTTTAATCTACGGGTCCTCGGATATTTATCCATCCTCACCCTTCAAAATACTCGGTAAACGTCATTTATTCGGGGTAACGGTGCAGGAGGTTTTACTTTACCCAATAAGTTACAGGCCAAAGGATGGGGAAGTCTTTTTCAATTATTCGTTTCACCTGGAACCAGTGGGTGGAGCGACAAAGGTGAATTCCTCACAATTTAAAATCCTGAAGAATTTATTAATAAACCCAGATCAACTGGAAGTTAAGGGAAACCTACCTGAAAAATACGTGATCATAACTTCCCAGGCGCTTGCCCCGTATTTTGGGCCCCTTGTTGAGTGGAAGGCCAAAAAGGGCATACTCGTAAAAATCTATACCACAGGTTACATCTATTCATCTTTTTCTGGCAGAGATGATGCTGAAAAAATTAGAAACTTCTTGAAAACTATAGCCGATTCAGGCGTAATTTACGTGCTCCTTGGTGGTGATACTGACATCATTCCTGCAAGGTACGCATTCGCGATGGATGCAGGAACTGGAAATCCATCCGATGACTCACTGCCAGCCGACTTATACTATAGTGATCTTGATGGTAACTGGGATGCCAACAACAATAATGTGTTCGGTGAAGTGGGTGACAGTGTGGATCTTTTACCAGATGTCATCGTGGGGCGTGCACCGGTATCAACTGCAAGTGAAGTTACAAATTTCGTTAACAAGGTCATAAATTATGAAGAATATCATCAATCAAACTATTTCACCAATGCACTTTTTATTGCAAGCTACCTCGATGACCAAACAGATGGTGGTATTCTAAAGGATATGGTTGTATCTGAACTACCCCCTGATTTTCAAATCCAGAGGCTTTATGAAAGAGACGGGAACCTAACACGCTCAATTGCAATATATTACTTGAATCAAGGTGCAAATATCATCAACCATGATGGGCACGGTTCATGGTATCTTATACAGGTTGGCGGGGATTACCTCAACCCGGACGACTTTGATCGGCTCAATAACGCACCATTTATCACCGGAATCTTATATTCACTTGGATGCTGGACCTGTGCAATTGACTATGACTGCATTGCAGAGCACTTTGTTAAAGCGCAGAACGGTGGGGGATTCTACATTGGAAACAGTAGATATGGATGGTATATACCAGGATTTCCTGGATTTAGCTCGAGTGACCAATTCGATATCCAGTTCTTCAACAACCTTTTTCATAAATCCCCAATCACCGGAGTAGCTCTTGCTGTGACAAAGGCAGAATTTGCAGCACTTTCAGAAGAAGAAAATGATTATAGATGGTCAGAATATGTTCTAACATTCCTCGGTGACCCTGAGATGGCTGTATTCACCCGGACACCAGAATCCCTTTTTGCGAATATGGATGGAAACTTCCATACCGGTTTTAATTCATTGAATGTGAGAATCAGCGATCCCAATGGAAATCCTGTCGAAGGTGCAAAAATTACGATTTTGCAGGGTGATAGCATCATAACTACCGGAGAGTCTGGCCCCCAGGGATTCTTGAGACTCGATTTTACAATTTCTTCCTTCGATTCCGTCACTCTCGCCGCATTCAAGCCAGGATACTATTACAGAGAATTTAAACTCCCTGTATACTCTCCTTCCATCTTCCCGATCCTCTCCGATTACGGAAACAGAAACTTTGGGATTTACTTTGCCGACAGCTCAAATGACACACTATACATCGTCTTCAAAAATCCTGGTAACACGACGACAAATCCAGAAACGCTTTCCATCAACATAAATGGTCCAGCCAACTCACAAATCAGTGAGATTACGATACCAGCAATAACATCAGGGGATTCAACTATAATCCTTCTACCAATTAGCATTTCACCGGTGATCACAGATACCCAGGCCAGTCTCGAGCTTGAGGGTGACACAACCTATTCATTAAGTATAGCTATTATCAGAAGACGATTAACACTCGCCAACTACGAATATTCAGACGTGAGAGTTGGTCAGAGTGGAATCCTGAGACTGTACGTAAGAAACGATCTATCGGTTGAAATCAAAAACTATGTACTCAATTTGCAACCAATAGATAGTGTCTTAACTTTATCCACCACTACCTTCAATATCCCCGATCTTGGGAGCGGTGACTCCACGATGGTTTATGTTACCTTTACCACATTCGGGGAATCAGATACCCTGATTTTCCCGGGAATAAAGGTAGAAGATGACACTATATACCTTTCGATTGGTTACACGGGTTATAGATTCTCCTTCGAGAATAATCTTGAAGGATGGACCGTTAGCAACAATCATTGGCACTTGACAAATTACAGATCAAGTGACGGTAATTACAGTATTTATGTTGGAGACGACGCGACTCATCAATATCAACCCAATTTCACAGCCTCAATACAAAGTCCTGATATTATTGTCCCGGATAATCCTATCCTGAGCTTTGACACATACTATGAGACCCAGCCCGGATGGGATTTCTGTATGGTGGAAATTCTGCACCATAATTCTACCCATCATCTAACAACATTCTCTGGGCCATCAGCCGGCTGGGAGCACCATTCATACAGCCTCAGCTATCTAAGGCCAGGAGATACTATCAACGTAAAATTCACATTCTATAGCGAAGATAATAATGTCCAACTGGAAGGCTGGTACATAGACAATGTGGTTCTTGGCAGAAACTCTGAGCCAACTTCTGTTAAAGAAACAACTTCCCTGCACCTGAGTGGTAGTATCCTTGTAAGGAATATGGTCTTAAAGCTTCAGGAACCTGGTGATTACTCCCTTTTTGACATCTCCGGCAAACTTGTTCTAAAATCTTCAAGAAGATCTATCGATCTCCGTAGACTTCCCCCGGGAATGTATTTTCTTGCCAAACAGACACCAACGGGCTCACCAGTAATCATGAAGAAAATTATTTTATTGAAGTAAGACACCTATGACAGGATTTTGTAAAAAACTATTAACAATCCTCACTTCGCTGCTTTTTACTGAAATTCTCATACTGTACTTTTAACCCTGCCTTTTCTGCAAACTCTTTGAGGGCATTTTCAATAAGCGTCTCATCCACAAACATCGGAAAGTTATCAACCCTCACAATGGTAGTTTTATCTCCATGTGGCCGAATAGTTAGAGGAATATTCAACTCTTCCCTTGAAATTAAAACAAGAATTTCATCCTCCGCGAAAAAACAGTTCTTGCAATATTTGAGATATTCAATAACTGATTTAAAATCTTCTTCGATTATCAAATGTGCCATTAAATCATAACAAGTTCCTTGTACGCACCAAAGACCTTTTTGAGTGTGCTAACTATTTCGCCCTCGGTCGCGTAAACACGAACAGCATCTATTATAAATGGCATCAGATTTTTATTCGTTTTTGCAGCTTCTTCAAGACGCATGAGTGCATTCTGCACAGCAACGTTATCCCTTTCGGATTTAATTTTTTTAAGGAATGCAATCTGCTCAGGCTCAACATTGGGATCGATGTAAAACCTCGGTATCTCGATTTTCTCTTCAGGGTCAGCATATTTGTTGATTCCCACAACCGCGTACTCACCAGCTTCCACTCTCCTCTGATAATCATACGCAGCATCTGAAATTTCCTTCCTGAAAAATCCCATCTTTATCCCCTCAAGGACTCCATCAAGAAATGAACCGTTACCCATTTCGAGAATCTTATCGAAATACTTGTAAGCCTCTTCCTCCATTTTGTTGGTTAAGGCCTCGACAAAATATGCTCCCGCAAGTGGATCAATAGTGTTAATCACGCCGGTTTCCTCTGCAATTATTTGCTGGGTCCTTAACGCAATTTTTACAGCCTTTTCCGAAGGGAGCTGAACGGCCTCATCGAATGAATTCGTATGTAGCGATTGAGTACCACCGAGAACAGCGGCAAGTGCCTCAAAAGCAGTCCTGATTATGTTATTCTCAGGCTGCTGAAGTGTGAGAGAACATCCAGCGGTCTGGGTGTGAAATCTCAATCTCCAGCTCTCTGGCTTCTTTGCATGATACCTATTTTTCATCTCCTTTGCCCAGATTCGTCTTGCTGCACGGAATTTTGCTATCTCCTCAAAAAAGTCCATGTGGGAGTTGAAAAAGAAAGACAACCTGGGGGCAAAATCATCCACGTTGAGTCCCGCTCTTATTCCCGCCTCCACATAGGCAAAACCATCTGCAAGCGTGAAAGCAAGCTCCTGAACAGCTGTAGAACCAGCTTCTCTGATATGGTATCCTGAAATTGATATGGTGTTAAACTTTGGAACGTGGTCCTTCGCGAATGCAAAAATATCCGTAATGATTCTCAATGATGGCTCCGGTGGGAAAATCCATTCGTTCTGTGCATGGTATTCTTTAAACATATCATTCTGAATCGTACCACGCAATTTTTCAGATGGAACCCCCTGCTTTTCTCCAACAACAATGTACATTGCAAGGATTATCGCAGCAGTTGGATTGATCGTGAAAGATGTTGAGACCTTATCAAGTGGTATCCCATCAAATAAAACTTCAAAATCAGCAAGGGTATCAACTGCTACACCAACCCTACCAACCTCACCTTCGGAAAGGGGGTCATCTGAATCTCTTCCGTAAAGTGTGGGAAAGTCAAAGGCAGTGGAAAGCCCGGTTTCTCCATGCTCAAGCAAGTACTTGAAGCGTTTATTTGTGTCCTCTGCACGGCCAAAACCTGCGAATTGTCGCATCGTCCAGACACGGCCACGGTACATATTGTAATAAGGTCCTCTCGTGTAGGGATATTCACCTGGAAAGCCAAGCTTCTCGTGATAATCAAAATCTTTAATATCAAGGGGGGTGTATAAATCCTTTATTGGCAAGCCTGAAATCGTCTGATATTTCTCTTTAATATCCTTCGATCTGGCCTTACGCCTCTCATACCATTCATCAAGACTTTTCTTTAATTTTTCATACATTTCAAAGACCCCCTTTTTGCATGAATTATATGTAAGTCCCACTTACATGTCAACTTTTTAAAGTTTCAAAATTAAAGATAGCCAAAGTACCGTAATTTAGCCTCCAGAATAGACTATCCACTTTTTCACGTCACACCAGATATAGTGGAACATTATAAAAATTACGTTAAAGAAGAATTACCGGTTCTTATTTACAGATCGGCTCCCGACATAAACTTTTCCCACACCTCTTTAATGGCCTTTGATGCAGGCGAATCACCATACTCTATAACACTCAATCCCTGGGTCATAGACTCTGTCACTGCAGGGTCAAATGGAATCTTTCCAAGAACTGTGCCACCTCTTTCTTCAACATATCTCTCTATTTTTTGTGCCACTTCCTCGTTCAGATCAAACTTGTTCACCACGACGAGCGGATAAACCTTAAAATGTTCCATGAGATCAATAATTCTTCCAAGATCGTGCAGGCCAGACTGTGTGGGCTCGGCCACAACAAAAGCGTATTTCAAACCGGAAAGTGTGGAATTAACAGGACAACCTGTTCCTGGTGGTCCATCCACAAGCAAAAAATCGGCTCCTTCCTTCTGAGCAAGGAATAACCCCTGTTTTCTGATAACTGTTACAAGTTTCCCGGAATTTTCCTCACCGATTTCGAGCATTCCATACACAAATGTACCAAATCTTGATTCTGCCACATACCAATGGCCGGCGAGTGTAGGATTTAAATCAATGGCCTTTTCCGGACAGAGATGGTAGCACAACTCACACCCATCGCACGCTATAGGATCGACAACGTAATCCTCACTTATCGCATCAAAACGACAGTATTCGCGACAGATTCCACACCAAGTACAGTCATCAAGCCTGATATAAGCACGTTTCATTCCGTAAAATTCACTCGACTGCTTGATCCTGGGTTTGAGAATCAGATGAAGGTCTGGGGCGTCAACATCACAATCTGCAAGGACTTTAGATTTAATTAATGTGGCGAAAGCCGCTGTAACAGATGTTTTACCAGTACCACCTTTTCCGCTGACTACCGCGATTTCAAGCATTTTTACCCTCCTCCACCATTCGCCTTATCGTTTCGTAAGCTTTCCTGAACTTTATTCTCCACTCTTCCACTGCTTGAACCACTGGAACTCCCTTTGAATAGTAACCTGCAATCTCCCTCGAGAACGGAATTTTCATCAAAATGGGAATACCTCTTTCTCTGGCGAATTCCTCCACCTCATCGTTTCCAATGCCATACCTGTTGATTATGATCCCTGATGGTATACCCATCTTTTTCACAACCTCATAGGCGAGATTAAGGTCAAAAAGACCAAATGGGGTGGGCTCAGTGACAAGCACAACAAAATCCGAATCCTTGACAGCCTGAATCATCGGACACGAGGTTCCAGGTGGGGAATCCACTATTATAAGGTCTGCATTTTTGACCTGTTTCTTTATGTAGGTGATCATGTAAGTGGTGTTTATCTCCCCGATATTCAGCTTGCCGTCGAAGAATTCGATCCTACCATTTTTCCCATATCTCATCCTGCCGACAGGGCGTGGAACTTCATAGAGAGCTTTCTGAGGACAGAGAACGACACAGGCCCCACATCCTTTACAGAGCTCATCAAATACAACGACCTTTTTCGTATTTGGAAATGCAAAAATTGCGTTGTAGGCACATACTTCCTGACAAACACCACAAAAATCACATTTATCGTAATCTACACGCGGTACAGGAATGCCAACATCATTCTCTTCCTCGAACCGGGGTTTTATAAAAATGTGGGCGTTCGGCTCCTCAACATCCAGATCGAGGAAAGTTAGTTTATCATCTATACTTAAAGCCAGAGAGGTGGAGACAAAAGTTTTGCCTGTACCTCCCTTACCTGAAGCTACTGAAATTTTCATAATTCAATATCCTCGAGGATTTTAGAATCCTGCTCCCCAGGCTCCTCCACCGCCACGCCCCCATCCACTGCCGCGGCCACGACCGCCTCCTCGACCCCATCCACCGCCACCACCGCGACCTCTACCCCATCCGCCTCCACGACCACGTCCCCATCCACCGCCGCCACCAGGACCTTCAAATCCAGGGCCAGGTGGCGCTGTGGGTGGTACCTGAGGCGTCGACATGGAGAAATTTCCACTTTTTATCATCTCAATTGCATCTCTAACTGTTCCTGTAACACCGGTGATCATCCCAATCCCGGCGGCCTGAAGTGCGGCAAGAGCATTGGGACCTACTTCACCCGTGACGACAGCCTGAACTCCCTGTGAAGCTACAAGCTGGGCAGCCATTGTACCAGCTCCGCCCGTAGCGTTCACTGCAGGATTTGGAATAGCCTGAAATTCCATGGTGTCTGTATCAACTATAATAAAATATGCACACCGACCAAATCTCGGATCCACAGGGGAGTCAAGCGTTGGGCCGGTAGAAGTAATTGCAACTCGCATTATTTTTCCTCCTTCTCAAGCTTATCTATACGCTCAAGTAAACTATTCAACTGACCCTTCAGGGTCTCAAGCTGTGCTTTTAGGAATTTAAGCTCTTCTGTTTTATTTGCGGAAACCGGAGCCGCCGCAGGGGCCCAACCAGCAGGGACACCAGGTGGCCATCCCACTGAAGTACCTGATTGTAGTTTTCCACTCTTAAAGGCCTCTACAACTTCCCTGACCGAACCTGTAGCACCAGTAATAGGAGTAACCCCAGCTGCCATGAGAGCAGGATAGGCATTGGGACCAACTTCGCCCGTGATTACATGACTTACTCCCTGGGAAGCTACAAACTGGGCAGCCATTGTACCAGCTCCGCCCGTAGCGTTCACTGCAGGATTTGGAATAGCCTGAAATTCCATTGTATCCGTATCAACTATAATGAAATATGCACACCGACCAAATCTGTAATCAACAGGAGCATCAAGCGTTGGACCTGTAGATGTAACAGCAATCTTCATTTTCCCTGTTCCTCCAGCTGTTTTATCCTCTCCTCGATTCTTCTAATCTCCTCCTGTAAAGCTGTAGCCTGAGCCTTTAGAACATCTACATTCTCAACTCCTACGGTGTAGTAAGGTGTTCCCGAATAATAGGGAGAAACCTGAAATGCTGGGGAATAAGCGGCACCATAGGTGTATGGATATGCACCGTACCACCCCATCCATCTCCATCCCCTTGGTAATCCTGTCCACGGACAGTAACCAAGTCTTGCGCCCCATCCAAATCCTCTACCACCCCACCAACCTCTACCCCATCCTCCAAACCATCTTCCGAGTCCTCTTCCAAATCCGAACATCTTTCATTCACCTCCGTAATGGTTTTTATTTCATATTAATTCTTTTCAGGGCTTCTGTCAAGATTTTAAGAATCAGTCTCAAAATTTTAGAAAACCCGCATCAATCAACTGAGTTCTCTGCACAATATTCCAAAAAACTTGATAGAACCTATCGTTCCTTATTAAGATTTAACTCTCTATTAAATTTCCCTGAGGTGTAAAAATGAGTGTAAGGATTATTGGTATAGGGAGTTATGTCCCGGATAATGTTGTTACAAATTTTGACCTTGAGAAGGTTCTTGATACCTCTGATGAATGGATAAGGACAAGAACCGGTATAGTTGAAAGGAGGATAGCCCCTTTCGAAATTGCAACATCTGACCTTGCAACCGAAGCGGCAAAGGAAGCTCTTAAAGATGCAGGTTTAAAGCCAGAAGACATCGATATGATCATTGTAGGAACCGCCACCCCTGATATGTTTTATCCAGCGACCGCGTGTATAGTCCAGAGAAATCTCGGAATAAAGGGGAAACCATGTTTTGACATGGAAGCGGCATGCCCCGGCTTTATCTATGGCCTCGAAGTATCGAGAGGACTTTTACACCTACCTGATTATAAAAAAATCCTCGTTATTGGTGCAGAAAACCTCACCAAATTTATGGACCCTGAGGATAGGGGGACTTATGTCCTGTTCGGGGATGGGGCAGGTGCAGCTGTGGTTACAAAAGATGATTCTCCTTATGGGATAATAGCTTCCCATTTAGGTGGTGACGGTTTCCTTGGAGATCTTCTGTATTTGCCGGCAGGTGGCTCAAGAAGGCCAGCTTCAAAAGAAACAGTTGAGAAAAGACTGCATTACACTGTCATGAAGGGCAGAGAAGTCTTTAAGTATGCAGTAATCAACATGCAACAGGCTGCGCTGAAAGTCCTTGAAAAAGCTGGATTGAAAAAAGAGGACATCACCTGGCTCGTTCCACATCAAGCCAACGTCAGGATTATAGATGCCACTCGTGAGAAACTGGGTCTCCCTCCAGAAAAGGTTTATATCAATATCGACAAGTATGGAAACACAAGTGCCGCTTCTATTCCCATCGCACTCACTGAAATGAAAAAGAAAGGCTTACTCAAGAAAGACGATTTAATTCTCACAGTTTCCTTCGGTGCTGGTTTCACCTGGGGTGCCAATATTATACGATGGGGTTGATATGACTATTCTATTCTTTGACGTTCTCCATAAAGATGAAATCCCTCTTGTTAAGAGAAGTTTAAAGTCTGCTGGGAATTTTTCTAAAATCGTTGCCATTTCCGAAATTCCAATTGAAGGTGTTGAAACTTTCCCGAGAAAAAATGTTGGTGCACTTGTAAATGAACTCCTGAGGGAGACTGTAGTTTTTGCAACGCCCGGGGTGATTTTCACACATGAATTTCTTGAGAAGGTGGAAAAATACAAGGGTTCATTAGTCTATTCTGACTATCTTGAAAGTGGCAAAGAACAGAAAAAACTATTTGACTATAACGGTGACTTTACAGAAAGATTTGATTTTGGACACGTCATAACTATTGTTCCCCCAATACCCGTAGAAATCCTTGAGCATTTAAACTACGCTTATCTTTACGATTTAAAGCTAAAACTACGGGGTAAAGGAACACCTTTCATCCACCTGATTGATCCCCTATACTCCACCATGGAGCCGGAAGATGACGAAATGGCGAAAAAGCTGCATTCAAGAAGCTTCAGGTATCTTTTTTACAAACCTGAAGAGGAGCTTGAATACGAGAAAGTCTTCAAAGATTTCCTGTTAAGGAATGATGCCTTCCTGGATGGTTACTACGAAAAAGTCTACGATCCAACGGATAAATACGAATTGATGGCCTCTGTGGTGATTCCAGTCCTAAACCGGGCAAAGTTTATTGGAACTGCCATTGAGAGTGTTCTAAACCAGGATTTTGACTCCTACGAGATACTCGTTGTTGACAACGGTTCGACCGATGGCACTCAGGATGTTGTGAGAAAATACATATCTACGGGAAAGGTCAGGCTCTTCCAGAATCCTTCGGGCACAATTTCACTTGCACTGAACACTGGTATCAGGAACGCGCGTGGCAAATACATCGCCCAGCTCGATTCCGACGATGTTTATCTCCCGGAAACACTCAGGTGCATGGTAGAAGCACTCGAGAAAAATCCCTATGCCGGTCTTGCAATCTCCTACTACGAATTAATGGATGAAGTGGGGAACCCACTAAAAGAATTTGGAGTAATTCGACATCTTGAGTACGATAGAAATAACATTCTGAGAGTAGAAGGTGCCGGCGCCGTTCGTGTTTGGAGGAAAAAAGTCCTCTTTGAGATGGGACTTTTTGATGAAGAGAACTATGGCAATTATGGTGAAGACTACGACATGGTGTTAAAAGTTTCCGAAAAATACCAGGTAATAAGGGTCCATAAAGTTCTCTACAGATATAGAAAGCATCCGGGTTCAACAGACGTTACAAGACCCGCCTGGTACAGGGTTTTTACTAAAAATATGGCGAGGCAGGTCGCCTTCAAGAGGAGACAACTCCGTAATCAGGTTTTAAGGATGTCACGAGGCTTAAAGAATGCCTGAGATCAGATTTGATCCGGTCACGGGAGCGAAAGTAATTGTATCACCCGAAAGGGGCTTCAGGCCGATTGCATTCTCACCTGACGAATATAGCGAAGCGGAGAAGACATGTCCATTCTGTCCCGGAAGAGAGGAGAAAACTCCTCCTGAAATAATGAGGGTTGAAGGCGAAAAAGGTTGGCTCGTGCGGGTAGTTCCCAACAAATTTCCAGCGGTCACGAGGTCGCCTTTACCTTTCACAAAAATCCAGGAAAGATTCCTTGTATCTAAAGCAGCTTACGGTTTTCACGAAGTGGTAATTGAAACACCAAAGCATTTCAGTGATTTATCTGATCTATCAGAGGAGCACCTTTATCATATTCTCCGGGTTTACAGGGAAAGGTACAGAGCTTTAATTGAAAAACCTGAGATCAAATATGTTCACATTTTCAGAAACTGGGGGAAATATGCGGGAGCGTCACTTCCTCACCCGCACACACAGATTCTTGCAATAAGTGAAATACCCGATGCTTTGAAAAGAGAACTTTACAGTATGAAAGAAAGGAAATCACTGTGCAGGGTCCTCGACATTGAAGTCAGGAAAAAGCAAAGACTTATCATGAATGAAGAGGGTTTTGTGGCATTAGCGCCCTTTGGCTCACGTTTCTCATTTGAAACGTGGGTAATTCCATCAGAACACGAGAATAGCTTTGGTGATGCATCCGATGAGAGGCTCAAATATCTCGCTAAATTTTTACTCAAATTACTCATAGCCTACAGAAAAGTTCTTGGCGGGTTCTCATACAACTTGATCATTCATTCTCTTGAGGATGAAGATTTTCACTGGCACATCGAAATACTACCTCGCCTGGTTGGACTTGCGGGATTCGAAGTTGGAACGGGCTACTACATCAATACAGTTTTACCTGAGACTGCGGCGGAGAAGTTAAGAGAAAACCTCTAAAACAAGGCAAATACCTTCATTTTATCGTGAGAATTGGGCTTTAAATCTTATGATTTTCAGAATTTTTTATTGAAATTGTTTAACAATTATTGAAATTCACTATGCTAAAGTTTTATACTATGTAAAATTTTATGGGGATTTGAGGGAATGCCCTGGGTGAGGTCGTTCATCATACATCCCCAATTAAGAAATCGTTATTGTTTGGAATAAAATTCTTTTTGGGAGGTGTGCTATGTTGTTGTTGGTTGTTGCTCTCTCCATGAGTCTTTCCTTTCACAAACTCAACACTCCAGGTGATATTTTTCATGTCAAAGAATATAAAACCCTCGAAATGGTCACTCCAAAAAAGAATCCCCATCCCGAGGATTCTACAAGAGTGTATCTCGGTTACACTCGAAAGGAACTTGTTTTCTATATTCAAATGTGGCAAAAAGGGAAAATTAATGCAAGTTCGAGAAAAAGGGATTCCAAGGCACTTGCCAACCAGGCAGAGGACGCCATTTATCTCCTGATTTCAACGAGCGAAGATAGGGAAAACGCCTATTATATCGGTGTTAATCCACTTGGTACCATAATGGACAAGGTTATTTTATCAGGTAAAGTAGCCGAGTGGGATGGTGACATCAAGGTAAAAACTAACGTTAAAAAGAATTACTGGGACGCCCTTATCTTCATCCCGTTTAAAGACCTCTCCTACGCCAAATCGAGCTGGGGACTCCAGATCATGAGGGTAATTGTTCAGAAATCTGAAATCCAGCTCCTCTACCCTACCATTGAGGTCTCTCCAGAGCAAACGGTTAGCTTCAAGCTGGATTTCAACTTCATCAAATCCGGTAGAAATTACAACCTTTACCTGATCCCATCGTTCAGAATAGAGCACAAGCCTACAGAGGACCCTGTCCTTAAAGGTGGTGTTACTGTTAGATTTAAGCAGGGCGCAGGGACACTTTTAGACTTCACCTACAAACCGGACTTTTCTGAAGTGGATGTCGACCTGATTGATATAGATTTATCGAGACTTCCTATCAATTATCCTGAGAAACGTCCCTTCTTTGTCGAAGGTAGCTCCATACTAAAATCTCCCAAAAACCTCATTAGAACGAGGAATATCGCTTATCCCTCCTACGGCCTCAAATTCTACACGATGCAGGAGAAAAGTTCATTCGGAACATGGTACATAAAGGACGATTCTCTTGGAACGGTGACCTTTACAAGGGTAAACTTTTCCCCTTCGAAAAATTTAGTAATAGGAAGTCTGCTCAATGCAAATGAAATTGGTTATAATCTTTTCTCCAGTGACCTTACATTCCACAGCTCAAAACTCCATCTGAACACGAGTCTACAGTATTCAAGAAGAATGGATAAGGAATCGAATTTCTTTCAGGCCGAAGTTTCAAGGGATATCTTGAAGGGTTTGAGACTAAAATTCCTCTATAGGGACATTGATAGTTGCTTTATCTCTCCTTTGAACTACTTGAATCTTTATTTCGATGGTATCAGATATTACCTGGGATATGTAAACTTTACAAAATTTCTGGATCGAAGAACATTAGCAAAAACTTTCCTTTACGGAAGATACATGGTTGATAAATACACCGGCGATCTCTATGAGAGTGGTATATCCTGGTACTTCACATACGCCCGTCTTCCATTTGCTACCTCAATTGGATTAAGCTCGCATGACAGAAGGTATCTTGCTGCTTATCTGAAGAGATTCGGGATTAAGGATACAAAGGATAAAATCATCACATTATCCCTCGCATATCAGGTCTCTGCGTGGAAAAACCTTTATATCGAGTTCCCATTTGGTAAATACCTGGGTGGAAATATGATAAATCCCGAGATTGGTGGTGCTATTTCAATACACAATGTGAATCTTGGATTCAGGGTGAATCATCTAAAATCCGATCTTGACGATTTGACAATACTTCAAATCTATGGTGAAGTTCCTCTTTTCCTCAAACATACCCTTCTTAAACCGTATGTAGCTTACAGAATGGATAGGAAAAATGATCAAGATAAGCTCACTGTAAATGCAGTTCTTTCCTATCAACCATCGGCATTTTCGGGAATTTTCCTTGCATTTAACAGGACATACGATGTTACAAATGGCAACCTTAACGTTTTAAGCGGAAAGGAAGTTTTTAAGGTACAGATAGGGACATATTTGATAAGATAAATTTTGGGGATTTTGAAGGGGAAGTTCTCCAATCTTCAGGGAAGAATATGAAGCAACGAATCGCACTTAGAGAGGATGTTAGAAAAATTTTTGAATCATTAAAACAACTTGCAAATAATCAAACGGATTTGGACATCCCCC
>Ga0256833_1001153_pt1 | contig 19797 bp, 17 predicted proteins | sample 356284metaG_FD_190535 | JGI IMG/M metagenome (GOLD analysis project Ga0256833, IMG submission 190535) | Hydrothermal vent microbial communities from Mid Atlantic Ridge, Atlantic Ocean - 356-284 | ecosystem: Environmental > Aquatic > Marine > Hydrothermal vents | place: Atlantic Ocean: Mid... | reverse complement strand
GTCCCGCGTCCACCAGCTTGCGCAGCAGGGCCGCGGGGCGATATTTGTCCTCGCCCAGGTCCCGGTGCAGCACTTCCAGAATGAAAAGCACCACATCCAGGCCGATGAGGTCCGCCAGGTACAGGGGGCCCATGGGGTGGTTCATACCCAGCTTCATCACCGTGTCGATGGCCTGTACCGAAGCCACGCCTTCTTGCAGGGCGAAAATGGCCTCGTTAATCATGGGCATGAGCACCCGGTTGGAGACGAAGCCCGGCGAGTCGTTGACTTCCACCGGCACCTTGCCTAAGGCCTCGGCCAGGGCAATGACCAGCCGGGTGGTGGCGTCGGAAGTGACCAGACCCCGCACCACTTCCACCAGGCTCATCAGGGGCACGGGGTTGAAGAAGTGCATACCGATGACCTGCTCGGGCCGCTGGGTGGCCGCAGCAATGCGGGTGATGGGGATGGACGAAGTGTTGGAGGCCAGAATCACCTCGGGCCGGACGATTTGGTCCAGACGGCGGAAAATATCCAGCTTGATGTCGGGGTTCTCGGTGGCGGCCTCGATGACGAAATCGGCCTGGGCCGCGTCGTCTAAGCTTTGGGTGGTGCGGATGTTCAGCACGGCCTGGCGCTGTTCCTCGGTGATGCGGCCCTTGCTGAGCAGCTTGGCCGTGGATTGGTCCATCACGGCCTGGGCCCGGGCCAGCTGCTGCGGGTCGATGTCCATGAGGGTGACCTGATAGCCCGCGGTGGCGGCCACCTGGGCGATGCCGCTGCCCATGGTGCCCGCGCCAACGACGAAGATATGGCGAATGTCTTCCATCTTCATGGCGAAGGTCCTCCTGCCAGGGAATGAAGGGCGAAAGGGGGTCTACGCGTTTTTGCTTCTACCATAGAAATGCCCGCGCGGCAAGATGAAGAGGGTCAGCAGGGCCATGGCCTGCCTCCCGAGGGCCCCAAAACGCTGCCCCGGCTCGCATGATTTTCCTCACCCCTTGCGGTCTACGGTATAATGAACTTGCCGCCCGCGCCGGGTCGGCCATCTTTCGGCAACCCAACGGACGAAAAGCATGGGCAAGCGTTATTACATTTGGACCGCCGGCTGCCAGATGAACACCGCGGATTCCCAGCGGGTGGGCGCCGCGCTGGAAAAACTGGGCTATCACTGGACCGAGCGACCCGAAGAGGCCGATGTCATCGTGCTCAACACCTGCGTGGTGCGCCAGAGCGCGGAAAACAAGGCCTATGGCCGGCTGATGTCCCTCAAGCCCCTCAAGGAGCGCCGGCCCGAGGTGGTCATCAACCTCATGGGCTGCCTGGTGGGCGTGCGGGGGCATGAACGGCTCAAGGCCCGTTTCCCCTTCGTGGATGTGTTTTCGCCGCCCTCGGACCCCGGGCCCCTCATCGCGCACCTCACCCAGGGGGAAGCCAAGGCCCTCGACCAGGCCGAGACCCAGCGCCGTTTCGCGCTCATGGACGGCGAAGTGCTGCTGCCCCGCCACCTGCAGGGCCGCCTGGTGAGCGCGTTCATCCCCGTGGTGTACGGCTGCTCCCACGCCTGCACCTTCTGCATCATCCCCTATCGCCGGGGGGTGGAACGCAGCCGCCCCGTGGGTACCATCGTGGCCGAGGCCCGCTCTCTGGTCGCCCAGGGGGTGAAGGAAATCACCCTGTTGGGCCAGATTGTGGACCGCTACGGCAAGGATATTCCCGACGGGCCCAACCTGGCGCAATTGCTGCGCATTTTGCACGACATCGAAGGCCTGGAGCGCATCCGCTTCTTGACTTCCCACCCCAATTGGATGACCGACGAATTGCTGCGCACCGTGGCCGAACTGCCCAAGGTGATGCCCCACATCGAAGTGCCCGTGCAGGCCGGCGACGACGAAGTGCTGCGCCGCATGAAGCGCGGTTACACCGCGGACGACTACCGCCGGCTCATCGCCCGCATTCGGGAAATCATCCCCGAGGTGGCCATTGCCACCGATGTCATCGTCGGCTTCCCCGGCGAAACCGAGGCCCAATTCCGGCGTACCTACGACCTGTTGGCCGAGCTGCGGCTGGATGTGGTGCACTTAGCGCGCTATTCCGAGCGACCCGGCACCGTGGCGGCCCGGCGTTTGCCCGACGATGTGCCCGAGGAAGAGAAATGGCGGCGCTTCCGCCTCATCGAAGAGCTGCAGGAAGGCATCGCCCGAGAAATCAACCAGCGCTATGTGGGCCGCACCGTGGAAGTGCTGTTCGAGGAAAAAGTGCGCGGGCGCTGGAAGGGTCGCACGCCGCAAAACAAGCTGGTCTTCGTGGAAAGCGAGCAGGACCTGCGGGGCCACATTCTGCCGGTGACCATCACCTGGGCCGGGCCGTGGTCCATGGTCGGGCGGCTGCCCCATCCCCAGGCCCAAAGCCTGAACCTACCCGTGGCTGCCGCGCCCCAGGCCACACCCTCGCTCCACTGACAACCCCGCCCGGGCGCGCACGGCCCGGGCGTTTGCTTTCAATGCGACGCCAGCACGCCTTGCAGCAAGCCCTCGAAGGCCTGGCGGGCCTGGGCCTCCGCGCGGCGCTGCCAGGCTTCCTCTTGGGGCCAGAACAGGGCCTGGAACTCCTGGCGCACCCAGCGGGCCATGGACGGATGGCTCGCGCCGTGATGGTGCAGCTGATTTTCCAGCACCACGGCGCGCAGGCTGCGCAGCTGGGCCCGGGTGCTGTGGCCTAAAGTGCCGAACTCAAAGGCCAGGCTCACCACCTGGCGGCCCTGGGCCCGCCCCCGGCGCATCAGGTCGTCGGCCATGCTGCCTTGCACCGGATACACCTCCGCACCGGCCACCCGCACCACCGGGCGATAGTGCAGCCGTTGTTCCCAGGCGGCCTCGCTTTCGGGTTCGTCGGCCGGCAAAATCAGGCTGAGCACCCCCGCGGGGCCATAGCCTGTGTGCATGTCCACATGCACCACCCGGGGGTACTGGGCCAGCACTGCATCCCAAAAGGCCCGCATGGCCCGGGTTTCGGGTTGCCACGCCTGGCCGGTGAAGAAGACGCCCCGGGGGTAGGCCGACTGTCCCTGCAGCGACGCGGCCCGCAGCGCCGCCACCCCGCCCGCGCGGCGCAGGGCCGCCAGCCCCCGCCACCAAAAGCGCCAGCGGTCGCCGGGCCGCACCGGGCGTTGGGGGTTCAAAAAGTCGTGCAGCGCGGCGTAGGCCGGGTTTTCCACCCGGGGGAAGGCCCCCGCGTCGGTGGGCGGCATGAAATTGCGGTTCAGGTCCACATTGGCCGCGTTCACCCGGCGGAAATGGTCCATGCCCCAGGCGTTGATGACCGGCACCAGGAACAGCCCCGTGGTGCGCGGGTCCAGCCGGGAAGCGAAGGCCTGCAAGAACAGGTCCAGCATGGCCGCGCCCACAGGCCCCTCCGCGCCGTGCAGGCCGGCGGTGAGCACAACGGCCTGCTGCCGCGTCTCGGTGGCCGGCGCGGCCAGCCATTCCAGCGTGCCCTCGCCTCCGGCGGGCAAGGGGCGGCGTTCCCAGGTCCCGGTCGGCCAGGCTGCGCGCAGCGCTTCCCAGCGGGCCTGGATTTGGGCCCGGGCCTGGGCCGCATTCCGAGGAAAATGTAACGGCATAGCCCTCCCTCCGTTGGGGTGTGGTGCGCCCCGGTTGCGTCTCCGGGGCCTATGTGCGGAACTTGTGCCAGTAGCGCAGCACCCCCGCGGCCGACATCCAGGTGGGGTTGGCGGCCTCGTAGGCCTGATGCAGGGCCTGGTCCACCCCGTCCCGCTGGTTCCACCCGGCCACCCATTGGTCCAAAAGGCGGCGCATGGTCGGCTCGTCGGGTTCCTGGGGCATCACCCGGGTCAGTAGGGCCTCGATGTCGTCCAGCAGCGCCTCCAGGCGGTTCCAGTGCCAGGCCACATCGTCGAAGGGACCGAAGTGCGTGGGCACCACCCAGCGGGCCGGCAGCGCGCGCAGCCGCTGCAAACTGGCCCGCCATTGCTCCAGGTGGAACTCGGGCGGCGGCATGGGCAGGCGCATGTGTCGCACCCCGGGCAGGCGCACCCCACCCACATCGCCGGTGAACAGCACCCCCTGCTCGGGCCAAAAATAGGCAAAATGATGCCGCGCGTGGCCCGGCGTATCGAGGGGCACGAAAGTGTGCTCGCCGATGCGAATGGGTTCCTCGTCCTGGGGCACATGCAATTGGGCCTCGGGCACGGGCAAAAATTCCCCCCACAGGCGGTCCATCTGGTCGCCGTAAATGCGCCGTGCCGAGGCCAAAAGCCGTTCGGGCGCGGCCATGTGCGGCGCGCCCCGGGGGTGTACATGAATGCGCGCGCCATGGCGGGCCAAAAACCCGGCCGCGCCGGCGTGGTCCAGGTGAATGTGGGTCAACAGCACATCGGTGACCTTCTCCAAAGCGTAGCCGTGGGCCTCCAGGCCGCGGCGCAGGGCCTCTGTGGTGCTGCCGGGGCCGCTTTCCACCAGCAGTACCCCTTCCCGATGGGGGATGAGATAGGCCGCGATGGCCCGGGGCGTGCCCAAAAAGTGCAAATCCAGCGTGACGAAGGGGGTACTCATACGCCTTCCTCCGGCATGGGGGGAACGGCCGCGCGCGCCCACGCGGCCAGCTGCTGCAGACAGGGTCGGGTCATCTGGTGGCCGGCGTCGGCCCAGCAGTGGGAAAGCCGCGCGCCGGCCTGGGTCAACAGCCGGGCCATGGCCTGGGCGCGTGCCACCGGAATGAGGGGGTCGCGGCGGCCATGGGCCAGAAACACCGGCAACCCGGCCCAGGGCTGCCCGGCGACCAGGGTCTCGGCCCCCCGGGGCAAATAGCCCATGAGCCCCGCGTAGGCTGCCAGCGCGTGGGGTTGCCGCAGGCCCACCACCGCGGCCGTGGCCGCGCCCTGGCTGAAGCCCAGCCACAGCGCGGCCTGCCAGCGCGCCTGGGGAAAGCGCGCCGTGAGCACCTGCAGCCCCTGGCGCATCACGGCCTCCGCAGCCCGGTAATCGTCCACCGTGCTGCCCCGCACCCGGTCCGGGGGCAGCCAGCTGAAGCCCGTGCGCCCGCGGGGCGCGCTGCCCGGGGGCACGGGGAAGGGCGCGCGGAAGAAAGCCTTCCAGGCCGGGGGCAGCACCGCGGCAATGGGCTCCAGCGCGTGCTCGTCGCCGGTCCAGCCGTGGAGCAGGACCACCGCGCGGGGGGTGGGCTCCGGGGGCGGCACCACCCGCACCAGGCCGCCCACATCCAAGGGCAGCCGCGTTTCGTCGCGCGTGGCTGGCGCGGTCACAGTTCCAACACCTCCGCATCGTCGTTGGATGGGCGGCGCCAGGCGCGCCACCAGCGGCGCCAGGGTTGCAGCGCGCGCTGCATTTGGGGCCACGCGGCCTCGAAGGCCTGCCGCCCCCGGGCAATGACCTCGTCGGCCACCTCGGGCCCGGCCAGCAGGCCCACATCGCCCACCTGCGGGGCGATGACCACCTCGGGCCGGTCGTGGGCCAACCGCCAGTGGGTGAGATGCGCGCCGGCGATGTCCACCGAACGCATGAAATAATGCAAAGCCCGCACATAGCGCAGGCGCTGGATGGCTTTGCCGAACACGGGCACATCGGCCAAAAAGCGCACGCCGCTATCTGCGGTGAGCTGGTCGGGCCTGGGGGTGAGCACCACGGCCACCACGGGCAGACCTGGGGCCAGGCGGCGGGCCAGGCGCACGGGCACATTGTCCAGCACACCGCCATCGACCAGCAAATGGCCTTCGCCCCAGGGCACCGGCGGGAAGATGCCCGGCACCGCGGCCGAGGCCAACACCGCGGGCACCACCGGGCCGCGGCGCAGGTACACCAACCGGCCCGTGTGCAGGTCCACCGCGGTCACCGCGAAGGGCACGGGCAAGTCGGCGAAAGTGCGTTGGGGGCCCAGCGCGTCTTCCAACATGCGGCGCAGCCCGGCCAGGCCCAAAAACGAAGGCGGCGCGTCATGTTCCCGGCGAAAGGCTTCGTCGGGGGGAACCGCGCGGAAACGGCGTTCGATTTCCGCGGGTTCATAGCCCGCGGCCAGCAGTGCGCCTACCATGGCGCCCACGCTGGTGCCGGCGATGGCGGCCGGTCGCAACCCCCGGGCGTGCAATTCATACAGCACGCCGATATGCGCGTAGCCTTTGGCCCCGCCCCCGCCCAAGGCCAGGCCAAAGCCATGGGGTTCAAGTCGCGCCATGTCCTCCTCCCCCGGGGGGAACCGCGCGGCCTTCCCGCAGCAGGCGGTCGGCCAGGGCCCGCACCGCGCCGTGGCCGCCGGGCTGGGGCAGCACCGCGTCCGCGGCCCGCTTGGCTTCGGGGTGGGCGTCGGCCACCACCGCGGCCCAGGCCACCACCTCGAAGCACGGGATGTCGTTGATGTCGTTGCCGATGTAAATGCTTTCCTCGGCCCGCAGGCCGTGTTCCGCCATATAAGCCCGCAGGGCCGCGGCTTTGTCTTCCACCCCGTGCAGCACGGGCAGGCCCAGCTTGCGGGCCCGGGCCGCGACCACGGGGTTTTCTTCGGTGGACAGGATGAGCATGGCCACGCCGGCCCGTTTGAGCAGGGCCACGCCCATGCCGTCGCCCCGGTGTGCGGCCACGGCTTCCCGGCCCGTTTGGTCCACCCACACCCGGTTGTCGGTGAATACGCCGTCGAAGTCGAAGACGATGAAGGAAACCCGCGCGGGCAAGGGCCGCGGCGCGCGGCCGGGCCAGACCATGTCCAGGTCGCCGTAGAGGGCCAGATATTCGGCCCGCTCCCAGTCCCTGGGGGTGTCCAGGTCCACGGTGTAGCGGGGGTCGATGAACACGGGCAGAATGACCCGGCCGGTCATGGAGCCCAGTTCCCGCAGGGTGCGGGGCCGCATGACATCGATGTGCCCCGTTTGCCAGTAGACGGGGGGCAGCTTTTGCCGCGGCGCGTTGTAGGGCTCGGGAATGCCCGGCACGGTCAGCAGGGGCACTAAGCGGCCGTCGTCCGCGACCTTCCACATTTTGTGCGGATTTTGGCCCGCGGGTACCACCCCGCGTACGGAATCGGCCTCGGGATGCCCGGCCAGCAGCGCCACGGCCCGGTCCACCAGGTCCCGGGGGCGGATGGGGCTGGTGGGCCGCAGCTGCACCACCAGGTCGGGGCGATAGCCCTCGTGTTGGGCCAGCCAGTCCAGCGCGTGCAGGAACACGGGCAGGTCGGGGGTGTGGTCCTGGGCCAGGTGGTCGGGCCGCAAAAAGGGCACTTCCGCGCCATATTCCCGGGCCACCGCGGCAATTTCGGGGTCGTCGGTCGAGACGATGACCCGGCTCACCGAGCGGGCCTGCAGCCCCGCGGCGATGCTATAGGCCAGCAGGGGGTGCCCGGCAAAGGGCTTGATATTTTTTCGGGGGATGCTTTTGGAACCGCCTCGCGCGGGCACGAGGGCCAAAACTTCGAGGGTTGCCACCGCGGTGCTCCTGAAGGCAAGGGATGTTTGTATTGTACCGCGAAGGGCGAGGCCGGGGGGCGCGGCCATGTGGCCCTAACGCGCGCCCTGTCGAATGCCTCCCCCAGGGCCACAGGGAACATGGAGGAAGTTGGAAGTTGGTGGTTGGAAGTTGACAGGGGTGCCAGGGCTTTTCCAAGGACGAATAAAATCACACAGAGGCGCGGGGAACACGGAGAAATGGGAGAAGATATTCTCTCTGTGTTCTCTGTGTCTCCGTGTGAAATTTAAATTCGGTGTTGTTGATGCCGTTGGTGTTAGAAAAAGAAAAAGCCCTGGTGGGGGTGCGTTTTTGCCTTGCCACCTTTCCGAGCCCCTCCGCGTGCATCCGCGGCTGCATTCCAGCCGGGCGCAGCAACGCGCCGCGCGGCATCTGCCAAATTGACGCTCGTTGAAGCCGCACGGAGATGCGCCAAACGGCCTAAAATCACGGCCCGAGTTTGAATTTTGGTGTCACATTCGTCGCTTTTTTTGGTATAATCAAGGGGAGCCTGGCCGCTACCTTCGTGGATGAGCGGCAAATGAGTAATCTCTTCTCTAAAAGGACGGTGAATTATGCGTAAATGGCGACGACGTTCCCCACGAGGTGCGTTGAGTGAGTTGGACCGGCAAATCATTGCCGCGTTGAAGAAGAACGGTCGCGTGCCTTTTGCCCGCCTGGCCCGTGAGTTGGGCGTGGCCACCAGCACCGTGCGCCAGCACTACGAGCGCCTGGTCGAGCGCGGCGTGCTGCGGGTCACGGCCATTACCGACCCGTGGGCCTTAGGCTACGGCGTGATGGCCATGATTGGCCTCAAAGTGCAGGGCCAATACCTGGAAGAGGCGGCCCAGCGCATCAAGGACTTCGAGGAAGTGGTCTACTTAGTGCTGGCCACGGGCTCCTATGAGCTCTTCCTCGAGGTGGTGTGCAAGGACCATCGGCACCTGCTCAACTTCCTGCTCGAAAAACTCTACCGGGTGCCGGGGGTGGAGCGCAGCGAAACCTTCATTTACCTCGAAATCCTCAAAGAAACCACCGTGCCCGTGCCCAAAGAGGACATTCCTCTGCCGCCGCCGGGCAGCGGTCGCCGCTTCCAGGCCATGGATGCGGGTGCCGAAGACATGGGCGTTGCGGACACCGAAGAAGCCTGACCCTGTACCCTGCAGCGAGCCGTGCACCGCGGCTCGCTTTTTACGCCCACCCACCACCCACCCGGGGACGGTCCATCGCGACGCGGCCCCGGGTTTGTTTACCCTTTGCCCAGGAGGTGTGCTATGCGTTGGTTTTGGCGTGTTGGCTGGCTGGTGTTGGCCCTGGCCTTGAGCATTGCGGGTTGCGGCAAGGCGCAACCTACGCCTACTGCGGCCCCCGAAGCCCAGGGCGACCAGGTTGAAAGCGGCACCCTGGTGGTCTATTCCTACGAAGAAACCGTCACCGACGAATTCCTGCAGCCCTTCCGGGAGAAATATCCCCAGGTGGACCTGCAGGTGGCGGTGTTCGGCGAACTCGACGAGGCCCTGGCCAAGCTGCGGGGTGGTTTCAAGGCCGATGTCATCAACATTTGCGTCGATTACATCCCCGTGATGACCGAACTGGACCTGTTGGAGCCCATCGACACGGCCAAAATCCCCTACTGGAACGATGTGTTCCCCTTCTTCCGCGACATGCCCGAAATTCAGGCCGGCGAGGGCAAGGTGTGGATGGTGCCGGTGGACGCGGGCCTGGAAGGCCTGATGTATCGCACCGACAAAATCGACCCGCCGCCCGACTCGTGGAACGCGCTCTTCGACCCGGCTTATGAAGGCCACATCGTGATGCAAGACTACGCCCGCAACGCCATTGCCATCACCGCGCTGGCCTTGGGCTACGAGGACCCCTTCCACCTCACCGAAGAGCAGCTGCAGGCCGTCAAGGCCAAGCTCATCGAACAAAAGCCCCTGCTGCTCAATTACTTCGAATCCGACGCGGAAGTGGACGAAATGTTCCGCTCGGGCGATGCGTGGGTTTCCCTGGGGTGGACCTCCAACGCCAAATGGCTGCGGGAGGACGATGGCGTGCCCGTGGCCTACACTTCCCCCAAGGAAGGCGCGCTCTCGTGGGTGTGCGGCTATGCCATTTTGAAGGGCACCCAAATGCCCAACGCGGCCCATGCGCTGGTGAACCACTACCTGGAGCCCGAACTGCAAAAGATTGAAGTGGTGGACTTCGAGTACATCGTGGCCAACAGCAAAGTGCTGGACCTGCTCACCGAGGAAGAAATTCAGGCCGTGGGCTTAGACAACCCCGAGGCCATTGCCGAGGCCCATGTGGAGATTTTGCCGCCCGACTACGACCGCTGGCTGCAAATTTGGGAAGAAGTGCAGGCCGCGACGCCGTGAGCCCGCGGCAGGGGTGGTTTTGAGGCCCGGGGCCCAACGCCTCGGGCTTTTTGTTTTGGGTGGAACCGACAGAAAGCGCCGCGCCTTTTCTTTTCAACCGGCGGGAAATGTTGGACTTTGGTTGAGTTTTGACGCGGAAAATCCAAAACGCGCTATTTTTCGCGCTTAGGGGTAGACAAGCCACGGCCTTTTCTGGTATGATAAAGAGCAGTGTCCCGCGGTGCGGGGTGCGTCCATCCCCTGGTAGCATGGCGAGCGAGCAAGATGACGGACGCGCGCCTGGAAGTGCAGCAGCTGACCAAACGCTTTGGCGCCAAGACCGCGGTGCAGGATGTTTCCTTCACCGTGCAGCCCAACGAATTCTTCTGCCTGCTGGGGCCCAGCGGCTGCGGCAAAACCACCATCCTGCGCATGATTGGCGGGCTGCTGGTGCCCGACGCGGGCCGGGTGTTGCTCGATGGCCGCGACATCACCTTCGACCCGCCCGAGAAACGCGATATCAACATCGTCTTCCAAAACTACGCCCTGTTCCCGCACATGACGGTGTATGACAACATCGCCTTTGGCCCCCGCCGACAGGGCTGGCCCGAAGACCGCATTCGCCGGGAAGTGGGGCGGCTGCTGGAAATTGCGCACTTGCAGGGCTACGAAGGCAAATATCCGCGGCAGCTGTCGGGCGGCGAGCAGCAGCGGGTGGCGTTGCTGCGGGCCCTCATCACCCGGCCCCAGGTGCTGCTGCTGGATGAACCCCTGGGCGCGTTGGACCTCAAAATCCGCCAGCAGTTACAGCTGGAGCTCATCAACATCCAGGACGACTTCCACATCACCTTCATCTATGTGACCCACGACCAATCCGAGGCCTTAGCCATGGGCGACCGCATCGCGGTGATGAACCGGGGCCGCATTCTGCAAATCGGCGACCCGCGCAGCATCTACGAAGACCCGGTCAATCGCTTTGTGGCTTACTTCATCGGCAACACCAATTTGTTCGACGGTACAGTGCAGGAGGTGACAGCAGGCTCGAAGGCTCGTGTGGCCGTGCCCGGCGTGGGCGACATCTGGGGCGTTTGTCGCCATGGCCGGGAAAAGTTGCGGCCGGGCGTTGCGGTGTCCATTTCCGTGCGCCCGGAGAAAATCCACATCGCCCGCACCGCGCCCACCGAGGGCGCATGGAACCGGGCCCAGGGGGTGGTGCAAGACATCATCTACCTGGGCGTGAGCACCGAATATATCGTGCGGTTGCACGCCGGCCAAACGGTGCGGGTGTTCACCCAAAACTTGCGCCGCAACGGCGGGCACGACGCCATCACATGGGACGATCCCGTGTGGGTCTACTGGCGTCCGGCGCATTCCCTCATTCTCCCTGACTGACTTCCCTTTGGTTCCCAACGGTACGGGGTACGGGGTTGGTGTTCCGTGAACCGGGGCACCTGCTCACGGAGCCGTTCCGTGGAACGGAGCGCGTGTTCGGAAGGGTTTCTTCCGGCCTGGACGGGCACCGTTCCCACGGCAAGACGAGCAGGTTCTTTTCCCATTTCACGGAGGTGCGTCATGTTCGAGCGTCAGGTCGATGAATTGCCGCATATCGTCACCCCGCCGCCGGGTCCCCAGAGCAAGGCCTACCTGGCCAAGGAGGCCGAACTGCTCTACTCGTCGTGGGATGCCAATCGGGTCATCCCCTTCGTCACCCGGCGGAAAGAGGGCTGGGCCATCGAGGACCTGGACGGCAACCGTTACATCGACATGGCCACGGGCTGGGCGTCCACGCCCCTGGGCGCGGGCCACGAAGATGTGTTGCGGGCCAGTGTGCAGGCCCTGTGGGAAAGCGGCGGCATCGAGTGCACCAGCTACATCACCAACCACTACATTGTGGAACTGGCCGAGAAGTTGCTGGAAATCGCGCCGCCCAACCTGACCCGGGTGGCGCCCGACACCACGGGCACCGAAGCCGTGGAAGCCGCGCTGCGCCTGGCCCGGGAGCAAACCGGCCGGCACTTCATCATCTCCTTCCACGGCGCGTTCCACGGCGGTAATTACGGTGCCGGCGCGGCCGGACCCACTTCCCCCGATGTGGGGCGGGGCATCCGCGAGTTCATGCATGGCTTCATCCATGTGCCCTATCCCACCTGCTACCGCTGCCCCTTCCGCCAGACTTACCCCGAGTGCGGCCTGGCCTGCCTGCACTACATCGACGATGTCATCTTGCGCTACGAGGTCGCGCCCGACCAGGTGGCCGGGGTGCTGTTCGAGCCCATTCAGGGCGAGAACGGCGTGCAAATTCCGCCCGATGGCTGGATGGAAGGCCTGTTCGCCCTGGCCCGCAAGTACGACTGGGTGCTCATCGACGACGAAGTGCAAACCGGCTTTGGCCGCACGGGCAAGATGTGGGCCATCGAACACTGGCCCGAGGTGGAAATCGACCTCATGCCCCTGGCCAAAGCCCTGAGCGGCGGCGCGCTGCCCATTGCCGCGGTGTTGGGCACCGAACGGGCCATGACCGCGTCGGACGACATCTACCTGGGCGGCACTTTTGCCTGGCAGCCCGCGGCCTGCGCCGGCGCGCTGGCCGGCATCGAAGCCCTGCAGCGGGAGCGGGTGCTGGACAATGTGGCCGAACTGGAGCGCATCGCCCAGGAGGTCATGCTGCCCTGGGTCGAGCGCTACGAAGTGGTGGGCGATGTGCGCATCAAGGGCGTTTACATCGCGGTGGAGTTCGTGTACGATAAGGAAACCAAAGCGCCGGGCCGCGATATCGCGGCCGCGGTGCACGACCGCGCGGTGCGCAAGGGTCTGGTGCCCATTTACGAGAAGACCATCTGGTGGATTCGCCTGCTGCCCGCGCTCAACATGCCGCCGGCCCTCTTCCGCAAAGGCCTGGAGCTGCTGGAAGAGGCCATTTACGAAACCAGCAAGGAATACGCGCTGGGCGTGGCGGCCTGAACGGAGGCGACCATGTGCCCATTGGCCGCGGCCAACGCCGCGTGGGTGTTGTTGGCTTTGAGCGCGTTGGGGCTGCTGTGGCAGGCCCGGCGCTATCGGGTTGCGAGCCGGGCCGCGCGGTTCGCGCTGGCCGCGTGGGCCGCGTGGCTGGCCGCGCTCGCCTGGGCCGTGCGCGCCGGGGTGGCGGGAACCGCCCCCTGGGCCGGCCCCCTGGCGCTGACCGCGTTGCCCTTGCTGCTGCTGACGGCCTGGGTGGTGCATCGCGATTGGCGCGCGGCCACCCAGGCCCGCCGCGCGGCCGAGGCCGCCATCGACCGCCGCATGCAGGCCGAACTGGAACGCCTTTTCGCCACCCCGCCCGATGAGGAGGCACGCACGCCATGACCGCGCGCCCGCGTCGCTGGCGATATGTCCTTGGCCAATATGTGGGCCTGGCGTTCAATCTGGTTCCCCCGGGGCTGTATTTGCTGGTCTTCTTCTACGCGCCCATGTCCATTTTGCTGGTCATGAGCTTCTGGAAGTCGGGCTACATGACCTTGACGCCGGCCTTCACCCTGGAGAACTACATCACCTTTTTGACTACCCCCATCTACCTGAAGGCCTTGCGCAACACCGTGGCCATTGCCACGGGCACCATGCTGGCCTTGGTGGTCATCGCCTTCCCCATGGCCTATTACCTGGCCCGGATGCGGCCCCGCTACGAGCGCCTCATTCTTTATTTGCTCATCATCCCGGTGGAAATCAACTTCCTCATTCGCATTTTCGCCTGGAAAATCGCCCTGGGCCGCAGTGGCATCTTCAACCGGGCCCTCATGGCTTTAGGCCTCATCGACGAGCCCCTCAAGTTCCTGCTCTACAGCAAATTCGCGGTGGCCTTGGTGCTGGTGCACGAGTGGTTGCCCTATGTGGTCATTCCCCTGTATCTGGCCCTCAAGGGCATTTCGCCCGACATCATCGCCGCGGCCCGCTCCCTGGGCGCCACCCGGTGGGATGTGTTCCGCCACATCATCCTGCCCCTGAGTGTGCCGGGCCTGTTCGCCTCGTTCGTGCTGGTCTACATTCCCATGCTGGGGGAATTCGCGGTGCCGGCCCTGGTGGGTGGGCCTTCGGGCTACATGCTGGGCAATGTGGTGGAAAACCAGTTCCTGAGTGCCGGCAACTGGGGTTTGGGGTCGGCCATCGGCTTCGTGCTGCTCACGGTGACCCTGGCGTTGGTGGCCCTGGTGGTCAAGGTGGCCGGGGTGGAGAAACTGCTGTGAAGCCCGCGGCCCGGGCAGGAGGTGCATCATGCGGCTGAGCCGCTTCGCGCTGGCTTTTTACACTTACACGGTCATCGGGCTGCTCATCTACCTGCCCATCGTCATTCTGGTGGTCTTCTCGTTCAACGATTCCCGGGTGCTGAGCCTGCCGTGGAAAGGGTTCACCCTCAAGTGGTATGCCATTGCCCTGCAACGCAGCGACCTGCACCACGCGATTTGGACCTCGGTGTGGATTGCCGCGGTGGTCACGGTGGTGAGCCTGTTTTTGGGTGTGCTGGCGGCCAATGCCATGGTGCGCTATCGCTACCCGGGGCGGCTGTTCTTCACCGGCTATGTGGCCGTGCCCTTTGTGGTGCCGTGGCTGTTGCTGGGCATCGCGCTGTTGCTGTTCTTCAACCGGGTGGGCATTCCCCTGTCGTCGCTCACCATCATTCTGAGCCACATCGCGTTCGATGTGCCGTTGGTGGCCGTGCTGGTGGCCGCGCGGCTGCATCAGTTCGACCCCTGGCTGGAGGCCGCGGCCCGGGATTTGGGCTGCACGCCCTGGCAGGCGTTTCGGTATGTCACCCTGCCCATCATCGCGCCGGCGGTCATCGCCGCGGGCATTTTCGCTTTCAACTGGTCCTTCGACGCGTTCGTGGTCACCCACTTCGTCAGCGGCACCCAGGTGACTTTCCCGTTGTGGGTGTGGTCCGCGTTGCGTTATGCCAAAAACCTGCCGGTGGTCAACGCGGTTTCCAGCGTGATTGTGGTGGTGGAAATGGGCCTGGTGCTGGTGGCCGAGATGCTGCGGCGTCGCGGCGAGGGGGCTGAAAGCCTGTTTTGAACGCGGCGCGGGCCGGTCGGTCGCGGAGCCTTTCCCCCAAACCCCCAGGAGGTAACCCATGAGCGAAACCTGGTTGTATTTGACCGAGGCCGAGGTGGCGCAAACCTTGAGCGTGGCCGAGGCCATCGAGTTGGCCGAAAAGGGCATCCGGGCCGACGCCGTGGGGCAGGTGGTTGGCGATAAATTTTACATGACGGTGGGGCCCCACGGCTTCATCAAGCCCTTTGCCGGGTATCTGGCCGGCGAAGATTATGCCTATGTCAAGACTTTCAGCTTTTTCCCGGGGAACCCGCAGCGGGGCAAGCCCACCACTTCGTCGCTGGTGCTGCTTTTCGAGGCCGAGACGGGCCTGCCGGTGTGCGTGATGGAGGCCGGTTGGGTGACCACGCTGAAGACGGCCGCGTCGAGCACGGTGACCGCGCAGGCGTTGGCGCGCCCGGGCGCGGATACGGTGGTGATTTTCGGCGCGGGGCAGCAGGGCGAAATGCATTTGCGGGCCCTGGCCGAGCGTTTTGCCCTGCGCCAGGCCTGGGTGGTGGATGTGGACCACGCCCGGGCCGCGGCGCTGGCCCGCACCTGGGCCCCCCGGCTGGGCTTTCCCATCGAAGCCGTGCCGTATGCCGACCGCGCGGCCGCGGTGCAGCAGGCCGATTTGGTGCTCACCCTGACCACGGGCGACGAGCCCATGGTGCGCTACGAGTGGCTCAAGCCCGGCGCGCTGGTGCTCAAGCTGGGCTCGTATCAGGAACTGGAACTGGAAGTCATCACCCGGGCCGACAAGGTGGTGGTGGACCGGTGGAAGTATGTGGGCCCTCGGGTGCCCGAGTTGCGGATGCTGGCCGAGCAGGGCCGCTTTGGGCCCCAGCAGGTGCACGCGGAATGGCCCGACATCGTGGCCGGCCGCGCGCCGGGCCGGGAGCGGGACGACGAAATCATCGTCTACATCGCGCTGGGCATTTGGGGCGAATACGCGGCCCTGCTGCCCGAGGTCTACCGCCGGGCCGTGGCCCAGGGCCTGGGCACGCGCCTGCCGCGCACGGTGTAGGCAGCCCCATCCCCCCGCATCATCTCAGGCGAAGCCCGCGCGTTGCCGCGGGCTTTCGCCGTTTTTCTACACGGCCTTCACAGCTTCTTCACAGGCTTTCCCTATGCTGGAGGGCGAACAAACTCAGGGCGTCAAGCCCGAACCCGAGGTGTGACCATGAACACGAAGCAGTTGCTCCTTTCCCGTTGGTTGAAGACCCGGCGCGCGGCCTGGGCCGCGTTGGGAATGCTGGTGTTGGCCCTGGCGGCCTGCAGCGGTGCGCCCGCCGCGGGGGTAGCGGCCGGCCCGACGGACAACCCCGCCGCACCCCCGGCGGATGCGGCCGGTGTTCCGGCCACGGCCATGCCCCAGGCCATGGGTGCCGGCCCGGCCATGACTCCCGGCCAGGGCGTGGGCCCTGCGCAGCAGCCGCTCCAGGGCATGGGCCCCGGCCAGGCGCGAGGCCAGGGCTTTGGCCCCGGCAACGCGCCCGGTCAGGGCATGGGCCAGGGCTGGCGGCACAGGGAACCCGGCCACGGCCCGGGCCAGGGCTTTGGCCCCGGCAACGCACCCGGTCAGGGCATGGGCCAGGGCTGGCATCAAGGGGAACCCGGCCACGGCCCAGGCCAGGGCTTTGGCCCCGGCAACCCCTGGCGCGAATTCCACCGCCAGCCGGTGCCCTCGGAATTCGCGGGGTTGACCAACCCCGTCCCGGCCGATGAGGCCTCCATCGCCCGGGGGGAGGCCATCTACCAGCAGCAGTGCGCGGCCTGCCACGGCCCCACGGGCCTGGGCGACGGTGATGCCGCGGCCACCCTCGACCCGCCCCCCGCGCCTCTGGCCCGCACGGCTCAAAAGATGGACGACGCGTACCTCTACTGGCGCATTCATGAGGGTGGCGCAGCCTTTGGCACGGCCATGCCGGCCTACGGCGCAGTGCTGAGCGAGGACCAGATTTGGGATGTGGTCAACTACCTGCGCAGCCTGAGCGCCGGCCCGGCCACCGTAGACCAGGCCGCCATGCAGGCCGCGATGCTGGCCCAGGCCGTGGAACAGGGCGTGCTCACCCAGGACGAGGCCGATTTGTTCCAGCGCCTGCACGAAGTGGTCGAAGCCTACAAGGACGCTCACTGGGATGAACTGCGCGCCCAGGCCGGCGGCGACCCCGATGCCATGCTGGACCTGATGCTGCAGGGGCTGGTGGACCAGGGCACCATCACGCCCGACGAGGCCGACGCGTTCCGCGACATTCACCAGCGCCTGCACGATGCCGGGCTCATGCCCTAAACCTGGCCACGCTTCCCTCCCGCAGGGGCCGGTTTGGGGGAACCGCTCCCCCGACCGGCCCTTGTCGCCTTCCGGCCTGTGGGGTATGCTAAGGACAACCCCAGGCTTGCGGAGGCGACCCATGACCCGGGTGCTGATTGTGGAAGACGAGCGGCAACTGGCGCGCGTGGTCCAGGCTTACTTAGAAAAGGCCGGCTTCGAGGTGCGCGTGGCCGACCGGGGCGACACCGGCCTGGCCGAGTTCCGCCGCTTTCGGCCCGATGTGGTGCTGTTGGACCTCAACCTGCCCGGCATGGACGGCCTGGATGTGGCCCGGGAAATTCGCCGGCTGGACGACACGCCCATCATCATGATAACCGCCCGGGTGGACGAGGTGGACCAGGTGCTGGGGCTGGAACTGGGCGCGGACGACTATGTGACCAAGCCCTTCAGCCCCCGGGTGCTGGTGGCCCGGGTGCGGGCCGTGCTGCGCCGCCGACAGCCGGCCGCGCGCGCCCGGCGGCTGCAGGTGGGCGATGTGGAAATCGACCTGGACGCGCACACGGTGACCCGCGGCGGGCAGCCCATCGCGCTCACGCCCACCGAGTTTCGCCTGCTGACCACCCTGGCCCAGCAGCCCGGCCGGGCTTTTACCCGGGAGCAGCTGCTGCAGGCCATTCAAGAGACGCCGTATGTGGGCAACACCCGCACCGTGGACGCGCACATCAAGAACCTGCGGGCCAAACTGGAACCCGACCCCCGGCACCCCCGCTACATCGAAACCGTTTTCGGGGTGGGCTATCGTTTTCGCCGCCCCGACGAGGGGTAATACCATGAGGCGTAACTGATGCGTCGCAAATTGTTTCTGGCCTTGTGGGGAACCGCGCTGCTGGGCATCGCGGTGGTGGTGGGCGTGCTGCGGGCTTCCACCCAGCGGCAGGTGCACGCGTTCGTGGCCCAGGGTGGGCCCTGGGGCCTGCAGCAAACCGTGGCGCGGCTGCAGGCCTACTACGCCCAGCGCGGTTCGTGGGAAGGGGTGGAAGCCGCGTTGCGCGCCGGGGCCGCGGGCGGTTCCCCCGGCCATGCCCTGGAACATGGCCCCCGGGTGGTGTTGGTGGACGCGCAGGGCCGGGTGCTGTTTCCGCCGGAGCAGGCGGGCCGCACCTGGACCCCCGAGGAGCAGGCCGGCGCGCTGCCCCTGCGTCACCAGGGGCGGGTGGTGGGCTACCTGGTGCCGCCGGGCGCGTTGCATGTGGCTGCAGCCACGCGCGACCTGCTGCACCGCCTGGACTGGGCCGCGCTGATGGCCAGCGCGGTGGCCGTGGCCGCGGCCGCGGGGCTTTCGTGGTGGCTCAGTCGGCGGGTGCTGCGGCCCATCTACGCCCTCACTCGCGCTGCGCAGCGCCTGGCCCAGGGCGATTTGTCCGTCCGGGTGCCCGAAGGCGGCGACGATGAGCTGCGCACCCTGGCCCGCACTTTCAACCACATGGCCCAGGCCCTGCAGCAAGCCGCGGAAACCCGCCAGCGTATGCTGGCCGACATTGCCCATGAGCTGCGCACGCCCCTGGCCGTGCAGCAGGCCCACCTGGAGGCCCTGCAAGACGGCCTTTTCGACCTGACCCCCGAGAACCTGGCCCCGGTGGTGGAGCAGAACCGCCTGTTGGCCCGGCTGGTGGACGACCTGCGCACCCTCACCCTGGCCGATAGCGGCCAGTTGCCTTTGGAAACGCAGCGCCTGGACCTGCGCACCTGGCTGCCCGAGGTGGTGGAACCTTTCCGCGCGGCCGCACGGCAGCGCGGGGTGGCCCTGCGCCTGACTTTGCCCCCCGAGCCCCTGCCCGTGCAGGCCGACCCCGCGCGCCTGGCGCAAATTCTGAACAACCTCCTGGGTAATGCGTTGCGCTACACGCCCCAGGGCGGCCTGGTGGAAGTGGGCGCGGTGCGAAAGGGCGCCCAGGCTCACCTGTGGGTGCGCGATACCGGCCCGGGCCTGCCCCCGGGGGAAGAGGAGCGGGTGTTCGAGCGCTTCTACCGGGCCGACAAATCCCGCAGCCGGGCCTCAGGGGGGAGCGGCCTGGGTCTGAGCATCGCCCGCAGCCTGGCCCGGGCCCACGGCGGCGATTTGACCGCCCACAACCATCCCGAAGGGGGCGCGGTGTTCAGCCTGCAGTTGCCCGCGGCCCCGGAGGCCGCCCCCGACGCCCCGCGCGGCGTTTGACAAGCGGCCGGGCTTTTCGTACAATACCCCCACATCGGCGCGCGCCTTTCGCGGCCGAGGGCTTTTTTGCTGCATCTCGGGTTCGACCCGTGTCATCCCCGTCCCCAGGAGCGTGACCATGAAAGCATATCCAACCGAGGCCATTCGTAATGTCGCGTTGGTGTCGCACAGCAGCGCGGGGAAGACCATTTTGGCCGAGGCCTTCCTTTATTACCTGGGCGTCACCACCCGCATGGGTTCCATTTCCGATGGCAATACCGTCTCCGACTTCGAGGAAGAGGAGATTCGCCGCGGCTTGTCCCTGTCCACCGCGGTCATCCCCCTGGAATACGCGGAGCACAAAATCAACCTGCTGGACACCCCGGGCTACACCGACTTCGTGGGCGAAGTGATTTCCGCGCTGTGGGTGTCGGAAGCCGCGCTGGTGGTGGTCGA
>Ga0256833_1001152_pt1 | contig 19798 bp, 17 predicted proteins | sample 356284metaG_FD_190535 | JGI IMG/M metagenome (GOLD analysis project Ga0256833, IMG submission 190535) | Hydrothermal vent microbial communities from Mid Atlantic Ridge, Atlantic Ocean - 356-284 | ecosystem: Environmental > Aquatic > Marine > Hydrothermal vents | place: Atlantic Ocean: Mid... | reverse complement strand
CTGGTATGAGGCTCCTCTGGCTGCGGGGCGACGACGAGTTCCACCAGTACTTCGCTACGGCGTGCTGGCCATCCCGGGCTACTGGTGCTGTTTGACGAGCCTCTCCGGCCTGTAGGCCCGGGCGGCTGCCAGTAGTGCTGCTGCCGTGACTGCCGCTAGTAGGAGGGTGTGCATCGCCGCGGCCACGGTGTCTCCAAGGGCGTAGCTCTCTATCGCCAGCGCCGTGTGGGTGTACGGCACTAGGTAGAGGAGTAGCCTTATCCCGGGCGGCAGCGAGGCGATGTCCACGAAGAGCACTGAGAAGAACACCATTATGGCTGCGCCGGTTATGGTGCTGGTCATGAGTGTGGCTGCGCGCTGGCCCGGCACGAGCAGAGTCGCAAGCACGGTTATCGCCATCGTCACTATTATTGCCACTATGGTTTCCAGCGCGTGTAGGGCCACCAGGCCCACGTCGGCTGTCCTGAAGCCCGTTAGGGCGGCGTAGGACAGGGCTGCGGCGAAGTCTATCCCGCCTGCCAGCATCGCCGCCGAGAGGCTGCCGAGCGCCTTGCCGGCGACAAAGTCCAGGCCAGTGAGCGGCGTTATGGCCAGCATCTCGCCCGTGCCGCTCTCCCGTTCCCGGCTGACCGCGTCCGCCACGGCGAGCGCCGCCGGGTTCAGCACGAAGAACACGGAGAAGGCGAGGAACCTGGCCGCGGAGGCCCTCTCCTCCTCCTCGGGCGTGGCGGGTGCACCGCTGGGGGTGACGCCGGTCGCAACCACCCGGAGGGGGTGTAGCACGGCCTCGGGGCTAGCCTTGACCCCCGCCATGTCTGCCAGCCTGGACACCCTGGCCGCTGCGATTCTCTCGGAGAGCGTCTGCGCCACAGCCTGGACTACGTTGGCCACGTCGCTGGCCGCGGGGTTGCCGACGGCCTGGTAGAGCCTTATCACCGCCACGGAGGAGAGCCTCGAGGCGTTGGCCGTGAAGCCCGGAGGCACCTCCACCGTGGCGACCGCCCCGGGCACGGGGCCGCAGCGGGCAGGGCTAGAGACGAGCGTGACGTTGAAGGAGCCGTAGCTCCTTAGGGCCTCCACTATGGCCTCGCCGGCCTCCCGGGCGGCTCCGCCGTGGTCGCAGAGCAGCACCACGACCGGCGCCCTCTGGTGGGCCCGGAGACCGGTGACCATGAGGCCTAGGAGTGGGAAGAGGAACGCGGACACCAGCATCAGGGCTATGCTCCGCCGGTCGCGGAGGAACTCCAGTGTGTCCTTCCAGGCCAGCACCAGCGCCCTAGACGCCTCACGCATCGCCGCCACCCACCGCTCTAACGAAGGCCTCCTCCAGGTCCCTGGCCCCGTACTTCTCGACCAGTAGGCGGGGCTCGCCCTCGTCGATTATCCTCCCGTGCGCGAGGAACGCGACACGGTCGGCGAGGCGCTCGACCTCGAGCATGTTGTGGCTGCTCATTAGCACCGCGCGGCCCTCGTCGGCCGCCCTCCGCACCAGCCTCCTCACGGCCACGGAGGCGGTGACGTCCAGGCCGCTGGTCGGCTCGTCGAGCACGAGAAGCGGGGTCTCGAGCGCGAGGGCGAAGCCCAGGAGTAGCCGCCTCCTCATGCCCTTGCTGTACTCGGATACCCTCCGGTGGAGGTCGCCGCCCAGCCCCGTGTACTCGGCCGCCCTCTCCGCCACCTTCCTGGCCGCGTCGGGCGGCGTGTAGAGCCTCGCGTAGAAGACCAGGTGCTCCCACCCCGTCAGCCTAGGGTACACGGCCGTCTCCTCGGGCACGTAGGCGGCGCAGCCCCTCGCCTCCGGCGAGGGCCTCCCACAGACGAGGACCACTCCGCTGCTCGGCCTATAGATGCCCAGCACCATGCGTATGGTGGTGGTCTTCCCGGCCCCGTTGGGGCCTATGAGCGCGTAGAGCTCGCCCCGGTGGACGCGGAAAGACACGGGGCCGACCTGTAGGCCCCGCCGGAACCTCTTCACAGCCTCCCTGGCCTCGAGCACCACGCCGGGCTCCATGCTGTCACCACGGCGGCGGGAGGACGGCGACAGTGGGCTCGTCGGGCAGCTCATCCTTTGCCAGCTCCAGGGCGGCATCCTCCAGCCTCACGACCCTCCACTTCTTGGCGTAGCGGAGCATCTCGTCCAGGGGCTCCAGGGGCAGCTGCATGCCAGGCAGCCAGTAATGCATCGGCACAGCCACCCGTGCGCCGATGAGCCTCGCAGCCTCCAGCGCCTGCCTGGGGTGGAGGGTGTACACGCCCCCCGCCGGCACCAGGGCCACGTCGGCGGCCAGTTTCTCGGCCTCACCCGGCTCCAGGGGCCTGCCGAGGTCGCTCAGGTGGGTGACCGCGACGCCGCCGGCCTCGACCCGGTAGGCTACCACGAAGCCGCGCAGCCGGCCCCCGAACTCGTCGTGGGGCAGCCTCACGCCCCTCACACGGAAGGGGCCGAGCTGGAAGTCCCCGACCCGCTCCCGGACAACCTCCACGCCCTCTCTGCCCCGCGTGACGGCCTCGACCGCGTTGTGGTCGTAGTGCTCGTGCGTGACGAGCACGTAGTCCGGCTCAGCCGCCGGCGGCGTGAACCCCACCCCCAGGCTGCCGCCGTCATGCGGGTCGATGAGGAGGCTCCTGCCCCCGTAGCGTAGCTCGAAGCACGCGTGCCCGTGCCACCGCAGCGTGAGGCTGGCCAACAGGCACCACCGGCCCCGTCTCTGCCCGGCCCGTGTCCCTGGAGCACCTGGCGGCCGGGAGGAGCCTATAACGAGTAGCCCGTGGCGCACGCGCAGAGACAAGGATGGAGGAGAGGCGCCGTGAGGACCCTTGTGGGTCCAAAACCCCTGGCCTTGGGGTGCGTGGCCCGCCGGCGGCTCTACGCGGGCTTGAAGCCGGCGGTCTCGAAGATGCCGCGAGCGAGGGCCTTCGCCTGGCTCCTGGGCAGGTTGGCCACTATGTAGCGGCAGGCTACTCTGCCGTCCGCCTGCGCGCAGAGTATTGTGTCGGCGGGCTGCTCTGCGAGCCTCTCTAGGTTGAGCGTGAAGCCGGCTTCAAGCACCCTCGCTATACGGTGCTCGTAGGTTTTCTGGCTGAGAGCGTTCGCCGCCACGAAGAGGTTCAGCGCCGCGGTCTCGTCGTCGAAGCCTAGTAGCCCGGTGCGCCACAGGTAGGCCAGGTACGCTGCAGCCGCCTTGTAGTCGCCCACCTTGTTGGCGTACTCCTTGAACAGTATCCGGCCGCCCTTCTTCTCGAGGGCGGCGGACACGAGGGCCCTCTCGAGCCGGGCGAGCTTGCCCTCATCCAGGCGTATTATCCTCTTCCTAGCCCTTATCCTCAGCTCGCTTCTGGGCAGCGCGTGGAGGCGGAGACGCACAACCCCCTTGTCGAAAGCCGCCTTCACAGCCTCAACGCCGCCGCGGATGGCGTCAACAATGTCCAGCAGCTCAGGCTGCGCCGCCATGTCTCATACCCACTCGTCCACCGCCCACTGCCCGCACCCTTCTTATTTTCACCCCTACCCTCCTGGACGGCGGCTGTAGGAGAGCGAAGCGCGCCATGCCGGTGCCGACGCCCCGCACTCTAGGCGTGGAGATCTGCGCCGGGGAAAGAGAGGAGAAGAGGTGGCAGGGCCGTGCGTAGCCGTGCAGCGCTGGCCGCCGAGCGCCTCCTCGCCTTCTTCAACGAGCGGCTCGGCACCGTGGAGCGCTGGCTCCTGATAAGCGGCTTAACCGCAGTGGTCGCCTCCCTCTCCATAGGCCTCTTCTACGTGCTGCTCCGCGTGGCTATAGTGGCCTCCGCGTATATACACGGCGTGCCGGACCCCGGCGAGTACATACACGTCTCCGACTACGCCGTGCTAGCAGTGCGCAGCCACAACATAGCCGCGATATTCTTCACGCTCGCCTTGTTCTCGCTGGCCGCTAGCATAATCGTCTACCGGTTCGCGCCCGAGGCGGCAGGCGGCGGCACCGACGCGATAGTGGAGGCCTACCACCGCGAGGCCGGCCTTGTGAGGCCGAGGGTAGCCGTCGTTAAAGCCATCGCGTCGGCCCTGCTCCTGGGCGGCGGCGGCAGCGCCGGCCCCGAGGGGCCCGCGGTGCAGATAGGCGGCGCCGCCGGCTCGCTCGTAGCCAGGCTCCTCCGGCTAAGCGTCGAGGAGAGGAAGACGGCCCTCGTGGCCGGTGTCGCGGCGGCGCTGTCCTTCATATTCCAGAGCCCGGTGGGCACCGCCCTGTTCGCAGTGGAGGTCCTCTACGAGGACGACATGGAGGTCGACGCCCTGGTCCCCTCCCTGCTGTCGTCGGTGATAGCCTATAGCCTCTCCCTCCACATACTAGGCCCCGGCTACAAGCTGCCCTCGATAAAGATCCCCGACCTGTTGACGATGTATAGCTTCGACGCCCTAGCCTCCTACATACTTCTCGGGATATACGCGGCCGTCTTCGGCTACATGTATATCGTCTTCTTCCGGTGGAGTAAGAACTTCTTCGACCAGTTCGCCAAGAGCCGCGGGATAGACTACCGCCTAAAACCCGTGCTCGGAGCCCTGGCCTCCGGCGTCCTCGCCGTCTTCCTCCCCCAGATACTGGGCACCGGCGAGGAGCTGCTAGCCGAGTCGCTGCGAGAGTTCCAGCACGGAGGCCACGTGCCCGGCCCCCTACCCGTCGAGAGCCTCTTCCTCGCACTCCTCGCCCTGGCCGTGGCCAAGCTTCTAGCAACCAGCCTCGTCGTGGGCAGCGGCGGCAGTGGAGGCCTACTCGCGCCGGGCATATTCGCCGGCGCCATGGCCGGCCAGCTCTTCGGTCTCGTCATATCGCGATACGTGGGCGTGCCCGCCGCGATATACGCCTACCTGGGCATGGCGGCCCTCTTCGGCGGCGCCTCGAAGGTCCCGCTCGGCATGTCCTTCCTCGTGGCAGAAATAGGCGGCACGCCGGCCCTCATAGTCCCCGCGCTGGTCTCGTCCCTTACCTCGGCCCTCGTGCTCCGCGGCTTCACGATAGTCGAGTCCCAGCTGCCGCACCGTATAGCCCCCCAGGTGTTCACGGCCGAGTCCATACTGGCCTTCGTGAAGGAGCGCCGCCTCTGCATCAAGGTAGAAGAGGTGGCCTCCTCGAAGCCGGTAATAGTGCGCTGGGATGAACCCCTCTCGGCAGCCGTCAGGAGGCTCCTGGCCTCCAAGCAGCGCATAGCAGTAGTAGTGGACGACGACGGCCGCGTGGTCGGCGTCCTTGACCCAGGCTACGCCGGCCTCGACCTACGCTACGCGATGCTCAGCAACGAGCCCGTAGCCTCCGCCATAGTGGCCTCGGCGCCAATAGTAAGGATGGGCGAGTGTGTGAGCCGCGCGCTGGAACAGATGCTCATCTACGGCAGCGACTACGCCATAGTAACCGACAGTGCGCGCAGGCCGCAGGGAATAGTAACCCTTGACTCGATAGCGTCGGTCGTAATGCCCTACATGGTGGAGTCTATACGTACACAGCGGGGGGGCATGCAGCAGCAGACTGGCCCAGGGGGAGCCTAACGCAGGGGGAGAGGGGGCTCAGGCAAGTACGCGGTCTTCAACGCGCCGAGGGCCTGCCGCTGACGCGTAGCTGACGCGGCCCCGGCGCTAGGCTCCCGGATTCCACCTCATTACCCCCCAGCGGTTCCCCCTGGACGCTGCGAGGCACGCGTGCCAGGGTATTAACCTCCCGGCGTCACCCGCGGCGAGGTGGCGGCATTGAAGAGGCTGCGGTCGGCGCCGCACCCCGCCGCCCTGGCAGCCGGCGGGGCCGCGGTGATAGTTGTAGGCGACCTCGCGTCGTCGCTGGGCTACGTGGAGCAGCTCCGCCGCCTGGGGGCAGAGGCGGAGGTCTACCCGCTGGACCCCTGGAAGGCGCCAACCCTGTACTCCCTGCTAGGCCTAGTAGGCTACATTCTGGGCGCCGAGAACGAGGGCCAGGAGGCCGTGCTGATAGACACGGGGCCCGGCGCCCTCGTCGAGCAGGCCTACAGGCTGGTGACCGGCGAGAGGCTGGACAGCCTCGACCCGGGCGAGCTTACAAGCCCTCTCCACTACCGGCTGCTGGCAGTACTCGAGCTGCTCCGTAGGGGAGGCATAGACCTGGCGCGTGAGGCGGAGAGGCACCGCGTACACGCCTTCACCGGCGGCGACGCGGCTCGCTCAGACCAGGTGCTGCTAGCCGGCGACCTCGAAGCCCAGGCAGGCGCAGGCGGCGCGGCGGCGGCGAAGTACAGGGGCGGCGCGCTGCCGCAGCCCTACGAGGAGGTGCTGGCCGGCCTCGACCCCCGGGGCGAGGGGGCTGTAGAGGTGCTGGCCCTCCGGGCTGCCGCCGGCGTGCTCCACGCCTACATAGGGTGCCGCATGCTCCTCCACCCCAGGGGCTGCAGCCCGGAGGCGGAGGCCCTCATGGAGCGCCTGCCGGCGCTGGCGGCCCGCCTGGGGGCGGGCCGGGTGGAGGTAGAGGCTGTTGAGCCCGAGGAGGCCGCGTGCATAGCCTACCCCAGGTACCCGTGCTAGCCTCGCCGGCGGCCGGTGAGGAGCAGAGGGTGGCCGACCCGCGGCCCCCGGGGATGGGGCCTGGGGGACGGCCGTGAGCCGAGGCCCCCAAAATAGGGGGTCCGGGGTTTCTCGCCTCCCGGCTGGCGGTGGGCGGCGTGGAGGCCGAGGAGACGCTGGCTCCGTGTAGGCGGCGTGTCGTCGCCGGCATCGACGAGGCGGGCCGGGGCCCCATAGTTGGCCCAATGGTTATGGCGGCTGTTGTGCTCCCTGTGGATGCTCTCCGCGGCCTCCGCCTGGAGGGGGTTCGCGACAGTAAGCAGCTCTCGGCCAGGGCTAGGCGCGAGCTGCTCGAAAAGATACACCGGGTGGCCCCTCTCGTCGTGGTGGCGGTGCACCCGCCGGGCCTCATAGACCGCGTTAACCTCAACCTATTGGAGTACGAAACCGCCGCGTTCCTGGCGTCGAGGATAGTCGTGCACTGCAGCGACGTTGCCGCTATCTACGCGGACGCCGTGGGGCCCCCCGAGAGGTATGCGGCGGTGCTCCGGAAGGCGGCTCCGGGCGTCAGGGTCGTAGCCGCCCCCAAGGCCGACGCCAAGTATACCGCCGTCGCGGCGGCGAGCATTGTGGCCAAGGTTGTCCGCGACGCGTTCATAGAAGAGTACCGTGGCAGGTACGGGCTTAGGGGCAGCGGCTACCCGACTGACCCCGAGACGCTTGAGTGGATACGCGAGGCCTACCAGCGGTCGCCCGAGGCTCCTCCCCCGATAGTGAGGCGCAGCTGGGGCACGTTGAAGCGTGTGGCGCCGCGCTGGTACCGGGAGAAGAAGACGAATAAGGCGGGCAGGGGAGGTGCGGCGGCTAGGACGCTCCTAGACTACCTGGGCGGGAAGAGTGGATGATGACAGGTGGGCTTACCCGAGCCCCGGCGGGGGCGGTGGCGTGTGTGGCCGTATCTGACACCCGGCGTTGCATGTGAGTGCCTCCACAGCGGTGGGCCCGATGGATAGGCGTATGCGGGCTCTGGTAGAGTTCAGCGCACAGGTGCTCTACGTAGTACAGCGCAGCCATGTGAGCCACGACCGTGCCTTCCAGAGGGTTCTCCGCCAGAACCGCCGTGTCGCCAGGCTGCTCCCACTCAAGGTTCTCTACAGGGTCTCGCACGACATAGTCTCCGACTACTATACTATCAGGTTCCTGGAGAAGAGGATATACGGGAAGACCGGCGGCATGAAGCGCGCGGCGAAGCTGTGGCTCCTCTACCGCGGCCTAGAGTCGCAGTACCTGCAGGGCTACCTGGAGAACGTGGAGAGGCTTAGACGCAAGCTGCTGCGCAGCCTCCCCCGCGCCCCCGGCAGCCTAGAGGAGGCGCTCGAGGAGATAGAGGACCCGGCCGAGAGGCTGGCTGTCAAGTACTCCTATCCCCGCTGGTTCGCCGCGACGTTCCTACGCCTGCTCGGCGGGGAGGAGGCCGAGCAGCTCCTCTCAGCCCTGAACGAGGAGAAGTGGTGGATACGCGTAAACACCCTGAAGGCCGACGTAGACGAGGTGGCTGAGAGGCTGCTGGATAAGGGCGTCGTCGTCAGGAGGGACCCCGACCTGGACTACATGCTGGAGGTGGTGGACTTCGAGGAGCCCCTCCACCACCTGGAGGAGATGTGGAGGGGCGAGATAGTCTTCCAGGACAAGGCCTCGGCAATGGTTGTGGAGGCTTTGGAGCCGGAGCCGGGGGACGAGATACTAGACATGGCCGCCGCCCCGGGCGTGAAGGATACCCTCGTGGAGCAGCTCACCGGTAACCGTGCGGTCGTGCACGCGCTGGACGTCTCCTGGGAGAGGCTGCGGCGCACCCGCCGCGTCCTCGGCCTCTACTCGGCGAGCCCCGCGGCGGTCGGCCTCGTCCACGCGGACTCAACCAGGCTCCCCCTGAGGAGGGCCACGGGGAAGATAATGCTCGACGCCCCATGCACAAGCAGCGGCGCCATAGGCAAGGACCCGGCTATTAAGCTCCACTTGGAGGACCGGGGCTGGGTGCAGCGTTTCCCGGAGATACAGGAGAGGCTGCTAGAGGAGGCCGTGAGGGCCGCGCCTCGGGGAGCCGTCGTCGTCTACGCTACCTGCAGCCTCCTCCACTTCGAGGGAGAGGAGCAGGTCTCGCGTATCCTCAGCCTGGGCGGCGTGGAGGTTGAGGAGGCGCCGGTGCCCGGCTCTCCCGGGTACCGTGGCTTCCCCCGTGTCTCGGGCCTTGTGCGCCGCTTCTTCCCCCACCGGCACGGCACGCAGGGCTTCTTCGTAGCCCGGCTGCGTGTGAGGTAGCGGCCGCGGCGGCGACGTGTGTTGTTGGATGCTCTATGTGAGGATGTGTCCGTGCCACAGCTTATACCTCCACCTTTCACACGGGTTAAAGCTCGGGATGGGTTGTGGCGCTCCAGGTGGAGAACCTCCACGCACGAATAGGGGACACCGAGATACTACACGGCGTCACGCTCCGAGCCGGGAAGGGCGAAGTAGTAGCAGTAATGGGGCCCAACGGTAGCGGGAAAAGCACACTACTCTACACCATAATGGGCAGGCCGGGCTACACGCCGACAAAGGGCAGGATAAGCCTCGACGGGGAAGACCTAACCGCCCTCCCCCCGGAGGAGCGGAGCCTAAAGGGCGTAATGCTGGCATTCCAGGACCCCGTCCCAGTGCCTGGAGTAAAGCTCAGCATGCTGCTAACCGCCGCCTGGAACAAGAGGAGAGGGGCAAAGGAGCTCACAAGACCCGACCCCCGCCTCCTCGCCGCGGTGCGGCGCAACGCTAGAGACCTCGGCCTCCGCGAGGAGCTACTCCACCGAGACGTCAACGTGGGCTTCAGCGGCGGAGAGAAGAAGCGGAGCGAAATGCTGCAGCTCCTGACCCTGCGGCCGCGCTACGCGCTCCTAGACGAGCCCGACAGCGGCCTAGACGTTGACGGCGTGAAGACCATCGCGGCGGCAGCCGCCAGGCTAGCAGAGGAGGGGGCAGGAATAGTGATAGTCACGCACTATGCACGCATACTCCGCTTCCTTGAGCCGAGCCGTGTCTACGTGCTCGTAGACGGCAGGGTGGTCGACGAGGGGGGCCCCAGCCTGGCGCACCGGATAGACCGCGAGGGCTACTCCCGCTACCTCTCCTCCCCCGCATCGTAGCCGGCCATGTATGGATGGTGCAGCATGCCCCGCGGGGTTGATAGACATGGGTGCGGCTGTGCGCATGGCTAAGCCTATCGAGGACCTCGTCGAGGCCTCCAGGCTGGAGGAGCTTCTAGGCAGCGTGCGCCAGTACCCTAAAGAGGTGGAGATACGGGGCCGCATAGAGAGAAGCCTCGTCGAGGAAATATCCAGAATGAAGAAGGAGCCCGAATGGATGAGGAGGCTACGCCTGAGAGCACTGGAACTCTTCGAGAAGATGCCCATGCCTAGATGGCTCTACGGCGTCGAAGAGATAGACCTCGAGGAGATAGCGTACTACGTGAAGCCCAGGGCCGAGCTCGTCGACAAGTGGGAGGAGCTGCCCGACTGGATACGTGAGGCCTACCAGCGCCTAGGCCTGCCAGAGGCGGAGGCCAAGTTCCTCTCCGGCTTCACAGCCGTCTACGACAGCGAGGCCGTCCTGGCAAAGGCTAAGGAGGACCTAAAGAGGAGGGGCGTGGTACTCCTCCCCATGGAGGAGGCGGTGCGCCGCTACCCGGACCTGGTCAAGCAGTACTTCGGCAGAGTCTTCTCGATGGCCGACCACAAGTTCGCCGCCCTCCACTACGCCCTGTGGAGCGGAGGCGCCTTCCTCTACGTGCCGCCCGGCGTGAAAATACTGCAGCCCATAGAGGCGTTCTTCTTCATAGGGAGCGAGCTCGAGGGGCAGTTCGAGCACACACTGGTGGTCACCGGCGAGAACTCGTACGTCCACTTCATAGAGGGCTGCGCGGCGCCGGTGATGAGGAGCTACAGCTTCCACGACGGCATGGTCGAGCTCTACGCCCACCGTGGCAGCAGGCTCCACTTCTCCACGATACAGAACTGGAGCCGCAACATAGTCAACTTCAACAATAAGAGGGCTATAGCAGAGGAGGGCGCCCACGTAGAGTGGCTCGAGGGAAGCATCGGCAGCAGGCTCACCTTCACCTACCCCGCGACAATCCTCCGCGGCCGCGGCGCCTCCACGAGGAACATCTCAGTAACCCTGGCCAACGGCCCAGTGGTTAAAGACGTGGGCGGGAAGGCTATACACGCGGCCCCCGAGACTAGAAGCATCATAGTGTCGAAGAGCATCAGCGCCGGCGGCGGGCTAGCCACCTACCGAGGCCTCGTCCGCGTCCAGCGCGGCGCACGTGGCAGCGTCAGCCACGTGCAGTGCGACAGCCTGGTCCTCGACGAGAAAAGCCGCGCCTACACCTACCCCCGCAACGAGGTAGAAGAGCCGGAGTCCGAGGTGGGCCACGAGGCGAGCGTGGGCAGGCTCAGCGAGGACCAGCTATTCTACCTGGCAAGCAGGGGGCTCAGGGAGGGCGAAGCAAAGGCCCTCATAGTGCTCGGCTTCATCCAGGAAGTGCTGAGGGACCTCCCGCTTGAGGTCGCGAGCGTACTAGCCAAGGTGGTGGAGCTGGAGTTCAGCGAACTAGGCGGCGTCGGGTGAGAAGAGATGCAGGCCGCCCCTGCTAGGCTGCTGGAGGAGATACGGGAAGAAGCCCGGAGGGCTGCGGAAAAGCTACCCTGGCAGCCCATAGCCGACTCGCCCACGGTGAAGAGCTACACGGACTGGCGCTTCTTCGAGAAGCTAGCCGCGCGTGGAGCGGACGGCTGGCGGCTGCCCCCCGGCCGGTGGGACACGGTGCTCGGCCCCTGCGGCTCCAGCGGCCACCGGCTAGTAGCGGAGCCCCTGGGGCAGCTTGTGAGGCCAGGCGACTCCAGGCTCGCGGCCCTCCACTACGCGGCGCTGAGCCCGGCGGCGGTCAGCTACCTGGAGAACAGGGGCAGCCGCGTCGAGGCGGCGCTCTGCGCCCCCACCGGGGGCTGGGGGTCGCGCCACGTCGTGCTCCGCCTCAGCGGCGGCGAGACCCTGCTCTACATCCCCAGCGGGAGCGGCGGCAGCACCGTTGTCGAGGTCCATGTGGAGCCGGGCGCGGACGCGGGGCTCGCGGTTGTAACCAGCGGTGCCCCGGTGGCGCACGGCCTGGTGGTTGCGAAGCTGGTAGGGGAGGGCTCGAGGCTACGCTACGCCTCCATAGCCCTGGGCTCGGGAGGGCAGACCAGGGTCGAGGACCTCAACCTGGTAGCCTCGCCCGGCGGCGGGGTCAATGCCAGGGCGCTTGCGGTCGGCGCGGGGCCAGCCCGCATAGACTACATTATGGACAGCGTCCAGGACGCGGAGCGGACAGTATTCGAGGGCGCAGTCGAGGGCGTGGCTCTCGGGGAGAGCCTGGTGGTTGCCCGCGGCTCCGCCAGGGTCAAGCAGCGCGCAAGGAGGAGTAGAAGCGTGTTCGAGGCCTCGGTGCTCATGCTGGGGGAGAGGAGCCGGGGCTACACGGCGCCCATGATGGAGATAGAGACCGGCGACGTGGAGGAGGCCGTGCACCACGCCTCCCAGCAGAGGGCGCCGAGGACGGCCCTCTTCTACCTGGCGAGTAGAGGGCTCAGCACGGAGGAAGCAACCTCCCTCATACTCGAGGGGAAGCTGTCCGCGCTCGCCGAGGGCTTCAGCCTCGTCGCCGAGAGGCTCCTAACGGAGGCGCGGCGCCTCATGGCCCAGGCCGCGGGGCCCTCTTAGGCCCGTGGCCGGCGCTGCCTCAGCCCCTTCTGGGGGCGCTGAGGACTACACTAGAGGCCGAGGCCTTGGAGGCGCGATGCGGGCAGCCCGGCGCACCGAGCCCCCGCGGCGGCTGCGCGCCGCTTATGTAGGTACGTGGCCGTCTCTGCTCCCCCCGGGGGTACTGGTAGGCTGGGTTGTGTGATGGGTGGTAGCTGTGGCCAAGACTAGTGGTAAGAAGAAGGAGCCCGTGGGCGGCACGAAGAAGGAACTCGTCATAGCAACCAGGCCGGTTGTGACGCCGCAGGAGGTGGAGCGGGACGAGAGGAAGAAGAAACTCCTCCTAGTCCTAAAGGCTATGGAAGACCAGGGCGGCATATACGAGCGGAGCCTGATAAACCTGGTTTACTGGCTGAAGACGGAGAAGGAGCTAGACCTCGGCTACAGTTTCTTCCTAGTAGGCGACACGCCGACCTCCAAGGACCTCCACGAGGACATAATGGCGCTCCTGTACGTGGGCTACATAGAGACCGATCCCCGCACCAAGAAGCTCAGGCTGACAAACGACGGCAAGGAATTCCTGGAGAAGAAGTGGTTCGACAAGGAACTCTACGAGAAGATAAAAGCAGCAGTGGACGACCTGAAGCCCAAGATAGCGGCACTCGACGCCCAGATAGAGCTCACAACCCTGCTCTCAAGGCCCAGGGCGCCCCGCCGCCGCGCCTTCTAGACACCTCCCTCCCCCCTTTTCCCTCCCCCCGGTTCCCCGCAGAAGCCCCGGGCCCCGGAAGGGGCCTAGGAGGCGCCTCCTCGCCCTCCTTCTCCGTCCCGCTATAAACGACGGCGGCTCCGCGCCGGCCGGGTGGCGCTCGAGGCATGGGCCAGGAGGGATGCAGGCCGCGCATATACGTCGATGTCAGGGAGAGGGGGAGCGGCGTCCCCGAGGCGCTTGCCCGTCTGGGCGCCGCGGTCATCTACGAGCAGCTGGGTGTGGGGGACTACGTCGTCTCGGACCGAGTCGTGGTTGAGAGGAAGACGGTGCCGGATCTGGCTGAGAGCCTGTTCGACGGCCGCCTCTTCGACCAGGCCCGGCGGATGAGCGAGTACTATGAGACACCGGTTATCCTGGTCGAAGGCCGCGTGGAGGACCTTGAGAGGGTCACGGGGCGGGCTAGCCAGGTGCTCCAGGCGCTTGCGGCGATAAGCCTCGACTATGGCGTGAGGGTTCTCTGGAGCCGAGGCGTGGGGGACACGGCTAGGCTGCTCTACACCCTCTCCTGCAGGGAGAGGGAGGCCGGCCGCCCCGTGGTGGTGAACCGGAAGCCCCGGCTGGACAAGCTCTGGCTCCAGCAGCTCTACGTGGTCCAGAGCCTGCCGGGCATAGGGCCGAAGCTGGCCAGGCGGCTGCTGGAGAAGATGGGCAGCATAGACGCGATATGTAGAGCGTCGGTGGTGGAGCTTGCGAGGGTTGTCGGCGAGGAGCGGGCCCGCAGGCTCTACCGTGTGCTGCACGCGCCCTTCTCCCCGCCCGGCAGGGGGCGGCGCGGCTAGCAGCCCCCCGGGCGTCTATTCTAATCCCCTTCGCGTGTGGCTCCTCCCCCCAGCGCTTATAACCCGGGGTTTGCTCCCCGCCCCGCCAGGGGTAGACCAGGGATGCGTGTAAAGCATGTTGATGAAATCCTGAAGATAATGAGGAACCCCGAGCAGATAAGGAACATCGGTATCGTGGCACACGTCGACCACGGTAAGACTACTACCAGTGACTCGCTGCTCGCCGCTGCTGGTATGATCTCGCAGCGCATAGCTGGCGAGGCGCTCGCACTCGACTACCTCAAGGTCGAGCAGCAGAGAGGCATAACCGTCAAGGCTGCCAACATTAGCCTCTACCACGAGTACCAGGGCCGCCCCTACGTCATTAACCTGGTTGACACTCCCGGCCACGTGGACTTCTCTGGCCACGTCACCAGGAGCCTCAGGATGATGGACGGCTCGATAGTTGTAGTTGATGCCGTTGAGGGTGTGATGCCGCAGACCGAGACGGTGCTCAGGCAGAGCCTCGAGGAGCGTGTCCGGCCGATACTCTTCATAAACAAGGTCGATCGTCTCATAAAGGAGCTGAAGTACACGCCGCAGCAGATACAGCAGCGCTTCGTGGAGATAATAAAGGAGGTAAACCACCTCATAAGCCTCTACGCGGACAGCGAGTTCAAGAAGAAGTGGCAGCTGGACCCCATGAAGGGCATGGTCATATTCGGCAGTGCGAGAGACAAGTGGGGCATATCAATACCGATGGCCCAGAAGAAGGGTGTGAAGTTCAGCGACATAATAGAGGTATACAAGAAGGGCAAGGACGCGGTAGAGGAGTTCGCGACCAAGGTGGCCCCGCTCCACGAGGTGCTCCTCGACGCCGTGGTCAAGTTCATACCTAACCCGCGTGAGGCGCAGAGGTACCGTATACCCAAGATATGGAAGGGCGACCTCAACAGCGAAGTAGGCAAGGCGATGCTCGAGGCCGACCCCAACGGGCCCCTCGTGTACGCGATAAGCTTCATGAGGGTCGACCCCAAGATAAGGCGCCTGGTGGCCACCGGCAGGATATTCAGCGGCACGCTCCGCCAGGGCGAGGAAGTGTGGCTGATAAACGCCAGGAAGCCGGCTAAGGTGCTCCAGGTAAGCATCTACATGGGCCCCGACCGCGAGGTGGTCGACGAGATACCCGCCGGCAACATAGGCGCAGCGCTGGGCCTCGAGGACGCCAGGGCCGGCGAGACCGCGGTAGCGATAGAGCTGAAGGACAAGGTGCCGCCGTTCGAGCGCCTCCACTACGTGTCCGAGCCCGTGGTCACGGTAGCCATAGAGCCCAAGAACCCCAAGGACCTGCCCAAGCTGATAGACGCGCTCTACAAGCTCAGCGTGGAGGACCCGACGATACAGGTTAAGATAAACCAGGAGACGGGCGAGTACCTGCTCAGCGGCATGGGGCCGCTCCACATAGAGATAGCCGTATGGTGGCTGCGCGAGACCTTCGGCCTGGAGGTCAAGACGAGCCCGCCCATAGTAGTCTACCGTGAGACGGTGCGGCAGAAGAGCCAGGTGTTCGAGGGCAAGAGCCCCAACAAGCACAACAAGTTCTACATAAGCGTCGAGCCCCTGGACGAGGAGACGATAAAGCTCATACAGAGCGGCGAGATAACCGAGGACCAGGACGCCTACGAGCGCGCAAAGATACTCAAGGACAAGGCCGGCTGGGACTACGACGAGGCAAAGAGGATATGGGCCATAGACGAGAACATAAACATATTCATAGACAAGACGACCGGCGTACAGCACCTACGCGAAGTAAAGGACACCGTGATCCAGGCCTTCCGCCTCGCAATGAAGGAGGGCCCGCTGGCCAAGGAGCCCGTACGCGGCCTCAAAGTAGTACTCCACGACGCGGTCGTCCACGAGGACCCTGCCCACCGCGGCCCAGCCCAGATATACCCCGCCGTGAGGAACGCCATCTACGCCGCTATGCTGACAAGCAAGCCCACCCTACTGGAGCCCATACAGAAGCTCGACATACGCGTACCGCAGGAGTACGTGAGCAACGTGATAGCGATAATCTCGAAGAAGCGCGGCAAGATACTAGACATGCAGGAGTACGGCGTAATGATGAGGATAATGGCGGAGATACCTGTCGCCGAGAGCTTCGACCTCGCTGCAGAGCTACGCAGCGCCACACAGGGAAGAGCCTTCTGGGGCACCGAGTTCAGCCGCTGGGCGCCAGTACCCGACAACATGCTAATGGACCTAGTGAGGAAGATAAGGGAGAGGAAGGGCCTGCCGCCGGAGCCGCCCAAGCCGGAGGACTTCATCACACCCTTCTAGCACGCCACAAGGCTACACGGGCACGCTATTTTCTCCCCACAGCCCCGCGTCCCTCTCCTTCTCCTCCACGCCGGTCTATGCGCATCCAGGAACCGGGCCCACGGTGGCAGCGCCGGCTAGAGAAGACAAGCCCCTGGTTACAACCGTACTGCGCAAATGAGGTCGTCGTAAAAACCTGGGAGGCAGGCCCGAGGCCTCCAGGACGCCGCCCTAGCGCTGCTCCAGGCCCCACGTAGAGGCGTAGAACCGGTACGTGTAGTGCTGGTGCAGCTGCACGCCGGGTATGACCAGCTGGCTCCCGGGGTCAATTATCGAGGCCTCGGCCCCGTACACCATGTAGACCTCGCCGAATGCGCCGGGCGGGGCCAGTGGCCCCCTGGTGGTGTTCCCCGTGACCTCTACGGGCGCCTCTATGTGGGCGGCTCCAGCCATGCTCCCCTTTCTCCCAAACCCGGAGGTCTGCACGCCCCAGAACCAGCCTACCTCGTAGGCGCGGCTGCCGCCGAAGATCGTGCTGTCCTCGCCTTTCATGTAGTACACGCACACGCTGCCATAGTCGATGGTAAAGGAGAAGGTTGTGGCTTCTTCCGGCGTGGATCCGCCTGCGCCTAGGAAGGCGGTTAGGGTCAGCGTCTTTGGACCCGTAGTGTCGATGTCGGGGTATTCGTAGATTATCCGCTGGTCCGGGTATTCTCTCACGTTGATTGATATGAGGTTGGGCTCCATGTTCCATCCTTCGATTGGATGGTATGTTGGCATGAACGAGTCTACGACGTAGCCGGGTTCCCGGAGACAGGCTGGCTCGGTGCATTCCTGCCCCCATGCTACAGCCATCCACAGCCCCATGTCGGGGTGTTGTACGTCGTTGAATATGGGCGTATAGTAGAGGGCTATCCTCTGGGCTATCTCCGCTATGTCTATGTTGCCGCTGCTCGTGGGCACCTCTATGTAGTCGTGTGTGTCGAACTCGCCCAGGTAGTACCACTTGTAGAGGAAGCCTATGTCTACCTGTGAGCCGGTGGCGAGTAGCTGCGGCGCGCCGGGCCCGCCCACCTGCGGCAGGCCCCGGTAGTCCCTGACGGCGGCCTCTATTATGGACGTGTTGGTGGGGTAGGCGCCGCGGCGGTAGACCACGTAGCGGGCGGCGTACTTGCCGCGGGCGTCCCTGGACACGGGTATGATCATTACTGCGTCTACCTCGGGGTCGCCGAAGCCCGTGGCTATGCGCCCCCGGCCGCCATGTATGGGTGTGAGGGCGAACGGCGAGGCCCGGAGGTCCGGGATGAGTTTCTCGACGGGGCTCCTGCCTAGCAGTAGGAGGGGCTTCCCGAGACCCAGTAGCATGCGGAGCAGACGCGGGGCTGTGGCAAGCCTACTGACGGCGCCGGGTGTGAGAACTACGAGGTCTGCTATTCGGAGCCAGTGCAGCTCCTTAGGTATCTCGCCGGCTCCCAGCGTGGCGATGGCCTCTATGCCGCTGGGCGTAGACCTGGCCGCCGCAGCCGCGGCGCCCCTGCTAGCCGCTATCACGGCTATCAGCGCCGTGGGGGGCGGCTGCGGCCGCGCGGCCCCTGCCGCGCTATGGGGTGGCTGGTTTAACGCGTAGGCGAGGAGGGCTGTTGCGGCCACAGCCGCTATCAATGCGAAAAAGACCCCGCCTCTCACTATTGAGACACGCCTCACCCACGAGGCCTCACCCACGAAAAGCTCGGCCAAGGCCACCTCCGGGGACGTGCCTCCTATTTCTTTGCCTACACATGGCACGTGGAGGCAAGGCTCTAGTAGAAGCGGCGGCCGGGGTTAGCCGGGCTAGGGGTTTTTCACCCTAGGCCGCCTCATATCTCACGTATCTGGAGGCTGGTGTCGCCGTGATACTGCTTCTACGTAGGCGCCGTGTGCCCCTGCGCGCGGAGGACATAATGACCGCGCCCCCGGTTACGGCGAAGCCGGATGCCTCGATAAAGGATGTAGCCATGTTGATGAGGAAGAACAAGGTTGGCAGCGTCCTGGTGGTTGACGAGGAGGGCAAGCTCCGCGGGATCATAACAGAGCACGACCTTGTCTATGCCTGCTCGGAGGGCTGGCACCCGGAGAACAGGCAGGCCTGGGAGATAATGACGGAGAACCCTATAACGGTCAAGCCTCACGAGGAGATAGTAGAGGTCATAAAGAAGATGAGGGATGCCGGGATACGCCACATACCCGTAGTGGACGATGACGGGAAACCCCTGGGCATGATATCCGCGAGGGACGTTCTAGACCTTGTGCTGACCCTGGCGGGGCTGGGTATAATCCACGAGCTGCTCCGCGACTAGCCCGGCCGCGGCTATTTTTGGAGCGCGTCGCGGAGGAGGCGCAGGTTCTTCTCCGCGTCCTCCCAGGCCCTCCGCGGGCTCACCGTCTCCTCCTCGTCGCTCGGGGCAGCCGCCGCTGCCCCTAGAACGGCGGCGGTGAATGCCGGGAACGCCTTCTCGAGGCCGCTGCTGTAGCCCCCCTCGAGCACCACGAGGACGCGCCGTGTTAGGCGGCGCAGCCGCGCCGCTATAGCGGTGTAGGCGCCTGTGCTCAGCTCCAGCAGGCCCAGGCCGTCGCCGCGGTAGGCGTCGAACCCTGCGTCCACTACCACCAGGTCGGGTGTGCCGCCCAGCGCGTCTAGGGCCAGGTCCAGGGCGTTGTCGAAGAGGTAGGTGTAGACGTCGTCGCCCGAGAAGGGAGGCACGACGACGTTGAGCTTCGTTCCCTGGGCCTCTCCCTCCCCCGTCTGCCACGGCCACCCCGTGCCCGGGTAGATGGTGGCCGGGTCCTGGTGGAGGTCCAGGTGGACTATCCTTGGGTCGCTGTACAGTATCTCCTGGGTCCCGTTCCCGTGGTGCAGGTCGAAGTCGAGCACGAGCACACGGAGCCCCATGTCGGCCGCCCTCAGCGCCGCCAGGGCCGAGACGTTGAATATGCAGAAGCCGAGCGTCGGCGCACCCATAGCGGCCCCTTCTCTGCCGGCGTGGTGGCCGGGCGGCCTGGCGAGGACAAAGGCAGCCCCCTGGCCCGTCCGGAGCCTCTCGACCGCGTCGAGGACAGCCGCTGCGGCCGCAAAGGCGGCGGCAGGGGTGTGGGGGCCGACATAGGTGTCGGGGTCGATGTAGCCCCCGCCGCGCTCCGCCAGCCTCTCCACCAGCTTGATGTAGCCAGCGCTGTGGACGCGCAGCAGCTCTCTCCTAGCCCTCGCCGGCGGCGGAGCCGGGCGCTCCTCCAGCCAGGCCAGCAGCCCCGACCCCGCAAGGCCCCGGTAGGCCTTCGCGAGCCTCCACGGGCCCTCGACGTGGCGCCCCCTAGGGGGCTCGTGCAGGTAGAAGCGTGCGTCCCGGTAGAGGAGGCCCTCCGCCACGCCCCACCCCCTCGGGCCCGGTGAGCCACTGGCCAGGGAACCCCTAATGAGCCGAGGCCCCGGAGCCTCGGCGGCGCGGGGGAGCCCGTGGAGGGCCTCGTCGAGAAGTGCGGCGCCGACTACCTCTTGGCGCACGAGTATCCCTCGTCGGGTCTCCGCCTCTACATAGGCGCCGGCGATGGGAACCGGGTGGAGAGCGTCGGGCGCGGCGTCTGCATCGTGGTGGACCGGCTCGCCGCCGGCGGCGACGTGGAGGAGGGGCTCCTTGCCGACACCTACGC
>Ga0256833_1001151_pt1 | contig 19838 bp, 24 predicted proteins | sample 356284metaG_FD_190535 | JGI IMG/M metagenome (GOLD analysis project Ga0256833, IMG submission 190535) | Hydrothermal vent microbial communities from Mid Atlantic Ridge, Atlantic Ocean - 356-284 | ecosystem: Environmental > Aquatic > Marine > Hydrothermal vents | place: Atlantic Ocean: Mid... | reverse complement strand
AAAACAGCCGAGATAAAGAAGGCCCTACGGCGCCCGAATCTGGCAGGGATGGAATAAAGCCCTTTCTGGCGGTCGAAGTCTTCGTCCAGACAGGCGTAAAGGATATCAAAGCCCGCCACCCAGAATAAAACCCCGGCAGAAAGAAGAAGAGGGATCAAATCAAACCGGGGGGTGATGGCAATCCAGCCTGCCAGGGGGGCCAGACCGATGGCAAGCCCTAAAAAGACGTGGCAGAGCCAGGTAAAGCGCTTGGTATAGGAGTAGGCAAGGATAACAAAGAGGGCCACCGGTGAAAGTTTAAAAGTAAGGGAATTTAAGGCCCGGGCACAGAGGAAAAAGCCCCCCACCGCCACCAAAAATAAAATCCAGGCGTCCTTTTTACTCACTTCTCCGGTCACCAGGGGCCTTTTCCTAGTGCGAGGATTTTCCGCATCAAAGGGAAGGTCCACGAGGCGGTTGAAGGTCATGGCCGCGGTTCTCGCCCCCACCATGGCTCCCAGGATGAGAAGGCTTTTAGTGAGGGGAGGGGCCCCTTCTGCTGCCAGAAAGGCCCCGGTGAAGGCAAAAGGAAGGGCAAAAATGGTGTGTTCGAATTTGATCATTTCAAGCAGGATGCGGAGCTTGCGCCACATTACTTGAGACCTCGCCAGCGTTTGAGATTTTCTACCTCAAGCCCTAAGAAGTCTGCCACCCTGGCCGCAAAAAAGTCTACTACTTCTTCAAGGGTCTGGGGACGATGGTAGAAGGCCGGCATGGCCGGATAGATAATAGCCCCTGCTTCGGCCGCGGCAAGCATGTTTTTGAGATGTATCTGGTTAAGGGGAGTCTCACGCACCACCAGGATGAGGGGGCGTCTTTCTTTGAGCATCACGTCGGCAGCCCGGGTGATGAGGTTTTTGGCAAGGCCGGTGGCAATGGCCGCTAGCGTGCCCATGGTGCAGGGGATGACCACCATGGCCTGGTAACCGGCCGAACCGCTTGCCGGGGGAGCGGCAATATCTTCCTCGCGGTAAAGCCGGGAGGTAAAGTTCTGGAGTCTTTCGGCAGAAAGCCCGGTCTCCAACGGGAGGACTTTTTCTGCAGCCCGAGAGATAATGACTTCGCTTTCGTGCCCCAGCCTCTTGATGAGTTTTAAAAAAGAAAGGGCGTAAGGGCTTCCGCTGGCACCGGTAATGCCCACCAGGATCTTCATTTTTGTTTGGCCTCCCGGGCAGCTTTACGGGCCAGCTGATCACATCTTTCATTTTCAGGATGGCCAGCGTGGCCTTCTACCCAGTGCCAGGAGATGTCGTGCTGTTTGAGAAGGGCCGCCAGGCGTTCCCAGAGATCCCGATTTTTGACCTTCTTTCCCCCTCTGGTGCGAAAATCGTTTTTGAGCCAGCGGGGAAGCCACTGGGTAACTCCGTCTTTGAGATAACGAGAATCCGTATAAATCTTGAGGCGACAGGGCTTTTTAAGGCTCTCCAGGGCCTTGATGGCCGCCAAAAGCTCCATACGATTGTTGGTGGTGTGGGGTTCTGAACCGGAAAGAGTCTTTTCCTGATCCTTGAAGCGCAGGATTGCGGCCCACCCCCCTGGCCCCGGGTTCCCAAGGCAGGCGCCGTCAAGAAATATCTCTACTTCCGGAAGATCTTGAGGGGTTTGAAGGCTTTTTTCGAGTTCTCTGAGGATTTCAAGGCCACTTGAAGTCCCCAAACGATCGGCTCCGGCTTCAAGAAGGGCAAGGGCCTGGTCAAGAGACCTTATACCACCGGCAGCTTTGACTTTGAGACGCCCGGAGGCCCTGCGGGCCAGAACTCTGACATCCTCTACGGTGGCTCCTCGCGGGCCAAAACCGGTGGAAGTCTTTACGTAATCCACCCCGCAAGCAGCCAGAACATCCACCAGCCTTTCCATTTCTTCCCGGCTTAAAAAGGCACATTCGATGATGGCCTTGGTGGTAGCGTTGGCGGCAGCTGCCAGAATTTCGTTGACCTCTCCAGCGACAAATTCCAGCCGCCCCTCTTTTACCCAGCGCAGATTGATCACAAAATCGATCTCCTGGGCCCCACAGGAAAGGACCTCCCTGGTTTCAAAGGCCTTCACACTGGTGAGTTGAAAACCCAGGGGGAATCCCACCACGGTGCAGACCTTAACCGGGCTTTCTTTAAGAAGCTCTGCGGCGTAAGGAACAAAAGTGGGTGACACACACACCGCTGCCACTTCATAACGACGGGCCCCGGAGCAGAGTTTTTCGATCTCTCTGGCTGTGGCTACCGGAGAAAGTAAAGTAAGATCTAGGTGAGCGGCTAAATCTTTTACGGAGGTTATTTTCATGGCGTCATATTATCCCATCTTTCTCAAGATAGAGCAAAGGCCCTGTGTGGTGATCGGAGGCGGGAAAGTGGCCGAGAGAAAAATAGAAAGCCTCCTTAAACGGGCCGCAAGAGTAAAGGTCATCTCTCCTGAGGTCACAGAAAAGATTTCTTCCTGGGCAAGAGAGGGGCTTCTGGAACTGGTGCCAAGACCTTACCAACGGGGGGACCTTGAGGGTGCTTTTCTGGTGATCGCGGCCACCGATAATCCCCAGGTCCAGAAAGAAGTGTTCGCGGAGGCCGAAGAGAGGGGAGTTTTTTGCAACGTGGTGGATAAACCGGCCCTTTGTTCTTTTATCGTGCCCTCGGTGGTAGAGCGGGGTAGGCTCCAGATAGCCATTTCTACCTCCGGGGCAAGCCCCGCCCTGGCCAGACGCCTGCGAGAGCAACTGGAAGGACTTTTCGGCCCGGAATACGAAGAATACCTGGAACTTATGGCCCTCTGGCGAGAAGAGATCCTTTCCCGGGAGCTTGATGAAAAAGAACGCCGTCAAATTTTTGAACAGCTGGTTCTGGCCCCCGTCCCCCTCTGGCTTAAAAGAGGAGAGCGCAAACACCTTGAAGCGCTGGCAAGGAGCCTTAATCTTCCGCTTCCCGCAAAGAAATGACCACCCTTTTCAAAGGGCGTCTGAAGTCTGGTTCGTTTGAGATGGTCTGTCTTTTTGATGCTGAAGGCCGCCTTCTTCACCTGCATTTTGCACCGGAGCCTGGCCGGCATTTTCTCCTGAGATTCCAGAAGTATGTCGGAAGGTTTAAAGAGAAAGAGGCCCCTTTCTCCTGGGAAGGGGCTCTCCAAAAGGTCCTGGAAGGGTATTTTTCCGGTCGGTTAAAAAGGCCTTCCTTTCCTCTCCTTCTTCTGGGAACACCTTTTGAAAAACAAGTCTGGGAGATTGTTAAAAGCATTCCTTACGGGGAGGTGCGCACCTATTCCTGGGTGGCTGAAAGGCTTGGCAACCCCGGGGCCAGGAGGGCCGTAGGGCGGGCCCTGGCGGCTAATCCGGTCCCCATCTTTGTCCCCTGTCATCGAATTGTCGCCCGCCATGGCCCGGGCGGATTTTCTCAAGGCCTTAAAATCAAAAGAAAACTTCTGCTCCTTGAAGGGGCTCTTCGTCAATAGTTTGACACTACTTCTCTTTAAAAAACCCCTTTCCTTTAAGAGATTTCTCCTTGCCTCAACTTTAGGCCCCCTTTTTTCTGGCATCCTCCTTGCAATTTCTTCAGGAGCAACCCTTAGAGGAGGATTTTATGGCGGAGAAAGACAAAAAGGCCCCTGAAGGTGAAGAAAAGAAGGGAGGCAAGAAAAAGCTCCTTCTCTTTATCATTATCGGTGTAGTTTTGCTGGCCGGAGTAGGAGGAGGGGCCTACTTTTTCCTCTTTGCCAAGAGTCCTCCGCCGGAAGAGCAGGAAAAAGAAGCCCCTCCACCAGAGCCCGAGGTAGGTCCTTTCCTCCAGCTTGATCCCTTTATCGTTAATCTGGCTGATCCTACAGGCCATCGGTATCTTCGGGCCAAGATCACCCTTGAGTTTCGCAATGACGAGGCCTTTCAGAAGGCCAACGAGCGTATTCCCCAGATAAACGACGCCATCATCATGGTCCTTTCCAGCAAGACCGTGGAGGAGATGCTTTCTCCGGAGGGGAAGCTTGAGCTTCGGCTGGAATTGATCCGCAAGCTCAACAACCTTCTGGGGCCAGACAGTGTCCGGAACATTTATTTCACCCAGTTTGTGGTGCAGTAAGCCATGGGAGAGATCCTTTCTCAGGAAGAAATAGACGCCCTTTTAAGTGGTATTGACGAAGGAGCGGTTGATACCACTCCGGAGGAGCCGGCATACGACGAGTCCGAGGTCAAACCCTTTGACTTCCGGAACTACACGGTAGCGGCCCGCCTCAAGATGCCGGGCCTGGAGGTGGTAAACGATTATTTCGCCCGTGGCTTCAGGGGCACCCTTTCTTCCATGCTGCGAGAAGTGGTGGATATTGTGGCCCTTCCCATCAAGATGGAGCGTTTCAAGGATTTCCTGAACCGGATTCCGGTGCCTGCCTCTTTGCACCTTTTTAAGATCGAGCCCCTGCGGGGGCATTGTCTTCTTAATTTTGAAAGTCGTCTGGTCTTTGCCTTTGTGGAGAGGTTTTTGGGGGGGAGCGGGCGCCGGATGACCCGGGTGGAAGGGCGAGAATTTACTCATATCGAGCAGCGCCTCATTAAACGGGTGGTGGAAGCAGCCCTTCACGAGCTTGAAAAGGCCTGGCGCGGGATTCACCCCGTCAAGCCCCAGTATGTCCGCAGCGAAATCAACCCCCAGTTTGCCCGGGTAATGCAACCTGATGAGACGGTGGTGGTCTGCACCTTCAATCTGGAGCTTGAAGATCTCAAGGGCGATTTACTGATCTGTTACGGTCTGGGAACCCTTCAGCCGGTTAAGACCAAACTTTATTCTCCTTTTCAGAGCGATGAAGATGCCGATCCCTACTGGCGTCAGCAACTGGAAGAAATCATTCGTTCCGTGGTGGTGGAGCTCCTGGTTCCCCTGGGCTCTGCCGAGGTCTCCGGGCGGGAGCTTCTGGATCTTAGCGAAGGGGACATTATTCAGCTGGATGCCAAGATAGACCAGCCCCTTCCGGTTTATATCGCCGGCATCAAAAAAATGCTTGGCGAGCTGGGGCTTTACCGGGGGCGTAAAGCCATTCGGGTGCTCGAATTTTTAAAAGAGGAGTGAAGATATGTCTGAGGAACTCCGTCAGGACGACATCGATGCCCTTCTGGAACAAAACGAAGAGAAAAAAGAGGCGGCTCAGGCACAGGAAAAAAGTGAAGAGGCTTCTTCTGGCGAAAATTCTCAGGTGGGAGACGCCGAGGCCGACCTTCTGGCCCAGTGGGAAGAGGCCTTAAAAGAGGCCAAGGAGGCTGAAGCAAAGCCTGAGCCACCCAAAGAGGAAAAGAAAGAGCCTCCACCGGCTTCGCAACCCAGTTTTGAGGAATTCCGTCAAACCGAAGGGGGCGAAGGGCATCCGAGTCTTGATTTTATTCTTGATATTCCCCTGGAGATCTCTGTGGAGATCGGCCGTTCCAAGATGATCATCAACGACCTTCTCAAGCTTTCACAGGGCTCCATCATCGAGCTCAACAAAATGGCCGGAGAACCCGCTGAGATTTATGTCAACCAGAGGCTTATGGCCCGCGGGGAAGTGGTGGTCGTAAACGACCGCTTTGCCGTAAGGCTTACAGAGATCATCTCTCCTCAGGAACGGGTGAGGCAGCTGGGGTCATGAACGGATTGGCGCTTTATCTGGAAGTTTTGGGGCTCACGCTGCTTTTGTGCGGGGCCCTGGTGCTCTTTTTCTGGGGGATCAGGCGTTTCCGTGGTGTGCGGGGGGATTCCTCACAGGCCATCAAGCTTCTGGCCTTACGCCCCCTTTCCATGAAAGCCCAGCTCCTCCTGGTGGAGGTGGAGGGGCAAAAACTCCTTCTGGGGCTTGGAGAAGGCGGCCCCAGGTTAATCTGCCGGCTGGGAAAGGGCGATGCGAAAAAAGATTAAGCTTGCTATTTTGTGGATTTTGATCCCCAAAATCTCTTACGCCCTCACTCTCCCCACCCTGCGCCTGGGGCTTGAAGAGGCCAAAAGCCCCGAGCAGATGGCCACGGTGCTACAGATCTTACTCCTTCTTACCATTCTTTCCGTGGCCCCGGCCCTTTTGCTGATGCTGACCTCTTTTACCAGACTGGCGGTGGTCTTTTCCCTTCTCAGGCACGCTCTTGGCACCCAGCAAACGCCCCCTAACCAGGTCCTCATCGCCCTGGCCCTTTTCCTCACCTTCTTCATCATGAGCCCGGTCTTCAGCCAGGCTTATGACCAGGCAGTAAGGCCCTATCTGGACGGCGAGATAGGCGATGAGCAATTTTTCAGGTCCGCCCTTAAGCCCTTTCGGGAATTCATGTTTCGCAATACCCGCGAGAAGGATCTGGCCCTCATGATCAGACTTTCAGGAGATCCCAGGCCGGCCACCAAAGAAGAGGTAAAGACCCTTACCCTCATTCCGGCCTTTATGATCAGCGAGTTGCGCTCGGCCTTTGAGATCGGATTTTTGCTCTACATTCCCTTTCTCATCATCGACATGGTGGTGGCAAGTGTCCTCCTTTCGATGGGAATGATGATGCTTCCCCCGATTATGATCTCGTTGCCCCTTAAGATTCTGCTCTTCGTCCTGGTGGACGGCTGGAACCTTCTGGTGGGTTCCCTGGTAAAAAGTTTTTTTTAGGAGGCCTTGGATGACGGAAAACATGGTCCTCGGGCTGGCAAGACAGGCTATCGAGCTTACACTTCTGGTCTCCTTACCCATGCTGGCAGCAGGCCTCATCGTGGGCCTCCTCATCAGCATTTTTCAGGCGGTAACTCAGATTCAGGAGATGACCCTTACTTTCGTGCCCAAAATCGTGGCGGTTCTCCTGGCACTTTTGATTTCTTTCCCCTGGATTATGCGCAAAATGATCGCTTTTACCGAACAAATCATCCTGGGGATCCCGGGGTATTTGAAATGAACGGAGATTTCTACCAGTTTCTGGCCCGCTACGCCCTGGACTTTGCCCTCGTGCTGGTGAGGGTGGGCTTTTTCCTAGCCTTTTTGCCGGTCTTGGGGAGTCGTCTGGTGGCACTTCCCATAAAGGCCAGCCTGGCCCTCATCCTTTCCCTCGTTTTTACTCCCCTGGTGGTGCAGACCGAGCGGTTCCCTGAAAACGTCTGGGAATTCGCCTTATGGGCCCTGCCAGAGGCCCTTTTAGGGATGGCTCTCGCCTTCATGATCCGTTTGATACTGGCCGGCATCCAGTTTGGCGGTCAACTTCTGGGGTTCCAGATGGGCTTTGGGGTGGCCAACGTGATTGATCCCGCCACCGGGGTCCAGGCCCCGGTGCTTGCGCAGGTGGCCTACCTCATCGCCCTCCTTCTCTTTCTCATCTTCGACATTCATCATTTCTTCCTGCTGGGCCTGGGAGAAAGTTTCCGGCTTTTGCCCCCCGGGAGCCTGGTCTTCAAGAAAGACCTTTTTGAACTCCTGGTTGAAAAGGGGGAGCTCATCTTCGTCATAGGGCTCAAGATCCTGGCCCCGGTGATGGCCATTTTGCTTCTGGTCCAGATTGCGCTGGGGATCGTCTCCCGTTTTGTGCCCCAGATAAACGTGATGATCGTAAGTTTTCCGCTTACCATCGGGCTGGGGCTTTTTTTCTTCGGTCTTACACTTGAGATACTGGCCGGGGTTTTACGCCCGGCTTACGGGGAAGCAGTAAGGTTCATGCCTTTGATCATGAAATTTTTTAGGGGTTAGAAAGTGCCCGAGGAAAGTCTGCAGGAAAAGACCGAAGAGCCTACTCCGAGGCGGCGAGAAGAGGCCCGTAAAAGAGGACAGGTAGCCAAAAGCCGGGAGGTGGCGGCGGTGGCAGTCCTCTCCGGGGGGCTTCTGGCCTTTGTTCTGGGTGGCCAGTATATACTGACCCAGCTTTTCGTTACCTATCGGGTCTTTTTCAATCTTTCCACCTGGAGAGGGCTCGATATTTACGCTGCTCAGGGTATCCTCTGGCTGGCAGTCAAGCTGGCCATAAAGGCCCTCCTCCCTCTGCTTATCTTTCTCCTCCCGGTGGCCTTTCTCTCCCTTTACCTTCAGGTGGGAAGTGTGGCGGCCTGGGAGAGCCTCCTTCCCAAGGCCGAAAGGATTGACCCCATCAAAGGCTTCAAGCGGCTCTTTTCTCTCCCGTCGTTGGTGGAATTGCTAAAATCCATTCTCAAGATCCTTCTCATTTCCTGGGTGGCTTATCTGGTGATCTCTTCGGAGAAAGAAAAGGTCCTCCTTCTGGCCCGGAGCGAGGTTCCAGAGCTTGGGCGGGCCCTTTTTATCCTGGCCCGCAATCTCTTCTTCAAGACCCTGATCGCCCTTCTGGTGCTGGCCATCCTGGATTTCCTTTTTCAGCGCTGGGAGACGGAGCGCCAGCTCCGAATGACGCGAGAAGAGCTCAAAGAGGAGCTCAAACAGACCGAAGGAGACCCCTGGGTCAAGTCCAGAATCCGGCAGATACAGCGGGCCATGGCCCAGAGGCGCATGATGGCGGAGGTCCCCAAGGCCGACGTGGTGATCACCAACCCCGTTCATTACGCCGTGGCCCTCAAATACGAGATGGAGGAGATGCCGGCCCCCAAAGTCCTGGCCAAGGGGCAGGGAAAGGTAGCTCTCCGGATCCGGGAAATTGCCGAAGAAAACGGCGTTCCGGTGGTGGAAAATCCTCCCCTGGCCCAGGCCCTTTATCAGGAGGTGGAGATCGGGGAGTTTATTCCGGCAGAGCTTTATCAGGCCGTGGCAGAGGTCCTGGCCTATGTCTATCGCCTGAAAGGAAAGGTGAGCTGAGATGGCAGAAAGGGCTTTACCGTTACCCAAAAATTTGAGCCTTGATCCCAGCAATCTGGCCATGGCCGCCGGGGTGGTCGGAATCCTTACCATTATGGTCTTTCCGCTGCCCCGCTACCTTATGGATTTCCTGATTTCTTTAAGTTTTAGCGTGGCCCTTCTTATCCTCCTCATGTCCATGTATATCAGGAAGCCCCTTGACTTTACGGCCTTTCCGGCCCTTTTGCTCGTAACCACCCTTTTCCGTCTCTCTTTGAATGTGGCCTCCACCCGGCTCATCCTTCTTCACGGCCACGAAGGGCCTTCGGCAGCAGGTCACGTGATCAAAAGCTTTGGTCAGTTCGTGGTCGGGGGAAACTATGTGGTGGGAGCCATCGTCTTTGCCATTCTGGTGATCATCAATTTCGTGGTGATCACCAAGGGTGCAGGCCGTATCGCGGAGGTGGCGGCACGCTTCACGCTTGATGCCATGCCGGGCAAGCAGATGGCCATTGATGCCGATCTCAATGCGGGGCTTATCGACGAAGCCGAGGCCAAAAGGAGGCGGGAAGAGATTGCCAAAGAGGCGGAATTTTACGGGGCCATGGATGGTGCCAGCAAATTCGTGCGCGGGGAAGCCATTGCCGGGCTCATCATCATGGCCATCAATGTAATCGGTGGCCTTATCATCGGTTCTCTGGAGAAAGGGCTTTCTATTTCGGAAGCAGCCCAGAGCTACACCCTTCTTACCATCGGTGACGGTCTGGTTTCTCAGATTCCGGCCCTCATCGTTTCCACCTCTGCCGGTATCATCATCAGCCGGGCGGCGGCTGAAGCCAGCATGGGAAAGGATTTTGCCCGGCAGTTTGCCACCCGGCCAGAGGCCCTGGCCCTGGCAGGAGGGATAGTTTTTATCTTCGGTCTTCTACCAGGGCTACCCACGGTGCCCTTTACCATGCTGGCCCTTTTACTGCTTGGGCTGGCCTATGTCGCCTACCGGACTCGCCGTGAGCTTGAGGCTGCCCCGGAAGAAAAAGAGGCCGAGGCCCCTTCTGTTCCAGAAGAAACGCCTTCAGAAGTGGTGGAAGAACTCCTGGTGGTGGACATCCTGGAGCTTGAGGTAGGGTATGCCCTCATCCCCCTGGTGGACGAATCTCAAGGGGGTGATCTTCTTGAGAGAATCCGTAACATGCGCCGCCAATTTGCCATGGAGATGGGGCTCATCGTGCCACCGCTTCACGTGCGAGACAATCTTCAACTCCGGCCCGGTGAGTATGTCATCCTCATCAAAGGGGTGGAGGTCGCCAGAGGAGAGCTCATGCCGGGGCACTACCTAGCCATGGATCCCGGAGACGTAAAGAAAAAGATAGAGGGCATTCCCACCACGGAGCCGGCTTTCGGGCTGCCTGCCCTCTGGATTCCGGAAGACAAAAAAGAAGAGGCCGAACTTGCCGGTTACACCGTGGTTGATCTCTCCACGGTGCTCGTCACCCACCTGGCAGAGGTTATCAAGGCCCACGCCGACGAACTCCTTGGGCGTCAGGAAGTGCAGCAGCTCCTGGATGCCCTGGCCAAACATTATCCCAAGGCGGTGGAAGAATGCCTTAATGTGGCCAATCTCGGAACAGTGCAGAAGGTGCTCCACAATCTCGTAAGAGAGCGGGTCTCCATCAGAGACCTTTTGACCATCGTGGAAACGATTGCCGACTACGGACAGCACATTAAAGATCCGGACCTTCTTACGGAATATGTGCGGCAGCGTCTCGGGAGGGTGATTGTCAAGCCCTATCTTGCCCCTGACGGGCGGCTTCACGCCGTGGCCGTGGGGGAAGACATCGAGGAGGCCATCAGGCGGTCTTTACAGCGGACGGATCAGGGGACCTTCTTGACCCTTGATCCCAAGATAGGGAGCCGCATCGTGGCGGCCTGTAGCCAGGCGGCGGAAAGGCTTGCGGCCCAGGGTTATAATCCGGTATTTCTCTCCGGGCCGGTTTCTCGCAGACACTTACGCCGCCTTATCGAACGCAGCCTTCCTCAGGCGGCGGTGATTTCGCAGGCCGAAATTCCCTCACAGGTCCAGGTAGAAATTCATGAAACAGTGAGGCTGGCGTAATGAAGGTGCAAAAATTTCGGGCTAAAACCTCTATGGAAGCCCTGGCCAAGGTAAAAGAGGCCCTGGGAGAGGAAGCGGTAATCCTCTCAACCCGCCGGGTGCGGGAGGGGGGAAAGTGGCTTTACGAGATGACCGCGGCGGTGGATTTTGATTCTCCCGAACCCGAGGCTCCTCCTCGAGGAAAGGAGGGGCTTTCTCTGGTGCTGAAAGAAATCGAGGGCCTCAAAAATCTTTTATACGGGCTTCAGAGCTCTCTTAGACCCCAAAGCCCCCTGGGAGAGAGTCTTCGCGAGCAGGGTGTGCCCTCAGAAGTCCTTAAATTATGGGGTGAAAATGGCGATCTTAATAAAGAGACCTTTCTCAAAAAGGTCTCAGAAGCGGTGGCCAGGAAGGTAGCTTTTCAAAGCTTTTCCCGGGTCCTGGTCTTTATAGGGCAGGCAGGGGTGGGTAAGACTACTTCTCTGGTAAAGCTCGCGGCACGCTTAAGTTGCGCCGGCAATCAGGTAGGGATTCTTTCCCTTGATACGGTGAGGGTGGGAGCCAGAGAACAGATAAGCCGCTTTGCAGAGCTCCTCGACCTTCCTCTCAAATTTGCAAGGCCGGAAGATTTTGCCGAGGTCCTGCCTGCCTGCAAGTGGGATTTCGTCCTGGTGGATACCCCGGCTCTTTCGGTCTCCTTTCCGGTGCATCATCTCTTCAAATTCCTTAAGGTTACAGACGAGGTAAGCTTTCACCTGGTCATAAGGGCCACGGAATCGGCTCTGGTAATAAAAACCCTCTGGCAAAAGTTAAAGGCTCTTCCGGTAGCTTCTCTTGTGATCACGCACCTGGGGAGCTGGGTCTCTTCCGGGCCCCTTTTCTGGATCTTCATGCCGGGGCTTCCCCCGGTGAGTTTTCTTTCTACGGGGGAGCGGGTGCCGGAAGACTTTGAAAGAGCCACACCCAAAAGGCTTCTGGGATTTCTCTTAAGGAATCTGGATGTGGAGGAGAATTATGCCGCTTGATTTGAGAGGAATGGAAAGAGGGCCGCGGGTCTTTGCCATTTCAAGTGGTAAGGGTGGAGTGGGGAAGACTACCCTTGCCGTGAATCTGGCCTTTGCCTTTGCAGCGGCCGGAAAAAAGGTCCTGATCTTTGACGGCGATCTGGGCCTGGCAAACGTAGATGTCCTTTTAGGCCTTACCCCTCGCTATCATATCGGCGACGTGCTGGTCGGGCGTTGTCGGCTCGAAGACATCCTCCTTGAAGGACCTTCCGGCCTGCTAATCCTGCCAGCAAGTTCTGGTTTTACCAGTCTTACCCAGCTTTCGGAGTCTCAAAAACTGCGCTTGCTAGAAGAATTTGAAGGGCTGGCCCTCGGCCTTGACTGGGTCTTTTTTGATACCCCGGCAGGTATCTCGGAAAATGTCCTCTACTTCAATCTTGCCTCTCAGGAAAGGGTCCTTATCTGCACCCCTGAGCCCACCGCCCTTACAGACGTCTATGCCCTTATTAAGGTCCTTTATCGCCGTCACGGGGTAAAAAGATTTCACCTGGTGGTGAACTGGACCAGGCGCCAGGGGCAGGGGCTTGAAATCTATCGTCAGCTTCTGCGGGTAATTGAAAGGTTTTTAGGGAGTATCTCCCTTAATTTCTTAGGAGATATTCCATTTGACCAGAGGGTTTCAGAGGCGGTGAAGACCCAGCAGCCGCTTTTAAGTCTTTTCCCGGAAGCTTCGGCCAGTAAAGCCATCCGCAGGATTGCCGGTGAACTTTCAGAAGTCAACATCAGGCCCTTTGAAGGAGGGCTTCAATTCTTTGGACGAAAAATGATGGGGGTTTGCGCATGAAAGCATCTTTAGCTAAGCAAGCGCCAGAAGTTTACAAAAAGAAGAACGAAAAGCTTTCTCTTCAGAAAAGAAACGAGCTCATTATTAAATACGCTCCCCTGATCAAATACGTGGCGGGGCGTTTGGCCATGAAGCTTCCTCCAAACGTGGATATTAATGACCTTATCAGCGTGGGAGTAATGGGCCTAATTGACGCTATTAATCGTTTTGATCCCAGCCGAAATATTCAATTTAAGACCTTCGCTGAATTTCGCATCCGCGGAGCAATGCTTGACGAGCTGCGTTCTTTGGATTGGGTACCCCGTTCGGTGCGGAAAAAGGCTGCCTTAATTGAAAAAGCCTATCAAGAACTTGAACAGAAGCTGGGCCGGCCCGCTGAAGATGACGAAGTAGCTGAAGAGCTCGGGATCAGTCTTGATGAATTTTATCGTCTCTTGGAAGAGACTAAAAACGTCTCTTTTATTGACATCGAAACCATCAAGCGCAAGATTCCGGATCTTAACGAGGAGGACATCTTTGATCTCATCGAAGATCCGGACCAGCCTGACCCTTTTGAAGACTGCGAACTCAAAGAATTACGGGATATCCTGGCGAAGGCCATCGATGAACTCCCGGAAAAAGAAAAGCTCGTCCTGAGCCTTTACTATTACGAGGGCCTCACCATGCGAGAGATCGGAGAAATTCTGGGTTACACGGAAAGTCGTATTTCCCAGCTCCACAGCAAAGCCCTGGCCCGTCTGCGGGCCAAACTTCAAGAAGAACTGCAGGATTATTTGGAGACTTAGGAAAAACGAAGAGGTATCCGATAAAGAAATAGAACAAAAATGAGGAGGGTTTAGATGGCCATGGATACCAACATGAGAGTGCTGGTGGTGGATGACTTTGCTACCATGCGAAGGATCATTAAGAACATCCTTTTACAGCTGGGTTTTAAAAATATCATCGAGGCCGACGACGGCACCACGGCCTGGGAGATCCTCAACAAAGGGGAAAAAGTTGATCTCATCATCTCGGATTGGAACATGCCCAAGATGACAGGTATTGAACTCCTTAAAAAAGTCCGTTCTGACGAAAGATTTAAAGACCTGCCTTTTCTTATGGTGACTGCCGAGGCCCAGAAGGAAAACATTATTGAGGCCGTGAAATACAAGGTAAGCCAGTATATCGTAAAACCCTTTACCCCGGAGACCCTGCAGGAAAAGCTCCAGAAAATATTCGGCTAAAATAAATGCCTGAAGAGAAGGAAAAAGAACCCCAGACTGAAGAAAAAGAAGATGATCCCCTGGCAGAACTCCTCTTTGAGGAGGAAGATAAAGCTCAGACAGGGGGAAAAGAATCTTCTGCGGAGGCCCAAAGTGAATCTGAAGAAATCGTAGAGGGTGAAGAGGACTCTCAGGATAGTCCACCAGGGGGGGATCAAGAGGGCGAAAAGACACCGGAGGAGTCCTCAACCGCAGAAAAAGTCGCCTCCGAGGAAGAACCGGCTGAAAAAGAGGAAAGTGACGAGAAGGATGAATCTCAGAAGGGTGAAGCCCCGGTAGAAGATGATGACCCTCTGGCCGAAATTCTAGGAGAAGATCTTGAGGAAGAAGCCCCAGATAGTTCGGGGCCGGTTGAGCAAGGAGAGCAAGAAGAACCAGAAGAGGCAGAGGAGACTGGCGAAGACGAGTCCGCCCCCCGGAAGGGCTTTTCCGGGTTAATACTTTTTCTTCTGGCGATTCTGGTTCCTCTCATTTTTCTGGGGGCCGGTCTGGCAGCTCTCTGGTATCTTTACCAGCATCCTCCCCTTCCGGTTTCACAGGTGAAGGCCCCCCTTCCTGCAAAAGCACCGGAAAAGCCCGAGGCCCCGGGAAAACCTGAAACGCCACTAACCACTTCTCCCATTGCCGTTGAGGATCGGAAGATCCTTTTGCTCAAGAATTTTCTTATTCCTTACCGGCGGGAGACCGGAGAATTTGTCTTTGTAAAGGCCAAGGTTTTACTTTACTTTGCCAACGCCAAGGAATACGAAATTGCCACGAGAAACGAGACCATTTTCAGGGAAGAGATTTATCGCCTCTTTAAAAATGCTCCTCTTTATGTCTGGGAGAGCAAGCGCGGGGCTGAGGTGCTTCGGCGTGAAATTAAGGAATATTTGACAAAGAAAAAGATCGCTGGTGTAATACCGGAAGATCTGGAAGTAACAGGTTATATTCTCAAATAAATGCCAGAAGACATTCGAGGGCTTATAAACATAACTCCTACGCTCTTACGGATAGAAGAGCCCGGGGAGCGTCTGCCCCATAAGAGGGCCAGGCCGGTCCTTGAAAGAAAGAAAAAGGCCAAAAAAGATTCAGAAAAACAGAAAGATTCCTCTCACTCCCAGAAGGGCCGTTATATCGATGTCAGGGTTTAACGATGTGGGACGCCACCACTTTCTTCCTGGCCCAGATTCTCTTTGATTTTTTGCTTTTTGTGATCATTCTGGTCTTGTTTTTTGAAATTCGTCGTCTCAAAAAGCTTCCTCTGGACGAAATCATTGCTCGTCTGGAGTCTGCCAACGAACTCTGCGAAAGGCTTTCCCAAAACCTGGCGGAAAAAAAAGAACTTTCCGAAAGGATCATCTCAGCCCTGCAGACCGGGGCTTCTGCCTGGGAGACTTCTCGCAAAGACGCCACCACTTTGCGGAAAAAGGTCCTCTCTCTTGCCAGAGAGGGGCTTTCAACAGCTGAAATCGCCAAGAAGACCGGCCTTCAGGAAGGAGAAGTAATTCTGATCCTTTCGGTATCCGGTAAGAAAAAAAGTCTCTAGGAAAGGCCCATGTTACCTCCTTCTCAGATAACCCCTACTCTCACCCCTCGTTTTATTCCGGAAACCCTCCTCGACCTCCTGAAACCAGGGCGGGTTTTGACGGCTAAGGTCGAGACCCTTGCAGGAAGGCTCATCACCCTCTGGGTGGGAGGAGAAAGGCTTGAGGCCCTTCTTTCAGATCATATAAATCCCGCTCTTTTTAAGGCCGGGCAAAAGATCAGGCTTAAGGTGGCAGATCTGGGGCCACCCCTGGTTTTGTCTCTCCTTCCAGGGGCCGAAGACAAAAGCCCGCAAAAGGTATTTTCTCAGCTCCCTCGCCTCCTTCAGGCCCTGGCCGGGGAAAAGAGCCTCTTGGGGCTTAAAGAACAGCCGAAGGCTTTTTCTTTTGAGGAACTTCCAGAAAAGCCCGTGCTCGAGAAGGCCCTCTGGGATATTTTCCAGGGAGAGAAAAGTGGCCATCCTTTAAAGCGCGAACTTCAGGAAGGGCTCTTTCTCCTCTGGAATGAAGGCCAGTTCGTGGTCCCTTTCCTTTTCGGGGAGCGGATTCTCTGGAGCCTGCTTTACGAAGAGGTCCGAAAGAAAGCTTCCGGGGCCAGAGGGCGGCTCTTTATCCTCCAGGTCTTTCTTACGAGGCTTGGCTTTATGGAAGCACGCTTTCGACTCTTGGGCTCTCATCTGGAACTGGGGCTTTACTTTGCCAGGGAGGATGCCCTCTCTCTGGCAAGAAAAGAACTTTCTCACCTTGAAGAGGCCTTCTCCGCGCGAGGCTATAAAATTTTGGTAAAATGTGAGGAGCTGGGTTTGCCTCCAGGAGTCCTTCTGACGAAGGAGGTCTGAATGCTCTTCAAACTCTTTCGCACCAGGAAGGGAGAGGCCCCGGAGCTTAAGAGCCAGAGGTCGTCTTCCTGGCTTGAAAGCTCCCTTGCCGATCTCAGAAAGGCCGAAGAGATGCTTGCCGAAGACCCGGACCTTTCTGCCTTTCTTGCCTGGCAGGCGGCGCGAAAGGCCTTTAAAGCCCTGGAGAAGAAAGCCGGCCGGAGGCTTTCGGAATCTTCCTTTGTGCGGTTGCTTGAAAAATTCCCCGAAGGGCAGTTTGCCCTCAAACCTGTCAAAGACGCCGCCCTTTTTCTGGATCACTTTCGCCGCCTGGCCAAACACGACGACCTCTTCCAGGAAGTAAATCTTGGCCTTGGCCCGCTTAGGCGTGAAGATGCCCGGCGCGTGATAGAGGCTGCCCGTCTTCTGATAAATTTCTTAGAACATCGCCTCAAATAAACCGGCATTGAAAAAGGGGCTTTAAGAGTCTCACACAGACCGTTTCCCCTTCTTTGAGTTCGTCTTTATCCTCTTCAAGAAGGGCAAGGGCCTCTCCTTCCGCCAGGTAGCTGAGGCGGCTTTTGAAAGGGACGGGCTCAAAGTAAAGCTCCCCTTCCCGAAGGGAGATCTTGCCGAAGAAGAGCTGAGTCCAGCCCTTTTGCCCGGAAAGACCTTTTGAAAGGCGCACCTTAAGAGTTGGGAAAGGCCCTTCTCTGGCCCCGGAAAGGAGAAAAAGCCCGGGTAAGGCCAGGTTCAAAAAGGCCATCTGGTTGGAGGGAGGCCCTCCCGGAAGGCAGAAAACGATCTTCGGACCCCAGAGCCCGAAGGCCACCGCTTTGCCCGGCCCCATCCTTACCCGGTGAAAAATTTTCTTCCAGCCCAGTTCATCTAAAAGATTGACGATCAGGTCTTTGGGGCCCTTCCAGGCCCCGCCACTGGTTATCAGGACCTCAAAGGGGCTCTCGTAAAAATCTATCAGAGCCTTCTTAAGCAGGTCTTTTTCGTCTTTTTCCACCCTTGCCCGGTATTCAAAGCCAAAGTGCTGGCACCAGGAGGCAAGGGTTACCAGGTTGCTGGCAAATATTTGCCCGGCTTTTAAGGGGTATCCCGGGGCGACAATTTCATCTCCGGTGGCCAGAAGAAAGACCCTGGGCCGGGGATAGACCAGAACTTCGGCATGCCCCGCGGCGGAGATAAGCCCCACTTCCGGCGGAAAAAGGGGATTCCCCCTGGCTACAAGAAGGGCGCCTCTTGAAATATCAGTTCCCCTGCGAAGGACATTTTTTCCGAAAGGGGCGTCTGCCAGGGCCAGGATACGCGAGCCTTCTTCTCGCACAAATTCTTCGGCCAGAACCGCGGTGGCCCCTTGAGGAAGAAGGGCCCCGGCTGTCAAACGCACACAGCTTCCCGGCCGGACGGAAAGGTTGCTTTCTTCTCCGGCAAAACTTTCACCGAGGATTTCAAGGGGGACAGGGTTTTCGGGGCTTGCGGAGGCAATATCCTCTGAAATTACAGCGTAGCCGTCTTTCAAAGAAACATCCCTTCCCGGAACATCTAGCAGGGCGTAAATATCTTCTGCCAGGACGTGGCCTTCGGCTTCAAAAACGGGCTTTTTGATGGGCGGGAGGGGTTTGAGAAAACTTTTAATCAGTTCCAGGGCTTCTGAGAGGGAAATCATCTGCTTCTCCTTTTTCGAGACTTTGAAGGATATTTTTTACCGTGGATTTGAGTTCTTCGGAAAGGAGCTCTCCCGAAAGGATGAAGGCCCGTTTGCCGGAAGGAAGACTTTTCAGGTAGGTTTCAAGGAGCATTTCAGCAAGCCTTCGGTCTTTAAGGCGCCTTTGAAGGCGCTCAAGGAGGGTCCTTTCAGAGCAGGAGATAAAAATGGTCAGATCAAAAAGCCTCTCCCAGCCTGCCTGAAAGAGGAGTGGGATTTCTGCCACGAGTAAACTTTCTCCTTCGTGCTTCTCAAACCATTCCTGAAGCCTTTCTCGAACCAGGGGATGAAGGAGGGCTTCAAGATCTCTCTTAAAAGAGGAGCTCGTCAACATTTTTTCGAGAATCTTACGGCGGTCAAGCTCCTCTTCGGGGGAAAGAATTTCCCGCCCGAATTTTTTTACCAGGAGGTGGTAGCCTTTTTGGCAGGGCCGTGAAAGCTTTCGGACTTCTTCATCCGCTGAAAACACCGGGATGCTGTATTCTTTGAATAAAGAGAGGATGGTGGTCTTTCCGGCGGCAGGGGGGCCGGTAATGGCAATCTTATAAGTTTTGGTCTTTTTCTTTTCGCAGGGCATAAAGGAGTTCCTCAAAATCTTCGGGCAAAGGGGCCTCAAAGGCAAGTTCTTCCCCTGTGCGGGGGTGCCTAAACCTTAAACGCCAGGCGTGAAGCATCTGTCTTGGGGCCCTGGGCCCCTGCGGTTTTGCCCCCCCATAAAGCTCATCTCCCACGATAGGGTGCCCTATGGAGGAGAGATGGACCCGAATTTGATGTGTGCGGCCGGTAAGGGGCTCTACCTCAAGGAGTGCCGCCTTGCGAAAGATCTCTTTGAGACGCCAGATGGTAAGGGCCTCTTTCCCTTCTCTGGCATGCACACTCATCTTTTTGCGATATACCGGGTGGCGCCCAATAGGGCGGTCTATTTTCCCTGCTCTGGCCTCAGGGACCCCATGAACCAGGGCCAGATAGGTCTTTTTGATCTTTCTTTTCTGGAAATCTTCTGAAAGGGCGAGATGGGCAAAATCGTTTTTGGCAATGATCAGGAGGCCGGAGGTGTCTTTGTCAAGCCGGTGGACTATTCCCGGGCGGGCCTCTCCCCCTATTCCTGAAAGATCTTTGAGCCTGGCCAGAAGCCCATGAACCAGGGTCCCTTCCACATGGCCGGCAGCGGGGTGAACCACTACCCCTGCCGGCTTGTCGATGACAGCAAGATCCTGATCCTGATAAACGATTTCAAAGGGGACCTCTTCCTGAGGGGTGAGGATGAGGGGTTCGGGAGCGGGAATATGGACTTCTATTCTTTCTCCGCCCTTAAGCTTGTATTTGGGTTTGGGAAGGCTCTCTCCAGCGATCTTTACAAGCCCCTTTGTAATCAACTTTTTGGCCTGAGAACGGGTTAATTCCTTAATCCTTTCGGAGAGAAAAACATCAAGTCGTTTGCCGATATCGTCCTGGTGGGGCTCCAGGATATAGGTGCTTCCTTCTCCCATGGGGTTTATATTCTTCCCCGGGCCTTGTCGTGAATAACCCTTTCGTAGGCCCACTGGTGTAAGATCTCATCCATCTCTTCCGGGCTGAGATGAGGCCCGTTTTCATAAAGCCCTCTGGCCTGTCTCTGCCTTTCCGCTTCGTAGAGGATGACCCCGGTGGCCACCGAAACGTTAAGGCTCTGCACCATGCCATACATGGGAATCTTGACGATGAGGTCTGCCAGCTGGCGGACGGTTTCAGAAATACCTTCCAGCTCGTGCCCTACGATGATTACAGTAGGCCTGGTATAATCCACCTCGCGGAAATGGACGGTTTCAGGGAAAAGCCCGGTCCCTACCAGCTGAACCCCCGCCTTTTTTA
>Ga0256833_1001150_pt1 | contig 19840 bp, 19 predicted proteins | sample 356284metaG_FD_190535 | JGI IMG/M metagenome (GOLD analysis project Ga0256833, IMG submission 190535) | Hydrothermal vent microbial communities from Mid Atlantic Ridge, Atlantic Ocean - 356-284 | ecosystem: Environmental > Aquatic > Marine > Hydrothermal vents | place: Atlantic Ocean: Mid... | reverse complement strand
CTAAAAAATTGTATGGGGGGGGGTGATTGCTATCGCACTTTCTGAATTGTTTCACGTATAAAAATTTACAACTTCGTGCAAATATGTGGTGCGATGGCAATCGCCCCCTACGGAAATGTGCTAAATACCCTTAAAATCCAAAAGAACTCACCTAACACGTAAAATAACCGCTTTTAAACCCTTTTTTAACCTCAGGTATGGAAAATAAAATAAAAATGCTTATTTTGGGCTTTAAATTTGGTTGGTTTTCCACCGAGAGGTCAGGTGATTCATGATGCATTGTTTCACAACACATCACAAATCACCAGACCCCTCTATTTCCCCGTATATAATTGTCTAGGTCTTGCAATTTTTGATGTTTCGTCTTTTTTAAATTCTATCCATTGCGTAATCCATCCGACTGTTCGTCCTATAACAAAAATAGGGGTGAACATGGTTTTGGGTATTTGTAAGGCTGTCAAAATGATGCCTGTGTAAAAATCTATATTGGGGTAGAGGTTACGTGAAACAAAATACTCGTCACTTAAAGCTATCTCTTCTATCTTTCTGGCTATTGCCATGAGTTCTGTGTCGAGGTTTAATTCTTCACGTAACTCATCTTGCAACTCTTTGAGTATTTTGGCTCTGGGGTCGAAGTTTTTGTAGACGCGGTGTCCAAAGCCCATAAGCCTAAAGTCATCGTTGGGGTCTTTGGCTTTTTCTATGAAGGCTTCTACTTTGTCTACCGAGCCTATATACTCTAGCTGTGCGATGACTGATTCATTGGCTCCACCATGTGCACGCCCCCAGAGTGCAGCAATACCAGAAGAGATGGCTACATAAGGGTGTGCGCCTGTGGAGGCTACACCACGTACCACGGTGGTAGAAGCATTTTGTTCATGGTCTGCATGCAGGGTGAAGATAGTGTCTAATGCACGTACCTCTACATCTTTAATCTCTTCATGTCCATTGGCACAGAGGTGCATTTTGCCTCCAGGGTAGGCACGCATCATTGTAAGGAAGTTTTTTGTGAAACTTAGGTCTATATCGGGTTCTATAAAAGGAATGCCAAGAGACTGTCTATAGGCAAAGGCTGCGATAGTTGGTATTTTGGAGATGATGCGATGTGCCATCTCTAAGTACGCTTCTTCGTTTTGTATCTCTATGTGTTCATCATAAAAAGAAGCAAGTGCAGTTACCGCAGCTGAGAGGGTAGCCATAGGGTGTGCATCATCAGGGAAGGCATCGAAGAGTTTTTGCAGTCCTCTGTGCAGGTAAGCACGGTGGCGTATTTCAAGGTCAAAGTCATTGAGTTCTTCTTTTGAGGGGAGTCGTTTGTTTAGGAGTAAAAAACAGGTTTCCAAATAACTGTGATGCTCTGCCAAGTCTTCTATGGCGATGCCTCTATAGCGTAACTCTCCCTTTTTACCATCGATAAAGGTAATGGTAGATGTACACGCTGCTGTAGCAGTAAACCCAGGGTCATAGGTAAAGAGCCCTGTATCTGCAAAGAAGGTACGTATATCAAGGACAGAAGGACCTCTTGTGCCTTCTAAAATGTTGTAGGTGTAGGTTTCTTCTGTTTGGTTGTTGGTGAGGGTGAAGGTATTTTTGTTTGCTGTGTCTTGCATGATATGCTCCTTTTTGGATATATCTTATTTTTTTTACTATAGCTTTTGAGTGTAGAATTGGTGTGTATTTTGTAGATTTTTTTATAGTTTAAATTTCCTTTTATTTTAACTGTGGCGTTGTTATTCTCTTCTACCCCAAGGGCACTTCCTCGCTGTGCTCACGGCGTTTTTTTAGAAAAAACGAAGCAAAAAAGCGTTGTGGCTCTCGAATCGCTTTGCTTTCAAGGGCGTTCGCCACAACAAGGATTTATTAATATAGCGAGGCTATCGCCAACTACAAAACAAATTTTTGACCTATATTCTATAAGCCAAAAAATGATTTAAAATACATAATAAATTTAAACGTGGCGATAGCCCATTCATCAATAAAAACTCTGTCGCTGTGAACGACCTTGAAAGCGATAGCGATTCGAGAACAGCGACGACTTTTGTTACTTTTCTAGAAAAGTAAGGAGAAATACAACGCCACGGTTGGGATGAAAAGGCAGTATAAAAAGCAAGAAAATAAAATTAGCCTATCAAAAGAAATAATTTCATTCCGTCAAATCAGACAAAAAACCCTCCTCATCAAAATCAAGCCCCAAATACTTCACTATCTCACGCATATCCCTCTCTGCATTACCCAGACAAGAGGTAGCCCCAGGGCTAGGGGTCATGTTGAAGATGATGCCGTTTTCGGGATTGATAGAGGCTTCTCCTAGCATAAGTTTTTCTTTCTTTTTGTCTAATACTTGTGGACGTACGCCACCGAAGCCTTGGGCATATTCGATGTCATCTACCTCTAAAGAGGGGACTATCTTTTGGGCATCTTTGACAAAAAGTCCTTTGTTGATGAGTGGGACTTCAAAAAGAAAGTTTTTAAAGACGTAGTTGCGTATGTCAGAGTCTCTCAGTAAATCCCAGAAGATTTTGACAATGTGCCAGTCAAAGTTCAGCGTCTTGAAAAAGTCTAAATACGTACCTGGTTTAAAACGCTCAAGTTTGGGGAGCATCAGTGCAGTAGGACCAAAACGTGTTTTGCCCTCAGCCAAGATGTCAGGGTCTCCATGCAGTGCAGCAAAGGGGAGTTTGTTGTTTTGTACCATATAGACTTTGCCATTGAGAAAGTGACTCTGCGTCATGTAGAAGCTCCCTGCCATAGGCAAGCAGCCCATATGTTTACCATAGCCCATACGGTGTGCCAAAAAGAGTGAGTGTGCTCCAGCATTGACTACCACAAAGTTGGCAGTATATATTTCTCCATTTGCAGTTTGCACTTCAAAAGTTTTGTCTTCTTGCTCGAAGATGTCTGTGACTTGTGTGTTGTAAAAAATATCTGTAGGAATATCCGAGACTTTTTGTGCCTGTTCTGCCAGTGCTTCAGACATAGCACCATAATCTACTGTGGTGTACTGCGTGTCCGTTCCCATGGCTATGATGGGCTCAGGACGTACTTTGGTTTGGGCTTTGTCACTGTATACGATTTTAGGTTCTAAGACTTTTAGCTTTTCTACATCCCAGAGTTCGAGGTAAGGGAAGAGTTCTTTAAACTCGTGGTAACGGTTTTCTATAAAGTTCACCTCTTTTTCTCCCACCCCTAGAGCCATTTTTTGGTGTGAAAACATAATCTTGTCTTGTAGGTTATACTGCAAACAAAACTTCTCTACCATCTTGGCAGTACGTTTGGTGACTTTGGCTTTTTCTAGGGTATAGTTGGTTTCTATATCACCTATGTGAATCGTCTGCGAGTTAGAAGTACCTTTGGAGTTGAGTGTGGCAAGGGCTTCGTATTTTTCCAGCAGACAAAGTGAGCTAACGGAGGTATATTTGGCGAGTTCATAAAACAGAGCAGTACCCGAGATACCCCCACCAACGATGAGTACATCATAATGATTTTGTGTCATAGTATCTTAGCCTTAGAGTGCTGTGAGTTGGTCTGCTATGTTTTTAGCGATGGTTTCATAGTTTTTGACATCAAGTAGCCTTTTTTGCCCTTTGTCACCTATGGCAGCTATCTCTTTTTTATTAAGTGTTAAAAGATAATGGAGCTTCTCTTTAATATCTTTGGGAGTAAAGGCACAAAACCATGCATCAAGACAGTCTGTAAAGATGGTGGAGGTATGGTCTGATTGGGTCATTAAACAAGGGACTCCAGAGGCATAGTAATCAAATACTTTTACTGGGGTTGAGGTGGTGTATATAGGAAGAGGAGGCAAGAGAGCAATACCAATATCTGATTTGGATATAAGTTTTAAAAGTGCATCTTTGGTCTTAGAATTATAGATTTTGACTTGCTTTTTTATGCTAGGATACTTCTCTAAAAGTTTGTAAGCGAACGCTACATCTCTTGTGGAGATATAGAGTTTCCATGCGTTATTTTTTAAAGAAGCAAAGGCCTCCAATATAGTCTCAAATTCACGTACTTTATCTAAGGTACCTACATAGACAAAACGTATCTCTTCGCCTGTATGTTGTTGGTGCGCATGGAGTGCTGCTGGATTGATAGCAGGTGCACAAATGATGGTAGGTATGGTAACTTCGGGACGGTAGGCTTGATGCATACGCTCTGATGTGGGTAAAAAAGCATCACATCTGTTAATAAGTTTTGTTTCTTTTTTTGTTTGGATATAGTGTACACAGCGTTTTAGAAATTGGTTTTTCCCTTCAGCTTCCTGGCATTTTATTTGTACTTTTCGTTTAGGAAAAGAGAATCGATACAGTGCTTTGTAACCATACTTTTTTCTTTTTTTGAGTATCTGTTCCATGAGCGCAATATTGTTTCGTACCATCACAAAATCATAACGATGTATATCTATGTGATTGTGCGTAAGTTCTTTTAAAAGTGTATTTTTATAGCGAGAGGGCATGACAAAGTGGTGTGCATCTTTACACGTAAAATCAGACTTAAATTCTGTAAAATAGAGGATGTCCACTATCATATATTTTTTCAAGTAGGTTTCAAAAAGTGGTGCGATGAAAGAGTGGTCAACATATTCATCTTGGTCTGTAATATAGAGTAATTTTTGCATCTGTTACCTCGTTGTAGTTTATTATAGTGATTTTGTGTTGAATATCTGTGTAATATTCTTTGGGTATAATCCCAAAATATACAATAGAAATCACCAAACTAGCAAAAGTCATTGCACTGTGGGCATTTACAAATAATCATCGATTAACCTTTGGGTTAACCTGCCCAACGGAAATGCCCTTGGGGGTGCAAATTCTTTGCAAACACCCACAGCACAAGCACTATCGCTAATTTTGGCAATTCTATTGCATAATTTGGGATAATGCGTAAATTCTTAAAAAGGCAACAGATATGAAACAATTTGATAATGTAGCAGTAGAGCTAGAAGGAAATAGCTATTTTGATGGTGCAGTCACTAGTAGAACAGTACATTTTGCAGACGGCTCTAAAAAAACTTTGGGTTTTATGCTTCCTGGTGAATATGAATTTGGCACGGTTGCAGCAGAACTTATGGAGATTACTTCAGGAGAATTGGAGGTGAAACTTCCAAACAGTAACGAATGGATAAATATAGAAGGAGGCGCGTCTTTTCATGTGCCGGCTAACAGCAAATTTAAAGTCAATGTAAAAGCCATAACGGATTATTGTTGTTCCTATCTGTAATTTAAAATACGTTTAAGTTCTAGTTCACGTTTAGTACACAATGAAAGTATATAATACTCACATGAAAGCACGGAGGTTCCCCTCCCTCCCTAATACCTTCGGGCTTTCTAGGTAACTTTTACAAATAACATCTAGGTTCTTCCCTTTCCGAAGATGTTCTCCCTTTTAAATTATAACGTATGTAAAAGTTACCTATCCATAGAGTGTAAGAAATTAATCTCCCCACCCATGCATACGCTTTGCACTAATCACATCGTAATTTTTAAAGATGTTGTCCATGATGGTTACAGAAACATAGTACTGTTCTTCAAGTATGCTTCGCCATTCGTCACGTTCTGCATAGCCTGACTTTGAAATAAATAAAAATAGATTTCCTCCTGTACGGATAATAGGGTAACATTTTTGTAAAAATTCTGCTTTATTTTTGTCTACAAAATCCAAGGTAGAGATAAGGTAATCATACTCAATGGCCTGCATAAGATAACGTGGTCGACGTAGGTTAAAATTGACAGTATATACATGTGATTGTGTCTCAAAAGTTTTGGTGGCTTCTGTAAAGTATGTGGGGTTAGTACAATAAATATAGTAATCATTATTATACGATTCACAAAGTGATGAGAGACCTTCATTGAGTGCAGAAGCACTTTCACAAAAATGTACGATACGTTGTGCAGGTTTTTTTTGTATCACTTGGAGCAGTTGGGCTACTTCTTCTTTTTCTAAATTTTTCATACTTTATTTTAGCCAAAAAATCAGCCAAAATCAGTATAATGTTTTCAATGAAGAAGAAGACACAATAGAAGGTAGCTAAATGGAACGTAAAAAGATATATAATCCAGAATCGGACGAAAAAACAAGTGATAGAAAAATCTTTGGAGGAAACCCTACGGGAATCTTTGAACTCAATGATATAAAATACCAATGGGCCTATAATCTTTGGGAGATGATGCTTAATAATACATGGTTTCCAAAAGAGGTCGATATGACAAGAGATGTGAATGATTACAAGCATCTTACCGATGCAGAAAAATCGGCATATGATAAGGTTTTGGCACAGCTTATTTTTATGGATTCATTGCAGACAAATAATATTATTGATAACCTTAATCCCTTTATTACTTCCCCCGAGGTCAATCTTATTTTGGTACGTCAAGCATTTGAAGAGGCTTTGCATTCTCAAAGTTATGCGGTAATGGTCGATAGTATCTCTACAAATACAGAAGAGATTTATGAATTGTGGCGAAGAGACATGAAGCTTAAGATGAAAAATGATGCTATTGCAAATGTTTACGAAGAGCTTTCTGCTAACCCTACAGATACCAATATTGTCAAAGCGATGTTTGCCAATCAAATACTTGAAGGTATCTATTTTTATAGTGGATTTGCCTATCTCTATACACTGGCACGTTCTGATAAGATGTTGGGATCAGCACAGATGATTCGTTTTATCCAAAGAGATGAAGTCACCCATCTTTTATTGTTTCAAAATATGATTAACTCAACCAAAAAGGAGCGTCCAGAACTGTTTACTCAAGAACTAGAAGATGAGGTGTATCAAATGTTTAGAGATGCCGTGAAGCTAGAGTGTGAATGGGGCGCATACATTACACAAGGGCAAATACTTGGGCTCACAGATGAGATTATAGAACAATATATTCAACACCTTGCAGATAAAAGACTTCATGCTGTGGGGATGAAAAAAATTTATAATGTCGAACATCCTATTAAGTGGGTAGATAATTTTTCACAGTTTAATGATCAAAAAACAAATTTTTTTGAAGGTAATGTCACCAATTACTCTAAGGGGAGTCTGGATTTAGACGATTTTTAATATGTTATCAAAACCAAAAACACTGGAGGTTGCAGCCTTACAGTTACCTACATCTAAACGTTATCAAGACAATTTTGATATGCTGTTAGGCTATTTGCGGACACATCAAGAGAAACATCTTGTTGTAGCTCCTGAAGTTTGTTTGACGGGATTTGATTATGAACATATGCAAACGGCTGCAAAATTTTCTCTTAAGGCCCTTAAGATATTGAAAAAAGAGGTGGATGAGCAAATCGTTGTCTTGACACTTATTCTTCAAGATGCTGATGCTTTTGTCAATCAAGCAGTGGTCATTCATAAACATAAAATTGTGCACAAGCAAAATAAAGTCAAACTGTTTGCACTAGGAGACGAAGATCTCTATTTTACTCCAGGGAAAAAGAAAAAAATAAAGCCTTTTGCGATTGAAGGTGTTACTTATGCAGTGTTGGTCTGTTTTGAATTGCGTTTTAAAGAATTATGGAAACAAATAGAAGGTGCAGATGTGGTTGTAATCCCTTCTCGTTGGGGGAAATTACGAAAAGTACATCTGGAGATATTGTCTCGGGCATTGGCCGTAATGAATCAATGTTATGTGGTACTTTCAAATGCAAGTGACATGGATATGGCAAGCGCATCCTCCATTATCTCTCCCTCGGGGGATTTTATTATGGATGACAGTAAAGAGATTATTGCAGGCACCATTGATTTTAGAGAGATAAAAAAAATGCGTCGATATATTGTCATGCAATAAAAAGGCATTTTAACTAGATTTTAGATAGAATGCGTGCCTATTACCGCACCAAAGATGAAGGATATAAGTTGGTGTGGTAATCAAACAAGGGTGTGAGGATAGGTGTAGATGATAAAAACAAGAAATAGACAAAATCTTGTAGATGAAATTGAGAAACATTTTACAATGAGCGAAAATGTAAAAGAAGCATTTTTAGCTGTTGACAGAGAGATATTTGTGCCCAATGAATTTAAGCATCTCTCTTATGGTTTAGAAGCACTTCCTTTGGCAGCAAGCCAATGGATATCGTCACCTTTGACTGTAGCCAAAATGACACAACATCTTGAGTTAGATGGTGTAGACTCTGTACTTGAAATAGGGTGTGGTTCGGGATATCAAGCAGCGATACTCTCAAAAATATGTCGTCGCGTTTTTACCATAGAACGCATTGATGAACTCCTAAAAGAGGCAAAAAACCGTTTTTCTAAACATGAAATGCATAATATTATTACCCGTTTTGATGATGGGCAACGTGGATGGAAAGAGTATGCACCTTTTGAACGTATATTGTTGTCTGCCACAGCCAAAAAAGTACCTGATGTACTCTTTGAACAGCTTGCAGAAGGGGGTATTCTTTTGGCTCCTGTAGAGGAGGCAGAAAATTATCATATTATTACGCGTTACTATAAAAAGAAAGGGCGTATTACTTCTGAAGCCATAGAGCAATGTCTTTTTGTTCCTGTACTAGACGGAACACAAAAGTAAACTTATGTTATGATTGACAAAATTGTAAATAGGGATAAAGCATGGAAAAACTAATGAAACCTGCAGAGTATGCCAAAGAACTTGGCATCTCGAGACAAGCAGTTTATGCAAAGATAAAAAGAGGCATATTGACTGCTAAAAATGTGGAAGGCAAACTTTATATCGTTGTTGACAATACACAAGAAGAAAACATAACACCAACAAAGCAAAACAATACACCCAATAGTAAAGTGTCAACAGATACTAAAGCGGTAGAACCTAAAGACTACAAGAGATTACTAGAAGCAAAAGATGAAACGATTAAAGTGCTTAAAGGTACAGTAAAAGATTTGAAAAAATCAAATAAACAGATCTCGACGACATTGCGTGGAGAGATAGATTTGCTTAAAGAGGCTTTTTTTGAAATGCGAACACTCTATGCGAAACAGCTGGAGTATAAACAATCAGAAGAGACGATAGATGTTGTGAGCGAAAATACCGTGACATGGATAGGTCTGAAAAAGTTTCTGAAAAAACAGAATATTCATAAAGAGAAGCAGCAACAAAAAGTGATTAAACGTTTGAAAAAAGCCTATAAAAATGGGGATATACGTTTGACAAAAATAGAGGGAAAATTGAAACTTGATCTTAACCAAACTTATGAGGATATTTTAGATTAATATGCAAGCACTTAAAAATTTTTTAAAAGAGTACAGTCTTTTTTTAGCGATATTCACCTATTTTGGCATTAGCCACTTTGAGCATACCCTAGTACACAGTACAGTAGGCAATCTACTGGGTTTTGGTATTTTGTTTGTCGTTATTATCTATGCTGCGATGTCTGTAGCCCATCATGCAGAGATGCTTGCAGAGAAGTTTGGCGAGCCCTATGGTACGCTGATACTAACAATCTCTGCGGTAGTTGTCGAGATTGTCATCATTGTCATCATGATGATGCACGCCCAGAGTCCTGTACTCGCACGTGATACCATCTACTCAGCGATTATGCTCGATATCAATGGGCTTTTGGGACTTGCGGCGATTATAGGAGGTATCAAGTATGGGGAGCAACCCTATAATGTCGATTCATCCAATTCCTATTTGGCTATGTTATTGGTCGCTATTGGTATAGCCATGGTTATGCCTCATTTTATAGATATGGCACATCATGATATGTTTATGATGTTCAATGTGATAATGTTTGTATTACTCTATGTGGTGTTTACACGTATTCAGCTTACGTCACACAAGTACTTCTTTGAGCACAAGGTAGATGAGGATGAGGTATGTGATGCCTCAGGACACTGTGAGCCTCATGCAGAGATAAATGCATGGTATCATGCTTCGATTTTGGTAGCATCTATCGTCCTAATAGGAGTACTTGCAGAGATACTCTCTGTATTTATGGGAAATACCTTGGAGACCTTTAAAATGCCACTTGCTATTGGTGCGGTGGGTGTGGCAGTCATCTCTGCTGCCCCTGAGCTCATTACCGCAGTACGTGCAGCAGTAGACAACCGTATGCAAACAGTCATTAACATCGCTTTGGGTGCATCGTTGGCAACTATTTTGCTGACAATTCCAGCGGTAATATTGGTATCAAGATACTACGGCTTAGAACTCAACCTCTCTCTTACCCCGATTCAAGGCATGATGTTAGGATTGACACTTTTACTAAGCATTGTCAACTTCAGTGACGGAGAAACCAATGTCCTTGAGGGATTCTTGCATTTTATCTTGTTTATTGTGTTTGCGTTTTTGTTGTTTGTGTAGAGGACATAATTAATGGATATTAATAAAGCTAGATATGTTGCATATAGGGCATATAGAACTTATGAGCAATTGGCTCAATTAATGCCCAATGTAATATCAAAAAAAGATTTGGAGAAAAAAAGTACTCTCGAACAAGAAGTGACCCAAGAAGTATATAGGATAACTGCCAAGATTGTTTTAGATGTAGTTAACCCAATATTTAAAGAATACCCTGAAATAGAAGAAGAGATTAAAAATTTGGTTATTGAATATAAGACTTTGCCATAGATGTAAAAAAGGAAAAGAAGACTTGCTACAACGTAAAATTATTGAATGCTTTTTTGATTTTATTTATGATGGAGGTATGCTTAATGAGAAACTTTTATGTGAGATATGTTTACCAGAAGAAGATAGATAGGCATAATTTAGGGATAGGGACATAGGGGACTATCATTGTTTTTGTAAGAGATAAAATAAGTAAAAAGGTGCGAATTTAAATTTGGGCTTAAATTAGACAAAGTATAGATTGATATAAAATGTGATAAATTTCAAAAATTAAGCATAAAAGTTAAGTAAATTTAATAATCCAAAAGCTATAATATAAATATAAATTTAATGTAGGGGAAAATTATGCTAAAAATGAAAAGTATATTTGTATTAATATTTGCAATCGTAACAATGTCTATGCTAACTGGGTGTATACCAGCAAATGACCATGTAGGTAAACCAGCCGCACACTCATATAAAAGTGGTCACAATTATTGGAGTCGTTATTAGTGTTAGGTAATCTTTTCAACACATGAAATAGATTTTAAAAATACAAAGGAGTATAGTTATGAATATAAAAATATCGACTTTTGCACTACTTGGGGTATTTCTTTTTACTACAGGTAGTCAAGCATCTCTTCTGGACCATGCTTTATATAATGTTGTGGATCAAACAAGTAATGCAGCAGGTGCAAGACTAGGTGATGAGATTTATTATGGAAGTTCAGGACAAAAAACACATCGTAAAAGATCAAGACACAGAGCAAAGAAAAGAACAAAAAGAAGAACAAGGAAGCCTGTTGTAATTGCTCCAAAAATGACTGATGAAAAGTATATACAAAAAGCACTTACCAGTCTAGGCTTTTACAAAGGTAGGATAGATGGAGAAGTGAATTCTTTTGAGACAAGATCAGCTATAAAGTCTATGAATATTGCTTACGGCATCTCTGATAGTGCTTCGCTTTTGCCTCAAATAAAAGATACACTTATATATCTCGGTAGACTTTTTACATTTGACAGGACACTTATTGCCTCAGGAAGTGACGATAAGACAAAAGGTAAAAAAATTCAAACTGCACTTAAAATCCATGGATTTTACCATGATAAGGTTGATGGTGTCATCGGTAGTGGCACGCGAGAATGTATAGCTAATTACAAAAGAGAAAAGCTTAATTCTTCAGGGAGTGCACTAAATTTTGAAGAAGAATACCAGCTTATAAGTACGGCAAAAGAGATGAATGATAAAAATATTGATGAGTCTATTGCATCTTTAAAGCAAGTTAATGTAGCACAAGGGCAGACTCAAAAAGTGCCTACACAGCATATACCTAGTAAAACTATGCCTGCCCTAAAAGCGTATCAGCCAAAAAGTCTTCAAACCGTACCAGCAGTACCGAGTAAGACTACTGTGGCACAACCTTCTCCATCTCAACCTGTAACTACTGTAGCACCACAAAATACACCCAACCCACAGCCTACAAATACAGCAAAGTAGGCCTAGCATAGAAGCATTTCAATCTATGCTAGATACTTGTAGATAAAGGTGTGAGGTGACACAGAAAACTTTATATCTCTCTTTCTAGTCTAAAATATTCCATGAAAGAAACTATCTCAAGTATAGGGCAACTGCTCTGCCAATAAATTAGATAAACAGCCCCATCAATTTCCTCAGTACTTCCTCATCTGTAAATACTTTGACATAGCGTATATCATGCTGTGAAAAGTGAGTGCTGAGCTTTTTGTCATGTGCGTGGAGTTTGCTGAGGTACTTTTGGATGTTTCTTTTTCCAAAATAGGTTTTCATTTTGTTATTCTCTTTGGGATTTACGAGGGTAACTTCCCCCAGTGCCTTGGGAGACTCTTCTGTACGGTCTCGGATGATAATCACGATGACTTCATGTTTTTGTGCAAGCAAGGAGAGGTCTATCTCTTCTAAAAAATCACCCAAGACAAAAAGTAAAGAGGGTCTTTGTATGCGTTTGAATATATCTTGTGTCGCTTTTGTTGTCTCTATAGAAGTACCAAGCAGGGGCAATTCAAAGAGTGTTTGACAAAAGCCCTCTATGTGGTAGAGCTGTTTGGTGGGTGGTGTGGTGTGGGTTTGTGTCTGTGTGTAGCATAGCCCTGTAAAGAGATCATTTTGTTGTTGCGTGGCATAGCCCAAGAGTGTAGCGACTTCGGTGAGCTTCTTTTGTTTGGCATTTCCTGAGCCAAAATAGAGGCTAGAATCCATCAATGCAGCGACAACGACTGAGAGTTCACGATTGGCATGAAAGGTCTTAATATAGGGTTTTTGAAGTTTTGCAGAGATCATCCAGTTTATTTTACGGATATCATCACCTATTTGGTACTCACGAAGTTCAGCAAAGTCATATCCCTCACCATGTAAAGAGGAGAGGTTTTGTCCTGCAAGGAGTGTGTATACCTGATGTCTAGCTTTGAGTTGCAGGGCTTTGAATGCAGGGTTCATTGTATTTCCGTAACTATCATGGCACGGCCAAAGTTTCAACAATAGCCGTGATAATTTCATCACTATTTATGCCTTGGGAACGTGCTTCATAGCTGAGTACAATACGATGACGCAAGACTTTATGAATGACATCAGCGATGTCAGAGGGGCTTACAAATGTTTTACCTTTTAAAAAGGCTTGGGCACGGCTGGCTTTATAGAGGTCTATAGAGGCTCTAGGGCTTGCCCCAAACATTATGGATGCTACATGCTCCTCTAAGCCAAAACGTGTAGGTTCTCGTGTGGCTGTAATGAGTTGAACAATATAGCGTTCTAGCTCTTCATCAATGTGGATATCTTTTAGCTCTTTTTGTAAGGTATGTAAATCTTCTATCGTAAGTACTGTTTCTATTTGAGCAAAACTTTTGTTTGCGGCTTTACGCATAATTTCTACTTCCTCCTCCTCGGAGTTGTGAGTGACAATAAGTTTCATCATAAAACGGTCAAGCTGGGCTTCGGGTAAGGCATAGACGCCCTCTTGTTCTATGGGGTTTTGTGTTGCCATGACCAAAAATGGGCTTTCAAGTTTAAAGGTCTCTTCTGCGATGGTTACTTGACGCTCCTGCATGACTTCAAGTAGTGCTGACTGCACTTTGGCAGGGGCACGGTTGATTTCATCTGCAAGTAAAAGGTTGGTAAAGAGCGGGCCTTTTTTGACAGAAAAACTATGGTCATTGGGGTTATAAATCTGCGCACCAATGATGTCAGAAGGCAAGAGGTCAGGCGTAAACTGAATACGTTTACTCTCAAGCCCCAAGGCTTTAGAGAGTGCATTAATTGTTGTGGTCTTCGCAAGCCCTGGCACACCTTCTACTAAAATATGTCCATCACAGAGTAGTCCAATAAGTAGACCCTCTATCATCATTTCCTGTCCTATGATGACTTTGTTGAGTTCCTGTTTAAGGGTGTTTATTTTTGTGTTCATTGTAGTATCTCCAATATCTCTTGTTTCATCGTTTTGAGGTTGAATGTTGTATTTCCATAGAGTGCACTTTCAAGCTTCTCTATACTTTGTGCAAAGCGTTTGTCTTCTTGTGCGATGAGAAGTTGTAAAAGTACTTTTGGCTCTTTGCATTGTATCACTTTTCCCACAAGAGGATCTTGCCTATCAACGATGCGAGGCTTTTGCCATTTAAAGGCTAAAGCACTGAGCCATCCTGCAGCAAATACAGTGAAGTAGGATAATAAATTTTTAAGCCATGACCAATCTTCTACAAGCTTTTTGGGTTTGTTTTGTGCATCAATCAGTCTATTTTGATTGACAGCATTGATATGAAAATTGTGTGCCTTTATCGTGAGTGTGTAGGGTTGCTGTGTCTCAGGATTAAAGGCATGAAGTGTGAGTTTAGGTAGGGTAAAGTCTTTGTTCGCAGAAAATGCCATAACATAGGTAACATTGTAGTCAATACCTGTTTTAGTAATGTTTTTTTTGACTTCAGGTGCTTGGCTAAAGAGGGTATAGTTTTTACTTTTAGAATAGAGGGAATGAAGTATAGGAGGGTAGCCTTTTCCTTCTATCTCTATTCGCATGGCGATGGGTGCATAGGCTTCTGCTTCATGAGTTTGTACCTTGGTAGTCAGGTGAAAGTCACCCACAAGCTGTGTACTTGGTGGCAGGGGTTTGACATGCAGTTTTACAGGAGGCAAAACGATGGGTACATCTTTGGTTTCCAGCTTTTTGAAGTCATCTCTGTCTCCTGAGGCAAAGTGTTTCATTTTGAGGTCACTGGTCACACGTTTGATACATGAAAAGGTAAGATTGAGATTTCCTGTTTTGAGCGGGTAGACAAGATAGCTTTCATGTAAGCTGGTGGCATGGGGTGTATCATCATGTTTGGCATAGAGTGGGTAGATAGCAAAGTCATCACTTTTATTGACTTCAAACTGAAAGAGTAAAATGTTTTTAGGGTCTGTTTGGTTCAAATCTACCGTGAGTAAAATTCCCTCTTTGAGATACATCTCCTGTTTGTTTGCCTCTATCTTGTAAGCAAACTCTTCTGCAAAAAGAGAGGAGACAAAGCCCATTAAAAGCACTATGCCCAAAAGGCTACCAAGGTTGTGTTTCATGGATGTATCCTTTGTTGATGAGTTCATAGGTCTTAGAACCTAGGGGTTGCTTTTTTTGATTTATGTCTTGCATCAGTGTTGTTTTTCTCTCATTCTCTTTGCTTTTTTGTCTCTTTTGTGCCCCGTTACTACTAGACGCAGAGCTAGATTGCTCTTCATTGTCTTTGTTCTTTCTCTCTTTATTCTCTTGGGGTGTACTTTTGGTGGCATTGGCACCTTGTGATTTAGGATGTGCCATGCCCAAAGCAACCTTTTTTTTATCATGGAGTAAAACAATGCACGCTAGGTTATACATCGCATCATCCTCTTTGCCCAATTGTAATGTTTTAGTATAGTATATCTTGGCTTTATCATACGCTTGGAGTTTGCTGTATGCTGTGGCAATGTTGTAATAAAGTTGTTGTTTGACTATTGGTGAAGTGCTGTGAATTGAGTGATATACCTCAATCGCTTTTTTATATCTCTCTTGCTTGTAATAGCTGTTTGCCATGGCCCATTGGCTTTGCAAGGAGGGATTTTCTATTTTTTTGAGCTCTTGCAACGCTTGAGAGTAGGCTTTTTGGGCATAAAGGCTGTAGGCATTGCGGAGATGATAGTTATCAAGCAAAGAGGCTTCTGCTTGTATGCCCAGTAGTGCAAATAACAAAAAGAGGTATTTTACTCCACGCGTATGCAAAAGGAGAAACAAAAGCAACGCCAATGCCAGAGGATAGGCATATAACTCTTTATAATGGTGTTGCTTTTTTTGTATCTGCTGTGCCTTGTGTACCTGTACTTGCAAGAGATTACTTAAAGCTTCTGCTGTAACTTGCGGTGTAGATAAGGCATCAAGATAACTCCCTCTTACAGAAGTAGCAAGTTTTGTGAGCAAGGGGTTGATGCGTGAAATGACGAGGTTGCCATTTTTGTCTTTGAGTATTTTGCCTTCTGTATCTCTTATGGTTGTACCACTTTTGCTGCCTAAAGCAAGGATAATTAAAGAGAGGTCCCCCTTTTGCAATAGATGACTTAGTGAGTCCACATCGCTCTCTTCCCCTCCATCGGTCATAAGTATGAGATTTTTATGTGACAAAGAGAGGGTTGACAGTTTTGTAAAGAGATGTTTAAGTGAAGTACCTTTGGTGAGAATATACTGAGGGTTCAAGCTCTCTAATGCCACATTAATAAGCGTGTGGTCAGTGGTAGGGGGAGAGAGTAGTAAGGGGTTAGTCGTAAAGGCGATAAGCATAATATTGTCACTGGGGTTTTGTGCCAAAAGTGCCTTGATGGTTTTTTTGGCAAAATCATAACGCGTAGGGCTAAGGTCGGTGGCACGCATGGAGTAGGAGACATCTAAAGCGATGATGATATCTTTTGCCTCTATGCTTGCCTCTTGCCACGCCTCTTTTTGTGCAGGGCGTGCAAGGCTGAGTATTAGCAGTGCCAAAATGATGAGATGTACCCGCACTACAAGCGTAGAGGTACTTCGCCAAAAAAGCAACACAAGAGGTAGTAAAAGCCATAACAAAAGAGGGTTTAAAAAAGTCATGCGGTTTCCTCAATATCTTTATGCTTTATCTCTAAAAGTACCCAAAATAACAGGAGAATGACGACAATACCCAAGGGTAAGCTTATAAGTAGACGTTGGTTGAGGTAGTTCTCGCTTCGTATGGCAGAGGGCTCTAGAGTATTAATTTCTTCATAAATCTTTTCTAAAGCTTCTGCCGATACAGCCGAATAGGACTTTGCACCTGTCTCTTTAGAGATGGTAGAGAGTAGGTTTACATCATAGTCTGATTTCCTACCAATACCAATGGTATAGATTTTTATGCCTAGTGCTTTGGCTTTTTTCACAGCTTGTTTGGGTGAGGTACTCCCTGCATTGTGGTAACCATCGGTGAGTAAGATAATCGCCTTGTTTTTTGCTTTACCGTAGGAGAGTGTACGTAAGGATTGCATAATCGCATCGCCAATAGCCGTACTCTCCCCAGCAATGCCCACATTGGTCATCGCAAGCAAATAGGAGAGAGATTCTAAATCATAGGTAAGAGGAGAAGCTGTGTAGGCAAAAGTACCAAAAATGACTACTCCCATATTGTCATCATGACGTTTTTTGATGAAGTCTTGTGCAAGGGCGATGTTGATGTCATATTTGTTTTGCATTCTATTTTTGCTGTCAAAACCTCTTTGTCCCATAGAACCAGAGGCATCAAGTGTCAAGATGAGGTCACGCCCTTTTTTGTTATTGGTATTTTGGGCATCATAGACAAAAGGTTTGGCAAGGGCAATGACCATAAGCGTATAAAGCAACATCTTGAGCCAAGGTTCCCATGAAAACAGTGGACTTTGTCTGTGTATCCATGAGAGTTTTGGAAAGTAATATATTTTTGTATACACGTTACAAACAAAAAAACAAGGCACTAAGAGTAATAACAATAAATAAAAAGGTGAGCCAAAATTAAAATACATAAGAATCATTTTAGCACTACTAAGATAATTTTACGCTATACTCACGGGAATAAAAAAGAATAATCATATGGAAAGAAGATGCAATTAAGTAAAATTTTACGTCAAATGATACTGACACTTTTGACTGTGTCAGCAATGTATACGATGGTTTTATCAGCAGCTGAGTCAAGATATGAAGAGTATGCTTCAGATATTATCATGAACTCTTTGCAAGCAGAAAAAAAAGAGAGTTTTTTAAGAAAACTCTATACGCAACTCTTTTTTGTACCTGTATGGATGCATGAAAAGGGTTTGTCTTCTGCAGCAAAAGAATTATTTGATTATATTAAAAATGATAAAACGTTGGATACTTCAGGCAAACTTTATCAAAGTGCATTGACACTCAGAGACAAAGCGGAAAATTTATATGCTTCAAACGCAAGTATGGTTGAAAAAATTGATTTAGAATTTAAAATATCGCAACTCTATGAAGCGTATACCAATTATGCCTATTTAGGAAGTATAAACTGGGGTGCATTTAATGCACGGATTTCAAATCTTATGGTGAATGATGTGCGCACAGAATGGGTACTTCATCGACCACATATGGATGCGATTAGTGTATTAGAGAAAGTAGCTTTGGGGGCCAGTCTAAAGAAGCAACTACAGCAGGAAGTTCCTCACAAGTATCACTATAAAGCCTTGCAAAAAGAGCTTATAAAATATAGAAAAATCAAAGCAAACGGTGGCTGGAGCCGTATAGTTTTAGGTAAGAAGCTAAGGAAAGGAAAACGACACAGGAGTGTCCCACTTCTTCGTGAAAGATTACGTCTTGTAGGAGACTATAAAGGCTGTAAAGAGAGTAAAGAGACAGATATCTATGATAGGTGTTTGCAAAAAGCTGTGAAACGTTTTCAAAAACGTAATGGTGTTGTTGCAGACGGGAATATCGGTGCTGAAACATTAAAATTACTCAATAAAACTGTAGATGAGCGTATTACGACCATTTTGCTGAACTTGGATCGTATCAAGTGGCTAAGAGGCGTGGATAGTAAGCGTCATATTATTATCAATATACCTGACTTTATGCTCTCTTTTGAAGAAGATGGCAAATTAAGACAAAGTATCCGAACGATTGTTGGAAAACCCAAAAATCCTACACCTATTTTTTCAAATACAGTAAAAACGATCGTACTCAACCCTTATTGGAATTTGCCAACAAGTATTATTCAAAAAGAGATGATTCCAAAGTTGTTAAGAGATTCAAATGCTATGGCAAAAAAAGGAATTGAAATTAGGTCAGGATGGGGGCAAGATGCCCAAAAAATAAATCCTAGAAGTGTAGATTGGAAAGAATACTTATATAGTAAAACGGTTCCTTTTCGTTTCGCACAATTACCTGGACCTCATAATGCATTGGGCAAAGTCAAATTTTTGTTTCCCAATAAATATTCTGTCTATATGCACGATACCCCAACTAAAAAGCTTTTCAATAGAAGAAAAAGAGCTTTTTCCCATGGTTGTATTCGTTTGCAAAAACCTAGAGAGTTACTCAAAACTTTTGCCAGTTTCAATCCAAATATAAATTTTGAAGCATCAAAAAAACTCCTTAAAGGAAAAACAAAGAAGCATGTCTCATTACAAGAAAAAGTACCCATCGATGTTATCTATTTAACAGCATGGGTAGATTATAAAGGTGTGTTGCAATTTAGAAATGATATCTATGGATATGATGCCATGCAATTAAAATCATTTAGAAAATGGTAATGTCAGATGGCATTTGAGTATGCTATTGCTTTAACAGGGAGTATTGCAACAGGGAAAAGCTCTGTAGCCAAATGGTTTGTAAAGCAGGGCTTTAAAGTAATCGATGCAGATAGTATTGCACATGATATTTTAGATGCTGAGTACAAAAAGATAGAAATAATGTTTGGGAAAGAGCTTGTAAGCGCACAAAAAGTAGATAGACAAAAATTAGGTGCTTTGGTTTTTTCAGATGAGAAAAAAAGAGCGCGCTTGGAGTCATTTTTGCATCCCCTTATTTTTACTGAAATTGAAACAGCGTCAGATAAAGAAGATAAGTTGAAAAAACCATATTTGATCGATATCCCTCTATTTTTTGAAAGCAACCGATATCCTATAGAGAGATCTTTGGTGGTCTATACGCCTAAAGAGACACAATTAAAAAGATTGATGCAAAGAAATGGGTATAATGAAAAAGAAGCACATTTACGTATTGCCCTTCAACAAGATATTGAAGAGAAACGTAAGAAGGCAAGCTATCTGATAGATAATAGTGGAGATTTAACGA
>Ga0256833_1001149_pt1 | contig 19840 bp, 20 predicted proteins | sample 356284metaG_FD_190535 | JGI IMG/M metagenome (GOLD analysis project Ga0256833, IMG submission 190535) | Hydrothermal vent microbial communities from Mid Atlantic Ridge, Atlantic Ocean - 356-284 | ecosystem: Environmental > Aquatic > Marine > Hydrothermal vents | place: Atlantic Ocean: Mid... | reverse complement strand
ATCCGGCAAACGGGCAAGTCCCTCTCCCCCGTGAACCAGCTTTTCAATAAGAACTTCTTTTTCAGGCGTCATCTTCAAAACGCGCCACCAGAGTTCTGCGTGGAGTATCAATGACCCAGAAGCCGGCTTCTTGCAAGCGGCTGCGAATTTCATCCGCCCGGGTAAAGTCTCCCTTTTCGCGGGCACGGGCCCTTTCTTCAAGAAGGAGCTTCACTTCTTCGTGAGCCGGAGTGGCAAATCTTAAAAGCCCCAGGACCTGATTAATCTTTTTAAGGGCTTCTTTTATCTTTAAAGTTTGTTCCTGGGTGAGCCCCTCTCGGGCCAGAACAGGCTCCAGACGATTGGTGAATTCAAAAAGGGCGCCCAGGGCCCCGGAAATGTTAAGATCGTCATCAAGGGCCTCTTCAAATTCGGCAAGCAGGCGTTCTATGGCCTGTTCTACGGGGAAAATGGTCTTTCCACTGGGCTCCCCCGAGAGAAAAACCATGAAAGTGTCCAGCCCGCGGAGGGCTTTGGCCGCGTCTTTTAAGGCTTCCAGACTGAAATTAAGAGGCTTTCGATAATGGGTGCGGAGGAGAAAATAGCGAATTTCCCTCCCATTAAAACCCTGCGCCAGAAGTTCCGGGATAGTTACGGCGTTTCCGTGGGAAAAAGACATCTTTTTGCCGTGAGCAGAGACCAAAGCCGAATGTAACCAGTAACGGGCCAGGATTTTTCCCGTAAGGGCTCGCACAATGGCTATTTCGTCTTCGTGGTGAGGAAAGATGAGATCAGTGCCACTGGTGTGAATGTCAAACTCTTCCCCCAGATGTTTGAGCGCCATGGCGGCACACTGGATGTGCCAGCCGGGCCGGACCTTGCCCCATTCCGTCTCCACAAAAAGCCCAGCCTTAAGTTCCTGTAAGGAGGCCCGTTTGAGAAGGGTAAAATCCAGGGGATCGTCTTTTTCGTAGTCTTCCAGATCTACCGTGGCACCGGCTTTAAGCTTTCTCGGGTCAATCTTTGAAAGGAGACCATAATCTTTTAGCTTTGAGACGTCGAAATAAACTGACCCGTGACGGACGTAAGCCATTCCTTTTTTAAGCAAGAGACGGGCAATTTCTACCATCTCCTGGATATGTTCGCTTGCCCTGGGAAAATGGGTGGCGGGGAGGATGTTTAGGGTTTTTAGATCTTCCAGAAAACCCCGGATATGTTCCTGAGTGAGCTCCTGGAGGTCTTTGCCGGCTTCAAAGGCGGCCTGAATGGTTTTGTCATCAAAATCCGTGATATTCACCACGTGAATAACCCGAAAACCTCTGTAAAGGAGATACCTCTTTAGGATGTCCGCGGTGATCATGCGGCGGTAAAGGCCGAGGTGAGGGCGCCGGTTAACCGTGGGGCCACAGGTATAAATCTTGACCAGCCCTTCGCTTAAAGGCCGAAAGACTTCCATCTTGCGGTGCAGGGTGTTAGTAAAACGCAGACCTTTAGAGGGCAGATCCTCAAAACTCCACAGGCGGGTGGATAAATAGCGTTCACCTCCATCGGGAAAAATCACCACGATCAGGCCCTCTTCCAGTTCTTTGGCTATTTCGAGGGCCCCGTAAAGGGCTGCGCCGGAGCTCATCCCAACGAAGATCCCTTCTTCGCGGGCCAGCCGGCGGGTGAGTTCAAAGGCCTCTTCGTCGCTGACATTCAGGATCCGGTCAAGTAGTTTTTTATCGAAGATTCCGGGGGGATAAGATTCTTTCATATTTTTGAGCCCCTGAATTTGATGCCCGGGATCAGGCTCCACCCCGATTACCTTTACCGGCAACTCCTGGTCTCTGAAAAAACGGGCCAGCCCCATAAGGGTGCCGGTAGTTCCCATTCCGGCCACCACGTGGGTCACCTTTCCTTCTGTATCTCGCCAGATCTCGGGTGCTGTCCCTTCGTAATGGGCTCGCCAGTTAGCGGGATTGTTGAACTGGTCGGTAAGGTAATACTTATCAGGATATTTGCGGGCCAGTTCGTAAACGGCCTCAATGGCCCCGTCGGTGCCTTTTTCCGGGGGGGTAAGAAGGATCTCAGCCCCGAAAGCACGCATGATTTTACGCCGTTCCACCGAAGCCCCTTCACTCATGGCGATCAGGCACCGGTATCCTTTAACCGCGGAGACCAGCGCAAGCCCTATCCCGGTATTACCACTTGAGGCCTCAATAATAGTCTTTTCTCGCCGAAGCTCTCCGGATTCCTCCGCGGCTTCAATCATGGAGAGGGCGATACGATCCTTAATCGACCCCCCGGGGTTTACAGCTTCTATCTTGGCCAGGATCTGAACCCTGGGATTGGTGCGCAACCTTTTGATAGGAACCAGGGGGGTGTTCCCGATACGATCCAGAATGTTTCCATAGCGCTTTTTAGGCATAAGTTTTACCCCAGGCCATATTTGGCCAGTTTATATCTTAAAACCCGCTCCGATATTCCCAGAAGTTCTGCGGCCCGAGTCTTTACACCACCTGCTTCTTCCAGGGCCTCTTGAAGACGCTCCTTTTCAAGGAGGGCTACGGCCTCCGGCAGAGAAAGACGCTTCAGGAGATCAGGGATTTCCTCGCCTTTCTTTTTCAGTAAAGGCGGGAGATCTTCTCGGGTTATGATTTCATTTTCTGCCAGGATGACAGCCCTTTCGACAATATTTTCAAGCTCCCGGACATTGCCCGGAAAATGATAGGAGAGCAGGGCTTCAAGGGCCTCACGACTAAATCCCTTCACAGATTTGCCGTGTTTTCTGGCAAATTTGTGCAAAAAGCTTTCGGCAAGGGGTAAGATATCCTCCTTCCTTTCGCGCAGGGGAGGGATTTTAATGGTGAAGACGTTGAGTCTCCAGAAAAGATCCTCCCGAAAACCGCCTTCTTTAACCATTTCTTCTAAATCTCTGTTGGTAGCGGCGATAATACGCACATCTACTTTGATTTCTTTAAGGCCTCCCAGGCGCCGAATGGTGCTATCCTGTAATACCCGCAAGAGTTTAGCCTGAAGAGGGAGGGGAAGATCCCCCACCTCATCGAGAAAGAGGGTCCCGCGGTGGGCCAGCTCAAAGAGTCCGGGTTTGGCCTTTTCTGCCCCGGTAAAGGCCCCTTTTTCGTGTCCGAAAAGTTCGGATTCCAGGAGCCCTTCAGGGATAGCCGCACAATTTATCTTGAGAAAAGGCCTTTCCTTACGAGGGCTCAAGCGATAGACAAGGTTGGCAAGTATTTCCTTGCCCGTTCCGGACTCCCCCAGGATAAGGACGGTGGCATCGGTTCTGGCTACTTTGGCCGCCAGTCGAAGGACCTCCTTCATGGAGGGACTTTCGGCGATAATGTCAGGGGCCTCAGGTAGAGATAGCTCTTCAACTTGAGCCCGCAGGAGTTCTACCTCTTTCTGGAGGCGGCTTTCCCGAAGGGCCTTTTCTATGATCAAGAGAAGTTCCTCCAGATTTACGGGTTTGGTAAGGTAATGATAGGCCCCTCTTTTGATAGCCTCTACCGCCCTTTCCACCGTGGCAAAGGCGGTCAACATGATTACCTGGGTAAAAGGGAAACTCTCGCGGATCTTCGGGAGTAGAGAAAGCCCGTCTTCATCTGGTAGACGCCAGTCTAGAAGAACCAGGTCGTAAGGTTCTTCCTCAAGTTTTTTTAGAGTTTCCTGGGCCCCAAAAGCCGTTGAAACCTGAAATCCCTTATGGGTAAGATAATCGGCCAGGATTCTGGCCTGGGTCTCATCGTCTTCCACCAGAAGGATTTTGGCTTTTTTCATCTCTTGCGATCGGAAAACACAATTTAAATATTGCCCCTGTGGGGGATGGTTCCAAAGATACTCGTCCTCCATGGGTTTCGGCAACCTTTCGAACCAGATAGAGCCCCAGGCCAAACCCGCTTTCTTTCGTGGTAAAGAAGGGCTCAAAGACCTTTTCCCGCTCTTGAGGAGAAATGCCCGGTCCGGTATCTTCAACTCGAAAACACAGAAGATTATTCTCTAAAGTGGCAGAAATTTTTACTTTTCCCCCCCTGGCAGTGGCTTCAAAGGCGTTTCTTAAGAGATTTTCAAGGGCTCTTAGACACCAGCGGCGATCCACATTTATTTTAACCTCTGGAGCCTCGTCTATTACAAAATGTATTCCCCAGCGTTGAGCCTTGGGCCCAAATTTGAGGGCCACCTCCTTTAAAATTTCTTTTACTTTCACCTGGGAAGGTTTAATTTCAAATCCCTTGGCGTAAGAGAGGAGTTCTCCAGTGAGTTCCGAGAGACGGAGGGCTTCTTGATAGATAGTCTTGAGGAGAGCAGGATCTGTCCGGCTGGTTTCAGCCATATATTGAAGCCCCATAACAATGCTATTTAAGGGGTTCCGGATTTCATGGGCTACCATGGCTGAAATTTTCCCCATGGCCGCAAGCTTTTCAGAAGCCAGAAGACGCCGCTCAAGATCTTCCTGGCGCCGGGCAAGCTTTTCCAGATAGTAAAGCCCTGCTGCCAAAAGGGCGCTTGCCGCCACGAAAACCAAAAGACTCAAGATAAGAAGATTACGGAAAGCCCGTTTTTCATAGGAAATATCGACCCCTAAAAGGAGAAAGAATTTGCGGTCAGGAAGGGCTTCAAATTCTGTGCAATCGTAGCGGACGGCTCCGATTACCAGGCCCCTTCGGCAGGCCTTAAAGATTTTCGCTTCTGGAGTAAGTTGCGGGGGAAAGGTATTTAACAAAATTTGCCCTTTTTCTTTGACAAGCACCCCTGCCAGATGGGGTTGACTCTGGAGTTCGTCGGTAAGCCAGGCCAAATCTTTTAGATAATCCGGGACTTCGGGAAGAAGTTCTAAGGTTTCCACGTAGGCGGTAATCCGAGCTTCCAGGAAATTCAAAGCACTTCTGGCCTCAAGGAAGGCATTTTTTTCCAAAACGCGACGAAAATAAAGAATTTCTATCAGAAGAGAAAAAATAAGGATGGTGAGAGCCAGAAAAAAGATATAGCTTGCCCGAAAAAGAAGGGATCTCATATAAATTTATGGTTTTTCACGCCAGAGGGGGATTCCACATTCGTCCCGGATAAGAAATTTTTGCCCTTTTGTCTTTATGATGATAGGGAAAATGAGTTTTCCCTTTTTAAGCCCCAGGATGTGCACTCGCTCCCCTGAGCGGAGTTTATACCCCCTTTTTTTCCAATACCAGTAAGGCCCCAGGCGCACGGGATAGCGTTTTCCGTCATCTCCGATTACCACGGCTATGGGGTGCTTGATTTCTACCAATCTTCCTTTGATTAGGACCTTTTCTTGAGGGAGGCATTGAGCTCTGGCGAGGTCTCCTTTATAACAAACCGCAAGGATAATAAGAACTAAAAAAGCCCCTTTGGTGAAAATTTCTAAGGCTCTCATTTCGTAAAACTTTTTCATCGTGATCAAATATAGCAGATTTTATGCCCCTCTTTCTACTAAAACCAGAGTTTTAAATATTTTCATTTCGACAATTTTGGGGAAAAGAGGGGCATTTTTGACGGGTTTGTTATTCCAGATCGTAAGACCACACGGGAAGTATTTCTCTTCTGCGAAGCTCTTCTTCTATAGCCGGAGGAAAATCGTGGGCCACAAAAATTTTGAATACCGAAAGGCCTTCTTTCTGACTCAAAAGTTCACACAACCTTTCAAAACGCGAAATTTCCTTCTTAGAAGGCCTTACCTTACTCTCTCCTACGATCAACACCCGCTCACCGTGGCGTCGCCCGTGACCGTAAATATTTATCTGGCGTTCTTTCTTGCCAAGCTTTACATAACGCCTTAGAAGGCGCCCTTCTACCGTAAGTCCATAATCTGCTAATATCCTTGGTAGGGCCTTGTAAGAACGGTTTTCAAGAGTGTAGCCCACCGTATTTGAAAGGCCTTCTAATCGTTCCTCTACCCGGTCAAGCCTTTTGAGGGCTCCCTGAAGTATTCTTTCAGTCTCGCGCTGGGCTTCGGCAAGTTCGTTTAGCCTTTCCTCGGTGCGTTTCTGGGCTTCGGCAAGTTCGTTTAGCCTTTCCTCCGTTCGCCTCTGGGCTTCAGCAAGCTCATTTAGCCTTTCCTCAGTGCGCTTCTGGGCCTCGGCAAGCTCGTTGATAGCCTGCCAGACACGGGCAAAATTTTCTTCCGTCCGTTCTACAAAGGCTTCAAATCTTTCCTGAAAGACTTCAAAATCTTTTTTGGTGAGGCGCTCGCCAATTTCCCGGTTTACGAGCTTAAAAAACTCCTTGAAAGGGTCTTTTAGCTCTTCGGGGACCTTTTCAAGAATTTCTATCAGGCCAAGTGCTGTTTCCATACTGAACATTTTATCGGATTTTCAGGTGGCTGCCACAACTTCAGGTCTCCAAATTAAAAAAATACTTGCTTTCTGGCACTTAAGGCTCTCTCCTTCGGAGCAGCCCCCTATTCAGAGTGTGTGGCATATTTTTTGAATATTCAAAATTTCAAAAAAATCCCGAAGGAGGGCAAAGATGAAAAGACTTGCTACTCTACTCCTAAGCTTTTTAACTCTCGTTTTCGTTTCAAACTGTACCACCACCAGAGAAAATGCTACTTATCAAGGGGCAGGATTAGGGGCAGCAGTTGGCGCAGCCACCGGTGCCCTCCTTGATGATGACAACCCCTGGCGAGGAGCAGTTATCGGAGCAGCTGCCGGAGCGGTCTTGGGAGGTGGTATCACAGAAATTAGCAAGCAGGCCAGTGCCCAAGCGGCCTCTAACCAGCGCCCGGTGGTCTATTCTCAGGATTCTACGGTGATTGAGGCCACCCCTCTGGCTTATAACCAGCACACCAAATGCCATAAGGTTCGGAAGCGCATCTGGCGAGACGGCCGCCTGGTGGAGGATCGTATCGAAGAGGTATGTGAAGGACAAAAAGTAACCAACACCTATTAGCCGACCCGCACGAGGCCCGGAACCCTTCCGGGCCTTTACTAAAGGCCTCTTCCGCCTTACCCTTGTGACATGCTCTTTGAGGAATTTTTGTCTTATTTGCGCGACGAAAAGAGGGCCTCACCTCATACTCTGCGGGCTTATGAGGTCGATTTGCGCCAGTTAAAGGACTTTTTAGGAACCAAAAAGCTTGAAGAAGTTACTTTGCCCGAAGTTCGCCTCTTTTTGGCGTCTCTGGCCCGGCATCTTTCGCGTCCTACTCTGGCCCGTAAGGTGGCAAGTCTGCGAACATTTTTTAAATTTCTTAAAAGAAAAGGTGCCCTCAAAGATGAAAGGCTTCTTTATTTGCAGGGGCCCAAACTGGCGCAAAAACTTCCCCGAATCCTTTCGGTGGACGAAAGTTTTGCCCTCCTTGAGGCCCCGCAGGGAGAAGGTTTTATCCCTTTGAGAGACCGTGCTATTTTGGAGCTCCTTTATGGGGCGGGGCTTCGGGTCTCAGAATTGGTGGCCCTAAAACTACACCAGATTTTGATGGATTTAAAAGTCCTGCGGGTAAAAGGAAAAGGGGGCAAAGAGAGGCTGGCACCTTTTGGAAAGGCGGCAGAAAAGGCCCTTTTGGCCTATCTTCCTGCCCGAGAGGCCCTTTTAAAACGCAAGAAAAAAGAAAGCGAATTCCTCTTTTTAAACATTCGGGGTGGACCCCTCACCACAAGGAGCGTTCACCGCTTGCTCCAGAAATATTCTCTCAAAATAGGCCTTAGTGGTGTTTCCCCTCATACCTTAAGACATTCCTTTGCCACCCATCTTTTAGAGGCCGGGGCTGATCTCAGGGCCATTCAGGAAATGCTGGGACATGCCCGCCTGGCCACCACTCAGCGTTACACACACCTTGATTTTTCTAAATTAGCGAGCATTTATGATGAGGCACATCCTCGTGCCAAAAAAGAAAGGACGGAATAAAAATGAAAGGGACCACTATCATCGCAATAAAAAAAGACGGAAAGGTTGTGGTTGCCGGAGACGGACAGGTAACCCTTGGAGAAACGGTCATCAAGCAAAAGGCCCGTAAAGTCCGGAGACTTTATCACGATAAGGTAGTAGTAGGGTTTGCAGGGGCCACGGCAGATGCCCTTACCCTTTTCGAGCGTCTGGAGAAAAAGCTTGAAGCTTACGGCGGTCAGCTGGTGAGGGCCGTGGTAGAACTGGCCAAGGACTGGCGCACAGAAAGGACTTTAAGGCGCCTTGAGGCCATGCTCATTGCCTGCGACAAGAATCACATGTTCTTGCTTTCAGGGGCAGGAGACGTTATGGAACCGGATGAGGAGGTTCTGGCGATTGGTTCCGGAGCGCCAGCGGCTCTGGCGGCTGCTAAAGCCCTCCTCAAACACAGCCCCCTTGCCCCCCGTGAGATTGCCCTGGAGGCCCTCAAAATTGCAGCCTCCATTTGCATTTATACCAACGAAAATATCGTCATCGAAGAGCTCTAAGGGAGGTAGTTATAGATGAAAGCACTTCCGGATCAAGAACTTACACCCCGTCAGATAGTAGCTGAACTCGACAAATACATCGTGGGGCAGAAGAAGGCCAAGAAGGCGGTAGCCATCGCCTTAAGAAATCGCTGGCGGCGTCAGCAGGTCCCCCCGCCGCTTTCAGAAGAAATTTATCCCAAAAATATTATCCTTATCGGCCCTACCGGGGTCGGGAAGACAGAGATTGCCCGACGGCTGGCTCGCCTTTCCAATTCTCCCTTCCTCAAAGTAGAGGCCACCAAGTTTACCGAAGTGGGTTATGTGGGGCGAGATGTGGAGTCCATGATAAGAGACCTGGTTCATATCGCGGTGGAAATGGTCCGGGAAGAAGAACAAAAAAGGGTGCAGGAGAAGGCAGCCTATCTTGCGGAGGAAAGGATCCTGGATCTACTTCTCCCTGTAACTGATACCGAAAGCGTAAGCCTTACCGCTACCAGAGAAAAATTTCGGGAGAAATTACGTCGAGGCGAGCTGGATGACAAATATGTAGAGATCGAGCTCTCCAGCCGCCCCACCCCCATGGTGGAAGTCTTTGCTGCTGCTGGCCTTGAAGATCTGGAACAACAACTTCGAGACATGATGGGGAGCCTTTTCCCCAAACGCCCCAAACGTAAACGTATGAAAGTAAAAGAGGCCCTGGAACTCCTCAGACAGGAGGAGGCCAATAAATTGATTGATATGGACAAAGTTACCAAAGAAGCCATCAGAAGGGTGGAGACCAACGGTATCATCTTTATCGATGAGATTGACAAGATTGCGGCCCGAACAGGTGGTTCTGCCCCGGATGTTTCGCGAGAAGGAGTTCAGCGGGATCTCCTTCCCATTGTAGAGGGCACCACGGTAAATACCCGTTACGGGATGGTTCGAACCGATCACATCCTTTTTATTGCCAGTGGGGCCTTTCACGTAGCCAAACCTTCAGACCTCATTCCCGAACTCCAAGGTCGCTTCCCCATTCGGGTAGAACTTGATCCGTTGACAGAAAAAGATTTCGAGCGCATTTTGACCGAGCCGGAAAACGCCCTTGTCAAGCAATATAAGGCCCTTCTGGCTACCGAGGGCGTAACCCTTGAATTTACCCCGGAGGGGGTGGCCGAGATCGCCAGGATCGCCTATGAGGTTAACGAAAGTACGGAAAATATCGGGGCCCGCAGGCTCTACACGGTAATGGAAAAGCTCCTGGAAGATATCTCCTTTGAAGCTCCGGATGTGGCTCCTACCAAGATTGTGATCACTGCGGAATACGTGCGGGAAAAACTGGCCGGGGTAGCCAAGGATCTGGATTTGAGCCGTTTTATCCTCTAACGATAAATGTGGCCCAGACTTTATCCTCATCCGCAAGGCCCTCCGCGGCTCCTTTTTGCCGATAAGGAGGGCCGCATTTATGATCACCCCTCTTTTCTGGCCATGGGGCTAGCTGGTTACGATGTGATTCTTCCCGAAGAGGAGGATTTCATCCCTTTACCCACGGGAAGCGCCCTTTACGTCCTGCCCGGAAGACATCCGGTGGGCTTTGACCCCCAAAGCGGAAGCCCTCAGGTGCTTTACGAAAATCCTTACCAGCCAGGGGAGCCGGCCTTTGCCCTGGCAGCCTATCTTGCTCCGGCACACACCCAGCTTTACCTGGCTCCTTATGTAGAAGGAAGTCGTGACCTTTCCCCTTTGCCACTCTTCTCTTATGCTGCCTGCGGCTTTTATCGCGGGCGCTTTTGGGCCACTGCTTTCCGTTCAGATTTTGATCATCGTCAGGAAGTACGGTTTTTTAACGAAAACCTGATCGAAAAAAAGGCCCAAGCAATCAAAAGGCAGTTTCCCAAAAATCGGCTAGTAAAGCACCTGGTTGAAAATTGTGTTTTTCGCTATCGTTGTCCGGCAGCCAGAAATTTTGTCCTCAGGCGCTGGGAAGCCCCGATTCCCACTTCTCCTGTCTGTAACGCGAGATGTCTGGGGTGCCTTTCCTATCAGGAAAAAGATGGCCCCCACCTTGCCCAGGAAAGGATAGGCTTTGTCCCCACCGCCGAGGAAATAGCCGAAGCTATGGTTCCCCATTTGAAAAGGGCCCCTCAGGCCCTGGTTTCCTTCGGACAGGGCTGTGAAGGCGAGCCACTTTTGCAGGCTCAAACCCTTGAAAAGGCCATCTCTCTCATTCGTCGCAATACTTCGCGGGGAACCATCAATCTCAATACCAATGCCAGCCTCCCTGAAGCGATAGAAAGATTACGAAAAGCAGGGCTTGATAGCATGAGGGTAAGCCTTGCCAGTGCCCGCGAAAAATATTATCAGGCCTATTTCCGGCCACGGGGTTATGGTCTTCAAGAAGTCAAGAAAAGCATTTCAATCATGAAAAAGACCGGAGGTTTTGTCTCTCTCAATTTATTTATCTTCCCCGGCCTTACAGACGAGGAAGAAGAGCTAGAAGCCCTGTGCGATTTAGTCTCTCTGGGGGTAGATTTTATCCAGCTCAGGAACCATGCCATTGATCCCCTCTGGTATCTCAGACGTGTTAATTTTAAATCTTCTGGGAGGTATCTGGGAATAAAGGGGTTGATTACCGAATTGACGCGGCGTTTTCCTCGTTTAAGATTTGGTTACTTCAATCCTCCACTGAGATGAAGTTTTTGAAATTTTGGCCCCTTTGGCTTTTCTTTTTTTCTCTTTGTGCCCCCTGCCGGGCTTTAGAGCGCTACGAATGGTCTCTCCAGGAAATGGTGGTGGGAAGGCTTAAATGGCATGTCGTTTCGGAGGGAGAAACTCTCCTGGACATCGCCCGCTGGTATGATCTGGGCTACAATCACATAGTTCTCGCCAACCCTGGCATAGACCCCTGGCTTCCTCCTGTAGGCAAAAAAGTTCTCATCCCAAGCGAATTCGTTTTGCCGGAGCCCAAGACAGGTCTGGTGGTAAATCTTGCTGAGATGCGCCTTTATTTTTTCCGCAGAGAAGGGCCCAAAAAGATCGTTTACACCGCCCCCATCGGGGTGGGAACTGAAGGGAAATTAACGACCCTCGGGGTTTATTCGATAATAAGAAAGAAGAAAAACCCCTCCTGGCACGTGCCTAAATCTATTCGGGAAGAGGATCCGTCCCTCCCGCCCGTGGTCCCTCCCGGGCCGGAGAATCCGCTTGGTAAATATGCCCTCTATCTTTCCCGAGGCTCTTACGCCATCCATGGGACCAACAAACCCTGGGGAATCGGAAGAAGGGTAAGCCACGGCTGTATCAGAATGTATCCAGAAGACATCGAAGCCCTTTACCCTTTGGTTCCTGTAGGGACCCCGGTCTTTATCATTTATCAGCCTTACAAACTGGGAATCCGAGGGGAAAAAATATTTTTGCAGGCCTTTCCGGATTTTGAAGAAAAAATCTCTCAACCTTTTCAGGACATTCTTCGCCAGGTGCAAAAATTTAGTCGGCAAACGGGACTTAAACTCCACATTTACTGGATGGAAGCTCAAAAGGTCTTAAAAGATAAAAAAGGCGTTCCCTCTCCTGTAGGCGAGGTGAGGAGAGGGAAGCCTTAAATTTTAGCCCAAATTATTTTTGAAGGCTTTTTTCAAAGACGCGTTCAATCTTTTTGGCCGCGGTATCGGCTTTGGCCGCTGCCTGGGCAGCCCGGTTGGCTGCGGCATCAGCACGTTCAGCAGCCATGGCTGCCTGCTGGGCCGCGGCTTCTGCCCTCTGGGCCGCAGCTTCAATACGGGCCAGGGATTCCTGAAGATTCTGACACTGGGCTGCAGCAGCCTTGGCCTCTTCAGAGGCTTTGATGGCTTCCTGCATCAGGGCCTTGTCTTCAGGGCAGGTGCCACAACCAAGGGGGGCTAAAAGTAAAGAAGCCAGACCCGCTATACCTAACCATTTTTTGACTCTTTTCATAGGAACCCTCCTCATTCGAAAGTTGATAAAGTTTATATAAAGTTAAGAATATCCTTTGGCAAGCAAAAAGTGTTTCCAGAAGAGACCTTTGCAAAATTACCGAGATCAGTGTTGCAAGCACAACCACAAGGGATCCGTTCCCATTTTTCGGAACGAAAAATAGGAACGGATCCTGGAACGGGCTTTAATAGAAGGTGTTTTGCAAAAGTCTCCAAAAGTTAGCTTATTTATTTATGTACGATTTTGTCCTTATCAATCCCTGGATATACGATTTTGCCGCCTATGATTTGTGGGCCCGGCCCCTAGGGCTTTTACGCCTGGCGGGGCTCTTGCGACAGGAAGGGTATCGCCTGGCACTGCTGGATTGTTTGGAGCCCTTCCATCCCGAACTACCACGCCTTCCTAAAAGGAAACTGTATGGGACCGGTCATTATTTTCGCCAGAAGATTCCCAAGCCGGTCCTGCTTTCGGATGTGCCCCGACATTTTGCGCGTTACGGCCTGCCAACGAAAATTTTTTTAAACGAACTTAAAAAACTCGGAAAACCAAAGGCCTTTTTGGTTACCTCACAGATGACCTACTGGTATCCCGGGGTCGTGGAAGTAGTGCGTCTTCTAAAAGAAGTTTTTCCCAGAGTCCCCATCTTTCTGGGGGGAATTTATGCCAGGCTCTGCCCAGAACATGTTTCCAGGCTCCTCCCTGAAGTGAATCTCATTACAGAAAGCGAGGAGGAAAAGATCGTTTCTCATTTTAAAAATCAATTTTCGCCTTCAGGCGAGAAAGCCCCTCATCCTTTTGCCGCCTTTGACCTTCAAAGACGCATTCCTTATGTGGTTATAGCCACCAGTTTCGGATGTCCTTTTTCTTGCAAGTACTGCGCTTCCAAAATTCTTCAGCCAGCTTTCAGACAAAGGCCACCTGAAGAAGTAATAGCAGAAATCGAATTCTGGTATCGACGGTATAGGGTAAAAGATTTCGCTTTTTATGATGACGCCTTGCTTGTAAACTTTGAAAATCATCTGGGCTTGATTTTAGAAGGTTTGCTCCAAAAAGGGGTAAAGGTCCGTTTTCACACCCCCAATGCCCTCCATGTGCGCCTTATAACCCGGGAAAGGGCGCGCTTGCTTAAAAGAGCCGGGTTTAAAACTTTAAGATTAGGTTTTGAAACGGTAAGTTCTAAAAGGCATCGAGAGCTTGACGGTAAAGTGGAAGCCGAAGAATTAAAAGAAGCGGTAGAAGTGCTAAAAGAGGTAGGGTTCTCACGCCAAGAAATAGGGATCTATCTCCTCTGGGGGCTCCCTTATCAGGATTTTTCCGAAGTCAAAGCCTCCATCCTGTTTGTGGGGAAGCTTGGAGCAACACCTTATCTTGCAGAATACAGCCCCATTCCCCGGACTCCTCTTTTTGAAACGGCTAAAGCGCTCTCCCGTTATCCTCTGGAAGAGGATCCCCTTTTCCACAACAATTCCATTTTTCCCTGTCTTAAAAAACCTGATTGGGATCTGATTGAAGATCTCAAACGACTGGCCAGGAGTTTTAGAAAAGATTTATGTTAAAAATTGGGTCTCATTTTAAAGCACTTTTCTCTTCTCAGGGCATTTTGTCCTTTGAAGACTTCTGGAATTTTCCGGCAGAACCTTTCAAACTTAAAAAGGACCGGGCTATTTATCGTCTTGATTTTGGAGGGCAATCTTTTTTTCTCAAAAAATATTTTTCACTTTCCCGTTTCAGGAGAAACGAGGCCTTAAACGAATGGCAGGCGGCGAAAAAACTCAAGGAAAAGGGCTTTAGAGTGCCACAACCTGTGGCCTATGGAGAAAGATATAGATCCCTTCTCAAAAAGGAGGCCTTTGTCCTTTTTACAGAAGCTCCAGGAAGCCGGCTGGAGGACCTCTTTCGAAAAGAGCCTTCTTTGGGGCTTGAGATGGCCCCGCGTCTTGCCCGTTTTGCAGCGTGCTTCCATGGGGCCGGCTTTTCCCATCAGGATTTTTATCTTTGCCATATTTTCTGGCACGAAGGGAATTTCTATCTCATAGATTTACAAAGGGTCCGCTTTTGCAGGCGCCCCCCTATTTCCTGGTTTGTAAAAGATCTGGCCGAGCTCTTTTATTCGGCCCGAAATGTTCTGGGAGAAGCTTTTTCCGGTTTTTGGGAATCTTTTAAAGAGCACTATGCCAAAGAAATGCCCCGAAGAACGGGAAATCTTTTCTGGAGGAGAGTGGAGTGGAAAATGGCCCGCATAGCCCGCCACGACTCCAGAATTAAAAAGCGCCAGATCAAAGATAGCGATCGATAATGAGCCCCAGATGATAAAGGGTTCCCTTCTGAAAATTAAGATAAGCTTTGCTTCCATAAGCCCAGTAAAGAGAAAAAGACGGGGGTGGCAGGGAAGAGGAAGTAGTTTGAGCTCCTGGAGAAGAAATTCCCCTTTGGGTAAACTGGGTAAAGGTTTCATAAGAGCGGGAAGTATTATGGAGCTGGACCTTTGAGTGGGGTGAGAAAAAAATCTTCAATTTTAAAGTTCCCTTTTAAGGCGGCCCGAAAAGAAAGATAAGAGGAAAACGGGCCATGAATGTTTATCTTCGTAATATCCATAATGTAGTAAAGACTTATGGCCGTCAAGGGCGAAAGGTGTCCTGGGGACGGCCCAAGGAAAAGGTGGACAAGGTCACCATTTCCGATGAGGGCAGGGACCTTGTCAAACAAATGGCCCGTCGGTTAAAAAGACAGGAACAGCCAGAAGTTTTGGGAAAAGACAAAAAATTAATTTTCAAAATTCTCGATGCCGAAAAGGGAGAAGAGCGGCTCGAGGAAATATCTTCTGAGGAGCAGGCCAAGCTACTTGAAAGGGTCGTCGCCAAAATACTGCAGGCGAAAGGAGATGAGGCGAAATGAAAATCGAGAACCTCTATCAAAACTTTAACATTCAAAACTCAGAGCAGGTAAAACAGACACCGTCTGAGGCCCAGAAAGTGGCTACTAATGCCCAAGAGGCACCTGTGCGGGAAGATCGGGTAGAGCTTTCTCAGACGGCAAGAGACATCAAAAAGATAGAATCTGTGCTTAAGACTACTCCCGAAGTGCGCACGGAAAAGGTGAACGCCCTTAAAGAACAAATTGAAACCGGGAGCTATCAGGTAGATTCCCAAAAAGTAGCCAACGCCATGCTGGCAGATCTCCTCAAAGATTTGGCTTAACTTACCATCCCCCTCCTTCTTCACTTTTGGGGGGCTTTGCCCCCCTTTTTTCTTGCCGAAGTCCTCTTTTCTGCTTAATCTCATTCTCAAAATAGGATAAATAAGGAGGAAAGGCATGGGGAAGAAACGGGTGCATGTCTATATCTCCGGCCTAGTGCAGGGGGTGTGGTTTCGGGCCTACACCAAAGAAGAAGCCGATCGTCTGGGGCTCAAGGGTTGGGTGCGGAATCTTCCTGACGGACGAGTTGAGGCGGTTTTCGAAGGAGATGAAGAAGCGATAGAAGAAATGATAAGGTGGTGTCATAAAGGTTCACCGCAATCGAGAGTGGAAGAGGTAGAAGTAATAGAAGAGCCTTACCAGGGAGAATTTGAAGACTTTCGTATTCGTTATTAAAGCAGGATGAATATAGAACGTTTAAAGCGTTTTTTCCTGGAATTAGCAAGCATTCCCAGTCCTTCACGTCGGGAAGGAGCGGTTGCTCTTTATCTTAAGGAAAAATTTTCTGCCCTGGGAGCCCGTTGCTATTTTGATAACTCTTTTTCGCAAACGGGTTCAGAAGTGGGTAATTTGGTAGTGGATCTCTGGCCAGAGGATCAACCTCTTCTTTTTCTGGCCGGGCACATGGATACCGTTCAACCCGCCGATAATCCCAAAATTATTTTTGAAAATGGGATTTTTAAAAGTGATGGGCGCACGGTCCTGGGGGCGGATGATAAAAGCGCTCTGGCTATTTTTCTGGAACTTGCACACTATTTACGAGAAGAAAATTTAAGATGGCCGGTGCAATTTATTTGCACTACCTGTGAAGAGATAGGCCTTTTAGGGGCCAAAAATCTGGATTATTCGCTGGTTAGGGCACCGTATGGTTACGCCCTGGATAGTGAAGATCCCCATGATCTCATCCATAGGGCTCCAGAGGCAATAAGGTTTGAAATAAAAGTCCTGGGAAGGGCGGCCCACGCAGGCCTTAATCCTGAGAAGGGGATTAACGCCATTCGAGTTGCTTCCGAGGCGATAACTCGTCTGAAGCTCGGGCGGATAGACGAAGAGACTACGGCTAACATTGGCCTCATAAGAGGAGGCCAGGCCACCAATATCGTTCCGGAAGAAGTAGCTCTTCAAGGAGAAATTCGGAGCCATTCCCATCAGAAGATTCAGGCCTTATGGGAGGAGACCCTGAGGACTTTTCGGGAAGTTGTTTCTTCCTGGCGAAAGGCTGGTGATACCAGGCCCGAAGTGCTCGAAAAATGTCAGGAAGATTATCCCCTGATGGCTGTTCCAGAGGGCCATCCGGTAGTTCAAATTGCTTTGCAGGCCGGGAAAAAAATAGGCCATGAGCTCCGTCTCACCAAAACCGGTGGCGGTTCTGATGCCAACATTTTTAATTCCAGAGGGTTTCCCTGCGTGATCCTCGGAACCGGGATGCGAAAAGTCCATTCTACCGAAGAGTATCTCCCTCTGGAGGATTTTTGGAAGGCTTTTCGGTTCACGCTTGAGATTCTGAGGCAGGCGGCAGGATAATTCTGGCCCTTGCTCCCCCTTGGGCCCTGTTTTCAAGAACCAATTCTCCCCCGTGGAAAATGATAATCTGACGACTGATTGCAAGCCCAAGCCCGGTTCCCGTAGGTTTGGTAGTATAGAAGGGGCGGAAGAGATCTTTGATTTTATCCTCAGGGATTCCCGGGCCCGTATCCTCAACGGCAGCCTCTATCCCCTTTTCCGTTCTGTAAGTTTTTACCGTTACCTCCCCACCCTGAGGAGTTGCTTCCAGAGCGTTATTCAAAAGGTTCCAGAGCACCTGTTTTATTTTTTCAGGATCTACTTCCACCCAGAGGGGCTCTTCGAAAAGATCGAGTCTTAACGTCTGCTTTTCGGTCTCGAATTGGGGGGAAGCCATTTCCACGGTTTCTTGGACTAAAGAATTGAAATCTATTTTTTGACGGACAATTTTTATCTGGCGAGTTCTGGCCCGCATATTCTCAAGGATTTTTTCAAGCCTTAGCGTTTCTTTGAAAATTAATTCCGTGCGACGAGAAAGGGCCGGATCGTCCTTTAAAAATTCCTGAAGGATTTCAGCGGCCAATTTAAGGCTTGTGAGAGGGTTTTTTATCTCATGGGCAATGCTGGCCGTTAATTGGGCGGCGGTGGCAAGTCTTTCGGTCTCGATGAGACGCTGTTGATAATCGTGGAGTTTAGAGGCCATATAATTAAAGGCCCGGGCAAGATTTCTGATTTCAGGAGGGCCTTTTACTTCCACGCGCTGGGGCCATTTACCCTCGGCTAACTTCCGGGTAAAGGCCTCCAGTTCCTCAACAGGCTGGGTGAAAGAGCGGCTGAGAAGCCAGCCTACCACCAGCATAAAAACCAGCCCGCTAAAAGTGGTGTAAAGAAGACCATAAATGAGTTTTTTCTGGATCCTCTGCTCAAGGCCGGTGGGAAGAAGTAGTCCGAAGTAGCCCGAAATATCCTCACTTATCCGGGCTTCAAAAAGCACAAAACGATAGATCCTTCCGGCAAGAGAAATTTTTTGGACTACCGGATGAGAAGAGAGTTTTTCCAGAACGTTTGGGGGGATTTGAAGTAAAAAATCGGGGATAGGGTTGAGCTTAAAGGTGGCTGCCAGCAATTTTCCCGTTTTGGAATATACAAAGACCTCCCCCCCTAACATACGCCGCAGACGAACCAGGCTTTCTTCATCCAAAAGATTCCCTTTATCAAGGACAAAGTTTACTAATCGGCTCGCTTGGGTGCTTTCTAGCTCATCAAGTATTTCTCTCGTGAAGGTGATAGAAGTATAAGCAAAGTAAGCAGAAATAAAAATAATTAGGGCTGAAAAGGAAATTATAAAGCGTTTAAACATTAAATCTGGTCTTTAAAAGTTTTCGCAATTCTTCAAAATTTTTAACATGGTAAGCGGCCGGAAGAGAAGGATTTTTGAAGGCCACCAGAGGAACCCCTAAAGACCTTGTAAGTTTATAGTCCACTTCAGAATCCCCAACATAGAGGCTTTCTTGCGGTGAGACTCCAAAATGTTCAAGAATTATCTTTAAGGCCTCAGGATGAGGTTTGGGTTGTGGAGCTATGAGGGCCGTTACAACCAGGTCAAAGAAGGGATCAAGCCCAAAAGTTTCCAAGAGTTTACCCATAGTGGTGGTGCGGTTGGTGGAAATGGCGGTTTTAAGTGGTGGGCGCACCTGCGAAATGAGCTCTTTAAGCCCGGCTTCAGGACGCATCAAAGGCAAAAAAGGCTCGTAGGAGAAATTTTTCTGAAATTGAAGGGCCTTTTCCAATAAGTCGGGGTAGTTTCGAAATAAGAAGCGGACCGAATTTTCCGCGGTTTGCATGTGAATATAGTGGAATTCTTCGTCAGTCAGGGGAGGCCTGCCGAGGGCCTTACAAATGGCGTTATAATAAGCCCGGTTGGCCTCCCGCGAGTCAAAAAGGACCCCATCACAGTCAAAAATCAAAAGCTTTAAGGACTGACCAATTTCCATTTGCCGTTTTCTATTTTGACAATAATCATGGAATCTACCCCGAGTCCGCAGTGATCCTTGGGGCTTAAACGATAAATACCAGAAATTCCCACATAACCGTTGATTTTTTCTAATTCATCCCGGATCTTGTCAGGGTGAGGCCCTGCTTTTTTTATGGCTATTACCAAAAGATTGATGGCATCCCAGGCATAGCCAGAATGGGTATTGATAGGAAATTCCCGATCCAGGTGATAGACCTCCCGATAAAGATGAACAAAATGGGCTATTACAGGTTTTTGGGGGTCAGAATCCGGAAGTTGATCCCAGGCTATCAGTTTTGTGGAAGGCATCAGATTACCTTCCGCCGCAGGGCCGGCAAGTTCCAGATATTTTGGGCCCGGGAGGCCGTGGCACTGGAAAAGGGGCACTTTTATCCCGAGGCGTTTGACATCCTTAGCTACCAGGGCTCCAGCAGGGCCAATGGTCCAGCAGACGATTACTTGGGGCCTTCGGGTCATGAGGCGGCGTAACTGTCCTGACATGTCGGTATCTGAAGGGTTAAAACTTTCCTCCGCCACGATAGTGAGCCCGTATTCAGGGGCTAATTTTTTGAGCCAGCGACGGCCATCTTGCCCGAAACCGTCTGAAGCGGTAAGGATGGCCACCCGTTTAATTCCTTTTTTCTGAAGATAGATGTAAATTTTTCTCACCGCGGTTGAGGAACGCTGCGGGGCCTTGAAAATGTAGCGGGCGGTTCCAAAACGGCCGCCTTCCATGATGACCGGATCCCCTCCTACCGTCATAACGATCGGAATATGGGCCCGTTCCACGATGGGCTTAATGGCCATTCCTGTGCCCGTCCTGGTGGGGCCGATAAGGGCCACTACC
>Ga0256833_1001148_pt1 | contig 19866 bp, 16 predicted proteins | sample 356284metaG_FD_190535 | JGI IMG/M metagenome (GOLD analysis project Ga0256833, IMG submission 190535) | Hydrothermal vent microbial communities from Mid Atlantic Ridge, Atlantic Ocean - 356-284 | ecosystem: Environmental > Aquatic > Marine > Hydrothermal vents | place: Atlantic Ocean: Mid... | reverse complement strand
GGCATACCGGTGCCGGTCGAACACATCCCGGAACTCCGACGGCAGCTCCGGATCCAGGGAGCGCAGGTTCAGCAGCGCGGCTGCCTGCTCCAGGAGGTGACTGCAGAGGATGATAGCGAGAACAGCGACAAGATAGGGATTCATGAACAAGGATGGATTCGTGCGAACATGACACCGGCTGCAGGGGAAAAAATGCATCGCCTGCCAGGGACGGAAAAAGGTTTGCCGGACCGTGGCCCGCGGTTTAGTATGAACATGGGAAAACAGGGTTCTGGTGCCAGGGGCCAGGTATCAGGTGGCAGATTCCAGGAATCTTCGTGCCGCCTGCGGCGATTGCACCACCGGTCTCCGGCAGGTTGGCTTCAGTTGGCGTAACGCAACAGTTCACCGCTATCGGCAACCACCTAAAAAGACCGGTACGTTTGCTAAAAGTTCAGCAGCAGGGAGTTCGCCATGACCAGGGAGCAGAGGAACAAGGGATTTTCCGGCCTGCAGGTGACGGCCATCGTGGCCGCGACCGTGGTGGTGACGCTCCTGGCGGGTTTTTTCGTTCTCCGGGCCTGGCTCTTCCCTGCCCCTTTCCGCCCGGTGGTCCTGAACAGGGCCGAGGAGCAGCGCCTGGAGATGAAACTGCAGCGCATCGAGTCGGTGGCAGAACCCTCCGCACACGGCAAGGCACCTGCCGCAGGGCCGGGGCAGGAGCAGTCCACCACGGGAGTTCTCCGGCCGGAGCCCTACAGCGAGGAGGGGGCATCCAGGGAGATCGAGCTCACCGAGCGGGAACTCAACGCCCTGCTGGCAAAGAACACCAACCTTGCCGATCGCATGGCCATCGACCTGGCTGAAGATCTGGTCAGCGCCAGACTGCTGATCCCCGTGGATCCGGACTTCCCGATCCTGGGCGGGAAGACCGTCCGGGTCCGGGCCGGCGTGGAACTCGCCTACCGTGACGGCAGACCGGTGGTCAGGCTGCGCGGCGTCAGTGTCATGGGGGTACCGGTCCCCAATGCCTGGCTCGGCAACATGAAAAACATCGACCTGGTCCGCGAATTCGGCAGCACACAGGGCTTCTGGAAGACCTTTGCCGACGGCGTGGAATCCATCACTGTCCGGGAAGGAAAGCTGCATATCCGGCTCAAGGAATGACGCCCCGCCGGAAAAGCAACTCCATTTCAAACCAGTTGCAGACAGCGATACTCTGTTCCCCCCGCCGCACCGCAGGCCACCGGCCTCAGTTGATGTAGTGCAGACCGACCTCCCGGTTCTCGATGTCCTCCCAGACCACCCGGCAGCGGAGTTCGAAGATCGTCCAGTTCTCGTCGACCCGTTTGCGGCGGGCCGGCTGACAGAATATCGTCACCTCCCGCCCGGCCCGGAGCAGTTCCTGGTTGGTCAACTGCAGCCGCATGCCATTGATGCCGGCGTCGAGGATCTCGGCCAGGTGCTGTTCCCCGCCGCGCCTGCCCTCTCCGCCGATCCGCAGCAGTACGGGATAGTGCAGCGGGTAGCGCGGGCAACCGCGCCGTTCTTCTCTTCCCTTCATCGTCCACCCCCCGGCTGGCGCCTGTCAGGTGTTGCTGGAAACCTCCTCTCTTTGTTTCATGCGTAAATCGTGCCAGTCACCAGGCAAAACCCCGGCATTTGCGTGCTCTTCAGTCAGGCCTGCACCGCAGCACCAGGCCGCCGGCCGACTCACTGGTCACCACGCCCAGGGGCGTCAGGAGCTGGAAGAGCGGCCGGCCGAAGCAGAAAAGTTCCATCTCCAGCGACAGCCCGTGGCAGGCCGCGGCCCGGGAGCGGAGGGTCAGATCCGCCGTCACCAGGCCGGTCAGATCATGGAGGATATCCTGGCGCCGGGCCCGGTTCCGGAGCTGTTCCCGGATCAGGACAAGATCAGGGCAGGGGCACCGGGCCTCGTGTTGCCGGATCATGTCAAGCAATGGGTCATCCTCGGCCAGACAGTCGAAACGGGTGAGCAGGTCCCTGCCCGCAATGGCCAGGATCTCCTGCGGCCTGCTGCAGTCCAGCAGGCCGCAGGCCAGGGGCCGCTGGCCATAGATGGTGCAGCCCCGCATCCCGTGGTCGTAGAACATGCAGCACCAGTCCCCGCCCTGGCCCCTGACCTTGAGAAACTCGTGTGCCACCGGCTCCGGCTCGCGGCCCAGGGGTGGCAGGGCGAGTTCACCCCGACGTACGGTCACCAGGTGTTCGCGGCGCAGGGCCCCGCTCCGCAGCAGCGTCAGGTCACCCGAGTGCAGGGCCGGGCCTCCCTGCCGGCAGCAGGTGCCGCACCGCCTGCAGGTCGTCTCCGGTGTCACGGCCTGTCCCTTCTCCTGCCCGGCTAGCCTCATCGTTTGCGCACCAGGAAGACAACACCGTAGGAACGGTCGTCCCGTTCCACGATCTCACCGTTGGCCTCAAGGATCACCGGCGCCATCCGACGGGCCATCTTCCGGTCGCAGAGGAACCGGAATTCCGCGCCCGGAGCCTGCTGTTCAAGACGTGCCCGCACGTCCCTGAACCCCCATCAGCAGTCACGCCGGTAGTCGATATCGATCCTGACCCGCTTTCTCATTGTCCTCTCCAGGGTTGCCGGGGCCTTCTCCTGCCGTTTCGATGATCCGCAGGGGTTCTGCCCGGCCCAGTTCATTGTGCAGCCTGCGGATATGCTCTACCTGCCGCCAGTCTCTCCCCAGCAGGGCCGCGCCGCAGGCATCCACGGCCACCGGATCGAAGCCGGCCACCAGTCTGTTCACCGGCGGATCACAGAGCGGACCGAAGAGATGCGCCTCGGCCATGCCCACCCGGGCATCGAGGAGGGTGAAATCCGGGCATCTGTACCGGTTCAGGTCGGCCACCGCATGGCCAAGATCCCGGTGAAAGGCGGATTTCTTCCACGAGCCCTGCTCCTGGTAGTGGCGCGGCGGCGCCAACCCCATCATGTTCTTCAGGCCCAGGGTGACACGGTCCAGGGTATGGGCCTTGAGCACCGGCAGCGAGAGCAGGAAAGCCTCATACACCAGGGCCGGCAGGTGCAGCTCAGGCCAGCGGCGGCAGTCAGGCCGCCGGCTGTGACTGGTGGCCGCATCGTTGAGATCCACCAGCTCCACCGCCTTGCGGCGGGCCAGCGCCATATAGCCAAGTTCGGAAAAGACGTGGAAGGTATCGTGGTCCCTGGCCGCGGTCCCCTCGCCGATGACGAGGGATGCGTCGCAGTGGTCGCGCAGCCAGTCGATGAGCGCCTCGACAATATCCACCGGCGTGGTGACCGGCGGCGCCAGGACATCCACCAGGTTGGGCTTGATCAGGATGGTCCGGCAGGCGCGGATCCGTTGTGCCAGGCCGCACCGGTCAAGCAGTCTGCCGAGATTATGCCCCAGCGGCGCGCCGGCAGCCATGTACACCGTTCCTCTCTCCATGCGCCTTGCTCTGTCTCTGTTCTCCGGACCCGGCTGTCCCTGCGGACGCGGTACCTCCTGTCTTGCCACGCCTTGTCCGTACCCTACCACGGATCGGGAAAGTTGGCGACTCCTACCGCCGGACCGGCTGTGGAAAAACGGCAACCGTCTGAGTCAAAAAGACCGCTTGACATCCTGCCGTACCGGCAGTACCTACTGGACGATGATCAATAGTCGTAAAAGTATCAGTATGTTTAGGCGTAGCCGATAGCGGGAAACTCTTACCAATAGACCAGCCGTTCTCCTGCGGCGATCAGCCGTACTGCCAAATGATTGTCGATTGTCGACTACAATGAACAGTCATGAAACCACAGCCAAGCGGCTCCGGAACCTGGCCCTTCTGTTTCTGTTGGCACTGCTGCCCGCCGCATCCACCGCCACGGCAGCCCTTACCTCGTTTGTTGCCGACAAGGTGGTGCTGGACGATTCCGGCAGGGTCAGGACAGGAGAAAAGGTCTTCATGGCAGGGGAAAAGATACGCGCCCAGTCCCTGACAGGGGACATGGTGATGATCTTCCGTCACGACCTGGGCCTGCTCTGGGCCCTGGCGCCGGCGAGGAAGATCTACGTCGAGATCCCCCTGGAGAGAAGGAAATGGGAAAGGATGACCCGGGGCGCGGCGGACGGCGACCGGGTCAGGGTCCTGGGGCAGGAGGTGGTGAACGGTTTTACCTGCACCGGCAAGGAGGTGACCCTGACACGGACGGTCATGGGCCGCACCACCAGCACCACCAGGACCATCTGCACCACACCCGAAATCCCCATGGTCCTGCGCAGCCGATCCGGCAGCGGCATCACCACCGAGCTGCGCAACATTCACCGGATCGAACCAAAAGAGGAGCTCTTCGACCTGCCCCCGGGCTACAGGAAGGTGGGTAATAACATGGGCCTCTTTCTCATGTACATGCGGGGTGCGGCAGAGCCGCCCACGCGTATCCACTGAAGGAGGCGCCCGGGGAGCAGGCCTTCCCGGGCAGGCGCCCCGCTATTCCCTGATTTCGAGGGTATCGCCCCGATGCAGGGAGCCGGGGCTGATGACCCGGGCAAAGATGCCTTCGCGCGGCATGATGCAGTCCCCCACCTGTTTGAAGATCGCGCACCCCTGGTGGCACTTCTTCCCGATCTGGGTTACCTCCAGCTCCACCTCGCCGCTGACCAGCCGCGTCCCCACGGGCAGGGCGGCGAGATCGATCCCCCGGGTGGTAATGTTCTCAGCAAAGGCCCCGGGCGTAAGCTCCAGCCCCCTGGCCCGCATGATATCGATGGATTCCTCGGCCAGAAGACTTACCTGCCGGTGCCACCTGCCGGCATGGGCATCACCCTCGATACCGTGGTCCACCTTCAGGCGCACCGACTCCACCGGCTCCTTGTTGACCCCCTTCTTCCTGCTGATATTGAGTGAGATGATCGTTGCCATGAGAGTTTTCTCCTTTTCAGATTGAACAACAGCGCACATCTTTACCGCGCGCTGTCCTGCCGCATCAGATCGGTACTCAGGTATCGTTCGCCGGTATCGGGCAGAACCACGACGACCCGCTTGCCCGCATGCTCAGGCCGGCCCGCGATCTCCAGGGCCGCCACCATGGCGGCGCCCGACGAGATGCCGCAGAGGATTCCCTCCCGGCGGGCCAGCTCCCGTCCCATCTCCAGGGCCGCGGCACCGCTCACCTGCACCACCTCGTCGATGACGGTGCGGTCCAGGACCCGGGGCACGAAACCGGCGCCGATCCCCTGGATCCTGTGCGGACCCGGCTCCCCCCCGGAGAGGACCGGCGATTCCACCGGTTCCACGGCCACGGCAAGCAGATCCGGATTGCGCTCCTTGAGCAGGCCGCCGGCACCGGTGATGGTGCCGCCGGTACCGACACCGGCAACCAGGATATCGACCCTGCCGTCGCACTGTTCCCAGATCTCCGGCCCTGTGGTCCGGCGGTGCATGGCCGGATTGGCCGGATTATCGAACTGGTTGGGCATCCAGGAGGAGGACGTCTCGTCATGCAGGGCCCGGGCCCGCTCGATGGCTCCCTTCATACCCAGGTCTCCCGGCGTCAGGACCAGTTCGGCACCAAGATGAGCCAGGAGCTTGCGCCGTTCGATGCTCATGGTCTCGGGCATGGTCAGGATCAGGCGATAGCCGCGGCTGGCGCAGACAAAGGCCAGGCCGATGCCGGTGTTGCCGCTGGTCGGCTCAATGATGGTGGTTCCCGGGTGCACCATGCCTTCGCTTTCGCCATGTTCCACCATGGCCACGGCGATGCGGTCCTTGACACTGCCCAGGGGATTGCCCGACTCCAGCTTGCCGAGGATCTCCACTCCGGAACCGGAGCCGATCCTGTCCAGGCGGACCATGGGCGTGTTGCCGACGGCGCGGGTGATATTGTCCAGTGGTTGCATCATCTCTCTCCTCCGCGTTGCTGCTTGTTGCCGAGATAGACCAGCTCGGGCTGTTTGAGGATCACCTTGGTGTCCGGCCCCACGGACTCGGTGAGCCAGACATTGCCGCCGATGATCGACCGTGCCCCGACCACGGTCTCGCCGCCGAGGATGGTGGCATTGGCATAGAGGATCACGTCGTCCTCGATGGTGGGATGGCGCTTGGAGTTTCTCAGCCGCCGGGCCGCGTCCCGGGGCAGGGACAGGGCACCCAGGGTCACGCCCTGGTAGACCCGGACCCGGTTGCCGATGTCGGTGGTGGCGCCGATCACCACGCCGGCACCGTGATCGATGAAGAAGCTGGCCCCGATCCTGGCCTCGGGATTGATGTCGATGGCGGTGCGATGGTAGGCATACTCGCTCATGATGCGGGGGATGACCGGCACCTCCAGTTCCACCAGGGCATGGGCCAGGCGGTAGACCATGATGGCGAACAGGCCGGGATAGGAAAAGATCACCTCGTCGGCATTGGCCGCCGCCGGATCACCCACCAGGGTTGCCTCGATATCGCTCTCCAGCAGCTCCCTGATCGCCGGCAGCCGGTCCACCAGTTGCGCGGCGATCTGGTAGCTCCGCTCGCCGCACATGGTGCAGGACTGGTTGTGACGAAAACAGTCGTGGCGGATGGCCGAGCTGATCTGGCGGGCCAGGTTCTCGAAAAAGACGCTCACCTTCTGGCCCAGGTGATATTCCAGGCTGTGCGGGCTGAGCACCATGCCGGTGAAGAAACCGGGAAAGAGGATCTGCTGCGCCTGCAGGATCAGGTCGATGACCTCTTCCTTGGAGGGAATGGGCACCGGCTCGATATGGCTGGCCCACCGGCCCGCCTTGAAGCCCTCGGCCAGCCGGTGCACCACCGCCGGAATCCGGTTGTAATGGCCGTTGGCCGTGCCGGCGTCGCTGTTGCACGTGCCGGCGAGTATTTCCTTTTCACCCATGTCGTTCACTGGTCGTAAGAGTTCACGAGACGATCCCTGCCACCACCCTCAGGATGCCTTTTCCAGCATCATGATACCGTAGGTCGCCCGCAGGTTGGTGAAACGGTGGATCACGTTGCCCTTCAGGTCATGGTGGTGGGTATTGATGGCCACCTCCCGGACCAGGCGGACGCCGATGGTCCGCAGGAACCGCTTGAAGTCCTTGATGGTGATCACCCGGATATTGGGGGAATTATACCACTCGTAGGGCAACTGGTTGGTCACCGGCGCCTGGCCGGTGAAGAGGAGCTGCAGCCGCGCCACCCAGTGGCTGAAGTTGGGGAAACTGACGATCACCCGTCTGCCGATACGCAGCAGCTCGATGAGCAGTTCCCGCGGATCCATGACCTGCTGCAGGGTCTGGCTGAGGATGACCACGTCGAAACGGCCCTCGGGATAGTCCCTGACCTCCTGGCGGAAGTCGCCCTGGAGCACGGTCAGGCCCCGTTCGATACAGCGGATCACCTTGTCCTCGGCCAGTTCGATGCCGGTACCGCGCACCTGCCTGTGCTCCTTGAGATAGAGAAGCAGGTCACCGTTGCCGCAGCCGAGGTCGAGCACCCGGCTGCCTGGCTCGATCCAGGAGGCGATGACCTGGAGGTCGAACCGCATCCTGGGAACCTGATCGACGGCAGGGTGGACGCCGCCCGTCACCGGCAACCCCACACCTGTTGTTCCCGATGCACATGTCCCGGGGTCGGGATCAGACCGTACCGGTCTATCTGCAGTGTTCATGGTATATCCTGTCCAGAAAACCGCTGATCAAATCATCGAGGTGCGGGCTGGGCAGCAGAAAGGCGTCATGCCCCCAGGGCGCCTCGATCTCGCAGAAACTGACGTCGCTGCCGTTCTTCTTGAGCACCGAGACCAGGTTCCTTGCCTGGTAGGTGGGATAGAGCCAGTCCGAGGTGAACGAGATCACCAGGAAGGAGACCCGGGCCAGGGCCTCGTTGATGAGCGAGCTGCCGTTGCCCGCTTCCAGGTCGAAATAATCGGCCGCCTTGGTGATGTAGAGCACCGAGTTGGCGTCAAAACGTTCCACGAACTTCTCGCCCTGGTGGCGCAGGTAGCTCTCGACCTGGAAATCGCCGCCGAAATCATAGGACAGGGTACGCCGGCTCTGCAGCCTGCGGCCGAACTTCTCGCGCATGGCCTCGTCCGAGAGATAGGTGACATGGCCGATCATCCGCGCCACGGCCAGGCCGTGCCGCGGCCCGGGCCCGTCGTAATAGTCGCCCCCTTTCCAGTCCGGATCGGCCATGATCGCCTGGCGGGCCACCTCGTTGAAGGCGATGGCCTGGGCCGAGTGGCGGGTGGTGGTGGCCAGGGGAATGGCGGAGACCACCATCTCCGGATACTCGGTGCACCAGCGCAGCACCTGCATGCCGCCCACCGAGCCGCCGATCAGCGACATGATGCGCCGGATGCCCAGGTGATCGATGAGGTACTTCTGGGCCCGGACCATGTCCCGGATCGTGACCATGGGAAAATCCAGGCCATAGGGCCTGCCGGTCTTCGGATTGATGGACGAGGGCCCGGTGGAGCCCATGCAGGAGCCGAGAATATTGGAACAGATGACAAAGTAACGGTCCGTGTCCACCGGCTTGCCCGGTCCCACCATGTTGTCCCACCAGCCGGGCCGCTGGTCGTTCTCCCGCAGATAGCCGGCCACGTGGGAATCGCCGGAAAAGGCGTGCAGGATCAGGATGGCGTTGGACCTGTCCGCGTTGAGCTCCCCCAGGGTTTCATAGGCCAGGGTGATGGGCCCGAGCCTGGCGCCGCTGTCCAGGATCATCTCGTGGGGCGGCTCGGCAAAGGTGAAGTACTTGCGCTCCACCAGCAGCACGCCGGAGCGTGTTGACCCGGAATCCGACACTGCTTCCTCGCTGTTTCTGCTCATTGCTCATTCAACGTAAGCGCTTACAGGGACCGCACGGAGTCTGCGCCTACCTCTTTCTTTGCACGGTCGCGCCTGCCCGCATAGGCAGGCTATCGGAGTCTCCCTGCGGTCGCTTGCCTGCGGCCAGGCACGCCTCCTGCACAGGCAAGCGTAGACTCCGAATCTGCGGCCCCTGAGAGCGCTTACACCATTGTGGTCGAACAAACCGATGGTTGGTCATCCTGTAAGGGGTTACCATTCAACTCGCCTGGCCCTGCCCCGGCTCCCGGACCCATTCCCGCCGGAACAGAACAGGGGAGCGCCGCCTGAAAATCATACCACCATGTGGCAGGAAATCTGTCAAGAAATTTCTCGGCACAGCTTGACGCATACCCGCCAATATGATAGAATTATTTAATTTTAGGAATTTTTCAACACATTGATCCATCGCAAGCGATCACAGGGCATGCAGGCCGGCCACGACATGGACCACACCGTGCACCCTACAACCTCTGCCCTGCCTGCGCAAGCCGGCCGGGATCCGGAACCGGGGAAAAGATCATGACCACCAGTCTCTACGTCGCCACCCTGGAGCCAGACAGCGGCAAGCTCGCCGTCACCATCGGCCTGATGGAACTCCTGTCCCGCCGGATCCGGAGGATGGGGTTCTTCCGGCCGGTCACCCCGGGGCCGGCAGCGCAGGACAACGACATGGCCGTGATCATGAGCCGCTATCCGCTTGCGGCCACCCCCGAGGAGATGCACGGCTACACCCATGACCAGGCCCGGGAGCTGGTCTCCCGCGGCCGGATAAAGGCCCTGCACGAGGGCATTGTCGCGAGCTTCAAGGAGCTGGAGCGACGCTGCGATTTCGTGCTCTGCGAGGGACTGGACATCTCCTCGATCTCCGAGGCCTTCGAGTTCGACATCAACGTCGATATCGCCCGCAACCTGGGGGTGCCGGCCCTCTACGTCTCCAATGGCCACGACAAGAACGCCGACGAGATCCTGCGGACCATCCGGGTGGCGGAAAAATCCTTTCATGCCCAGCACTGCCACCTGCTGGGCATCATCGTCAACCGGGTCTCCACCGCGCCGCCTGACGAGATGTACCGGCACCTGCAGGAGCACTGCAGCAAGGACCTGCTGCTCGGCGTCCTGCCCGAGATCAGCGAGCTCAACCAACCCACGGTGGGCGAGATCATGGAGGCCCTGCAGGCCCGTTTTCTGTTCGGCTCCCGGGAGGGGCTGCACCGCAGCGTGGCCAACTTCAAGGTGGCGGCCATGGGGCCGGAGAACTACCTCTCCCACCTGGAGGAGGACGACCTGATCCTCACCCCGGGCGACCGGCCGGACATCATTCTCACCACGCTCACGACCCGGTACGCCAATACCTGGCCCAACCTGGCCGGCCTGCTCCTCACCGGTGACCTGCTGCCGGGCAGCAACATCACCCGCCTCATCGACGGCCTGGGCGAGCTGCCCTTCCCCATCCTCGCCGGCGGTGACGACACCTATCGCAGCGCCCTGGCCGCCAGCAGAGTCCAGGGCCGGATCACGCCGAAAAACAACCGGAAGATCAACCTGGCCCTGGGCATGTTCGAATCCGGTATCGACAGCGACGCCCTGGAGGCCAAAATCAGCGCCGCCCGCTCCACCACGGTCTCGCCGGTGATGTTCGAATACACCCTGTTCCAGTGGGCCAAGAGGGAACGCCGCCACATCGTCCTTCCCGAGGGCGAGGAGGAACGTATCCTGCGCGCCGCCGAGATTCTGCTCCTGCGCGAGGTGGTGGACCTGACCCTGCTCGGCAGCAGGGAGCGTATCCGCAGCCGCTGCTCGACCCTCGGCATCCGCCTGCCCGACATCCCGATCATTGATCCCCAGACCTCGTCCCTGCGGGAACAGTTCGCCGAGACCTACTACCAGCTCCGCAGACACAAGGGCATCTCCCGTGACTTCGCCCGCGACGCCATGACCGATGTCAGCTACTTCGGCACCATGATGGTCTACCACGACATGGTGGACGGCATGGTCTCGGGCGCGGTCCACACCACCCAGCACACCATCCGGCCCGCCTTCGAGGTGATCAAGACCGCGCCCGGGGTATCGCTGATCTCCAGCGTCTTCTTCATGTGCCTGGAGACCCGGGTCCTGGTCTTCGGCGACTGCGCCATCAACCCCAACCCGGACGCGGAACAACTGGCCACCATCGCCATCTCCTCCGCCGATACGGCCGAGCGGTTCGGTATCGAGCCGCTGGTGGCCATGCTCTCCTACTCGTCCGGGGAATCGGGCAAGGGCGAGGACGTGGAGACCGTGCGCCGGGCCACCGAGATTGTCCGCCGCCGGCGGCCGGACCTGAAGGTGGAGGGACCCATCCAGTACGATGCCGCCATCGACGCCTCGGTGGCCGATACCAAGATGCCCGGTTCCGAGGTCGCCGGACGGGCCACGGTGTTCATCTTTCCCGATCTCAACACCGGCAACAACACCTACAAGGCTGTCCAGCGCGCCGCCGGCGCCGTGGCCATCGGCCCGGTCCTGCAGGGGCTGAAGAAACCGGTCAACGATCTCAGCCGCGGCTGCCAGGTGACCGACATCATCAACACCGTCGCCATCACCGCCATCCAGGCGCAGAAGAATCCACCCCCGCGGCAACGGTAAGGGACCGATGGCACCCCGGCAGACGGCACGGCAGCAGCAGGACAGGGAAACCACCAGGATCGAGGTCCGGCCCAGGCGGCTCGGCCTGCTGGTCGGCGGTTCGGGCCTCATCGGCGGCACCATTGTCCACTACTTCAAAAAGAACGTGCCCGGCGTGGAGCTGATGGCGCCCAACAGCAAGAAACTCTCCCTGCGCGAGCCCGAGGACATCCGCCGCTACTGCGACAAGTACCAGCCCGACTTTATCATCAACACCGCCATCGCCGCCATCAATTCCGATGCCCAGCTCGCCTACGAGGTGAACTATCTCGGTGCCATCCAGCTGGCCGAGATCGCGAGAAAACGGAACATCCCGTTCATCCACGTCAGTTCAGCCGCGGTCATGCCGCCGGGCCACGATCTGGACGAGTCCAGGCGGCTGCCGCTCACCGCCCGTATGTCCAACTATGCCAAGTCCAAGCTCATGGCCGAGCTGACCCTGGAGCACATGGGCCGCCACGGCGGCCTGGACTACACCATCCTGCGCCTTGCCGTGGTCTATGGCAAGCACGACCACAAGATCCAGGGGTTCCACCGGCTGCTCTTCACCATCGCCGACCGCTCCATGCCGGTCCTGCTGACCAGCCGCGGCATCTGTCATTCCTACTCCCATTCCAAGAAACTGCCGCCCCTGATCCACTATCTGCTCAACAACCGCGAGGAATTTTCCTGCCAGACCTATAACTTTGTCGACCAGAAACCGGTGGAGCTGGCTGAACTGATCCTCACCATCCGCTCCTACCTGGACCTGCCGACACCGCGCCGGATATTCGTTCCCTATCCCGTGGCAAAAACCGGCAGGACCGTGATCTTCTGGATCCTGCGCAAGATGAGCCGCATCGGCATCGACGCCCGCCTGCCGGCAGAGCTGATGTTCATGGAGAATTTCTACCAGAGCCAGACCCTGTCACCGGCCAGGCTGCTGAACTCGAGCTACCGGGACCCCCACGCCGAGGTGACGGTGATCTCGGCCCTTCCCGAGCTGATCGAGTACTACATCACCCGCTGGCAGCATTTCCGCCTGCTCTCCACCTTCAACGAGGAGTTCTACCGCCCCGACAACGGCCTGGAGGAATTCAGACAGGCGCCGGAGCTCCTGCTGGAAAAGATCCACCGCAACCGCTACACGGTGTAACCGACACGGCCGGGCCCCATCCATGAACACGGCCGAGGAGCCCCAGACCGCGCCACCTCGACGCAGGCCGCCTGGCCCCCGACCCCTGACCCCTGACCCCTGGCACCTGGCACCTGACACCTGGCACCTGGCCCCTGACTCAGACCCGCGTCAGCTGCCGGTACCGGATCCGGTGCGGCTGATCCGCGGCAGTGCCCCGGCGCGCCCGGTAGTCCTTTGCATAGTCCGAATAGTTGCCCTCGAACCAGACCACCTCGGAATCCCCCTCAAAGGCGAGAATATGGGTAGCGATGCGATCCAGGAACCAGCGGTCGTGGCTGATGACCACGGCACAGCCACCAAAGCTCTCCAGGGCCTCTTCCAGGGCCCGCATGGTATTGACATCCAGATCATTGGTGGGCTCGTCCAGGAGCAGGACATTGCCGCCCTCCCTGAGCATCCGGGCCAGGTGGACCCGGTTGCGCTGGCCGCCCGAGATACTGCCCACCCGCTGCTGCTGTTCGCTGCCGCTGAAATTGAACCGGGCCACATAGGCCCGCGAGTTGACCTCCCGCTCTCCCAGGCGAATGGTCTCCCGGCCGCCGCTGATGGCCTCCCAGATGGTCTGCCCGGGGTCCAGCCCGTCCCGCTCCTGGTCGACGTAGGCGAGCTGCACGGTCTCGCCGATGCGGACCTCGCCCGCGTCCGGCCGCTCCCGGCCGGTGATCATCTTGAAGAGGGTGGTCTTGCCGGCACCGTTGGGCCCTATCACACCGACGATCCCGCCCGGCGGCAGGGAAAAGGAGAGGTCATCAAAGAGCAGCCGGTCGCCCAACACCTTGCGCACGCCCTTCGCCTCGATCACCAGCCGGCCCAGGCGGGGCCCGGGCGGGATGTAGATCTCCATGTCGCGGGCCATGGTCTCGCTCTCCTGGTGCAGCAGCTTCTCGTAGGCCGAGATCCTGGCCCTGGAGCGGGACCGCCTGCCCTTGGGGGTCATGCGGATCCATTCCAGCTCCCGCTGCAGGGTCCGCTGCCGTTGCGACTCCCGCTTCTCCTCCCGGGCCAGGCGCTGCTGTTTCTGGGCAAGCCACGAGGAATAATTCCCCTGCCACGGGATACCGCGGCCGCGGTCGAGTTCCAGGATCCAGCCGGCCACGTTGTCCAGGAAATAGCGGTCATGGGTCACGGCGATGACCGTGCCCGGATACTGCTGCAGATGCCGTTCCAGCCAGGCCACGGTCTCGGCGTCCAGGTGGTTGGTGGGCTCGTCCAGGAGCAGGATATCCGGCTGCCGGAGCAGGATGCGGCACAGGGCCACCCGCCGTTTCTCCCCCCCGGACAGCAGGCCGGTCTTCATGTCCGGCGGCGGACAGCGCAGGGCCTCCATGGCCATGTCCAGGCGCGAGTCCAGGTTCCAGGCATCCACCGCATCCAGCTGTTCCTGCACCTCGGCCTGACGCTGGATCAACGCCTCCATCTCCCCGTCGCTCATGGGATCGGCGAACCGCTCGTTGATCCGGTTGTATTCGGCCAGCAGTTCCACGGTCTCTGCTGCCCCCTCCTCCACCACCTGGCGCACGGTCAGTTCCGGATCAAGTTCCGGCTCCTGGGGCAGGTAGTCGATGGTCAGCCCCTCGGAGAGAACGGTCCTGCCGTCGAACCCGGTATCGATCCCGGCCAGGATCCGCAGGAGCGTACTCTTGCCCGAGCCGTTGAGACCGAGCACCCCGATCTTGGCACCATAGTAGTAGGAAAGCGAGATATCCTTCAGGATCACCCTGTTGCCGTAGTTCTTGCTGACCTTGATCATCGAATAGATGATCCTGGTGGATTCACTGCTCATGATATTTCTCCCCCGGGACGGTGGGCAGACACCGCTGATTCACAACAGTTGCCGATGGCGATGTCCCGGTATTTCAAAGTAGTTGGCGATGGCGGTGAACTGTTACCTGTTCCCGATGAACTGGACCTGTGAAAATATGGGGACTAGTGACAGCCGCCCAGATATCGGCCGGCCGCCTCGTGGCTGAGAGGGCCGGCAAAGAGATAGCCCTGGGCGAGATGGCAGCCGATCCTGCCGAGATAACGGGCCTGGAGTTCCCGTTCCACGCCCTCGGCGATCAGGCCGAGTCCCAGGCTCCCGGCCATGGCAACAATGGCGCTGACAATGGAATCCTCGCTGGATGCGGGACCGATCCGGCCGATGAAGGACTGGTCGATCTTGAGGGTGGTGACCGGCAGCCGCTGCAGGGAACTGAGCGAGGAATAACCGGTGCCGAAATCATCGATGGCCACCCGCACCCCCATGTCGGCGAGCTGGTTGAGGCGGCGGATGGTGCCGGAGGCATCGTGCATGATGATATTTTCCGTGATCTCCAGCTCCATGCGGGTGGTGTCCGGGTCGTGCTCCTCCAGCAGATCGACAAGGAAACCGAGGAAACCGGGCTGGCGCAGCTGCAGGGAAGAGATATTGACCGCCACCAGCGGCGGATGGATACCGTGGCGTTTCCAGCGCCGGATATCGACAAAGACCTGTTCCAGGACCCAGTTGCCCAGGGGAACAATCAACCCGTTCTCCTCGGCCCAGGGAATGAAGTCGGAGGGCAGCAGGCGACCCCGGCCCGGATGGTCCCAGCGGATCAGCGCCTCCAGGCCGCGGAGCGAGCCGTCGGCCATGTTGACCTGGGGCTGGTACTCGAGGACAAACTCGTTGTTGGCCAGGCCGTTGCGGATCTCGCTCTCCATGGCCAGGCGCCGGATATATTTCCGGTCCATCTGCGGCCTGTAGACGGCGACATTGTCCCGGCCCTTTTCCTTGACCGCATACATGGCCATGTCGGCGTGCCTGAGCAGCTCCTCCGGTGTCCGGCCGTGATCGGGATAGACACTGATACCGATGGAGGCGCGGACAAAGACCTCGTGCACACCCAGCATGAAGGGGGCGCGCAGGATCTCGAGGATACTCGCCGCACAACGGGCCGCATCCCGCTGCAGTTTCAGGCGCGGCACCAGGAGAACAAACTCGTCGCCACCGATCCGGGACAGGGTGTCGCCCCGACGGATGCAGTTGGCGATACGCCTGGCCACGGCCTGCAGGAGCAGATCGCCCTGGGCATGGCCCAGGGTGTCGTTGACCATCTTGAACCGGTCCAGGTCCACGAACAGGACCGCCAGCCGCCCGCCGTCCCGCTGGGCCTGCCGGATGGCCAGGTCGAGCCGGTCGTTGAGCAGCACCCGGTTGGGCAGGCCGGTCAACTGGTCGTGATGGGCCTGGAAAGTGATCAGCGCCTCGGCCTTCTTCCGTTCGGTGATGTCCCGCGCCACGCCATAGACACCGCAGGAGACCCGTTCGCCGCCGCCAGCCCCCCTGCAGGTGACCGCCATCAGGGTCAGTTCCACCGGCACGGGATCCGGGCAGTCGCAGCCGGCAGTGGAGCGTCGCTTCAGTTCCACCTCCAGGGTGACCCGTTTCCTGGTACCGGATGCGCCATCGGCCAGGGCGCAACTGACGGAGGCCGGATCCGCCACCAGTTCGGCAAAGGCACGGCCCACCAGTTCCCCTTCCCGGTAGCCCAGCAGGGAGAGCATCTTGTCGTTGACAAACCGGAACCGCCGGGCGGTATCCAGGATGAAGATGCAGTCGGGCGAGTGGTTGACCAGGAACCGGTGCAGCTGCTCCGAGATCTGGCGCTGCTGCAGCATCCTCCGGTTCTGCCGCCGCCGCTCCCGCTTCTGCAGGCAGGTCTCGATGGCGGCAAGGACCTCGTCCGGGGCATAGGGTTTGCGGATGAAATTCTCAGCGCCCCGGCGCAGGGTCCTCTTCACCGAATCCCATGAGGTGTCGACACTGATGATGATTATCCCCACATCCCGGCCCAGGCGACGGACACGTTCCAGCACCTGGTGCCCGTCCATGCCGGGCATCAGCAGGTCCAGCAGTACCAGGTCCGGGGTCTCCTCCTCCAGCAGGCGCAGGGCCTCGGCGCCACTGCCGGCGGCAAGGCAATGGTAGCCGACCATCTCCAGCATGGCGGTCAGGCTCTGCCGGAACCGGGCGTCATCATCCACCACCAGGATCCGGGCAGGGCCGGCCGGTGGCGGAGAGACTGCACCCCGAAGGAGCTGAAGCGGGTGCAGGGGGTCGCGATTCCGGGCACCTTCACCGGCCGACCGGCGGCCGCCTGCAGATCTGGATGTCATCTGTTCTGTAGCCTCTCCTCAGGGATGGGAAACGAATCAGTTCACCGTAAGCGTTCACAGGAGCCGCACGGAGTCTTCGCTTACCTCTTTGCACGGTCCTGCCTACCCGCACAGGCAGGCTATCGGAGTCTCCCTGCGGTCCCTTCCCTGCGGCCAGGCACGCCTGCACAGGCAAGCGTAGACTCCGAATCTGCGGCCCCTGAGAGCGCTTGCCCCATTGTGGCCGGACAACCCGATGGTTAGCCATCCCGTGAAGGGGTACAGTTCACCGCCATCGGCAACCGCCTTGACATTCCGGGATATCACCTGAAAGATCGTCAGCACGTCAGATGTGCGTGAGGGCGGCTGACCGATGACAGGCCTCTCCCCGACGCCTGCGCGATACCACGGGGTGTCACCTGGAGTTTTCATCAGCAACAAAGCATTACTATCATGTCTCAGGGGGGATGTCAACGGAACCGCAGGAACTCATTGAATATTCATTACCGGTTGCCGGCTGGATCCAGCGTGTGCAGGCCGACAAAGCTGCCACTGTTGTCCTCGGCCAGCCGCCGCATGAGGGCGGCAAAGCGGACCACGTTGGCGCCGGCATCGGGCCGGCCGAAGAGGACCGGAAAGCCCACCGCGTGGATGCGGACCAGCCGCCGGCCGTCACGGCCGGCCCGGTTGATACGGTCCACCGTATCCACCACCGCCTGGATGGAGCCGCTGGAGAAGTCATCGCCAAGGACATAGACGGAGATCCTGCGGCCCGGGGTGTGGAAGCGGCGGATGGCGGCGGTAATCCCCTCCACCGGACTGGAATTGGAAAAGGGCGACCAGGAGGCAAGCCGCCTGAGGATGGCCCGCCGCCGGGCCGGGCTGTCGGTGATCCAGCGGCCCGCGTACTGGGAGAACATGTAGTCGCCCATGTCATTCATCACCTGGATGCCCTTGAGGCGGGGATAGATGGCCAGGATCTGCGCCATCATCTTCCTGACCATGGGCCAGGCGAACCGCTGCATGGAGCCGGAGGTGTCGATGACGAAGATGATGTACTCACTGTCCACCGGCACGCCGCCGATCGCGCTGTCAGGCGGCCTGATGGCCGGCGTCCGCGCCTGCAGCCGGCGCATCTCCTCGGTCAGCTCCTGACGGGCCGCCAGGAGCTGCCGCCTGATCCGCTCCTGGGCGGCCAGGGCGATGGCCGCGCTCCGGTGGCGGCTGCGAACCGCGGCCAGTTCTCCCTGCAGGCGCGCCATCCTCCCCTCCTCCCTGGCCAGGATATTCCGTTTTTCGGCAAGCTGACGGTTCAGTTCCCTGGACCGGCCACGGACCTCGTCCAGTTCCCGTTCCAGCCGGGTCATGCCGGCGCGCAGGTCGCGGCTGATCCCCTCCACCACCAGGGGCTCGGCAAACTTGGAGATCACCAGCAGCAGGATGATGGCGCCAAAGCCGCAGGAGACCACGTCGAGAAACGAGAGACTGAAGACCTCGATGGTACGTCGCCGCTTCATGGCCAGTCTGCAGTGGGGGTGAAGAAGGAGCCGCCGGTCTGCACGGCCAGCTTCCAGTAGAGGGCCGCGGCCACCGGGTCGCCTTCCATGGGAAAGAGAATGATATTGACCGGCACCCCGGGCGGCAACTGCTGCACGGCCCTCCTGAACAGGCGCTGCCGCCTGTCCCCTGACACCAGGCGCGCCCGGGGCCGCTCCCTGCCCATGGTGGGCAGGCCGTCGGTGAGGAGGATGATATTGTCGGGCCCGGGTTCGAGGGCGGCCACTGCCCGGATGCCGTTTTCCAGGCTGGTGCCGCCGCCGGGCAGGATGGCGTCAAGGCGGGCCATGATCGCGTTCACCCGCTCCTGGTCCGTGACCCTGACCCAGGTATTGGACGATTCACCGGCCAGGGATTCCGCATGTTCGCCGAACCGGTAGATGCCAAGTCTGGCATCCTGCGGCAGGTTGGCGACGATCCAGGCCACGGTCTTTTTCAGCCGCAGCCACTTGGGGGCGTTCCTGCGTGCCTGCGCATCCATGTTGCGACGCCGGATCACGTTGACCACGGTCCGGTCCAGCATGGAGGCCGAGGTGTCCACCAGGATCAGGACCCGGCGGCCGCCGAGTTTCAGACCGGTCAGGTACTGGCGGTGACCCTGACCCTCGAAGCGGCGCAGATGCCGGCCCGATTCCCGCGCCGCCCCGACCCCGGCCCTGGTCCGGTCACGGTCGGCCTCCAGGGCACGGAGCACCTCTTCCTGGCGCCGGACCTCATCCCGGCCGGCACGGATCCGGCGGACAAGGGCTGCGTTTTCCCTCTCCTGCGCCCTGATCGCGGCCCGCAGCGCGGTCGACTGGTCGCGGGCTGCGGCTATCTGCCGGTCGATACTGTCGCTGCTGTCGTGCAGCCGGACCAGGACGCCCCGTGCCGCGCCCACCTCCTGCTCCAGCCGCTCCACCTCGCCGCGCAGGTCCTGGTGCAGGGCCCGGCGCGCGGAGAGCATGCGGGCGTTGACCACCAGCACCAGCAGGACCACGGCCCCGAAACCGCAGAACATGATGTCCAGGAAAGCGAGATTGAACGGTGAGAGCGGGCGACGGGCCATGGTGGTCTAGAGGTAACTGATCTCAGGATATGCAACGTTTTGATTGATGGACTCGTAAAAAGTCCATCACACTCTAAAGATGGCTCAGCATAAACGTTCGATATACAAGGCGTAGCAGTGTCGGCCAGGCGGAGGCGTACATGGAGTACGTCGAGCATTGGCCGTACCCGCTACAACGCAGTAGATCGGACTTTGTGCGACGCCATCACGATTTTTCAACTTCGTTTCTGTAAGCGGTCACAGGTGCCGAAGATTCGTGCAGGCGCTCCTGGCCGCAATGTAAAAATATCACTATTTTCAACCAGTTGCCGACACCGGTGAACTATTACGCGCTATAGCCTGCTCTGCAGGCAGGATCGGCCGTGCGAAGAGGTAAACAGAGACTCCGTGCGGTGCCTGGACCGCTTACGTCTAGACAGGCGGCCTGCTGCGGAGGCGGGAGACCAGGTGGTGGTCACCGTAGCTCTCGGTATCGAGCACCAGCCGCTCCTGCATGAGCTGGAGCTGATGGA
>Ga0256833_1001147_pt1 | contig 19873 bp, 25 predicted proteins | sample 356284metaG_FD_190535 | JGI IMG/M metagenome (GOLD analysis project Ga0256833, IMG submission 190535) | Hydrothermal vent microbial communities from Mid Atlantic Ridge, Atlantic Ocean - 356-284 | ecosystem: Environmental > Aquatic > Marine > Hydrothermal vents | place: Atlantic Ocean: Mid... | reverse complement strand
TGCAAGAAGAGTATCTAATAATAGTTTTGAAGAGATAGAACAAGTTGCTGATGCTAAAGAGCTTATGTTAGTTAGAGAAGAAGCAATGAATGTTCACTTAGATGCTGAAATAGAAAAGTATATTATAGAGTTAATATTTGCAACAAGAGAGCCTAAAAAGTATGGCTTAAAGAGTATTAAAAAGTATATAGAGTTTGGGGCAAGTCCAAGAGCTAGTATCGACATGTATAAAGCTGCAAGAGCAGTTGCATATATTAAAGGGCAAGATTTTGTATCTCCAATAGAGATAGCTTATATTGCAAAAGAGATACTTAGACATCGTATAATTTTAAGTTATGAAGCACAAGCTGAGGGTATTACCCAAGATAGTATTATAGAAAAAGTTTTAGCAGCAGTTCCAATACCTTAATGAAAAAGAGAGCTAAACAGATAGTAATAAAGACCAAAAAACAGATTTTTGGTGCACTTAGTGGAAATAATTTATCAGCTTTTCATGGTGAAGGTTTTGAATTTGCAGAACTTAGAGAGTATGCTTATGGTGATGATGTAAGAAAGATAGATTGGAAAACAACAGCAAGGCTTGGTAAACCATTTGTAAAAGTTTACCATGAAGAGCGAGAACTTAATGTTGTAGTATCTACGCTACTTAGTGGCTCTACATTTTTTGGAACTATTCGACCAACAAATGAATTTATTATAGAGATTATGGCACTTTTAGGCTTTGGAGCTATTAGAAATAAAGACCTATTTAGTCATATCCTATATGCAGATAAATTATATCGCTACTCTAAACCATCAAAAAAGATTTTTGCTATAACAAAAGAGGTTGAAGAGTCTATAAATTTTAATGTTTTAGGAAAAGTTGCAAATATAGAAGGTTGGCTAGATGAGTTAAATAAACGGGTAAGAAAAAAATCTTTACTCATAATGATTGGTGATTTTGTAGGAGATTATAATTTATCTCTTTTAGCAAAAAAGCACGATTTAGTAGCTATAATTGTAAGAGATAGATTTATAGAAAATTTAAAAGAGATGGGTGAGATAAGAGTAGTTGACCCAGGCTTCTTAACAAGTTTTAGTGGTAATTTAGATAAGAATACAATAGAAATTTATAAAGAAGCTCTTATAGAAAATGATAGGAGATTATTTAAACACTTTAAAAAAGCTGGTGTAAGATTTGTTAAAATATATACAGACCAAGAACCATATGTTGAACTTACAAAAAAGATGAGGTAAGTAATGATAAGAGATATAAAACCTATTGTTGAAATTAATGATTACTCTTTATATATTTTAATTATAACACTTATTATTGGTTTTTATATTGCTTATATCTTATTTAAAAAGTTTTACAATATAGCTAAAGATGGGTGTAAAATAGATTGTGAGAGATACTACTTTTATCAATTTAGTAATATAGATTGGTCTAATCCTAAAGAAGCAGCATATAGTGCTACAAGATATGGAAAAGTTTTAGCAAAAGATAGAAGACGAAGAGAGTTATTTGAACAGTTAAGAGAGAGATTAGATAAATATAAATATAAGCAAGATATTAAAGAGGTAGATGAAGAGACTCTAAATTATTATAATCTATATAAGCAGGTATGTGATGAGTCAATTTGAATTTGAATTTCCATATATATTTTTATTAATTATTCTATTTTGGTTTTGTGCTAAAAAATGCCCAGCTAAAGGTGTATCTATCTATTTACCATATATCCATTTATTAATTGGGAGTAAAGGAGTTAAGAGTAGATGGTTAAGTATTTTTAAATGGATTGCATTAATTGCTCTACTTGCTGCTTTAGCATCTCCAGTAAAAGTTACAACATATAATAATATAAAACAAGAGGGTCATGATATTATGATTGTTTTAGACTCTAGCGACTCTATGAAAGAGAGAGGCTTTGATTTAAATGACCCTAGAAAAGATAAATTTACTACAATTATAGAAGTTATATCTAAGTTTGTGAAAGATAGAAAAAATGATAGAGTAGGTTTAATAAATTTTGCAAGTAGCGCATTTATTGCATCTCCACTAACATTTGATAAAGAGTATTTAAATGATGTAATATCTAAACAAAGAGTCGGCATTGTAGGTAAAAGAACAGCAATTTATGATGCACTTTTGCAAGGTTTATACCTTTTAGAAGAGTCAAAAACAAAAAGTAAAATTATGATTTTACTTACAGATGGTATTGATAACATGAGTATAACTAAAGATAAAGAGATTATAGATTTATTAAAAAAGAGTAAAATTAAACTATATATAATTGGTATAGGTGATTATAAAGATTTAGATGCTCCAAAACTTAAAGCATTAGCAAAAGCAGGTAGGGGTAAATTCTTTTTAGCAAACAATAAAGATGCACTAAGTGTAATTTATAAGGAGATAGATAATAGTGAAACCACTAAAATATCTGGTAAAAGTTATAAAGTTTATATATATTATTACTACTATCCATTAATATTTGCTATTATATTTATGTTATTATATGTATATTTTAAAAGTGTAAGAGGGGTAGCTAAGAGATGATGTTTGAGAATACCTATTTAATGCTACTTTTATTAATTCCTTTTATGCTATTTGCTCTATTAGTATTAACAAATAAAGAGGCTATAGAGAGAGTATTTACCCCAGAAGTGTTAGATAGAATTAAAGTATCTGATAGTGGACTTAGTAATAGAGTTAGAAACTCTATTATATTTGTAGCTATACTCTTAATGATTATTGCAATTGGACATCCTGTTATAAAAAAAGGTGAAAGAGAGATAACAACAAAAGGGCAAGATATTACAATTGCAATTGATATATCTGGTTCTATGCGTAGTAAAGATAGGTATCCAAATAGATTAGAGTTTGCAAAGTTAAAAATTAATCAATTAATAAAGAAACTACCAGAAGATGAATTTATGATATTAGCTTTTAGTCAAAATGTCTATCTTGCATCTGCTATGACAGATGATAAATATACCTTAAAAGAGGTAATTAATGGTATTAGTAAAGATTATTTACAAGGGGCTAGTAACTTTAGTGCATTAGCAAATGTTTTAAAAAATAAGTTAAAAAATAGTAGTAAAACAGTCATATTAGTAAGTGATGGTGGAGAAGATAGTGATTTAGAAGAGTTTAAAAAAATTGTAAATAAAGAGAATATTAAACTCTATGCTATATTAATTGGTTCTTTAGAAGGGGCTCCTATTTTAGATAGTAAGGGTAAGGCTATTTTAAAAAATGATAAAGTAGTTATTAGTAGAGTAAATAAAAAATTAGGAGAAATTGCTAAAAAAAGTGGTGGTGATTATATAATTGCAGAGTATGGAAGAGAAGATATGAATAAATTTGCAAAAAAAATAGATTCAAATTTAGATTCAAAAACATTCAATAAAGTAATTAAAATAGAACAAAAAAAAGAGCTTTTTTACTATCCATTAATATTATCTTTAATTTTACTGATTATTGCATTTAGCTCTACTCCTAAAAGAGAAGATTTTACTCAATTATTTAAATTTAGGAGTCAAAAATGATAAATAGACTCTTTTTAATATTAATAACTTCTTTAACTCTTTTATCTGCCTCTTTAATTGACTTTAAATATATTAATGATTATTTAGATAATTATGAGAATAAACACTATCAAGAGGCATTAAATAATTTAAAAGCTTTAAATAAAGATACTCCAGAGATAAATTACAATATAGCAAATATATATTATAAAATGGGCAAATATAAAGAGGCAATAAAGTATTATAAAAGAGCTGTAGGAAAGGGTGTAGATGAAGCAGATAGAGTCTATAATTTAGCAAACTGTTACTTTAAACAAAATCAACTTGATAATGCTATATTTGCATATAAAATAGTTTTATTACATAAAGATGATAAAGATGCTAGATATAACCTCTTTATTACAAAAGAGAAAAAGTTTAGAAAAGAGATTGAAGCTAAAGAGAAAAAAAAGAGAAAAACTAAAAAGAGAAAAGATGGTAAATCTAAAAATAAAGATAAGAAAAAAATTAAAAAGAAGTTAACTAAAGAAGAGTTAAAAAAGTTAGAAGAGTTAAAGAAAAAGATGGCTTTTAAAAAGAGAATAAAAAATATGCTAAATGATACACTTAAAAATAAAAAGATACCAATACTATTATATAAAATAAAAGATGGTGCTAAACAAAATATAGATTTAAAACCATGGTAAGGGATGAACTGTGAAAAAAATTATAATTTTACTATTTCTATTAAGTAGTTTTATATTAGCAAAGTATGAGAGAGTATATGTAGCAATTGACCCAAATAAAGATATAAAAAGTGGTAGTAAATTACAGGTTATATTAGTAGCTGTTGCTAAAAAAGGAGCTAAATTTAAGTTTCCTAAAATAACATCTATAGGAGAGTATAAAACTGTAAGTAAACCAAAAGGTTCTGTCTCTTACTCTATAGAGCAAAAGGGTAATAAAAAAGTACCTATGGAAAAGAGAACTCTAACTATTACAATAAGACCTACAAAAACTTTTGATATGCCAAGTTTTACAGTTAAAATAAATGGAAAAAAATTTAATAGTATTCCCTTTAGAGTTCAGATAAAAGATAAAATATTAAAAAAAGCTAAAGATAATAAAAAAAAGAGTGATAAAAAAGTTGAAATAAAAAAAGATAATAAAAATAAATCTAATAAAAATGAGAATAAGAGAGTAGAAACAAAAAAAGATAAAAAAGTAGAGAAAAATAAAAAGCAAGAGCCTAAAAAAGTAAAAAAAGAGGAGAAAGTAAAAAAGGTAGAGAAAAAAGTAGAGAAAGATAAAAATTCTCCGAAAAAAATAGATAAAAAAGAGAATAATCAAGTTAAAAAACAGACTAATAATATTAAAAAAGAGGCTCCTAAAGTTGTAAAAACAGATATAATAAAAAAAGATGTTAATAACTTAAATATTAAAAAGGGTAAAAAAGTAGAATCTTTATCTCCTAAGCCAGATAGAAATAAAGTTATAGATTTTACTTTTAAAATGAGTTCAAATAAAAAAGTTGTAGTAGAAAAAGAACCATTTATTGTTACAGTTAAGTTAATTGAACCAATCGACTTAGCTGGTGCTAAACTAACTTATACTCCACCTCTATTTAAAGGCTTTAAAGTTGTGCCTTTAGGTGATGGAAAAACTATAGAGAAAGAAGATAGTATTACTAGAGTTATAGATTATCTATTAACTCCTAAAAAAGAGGGTACTTATATAATAAAACCAGCTTTAGCAAATATTGAATTAGAGTTAACTACTAATGCTCAAAGTCCATTTGGTTTTTTTGGTAATGATATACAAACTAAAGAGTTAAAAACAAATCCGATTAAAGTTGTAGTTAAACCAAAACCAGAAGGTGTAGATTTAGTTGGTAAATTTTTAATTAAAGAAAAATTAGATAAGTTAGTTGCAAAGGCAAATAAACCATTTACCTATTTTGTAGTAGTTCATGGATTTGGAGATTTAGATGATTTTGAATTACCAAAATTCAAAATACCTGGTTTAACTATATATGATGAAGATTCAAAATTAGAACATAAAATAGAAAATGGAAAGCTTTTGACTACTTATAGTAAAAAATTTACATTTATATCTGATAAAGATTTTGAAATACCTTCAATAAAACTTAAAGTATATGAGCCCAAAACTGGAAAAATAGATATAATATCTACTAAATCATATAAAATTAAAGTTAAACACTCTAAATCTATAACTAAGGCACTATTAGGCGTTACGACACCTATTAAAGTAGATAAGATTACAGAATCTATAGCTAAAGCATATGAAAAAAATAATACTAATAAAAAAGAAGAAGAGAATTTTTTAAAAACACAAATGTTACTCTTTGATAAGAATTACTATAAAAGAAAATATGCAAAAGATTACTATCCATTTAGTGCTTTAATAGGTGCAATAATCTTAGGTATAATTTTAGGTGCTGGGGCAGTTATTCTTATTCCATCTATATTTAGAGTAAGACAATTTAGAACAAAAGAAGAGAGTATAATTAAGAATTATGAAGATGCTTTAAATACTCTATATCCATATACAACTACAAGTAAAGATATAGAAGAGATGGTTGAAAAACTATATGAAGTAACAAATGGCAATAAAGATATTGTAATAGATAATTATCTACTAAAAAAGATGCTTAAAAAAGTTAAAGAGAAAACTCTTTAAGCAGTAACCTAAAATTAAAATCAAATATAATATCAAGGGGTATAGGTGTAGAGATAATAATACGATAATATGATATTACTCTCTATACATCTATACTCTTCTACCCAATGCCAACGAAATAAGATTTATTTCATTGCTAAAAGCTTAAAGCAAAAAGTGCAAAGCTTGTTTTTGGAACCTCGAACTTATTTGAGGATAGAGTATTCCAAGTCTTTTAAGCTTTTAGTCAGGTAAATCCGATGAGATTCACAATATCCTAAAACTTTCTCTACTTAAGCAAGAAAACCTTATCTAAGAAAATAAAAAAAATAATGATTAAAACAAAAAAAGAGACCTAAGCTTCAATTTCAAAGATTTCAGAGGTGAAATCATCTAAATGATGGCAAGTTCTTTTGATTTCAGCCATGGTGACTTTAGATTTCATAATCTTCTCACCCTTATGCTTATTAAAATAGAGTTGATAGAGATTGATAGTAAAACTTCTCAAAATTGATATAGAGAATGGATTTACATATGCAATATGCTTATCTTCTTTGGTCAACATATCTAAATGGTAGTGATAGGTCTCAATAGACCAATGTTGTAAGATAGAGTTATAAAAAGATTTAGCACTACTTTTGAAGTTTGCAATCAAATAAGTGATAGTTGTTGTTACTTCTCCCGTCTCATTATCTGTAACCTCTTTGGTTATTCTGATAATGGTTTGAATATTTTTGAAATCAGGATGAAACATAACTAAATTACAATCAGAATTTTCAAAAATCTCAACAGTTCTTTTGGTTAATTTATTTCCTTCAATGGTGGGTTTTTTATCTTTATAAATATCTGTTGCTTCATTAAAAAGTTTAATAGTCTCTTTGGCTTTATCTTTTAACTTCTCTTGATTGTCTTTCACTTTGGCTATATATCTGCGTCCTGTATCATTAATCTTATTGAGTAAATCAACTTGGGTTAATAGAGCATCAAATGAGAATATCTGATTATCTTTACAGAATCGTTCATCCTCTAATAAATCCCTAAATGCAGGGATTTCACTTAGTTTTCCTTTCTCCATAAACTTATGAGCTATTACTAACTTTTTCTCTTTGTCTAATATATTGAAAATAGATTTATGGCTTTCATTTGTATATTGTCCACTTATATCACTTCCTTTCAACCACTTACCATCTACCGATATTGTATCTAAGCTTACATAAGGAAAAAAATAGTCTCTAAAGACTTTTTCTAACTCATTATTATCCGTATTCATTAATAGATTATGCAATGTTGAACGAGATGGAATATTTATTTCTTCTTTGCCAAATAACTTTTTAAATAGCTCATTATTCTCTTGCTATTTCATCCATCCATGTAAATCTTTATAGGTTAAATACCCTTTTAACATTCCAAATAATGTCATAAACACTATCTCATATAAAGGATACTTTATCTTATACTCATCTACTCTAAAATCACTTACTTTTTTTAGCTCTGATAGTAGCTTTCTTTTATTTTTTATTTTCATAATTTTTTATTAAATCTAATTTATTCTTTATTTTAGCTTTTTTTCTCATCGGATTTACCTAGTTTAACACAGAACATTGTCAGACTTAATTTTACAATCTATTATAATAAAAGGTTTTATTTTAAGTAAATGTGTAAGGTCAGTTAAAAACATAATTTAAGTTATAAATTGTCGGGATTTACCCGACAATAGTGTATTTGAATTAGTATTCTTAAAAAATAGTAAGTAGTCAACTAATAATTATATACACCCCATATCTTCCTCTTCTGCAGCTTTTGGTTTAGCTGGAGTAGCAGTTTTTGTTGGTGTAGTAGATTCTTTAGGGCTTGTAGCTGATGTTGCAGTAGCTTTTGGTGCATCTGCTAAGATAACTTTTTTATATGCTTCAAGAGCCATTTTATTTGTTGCATCAACTGCAAGCGCAGCTTTTGCTGCTTTAAGAGCAGCTTTTTTATCGCCACTTGCTAAATCTTTATCAACCAAGGCACTATATTTTGCTATAACTTTAGCATTTGTAGCTTTAAGTGCAGGTGTGCTACTTGCAGTATAAAAAGCCAATGCTAAACCACCTATTAATATTAATATTCCACCACCTACAGCTATTTTATTTGTATTTGCCATTTAATTTCTCCCATTATTTGATAATTTTTGTAAAAGCATTAAGAAAGAGATAATTCCTACCTCTAATATAATTGTTATAATATATGAACTGTAATTATTTCCACCAAATAGGTCTTGTATCTTTATAACTCCAAATTTTGTTGAGTTTGCAAAGCCTGATATAAAGTCATATAATATAAAGTATAAAAACATTCCACCAAGCACACCAAGTAAAAATACTAATGCATCACTCTTACCTGTTCCAAGTCCTGCAACTGCTGTTCCTGGGCAGTACCCAGCCATTACCATACCAAGTCCAAATAGTAACCCACCTGCAACATATGGCCATACATAAGTACCAGGGGTAAACAAGGCATTTAAATCAATCCAACCCATATATGCAAAAAGTATAAACCAAGTTGTAGCTGTAATAATTGTTACACCCATAATCTTCGGCACTGCAAGGTTTTTAAAGTAAAAAGTGTCAGCAATATATTGGCTTCTTGTAAAACCTGTTCTCTCTAATACAAATCCAAATGTTATTCCCATTATAATAGCTAAAAATAGATTTGCTTCTGGACTTAAAAAGCCATTTTTAAATAGAGGTAAAAGTAGAGTTTCCATTATTCATCCTCCTCATCAACCCACTGTTTTCTAAATAGTGGAGAAAAAATTAGTGCAGCAGCAAATGTGCTAAACATAAATATCCAAGCACCAACAGAGAATGTTGCCATTCCATCAAGTCCTTGACCACTTGTGCATCCTCTTGCAAGTCTTGTAGAAAATGCTACAATAGCACCACCAATAAATGCCCACATAAATCTTTTACCAAGAGAGTAACTCTTTGCTTTGTCAGCTCTAAACATTAATCTTCCAGCAAATAAAGCACTTATGAATCCACCAATAAAAATACCAACTGTCTCAAATACAGTCCAATTTACCAAAGCAGAATCAGAGTGTTTAAAATAACTTGCTACATAGCTGTTTGAGAGCCAACTTTTGTCTGAATGCACAAGATATTCAGCTGTAAGTCTTGAGAATGTTCCACTTGCTCCAAACCCTTGCGATGCAATTGCAAAAGTCAAAAAAAGCATTGTTCCCAAAACCACACCACCTAAGTATGGATTCCAGTAATCTTTTTTCATATGAGTTCCTTATAATTTTAAAATACATCATAATCTTACAATAAAATTCATTAATATATCTCTAGTATATAATTTTTCATTATATAAAAAAATTAATAGTGTGAATTTTTGTAATAATTATTTATTGATACTATTATAGTACTTCTCCTTAGCTTTTTGTGCCTCTTTAGAGTTAATATCTCCACACTCTATACACTCCTCTTTTAAAATTCCAATTTTAACTAAGAGTGCATGTAGTGAGCATCCTGCACAAAATCCTAAAACTGTCTCCATCCACATAAATCCAAAACATATCCAAATTAGAGTTATTGGAATATAATAAGATAGGTACTGTTTTGATTCACTTAAAATCTCTTTATGAAATATCATATTTATATAGTGTGCTGGAACTTCTGGATTAAAAAATACTAAACATATTGCAATAAAAGTTGCACCTATTGTCCATGCATATCGTTTTGGCGTTAGTGGTTTCCATACAGGCTCTTTACCTCTTGCTAAAATGGTTGAAATCCAAATAGTAGGAGATAAGTATGATAGATATTTAGACATACTAAATATCATTTCGAAAAAGCCAAAAAGTAATACATATGTTTGTATTGAGTAATCTTTACTTTTTCTAACAACTTCAGCACTATATATAATATGTTCATCAAAATCAGTTTCAAAAGTATCTTTGAGTGTATTTGTATCAACTACCCAACCACCACAAAATACTGCATTATATAGTGTATAAGAGAGAAAAATAGGTATTAAAATTAAAATACCAGCCCTTATTCTAACAGCTGTTTCGTTTATTAAGATTTTATCTGCATTAAAATCTTTAAACCAAAGAGAGAAGATAGATTTTTTCATAATTTACCCTTTATTTAAGTATAGTAAATTATAACATTATATAATTAAATTTTATAAGATAAAATAGTATTAAAATATATAATTTATTAAGTTATTACAATTTGTAATATTTATGAAAACTACGGAAATTACCTTTTTACCTCAATGCCAATGAAATAACTTTTAGCAATGAAATTTATTGATTTCCGTAGTTTTTAGAACTATTTTTTAAATTTAAACCCTCTTTTTATTAACTCTTCTTTTACTCTATTAGCTATATCACCTTGAAATTCTAAATTATTATCTTTTAGAGTACCACCACATCCAAGACTCTTTTTAAGGCTTTTTAGTAAAGATTTAAGTTCATCTTTTGATATAAAAAACTCTTTTACAACTGTTACAACTTTTCCTCTTCTTTTCTCTTTGGCAGTTACTAAAGAGTGTCTATTTGGCTCTTTTAACTCAATATTAGAGACCTTTTTACTCTTTATTTTATTATCACTACTCCAACCATCTTCAAACTTTGCACCCATTTCAAAAAGATTATTCATTACTCAACCTCATAAATTATCTCTTGTTTTCTTTTTGTCTCTATGATTTCTAAAATTTGTAATTGTGGTATCTCTAACCTTATAAGCTCATTAATGCTACTAATACCATTTTTTGCACAAATATTTACTATTAATCCTCTGTAAGCTTTTGCCCAGTGACTTACAACTTTACCATTTTTTAAGAATTTTAAAGTTGTATATTTTCTATTTGGTTTATAAAATTTATCATAATATCCAGCTCTTATATCTAAAATATCCTCATCTTTTAAGTATTCATCTAGTAAATCTTTTAATAAACTATTATAAACTTTATCTGTTTTAATACCATTTAGAGTAGTTCCTTGCTTAAGTTTATAATTTGGTATTTTATCATTTGCTCTTAAAACTCCAAATAGGTTAGAAAATAGTATTACATTCTCATCTATATATTTTTGCTCTATATCGTTTAAGGAGTTATAATTTAAATAATCAAATGCAACGCCACTATATCTTTGAATCGCTTTTTTTGTAGGCTCTTTTAATAGATTTACTATATATTTTTCTATTTCAGACTCTTTTTTTATTCCTAAAAAATTTTTTAACTCTTGTGTAGTGCTACTAATTATAATATCTTGATAAGAGTTTATAAGTTTTAATCTTGTATCTTTTAACTCTTTAAATAGTAAATTATCTAAATTTAAACAATCTTCTCCACCTTCAGTTTTTGTCTCACTTGGAGCTAATAGTATCTTCATTTTATCCTCTTATAATTGCATTTGATAATAGTTTATAATTTCTATTTTTTACCTCTATTGCTTCTGATTTTGAGCTAAAGTAACCCACTATAATATTTCCATTTCCATCTAAAGATGCATTTAATCCACTAAGTTGTAGTTTAGTTAAAAGATTATTTGGCTCTTTAGATGGAATCATTAAATAGTAACCATTTGTCGCACTATTTAAGTTACTATTATCTGCTTTTACAAATGGGTTTTGATTTTGATTATAACTACTATTTTGCATACTATTTGTCTCTACATTATAAGGTTTTATTTGAGTTACTTGCTCCATATGAGTATTTGTTGGTTTTTTGTATGCAATATACTCTTGTTTAGGTTTTGGTCTGCAGAAATTATAGTATCTTCTAGCACCAATATAGTGACTTCTATAATATCTACTATTTAAAGAACTTATAACAACTCTTTTTTTAGAACTACTTGCATGTTGAAACTTGCCATTACCTATATATATACCAACATGTGTAGCAACTCCAGGGCGTCTTTTTGATGTTGCAAAAAAGACTAAATCACCTTTTTGGAGTTCATTTATACTAACAGGTGTTCCCTTATGAAACTGATCATTTGCAACCCTTGGTATTTCGATACCCATACTACCTAATGTATAATATGTTAATCCAGAACAATCATATTTACCATCATTTTCTGCACCCCATACATATCTGTGTCCAATAGTCTCTCTATTTAATTTTTTAATAGCTTTTATGGATGGTTTGAACCTTACTTTTGGTTTATGTATAGAGTAATCATATTTAGATGCACAACCTGATAAAAGTAGCAATATTGGTATTAAAATTAATTTAATCATTTAATATATCATTCATCCTTTTTGTATCTTCATTTTCATTTGGGTCTTTAATAGGTTTTTTCATTTCATAAATTAAAGAACCAATAAGAGTTATAGCTATTAATGCAATAGCTATATGTAAAACATAATTTCTTGGGTCTAATAGTAAATTTAAAGTTGAATCCATAATTTTACCTTTTAAATAATAAGCATTGCATCTCCGTAACTATAAAAACGGTATCTCTTTTCTATAGCTTCATTATACAATTTTAAAGTTTTATCTCTGCCTAAAAAGGCACTTACAAGCATAATTAATGTGCTTTTTGGCAGATGAAAATTAGTTAATAGGTAATCTACCCTAATAGGTTTGTTAAGAGGGTTTAAAAATAGGTCACACTCTCCATTTGGTTTTTTAACTCTAGCATAATACTCTATTGTTCTAGTGCTTGTTGTTCCAACTGCTAATATTTTTTTATTACTATTAATGACATCTTGGGCATCTTTTGGAATAGAATAAACTTCAGAGTGCATAGGGTGTTCTAAAATATTCTCTGTATCTACAGGTTTAAATGTCCCAGCACCTACATGCAGTGTTAAATAGTATGTATTAAATTTCTCTTTAAGACTATTTAAAAGCTTTGGCGTAAAGTGTAAAGATGCAGTAGGTGCTGCTACTGAACCAGCATTTTTAGCAAATAGTGTTTGGTAATCTATCTCATCAGATTTTTTATCTTCCCTATTCATATATGGGGGTAGGGGAATATGCCCAATCTCTTCTAAAATATCTACTAATTCTTTAAAGTTTAACTCTCTACTATTTTGATAAAACTTCACAACTCTACTACCGTCTATATTTAACTCTTTTACAATTGCATTAAGATTTTTATCAAACTCTATTTTTGTATCTTTTTTAACCCTACCTTTTATCATAACTAAAAAATTATTATTAGTTAATGGTTTAATTACAAGTAACTCAATAGCTCCACCACTACTTTTTTTACCAAATACTCTAGCTTTAATAACCTTTGTATCATTTAAAAAAATTGCACTATTTTTTGGAATAAAATTTAAAATATCTTTAAAAGTTGTATGAATTACTCTTTGTTCATCTCTTATATATACTAATAGTCTTGCACTATCAGCAGGAGTTGCTGGAGTGGTTGCTATTAACTCTTTTGGTAAAGTGTAATCATAAGAGCTAGTTTTACTATCTTGACTATTCATTGCTTATCTGTTTTAAATTTTTATTCTCTTTATCTTCACTATCTTCTTCGTTATCGTCATCTTCTTTATATGGGTTAATAACTTTTGCTACAATTATAGATACACCATAAAGAATTATAAGTGGTGCAGCCATTAAAAGTTGTGTTATAACATCAGGTGGTGTTAAAAGAGCTGCAACAATAAAGATAATTACAATTGCATATTTAAAGAAACCAATTAATGTTTTTTCTGTAACTAAACCTAAATATGCTAAAAAGTAAACAATCATTGGAAGCTCAAATGCTAATCCAAAACCAAATAAGATTTTAGCAAAAAAGCCAATGTAATCTTCGATATTAATAAGTGGAGTATAAAGAAATGCTCCAAAAGTAACCAAAAATTGAAATCCAAAAGGTGTAACAACATAATAGGCAAATAAAACACCTATAATAAACATTATTGTCACTCCAAGTAAAAATGGTAGAGCCATCTTCTTTTCGTTATCATAGAGTCCTGGAGCTACAAATAACCACCCCTGCCAAAGAATAATAGGTAGTGCTAAAAAGATACTAGCATACAAAGAGACCTTTAGTGCAACTATAAATACTCCACCTAATTGATGCGTTGTAATACTACCCCAAAATACACTATCTCTATCTTTTATTTTGCTCTCTTTAGCTAAATCTTTTGTATAAATTGCTAAATTTTTTATGCTCTTTGCCAAAGATTTTTCAGTAAGTGTTGAGCTATTATTATCTAATATGCTATTTGCACTATCTATTGCACTATCAACTAATGAAATAACTTGTTTGGGTTTAACTACTTTTATAGTTTGATTTAACTCACTTTTATTACTATCTATACTCCACTTTCCCTCTTTACTCTTTTGGACAATTTTACCAGCTTCGGTTAAAGCTGTATCAAGAGGTGTTGTGACCCAATGTAAAATTGGCTTATAAAATATAAAAGATATAATAAAACCAAATATCAGAGCCATCGCTGATATAAAAATTCTTTTTCTAAGTTCTTCTAGATGAGGTTTAATATCTGAAAACACTAGCTATCCCTTTTTAAATGTTTAAATTCACTTACTGTTTTATCTTTATTGGTATTATCTTCACTAGTTATCTCTTTTTCTATTTTTTCCTCTTTAATAGCTTGTTTTGGTTTATCTAAAGCTTTAAAATCTTTTTCTGCCTCTTCAAATAAGTCATCAAATAGTTTGTCATCATTTATATCTGTTGGTTTATAGCTATCTTCTAATTGTGTATGTTTTTTTATATCATTTATATTATCATTTGCAATATTTTTAAATGAGCTAAGGTCACTTTTGGCTCTCTCTAACTCTTGTTTATACATCATAGCCTCTTGTCTTAACTCATCTACTTGTAACTCTTGTGTTATTGTAGATTTTGTATCATCTAAAGCCCTTTTTACTTTTCCAAAAGTTCTTGCTATTTGTCTCATTGTATCTGGCAATTTATCTGGTCCAATAAATAGTAAAGCAATTACTGCAATTAATAAAATCTCTGTAAATCCTAATCCAAACATTATTTAAGTCCTTATTTTATTAAAGCTAAAAGCTTTATGCCTTTAGCTTTACGATTTATAATTCTATCTAATTTTCCATAATAAATAGAGCTAACTCGTCACTAAGAAAAAATTCTTTATTATAAAAAATACCATTTTTCAACTCTAATTTACCATTATCTCTTAAAAATTTAGCATTTTCTAACATATTATCATCTAAAATATTTTTATCTACTCCTACAATTGAGCGAAGTCCTAGTAATATTTTTTCTGTTAATATATTATCTTTAGTTAATTTCTCAAATCTTTTAAAGTAAGGCTCTTTTATAAATAACTCTATATTGCTATGTTGGTGGTATCGTATATTATCTATAAATCCAACTGCTCCAGCACCTACACCTAAATAGTTTTTGTGTTGCCAATAACCTAAATTATGCCTACTTTTATATATTCCATAATTTGATACTTCATATTGTTCAAAACCTCTCTTAGTAACAAAGTCTCTTAAAAAAAAGCCTAACTCTTCACTATTTTTTTTAACTTCAGGTCTTTTTATAAATTCGGTTGCTTTTTCTAATGTTAATTCGTAACTTGAGAGATGATTTATTGGTAAAGCAAAAGCCTCTTCCAAATCTTTTTTAAGTAACTCTTTAGTATCTGTATAAAGGTCATAAATTATATCTAACGATATATTTTCAAAACCTACCCTTTTAGCATTTAAAATAGCCTCTTTAGCCTCTTGTGAAGAGTGGGCTCTATTTAAGAGTTTTAACTTCTTATTATTAAAACTTTGAACACCAAAACTTACTCTGTTAACTCCAAAAGCTTTAATCTCTTTTAACCAATTATATGTTGCAGAGTTTGGATTAGCTTCTATTGTTATTTCACAATTTTTATCTATTAATGGCTTTAAAATATTAAAAATAGCTTTATAATATTTAGCCTCTATGACAGATGGAGTTCCTCCACCTATAAAGATTGTTTCGATACTTTTAATATCTTTAATCTGCTCTTTTAAAGAGACTTCAAGAGCTCTCATATAATTATCTTTTAAATGGTTCATATTTGTATATGAGTTAAAACTGCAATAGTAACATTTAGAGTCGCAAAAAGGTATGTGTATATATAATAACATTGTAATGAACTTATAATAGGAATTTTGATAGAATTTTAGCAGAAATTTAAGATTTATATATTAATTATAATGTTAAGTAGGGGTTTATCATGAAAAAAAATGGAGAATATCGCCCCAATGTTGCAGCAGTTATACTATCGCCTAATTACCCTCAAGAGGTAAAATATTTTTTAGGCAAAAGAAAAGGAGTTAAAAGAGCTTGGCAATTTCCTCAAGGTGGAATAGATGGAGATGAAACACCAATAGAAGCACTTTTAAGGGAGTTAGAAGAGGAGATAGGAACTAACTATGTAGAGATTATTGCAGAGTATCCAGAGTGGATAAGCTACGATTTTCCAAACAACAAAAGCGATAAAAGATACCCTTATAGAGGGCAGACACAAAAATATTTTTTAGTTCAATTAAAAAATCAAAATGATATAAAGTTAGATAGCTTTATAACACCAGAGTTTGAACAATTTATATTTGTAACAGAAGAGGAACTCTTTAAAAAAGCTCTTTATATGAAACGAAGAGCTTATAAAAGAGTAATTGAATATTTTAAAAAGGAAGGTTTTATTAAATGTTAGTAGTCCAAAAATATGGTGGCACAAGTGTTGGAAGTTTAGAGAGAATACAAAATGTAGCTAATCGTGTAGCAAAAGCGAGAGATGAAGGTAAAGATTTAGTAGTTGTAGTATCTGCTATGAGTGGTGAGACTAATAAACTTATAGAGTATGCACAATACTTCTCTAAAAATCCATCTAAAAGAGAGATGGATATGCTCCTTAGCTCAGGAGAGAGAGTAACAGCAGCTCTTTTAGCAATTGCACTGCAAGAGATGGGTTATAGTGCAGTAGCTCTTACAGGCAGACAAGCTGGAATTACAACAGATGATACTCATACATATGCAAGAATTAATTCTATAAGCACAGATAGAATAAAAAATGAGATTAAATTTGGAAGTATTGTAATAGTTGCAGGTTTTCAAGGTATTAATAAGAATGGAGAGGTTACAACACTTGGTCGAGGAGGAAGTGATTTAAGTGCAGTAGCACTTGCAGGGGCTTTAAATGCTGATGTTTGTGAAATATATAGTGATGTAGATGGTATCTATACAACAGACCCAAGAATTGAGCCAAAAGCTAAAAAATTAGATGAAATATCTTATGAAGAGATGCTAGAGTTATCAAGTCTTGGAGCAAAAGTTTTACAAAATCGCTCTGTTGAGTTAGCAAAAAAGATGGGTGTAAAGTTAATAGCAAAAAGTAGTTTTAGTGATAATGAAGGAACAGTTATAAAAAAAGGAGAAAATATGGAAGAGGTATTAGTTAGAGGTATTGCATTAGATAAAAATCAAGCTAGAGTATCATTAAGAGGTGTAATAGACCGTCCAGGTATTGCTGCTGAGATATTTACAAAATTAGCAGAAAGTAATATTATCGTAGATATGATTATTCAAAATGCTGGAAAAGATAAGACTACTAATCTTGGATTTACAGTTCCACAAAATCAACTATTAGAAGCAAAAGAGGTAATTGAGAGCTTAGAAGAGGATATTAAAAGTGCCGATTATGATGAAAATGTAGCTAAAGTTTCAATTGTAGGTATAGGAATGAAAAGCCACAGTGGTGTAGCAGCAACTGCATTTAGTGCATTAGCAAAAAATGGAATAAATATAGAAATGATATCTACAAGCGAAATTAAAGTATCTATGATTATAGATGAAAAATACGCTGAGTTAGCTGTAAAAGTTTTACACGAAACATATAATTTAGATAAGTAATGAATTTTAGCGACTGGACACTAGAAGCAATAAGAGAAGAGGGGGCTTCTTTTAGTTGGATGGAGGAGCATAGATTTAACTGGATTCCTCAAGTCCAACACGCCTTAAATAATATATTAAATGGTTATAGTGTTATTGTTGTTACAGATAGAGAGTTTAAGTGGTTTAGTGAATATATTGTAGATAGAATTAACCAATTAAATAAAAATAGACCATTTATTCCTATATATAATATAGATTGTCTCTTTCCTTCAGCATATAATTTAAATGATGCTTCTGAATTAGATACACTATATGATATGTTTGATATATCATTCTCTAATGGATACCTATTTTGGTATATTGGTAGTGGCAGACATAAACATTATGAAAATATAGAACAAAATAAAGGTAGTATTATTTGGCGATTAAATCATGAAACCGAAGGACTTTTTAGTTTAAATAGAAATGACCCATTAATAGATATTAAATTGATACAATCTTTTAATTTGTTTGATAAAGCTTTAGATGGTGCACTTATTGGAGAAGTAGAAGTTTGAATTTAGAACCAATATCTCAAATTATAATTAGTAAAAATTATCAAGATGTTATATCTAATTTAAAGAGTATAGCACCCCAAGATAGTAGGTTTGAGCTATTTATAAAAGAAGATAGTAACTTTTTAGTATCTGATGCTAATGAAGTTATAGCAAAAGCACATTTGGCTTCTAAAGAGAAAGTATTTATCTGCTTAGGTGCAAATACCTTTTCTGATATTGTGCAAAATAGACTCTTAAAAGTTATAGAAGAGCCACCTAAAAATAAAATTTTCATACTAATAACACCACTAAAATCAGCCCTATTACCAACAATAAAATCAAGACTTCCAATAACAATTATAAAAGAAGAAGTTCAAAATATAGAATTAAACTTAGATATAAAAAATCTAAACTTACAATCTGTTTATAACTTTTTACAAGAAAATAGACGCTTAAAACCTCAAGAAGCAATCATTTTAATGGAAACAATAACTCAAGAAGCAATAAAAAGTCAATCTTATAATTTAGATAAATCTCTTTTGGATACATTTAGTAAAGTTAGAATTTCTCTTGATATAGGATGCCCAACCGACTTTGCATTAACCACACTTCTTTTAAAACTTTTGGCTAAAAAGATTAAAAGATAGTTGTAAATAGTAACCTAATATCAAGGGGTATAGGTGTATAGGTGTAGAGACAATAAAACGATAGTATGATATTCTGTCGAACTCAGGTTTATAGTTTGTATATCTACAAGCTTATTACTCTTTTAATTTTAATATTATACAACTATACAATTGTTTAGTTGTATATATAGCCAATATTTTTAAAAATGATACAATTATCTCTTTAATCGCCTCAAAATATGATACAATTAAATAAATAATTGTATCAACGGCAACATTATGAAAACAAAAAAGTGGGTATGGCAAGATAAAAACTTTCCAAATTTCCCTTATCATAGCGATGAATTAATAGATACTATTTCTGAAATATCTTTAAATATAGGTCGAATAAATGAGATAACTTATTATTTGGAGCCAACTAGTTTTAAAATATACAAATAGAAGCTATATTTAATGAAATATTATAATCTAACGATATTGAAGGCAATTATTTGGATAGAGATAGCGTAGTCTCATCAGTTAAAAAAGCTATAGACCTCACTTTTGATTTGACTAACGATAAATCCACACACAACACAGATGCCTTGGTTCAAGTGATACAAGATGCTATACAAAACTATGAGCCATTTACAAAAGATAGACTTTGCACTTGGCATAATGCCATATTTCCAACAGGTTAAAGTGGTTTGATTAAGATTAAAACAGGCGAATATAGA
>Ga0256833_1001146_pt1 | contig 19878 bp, 23 predicted proteins | sample 356284metaG_FD_190535 | JGI IMG/M metagenome (GOLD analysis project Ga0256833, IMG submission 190535) | Hydrothermal vent microbial communities from Mid Atlantic Ridge, Atlantic Ocean - 356-284 | ecosystem: Environmental > Aquatic > Marine > Hydrothermal vents | place: Atlantic Ocean: Mid... | reverse complement strand
TAGGTGGTAGGTTAGTTAAGAGAGTGGTTAGGGTTGGTACGCACAGAGAGGATAGTAGGTTGCCCCAGAGGCTCGCCAACCACTTCAAGGGGAACAGAGCCTCAAGCGTGTACCGGAGGCACTTAGCCGACGCCCTCCTAACCGCGGCCGGGGTGCCCGACCCACTCATTCAGGCATCACTGGATGATGAGATAGAGGCCTTGGTGAGCAATATCCTTAAGAGAAGGTTCAGCTTTTCAGGGTTGTCGAAGTCGATGACCGGGATGAGAGGCTGGAGCTGGAGGAGAGGCTCATAGCCACACTAGCTAGGTTCTCTCCCAAGCACGCCTCTCCCGAATGGCTCGGGCGCCACTCACCGAACGTGAGGATAAGGGGTTCGGGTCTGTGGAATGTTGAGCACGTGGGGAGCTCGAGGGTCATGGGCCCAGAGCACATGAGGAGGTTCGAGGAACTTGTCCACAGAACCCTCGCTAAGTACGGGAGCACGGTGCTTGTCCTCATCCCGTGCTCTAAGAGCAAGAGAGTGACGCCATACACTGGCAAGACAGATCCGCCGCTCCCCGATGTTGAAGGGCTGAGGGCCGAGCTCCTCAAAGCGATTAAGGCGACGCCGGAGCTCCGTCGGAGGACTGAGAACGCTGAAGGGGTTCTTAGGGAGGAAGCACCCGTTACTAGGGCTATGGACCTGTACACCGGAAGATTCTATACCAGGGCCAGGGAGGCGCTCCTAGACATTCATAGGGGGAGGTACCCGTTCATTCACACCCTCATAGTGTCCGCTCTCTACGGCCTCGTTAGGCTGGGAGAAGGCCTGAGGATCTACGACCTAACGATGACTGACAAACTGGCGAACGGGTTGAGGGTGCACGAGCTCTGGGAGAAGAGGGGGCTGTGGAGGGCCCTCCTCAGGTACATAATCGATAACAGGGTGAGGGCTGTGTGGAGCCTTTTACCAAACTCACGGGAATTCCCCTACCACCAGGTCTTCAGACCCCTATGGGGCATGCTCGAAGCCGCCGGAATAAGGTGCGCCCACGTAGAGTTCCCAGGCGCCGGAACCTCCACAGGGATGATGAGGGCCGAGTGGTTCGTTTACGTAGTGAAAAAGAACCCGCTCGCCCTAATCGATCCGCGGAAAGAGGTCGCATTCAGGGCATCGAAGCACAGAGCGGAATATGTGTCGTGCCGATCAGCAACTTAAAAACGAGGTGTTGCCCCTCCCGCTAGTGATGCCTCACCTACTGGGATAAGGGAAGGCCCTGCATTCTTTGCTGGCCTTTATGCGGCGTTTGGGGCACGGATCCCATAAGGGGGTGGGTGAGCGATGTGTATGCTACGCCCACAGACTCTTTCAAGGAAACCCTAATTTCTCTCAATCTACTCTTATTCGGTGGGTTAGTGTGTCCGAGACGGTGAAGATCAGGAGGGAGGTGTATCACATATTAAGCGGGATAGCGAGGGAGGGAGGCTACTCCTCGCCGGAGGAGGCGCTTGAGAGGATCATTCTTAAGGAGGACGGCATACCTGACGACATGTTCGGCATCGACAAAGGCCGCCTGAGCTCATACAGCGAGGAAGACCGGATGGAGGACGGGGCCTGAAATGTCCGTGTATGACACGTACGCGTAGGTAGAGTACTTTCGCGGGAGCAGGAAAGGCGAGGTCGTTAAGAAACTACTCAAGTCGGGTCAATAGCTCACGCCTTCCATAGTGCTCGCAGAGATCGCCAGGAAATACGTCCGAGAAAACTTCAGTGAGGATGAGGTCATCAAACGACTACTCTACATAGTCAACAAAACCAGAGTAGTCACCATAAACATAGAGATCTCAGCTAAAGCCGCCAGAAAGTACCTTAACCTAGCACAGATAGCCAGAGGTACGGGCTCAGGACACCCAGCCTAGCGGACGCCGTAGTTTATGCCACGGCACTATTACTAAATGACTCACTAGTCACCGGAGACAAACTATTCAAGTACGTCAGGGGTCACGTCACATACATAGGGGACCAATCACAGTACTTCACAGGCAAAACGCACTTCATCGACAACCCGTCGAGCTTGTTTTCACCACGACACCTCCAACAATATGGTGCCTGAGCAAGGCGCACCCACATAAATCTTCCCGGATTCCAGAGGTTGGGTAGTGCAGGTCGGCATACCCGCTCCATGAGAGTAGGCCCTTACTCGACACACAGAGGAACAAGGTTCGTGATGCTGGATAATAAGGCCGAGTACGTATCATGTCAAGTAACAAAGTAACGCAGTCGCTGGTGTGGTGCGGTCTTTGTCAGTGGATCTGCTGACTCTCCCATTTATTAGTCCTTTCCTCAGCAGCGTCCTGCATTTGTGCGCTATCGCCGCCAGTTAAGAAACCTGGATGCCTGGTCGTTCATGGTTTCTCTAAATCGGCTATCAGCTAGAGTGTAAGCGCTCTTATAATGCCTGTTACCCGAATAGTAATCGAAGGAGAAGCTAGCATGGCAGATCTGAGTGTGAAGTCTGAGAAAATATCGCGCAGTGACCTAGTTAATGACTCAAGAATCTTCTTAGAGTACGTAAGAAGGCATGGCGTAGACGCTGCCCTTCTCATGAGCGCCCGCCCATACCTAGAGATGATCGGGCTTGCGTGGCTGACCAGGGTCTTGAGGGAGACGGGGATCGGGTTGAGGGAACTACTTAAGTCAGTGAGGGACATAGCGGTGCTCGAGCTACTGACCTCTGAGTCAGGGCTGAGCATCGAAGACGCTATTGAGATAGGTGATGAGGTGAACAGAGAAGCATGGAGAAAATTAAGGGAGAAGATACGGCAGTAGTCCTCGACGCGAACGTGATCATAGCGGGGCTGATCAGTTCCTCGGGAATAAATAGCAGGATCGCCCTGATAGCCCCACTAAAGTACCGTTGTTTCTATCCAGAGACCCTGTTAATGGAGGTACTCAGGCACGCCGACATCATCGCAGCAAAGTCAGGCCTGAGCGAAGAAAACGTGAGAACCGCACTGAACCACCTAACATCACACCTGGAGAGGGTGAGGGAGAACAAAATTGCTCAATACATAGGAGAGGTCCTCCGCGAAGGACTGGTCAAGGACGAAGCAGACGCACCTTATGTGGCCGCCTCACTCTATCTCCTAATTGAGAAAGAATTCAAGCAAGTAATACTGATCACATGGAACACAAAAGACTACAACACCGCTAAGCTAAGAACAAAAAGAATACTCATAATGAAACCACCCGAGTTCCCGAAGAAATACCTTTAACATTACTAACAAAAGAAACGGCCATCATAGCAACAAATACGATGACACACCAAAGCTACTACTATTTATTGTAGGTTAACGAACCCAGGTCATGGAGCATACTATGAGCAAGTCTGTAGTTATTAGCGTAAGGATACCGAAGGAGCTGAAGGACGAGCTTGAGGAGCTAGGCATTGATTACTCGAAGGAGGTGCGTGAGTTCCTTAAGAGGCTGGTGAGGGCTAGGAAGGCTGAGGAGCTCATAAGGCAGGCCGAAGAGATCCAGAGGCAGTCAAAGAAAGTGAGAGATAATCTCTCGGCAAGGGTCATCAGGGAGGACAGGGACTCGAGATGATGAAGGTAGTCGTAGACTCGAACGTTATGGTGAAGTGGTTCGTTGAGGAGGAGTTTACGGAGTGTGCTGAGAGGCTGAGGGACGACCACCTGAGGGGGGCCATAGACATCCACGCACCCGCTTATGCCATTATAGAGTTCAGCAACGCCTTAAGGAAGTACGTCCAGAGAGGTATAGTGACGCAAGAAAACGCCGAGAAAGCCCTAAAACTCCTCACGAACTTCGACATAGCCTTCAAGGTACTGAACCCCGAAAGAGACAAGGAATTAATAAGGGGTGTGCTTCGATACAGCATGAAGAACCACGTCACAGCATATGACGTCTACTACATAATGCTCGCCTGCGACCTAGGAACAACGTTCTACACCGCAGACGAGAAACTCTTGAGGAAGCTAAGTGATATTAAAGAAGAAAGAGTAAAACATGTATGTGACTATGGCACGGCTTAACCTAGTATCCACTTTGTGTAAGCCAATGGAATAAAAAGATGATGTCTAGGACGAGACACGGGAACGGCTCGGAAGCTCGGTCAATCGATATCCTAGCAAACTGTTTCCAACACCTAACTTGCGTAAAAGTCTCTTGTCAGCTCTTGTGCCTTAGCCACTCTCGCAAACCTGAGTACTCAGAATGCACTAATGAATCCGAAGAAAAAGAATCATAGGAAAGTATCGAGAGCTATTCCCGCTAGCCAACGTAGCTAAAGAATCAACCTTCCTGGAGGGGCTACCTTGAGGCAAAGATAGTTCCTTCTCATTGAGAATGTAGCACCACTTCGCTTGCCTTACGAAGGGCAAACATGAGAAGGCATTAAAACACATATTCATCCAGGACTTAATCTACTCCTAATCTCTTCTAGGAAGTACTGTCAAGTAATCTCTCTAAACTCTCTAAAGAAAAGACATAAAATCAAAGTCAAAGCTTGTCACCACAACGTACCATAGGGATTATCACAAATGTATTGAGAAGTCAAGGTACTTGTTTACTAACTAACAATAATGGAATAAATAACTACTAGATATTGTAGGCTCATAATATTTTTACCTTAGATATAATCTCTACTGATATATCCTTAAAGATTATTTTTATCTAGCACATTGCTGTAGAATAAAGAAGGTAACAGACAATGTTGTTCTGTCCCAAACATGACCTCTTGCTAAATATCATGTTCACTCGCTTACGTGATAATGGGTGCAACGTCTACGTTGATGTTAAGTTCCCAGTGCAACCAATAATTAGAAAGGGAATCACTGCGGGCCCTGGAGGAGTTCTCATACCCACTGCACAAACTCAGACTCATGGGAGAATAGATCTTGTGGCGATCTGTGACGGTAACGTGTTCGGCTATGAGATTAAGAGCGATTTTAACTCTGTTATGAACGCCATTACCCAGCACCAGCTCAGCCTGTACACATCGTCAGGCTTCTTCGACCGGGTATACCTGGTTGTGCCAGATGAGTACTGCGGTGAGCTAGTTTGCGAGAGGGTCAAGCAAAGTTATGGCAGTATACTCCGGCAAAAAGGGATAGGTCTAATATGTGTTAACTCAGCAACGGGTGTCCCCACAGTTATCATCGCCTCTGTCAATCACAGAAAATCCGGGATGAACATACAGCGGTATCTGCGCATTAATCATGAGTACTTCAAGCAAGAGGTGATAGCCTATTACAGGTCTTTAGGCTATGACGTCTATCCGGAGGCATTCATACCAAAGCCACCCAGCTACTGCGGTATCTCGAGAGCAAGAAGCAACCCAACGAAATGGCTGAATAGGATCGACCTCGTCATCGATGGGTGTAAGGATGGTGTCTGTGGCTACCTCTGTTCTAAAAAGAATTGTTATGAAGGTGACTGCGAGATAATCGGGGTTGAGGTCAAATACGGTCCGAGCGTTAGTTCGTTGCACATCAAGAAATTGCAGGAGTATCTAGACTCGCAAGTACTTACGAGAGTCCAAGTTGCCTTAGGCGGGGTCTCCACTGCCTTCATTAACAGGGCTATAAGAAGGCTCAATGGGATCGCTGATTTACTAGTGAAGGGACAGAGCGGCTTCTCACTAAATCGTATTGGTGCGAGGAGAAGCCCGTCAATCTGCGCTTTCGTATTCCAAGAACCCAGCTGGGCTAAACTAACCATATACAGCTTTGTGAATATGTGTTGCCAAAAATTCCAGCTGGATCTAACATCACCTAAGGGGTCGAAATACTATCACATTCTTTATCAGAGTGCGAGTGATCAAATGCAAACCATAAGAGAGATCCTATTAAACGAGGTAGGAATAACCGGGTGTACGCGAAAATGTGGAATAATATTTGTAAGAAGGAGAACAAGAACGAGCGGGCACGTATGCTATATCGACATACCTAAACAGGTGTAGGCAGGACACTGAGCCATCAAGAATTTAAGTCCTAAACATCTTGGAGTAAGGAAACAACATTGAAAGCCTATAGCTATTCTACCAAGAGACTTCGTCAATAGCTTCAACGACCTAGGCGCTGGAGCAAGCCGCGTGGTGGCGGCCTGGAGGAACCTCAAAGAGATACTTATAGAATTTCTGGATCCAAACAAAGATGATTGGCTACTTAGCCTCACCTTCTCCCTACTCGATGAGATGAGGCTCTTTGAGAAAGAAACAGATAGGTTCGTTGCCTTAGTACCATTCGCTATCTTATCCCATAGGGAAAATCAGCTAGATGTCACGTTAGCGCTTAATTCAAGGTTTATGAAAGGGGACATGATAATCGTTACAATGGCCGCTACTGCCGATGTACCTGCCCTAACCCATGTACTCCTTCATGAGTTACTACATGCGTTGGGCTTTGTCAGCGAGAATGAAGAGCTTGACGAGAAGACAGTGGATTCCCTAGTTGATGAACTGGTAAAGCAATCGAAAGGTCGCATAGCGGACGAAGATTCTCTAATGTATACGCCGGGATGCTTACAAGGCTGCGGGGTGTTAGGGGCTGCAGCACAGTTCATGATCGATAAAGGTTTGTATGTCTCAGAAGAAGATTTCAGAAGAAATACAGAAGAATACTTAAAGAGATGAATTATGGTAAAAGTGAACAATTCAATAGAACCTAAATACCATTAAGGCTAGCTAAAACGCATAAGCCAAAGCCACCCTTACAAACTCTTAGAGCGATTGAGATGAGGTTCAGGTTGGTAAGATTTCAAGCTATGTACCGAATAATTCCTAGAGTTGAAAACCATAGTACTATTATATATTAATAAGTGATGACTCAGAGGCGTTACACTATGGTCATTTTAATCCGAGTAAATCTGGTTTTGCAGATCTGACGAGCTCCAGCGCGAGTATTTTCCAGAATAAGGCCGGTATTTCTTCTATCACTATTGCTGAGTACCTGCTCAACCACTGAAGTTCGTGAAGCAGGTCTATGTAATGCCTAGGCGAGTACCAGGTAGGATAAGGTATGGGCAATGCAATGATCGTTCTGAGAGTGCCTACAGGAGCGCCTGACACCCACCTCTCTATGACCTCATCGGCGAGCTTATTCCTTAGTAGGGTGTGCCATGAGTACCCCGCCCTGTACTCAATAGGTGACTCACTCAGCAGCTCTATTGATATGATGCGTCCCAATATGTTACCGTAATCAAAGAACTCCCTTAGCCCGTAATACGTAGCAAGGCTCTTCTCTATGACCTCATAGTAGAGGCGCTGGGTCAGCCTCTGCAACTCTTTGGCCGGGACACTCTTGTGAGCTAGGTCTGTGTACGCATGCGTGACTTCATGCGCGATCACAGCTTTCACAAGGTATTGACCCAGCGCTCTCCGATCCCAAACATCAAGGATTTCATCGTATCTCTCGAGAAGGTTCGACCTAATCCTTTCTATCTCCTCTATATTCACTAGTATTAGGGGCCCCGAGTACTCCTTGATCTCATCGGGCTCCTACGACTCATCCCTTCCGCCAGCTGGTATGAAGCAACCGAGATTCTTGAACTCCGTACACGTAACTGGCTCAACGCCTCTCAGGCGTCTCTCAATAATTTCATCTGCTTTGTCGAGTAACCACTTTATACCAAGCTTTCCCACGCTCATGACGGCTAAAGAGTTCGTGAAAGACCTCCCGGAGTACCCTATCCGCCACTTCCCTAACACTCTCGCCGTAACACCTTGGCTTCGGAGGGCACATTGCTTCAATCGTGGGTTCGTCGACGGGGGGCTATCCAAGATCTGAATGAAGCGATAGAAGGGTACCCCTTGTAGGAAGTAGACGCGGAAGATCTTCTTTCTTCAACCAATCTGGCAAACCGTACGGCATAAGGAAGTGGAGATACCTCTCCAAGAACTGACGCACCACATTATTATGTCATTGCTAGTTAAATACTGGTTGAATCATTAATCAAGCTTGCTGTGATGTCTGCCTGATTTAGACAATAATTTTAATAGTATTTTTAGGGTATGGGGTAACTCAGCAAGAAGTCCTACCGAAAAAGTGAGGGAAGCCCTTATGGTTACTTTGGGGCATAGAAACTGAAAGATCTCGTATCATTCAACCAGTTTTGTTAAGAATTTAAGTGCCTTGTCATCATGCCATTTGATGACATCCTTGCTTCGTAGGTAGTCCAGGGCTGAGTCGTAATGCCTGTATCCTTTGCCGGACATGAGCTGAGTTATCGGGCCCTTAACTTCTTTTACGAAGTTTTGCCTGCTTAGTGTGTTTATTACGCTGATGTCCTTCTCTGATATTATTCTCGCTAGGTTTTGGGTGAGTGTTCCTCCGTACTCTTCTATCACGGCTTCTCTCCTTTCCTTGAACGCCGTATCTATGTTGAAGTAGCCGTAACTCTTTCTTATGAGGATCTTTGCCTGCGATCTGAGGTTCTCAGCAGGTGGTCTCGAGCCGAACCCTATTATTCTGTGATTCTCGCCGACTAGGTCGAGCCCGAAGTAGTAGCCTAGGAGATCCCTTGCTGGCAGCTTTCCTTTCCTTGACTTCGCTCTGCTATATTGCACGTTGACTCCATAGCGTAGAATCAGCTCGTTATCGCTTTCCTCATTTCGAACGAGATCGTCTAAGACCTCCTTATATTGCGGGAATTTGGCCACAGGATTCGATGCCCCAAAATCTATGCAGAGCATGTTATCAATGAATACCGGGAAGTCCATGACTGCGGCGATTAGTTCCTTGTCTTTTTCGTAGGTCTCTAGCCTGACTAGGTGGGCGACAGAGGGTAGGTCTGTTACCTCGCTTACAGCGTTGTAGAATGCGGTAACTATTTTGTCCTTGATCTCGGCGGCGTTTTTCCCGTCAATGAAGGGTGAGCAGGTGATATCAATTAAACCATCATTGATTAGGTTTCCGAGGGCGTGCCCTAGCTCCCTGGCTGCTGTGATTATGTAGTTAGGGTCAATGCTCTCTCCGTATAGCCTGAAACCCATTATCGCTACTTTGATAGTACTGTTAGGGAGGAGGAATGATTCTGTTCTCTTTCTGATTGACTGCTCAAGGACTTCCCGGAACACCTCTGGTGTTAACTTCATCACTAACCTTACTCTCTTCTTATTGATCTCCACCCCGACCTCAGCAACGTCAACATACCTACTGCCGATGTAACGCCCTTTCCTTAGAGAAACAGGAGCGGCAGGGGTCATCATTGACTTACCCCTAATTCTTATTGCTAGGCTCCTCCCCAGAACTTCATCAGAAGCGCCCAGCAGACTTATCCTAATCCCTTTAGGCAAAGTCATCTCTCCTAGAAAAAGCAATATCTCAGACAATTTAATGTTGAATATAGTACGTTAGATTTATCTAGAGGAGTGAGTATGGGGCTAAAGTCACTAATCAAGAGAGATAAGGAGAGGAGAAGACTAAGTATCAGACACCTAGTCCTAGCAGCCATCGCCTCACTAGGCGGCAAAGCTCCTAGGAGGGAGTACATTCATAAGATCCTGTATGCTCTGGTCCGTCATCACCCAGAACTTGAGGACATCCTTCTCTTCGAGAGCTACAGAAGAGGGCCCTGGAGCGAGGCAGTTGCCGATACCTTAGATGCCCTTATAGATGAGGGTGTGATCGAGGTGACAACTGGTGAGGGACTAGTCTTAAACGAAGAGCTGAGCAGGGTCAAGAGTTCACTGAGCCGGGTAATCCCCCAAAGTATCCTAGAGGACCTCGAGGAGATAGGTGAGCTATTTTCCCAGATGAGCCTCGACGAACTACTCCTCTACGTCTACACAATATACGGGGGTCACGAGAACTCAGAGATCAAGGACAGAGTATTTAGGAAAAGGAGAGAGCTGGCCATATCAATGCTTAAGAAGGGACTAATATCGACAGGGCTGGCAGCCAAACTGGCCGGAATGAGTTATAGGGAATTTATCCAGTATCTCCGGAGGAAAGGGATAAAGCCGTACGTAGCGGAGGAAAGCGATATTGACAAAGCGGCTAATATTAGTATTTGACACCTCACCGCTGATAGTCCTCCTAGACGAACTCGGCATGCATGAGGAGATACAGCGGTTAGCACAATTAGCCACCATAGTGATTCCAAAGCAAGTGACTGCGGAATACGGAAAGTCAATAAAAATTGAGGGCGCATTGACCCGAGCGACAGAAAACCAACGCATAGGGAAAAGAGGCCTTGGCGCTGGAGAGCAGGCAGTTATAAGCATAGCGAAAACCTTGGCACAGAACAGTGCTGATACGGCGGTAATAGCGGTCAGTGACGACAAAAGAGCGAGAAAGGTCTGTAAAGAGGTAGGTATTGAGTGCATGGGCACGCTCGGCCTCATAGAACTGATGAAGAAAAATAGAATAATAACAAAAGCAAAAGCGATAACCACCATAAGAGCAGTAGAGAAAACATCGCTTTACGTGACAAAACACTTAATCGACGAGGTCATCACAAAGATCCAGAACCAAGAACCCTAGCCCTACCAGCTCAGCTCAAACCCACAGTACCTGCGTCAGCGCCTAAGCGTTCTGCGCCCTACACCAGCTTCTCGACGTTCCCGTCGCCGTCTATGAAGTATACCTCGAGGTCCTCGGGTAGCCAGGGCCTGTAGCGGCGGACGAAGTCCTCAAATATCTTGAGCCTTCCGGCCCCGACGATGAACTTCTTCCACTTAGTTCCTGTACGTTTCTCGAGTTTCCTCATTAGGCAGACATACACGAATAGTGTTGCCGTACTTTGCCACAGACACGGAATCATTGAAGCATGGCTTGCCAAGCAAAGCCTCGTCCATACACTAATTAAGAATGCAAAGCAAGATCTCTAAATATTTATATTATATTTAATACTAATTTCGAATAAATGTTGCTATATTACCTCAAAGTCTTCCCTAAAAATCGTATATATCATTAAGTCTAGAACCGAGCGGAGTCAACCTTTACATAACCTCTCTATCAACATCCTTGGACACCGGATAGCAACCCTTAATATCGTTAACCCATGACCATCCCAATCCAAGTTACTAATGGATAAGTAAACCATCCGAAATTAATGTGCTCGTAACGTTAACATCTGTGGGACTTGGGCTACACTATGAAAAGGAAAAACCAGAACTCAGCATAATCATTCTGAGACCGTACTGTACTATAAAGGCTTTGCACTAAAGAGAATCCATAGGGCATCCAACCGGTGTTTTCGAGAATACTCCAAAACACCTAAAGTAAATAAGCAGAATTCGTTAAAAACATTTGATGAAAATGCGTGTAATAGAGGTAAATCATGATTAAAGTAAAAATAACATAACTGGAAATAGACTAAACAAAACTTTATTAACAAAACGCAACATTTCTTAAGGGGCAAACTAATTATGGGTCAGTTCGGACTTTCTCGTCTCAATAATTCTTGTGTTAGGGATGTATGTAAGGAGGTTTCTGAAAAAGTTATTAAAAAACTAGATATGTTAAAGGAGTTAATTTTAATGATGCTTATAAATGGGCCTTCGGAGGAGCTGATTAACAAAAAACTTAACATTATCAAAGAAGTAGAGATTTATTATAAATGCCTTGGCAATATGAAAGACATGAATAAAGAATTAAAAGAAAGATGTCAACAAGATTTTGCAGATATTAATATCATAAGCAAGTGTGGTTTAAGACAAGAAACCGTTAGTAAGACAAAGGGTTTTTGGCTTTCTTTAGTGTCTATTAATTACAAGAATGATGAAGAATTTAAAGAAAAGATAAACGAATTCTTTACAGACCTAATCGAGAAAGAACTATCGAATGAGCTTGTAGCTATTATCAAAGAAGCTTCGGAAATAAGAGATACAGAAGATGAAAACGTCGATGTCATTATGGATAAGGTCAATTTTCTATTAGATGTCATGAAAAGAAAGTCCGTTAGAAACGTGTATTGTACAATAACCACTTATTTATTCATAGCCAACCCTAGGCTGTTCTTTCCATATAGCGGCTATTTCAAACAGATTTCAAAAAAGAAAATGGAGTTTCTAGAGAGAATCTCTGGTGTCAACCTTGACCAGGTCTGTGTCACTAAGAAGAAGAAATTCAATAGTAATCTGTATAAAAATATGTTGAAAGGTTTGTACAGTTTCATGAGAAGACATCATATCAATAACATGGCAGAGCTTATGTGTCTTATTCTGGCAGAGGAAACCCCGGAGGAGATTGAGCCCCATGAGCCTGCTATTGATGTAATGCAAAAAGTTCAAGGTGCTACTACTTCAGCCCGCGATGAAAACAATTTATGCGTAGAGGCAGTCAAGTCTTGCCAGTCGCAGCATTTTAAGACGATTTTGCGTACCCTCTCAGATATGCTTAGTAGTAAGGGCCAGGTTATATTATATGGGCCTCCTGGCACAGGTAAGACATGGCTTGCCAAGAGATTTGTGGAGTGCGGAATAAATGATGGAAGGAGTGGAAGTGCATACGAGTTCGTAACGTTTCATCAGTCATATAGCTATGAGGAATTTGTTGAAGGTATCTGGCCTGAATCTAGTGGCGATGCCTCACCTATAAGATACGTGATCCGTGATGGCATCTTTAAGAGATTGGCTATTCTTGCGATCTGCGACATACTGAGCCACATGAACAAGGAAGTATTTGACAAGGTCGGCTGTGGCAATGCATTAGCGAGAGAGTCGTCTTATAGAGAGGATTTAATGAGACAAAATAACGAAGCCCATTATGGCAGGTGCAAGGAAAAGGTTCTATTACTGCTGAAATGCCTTGAGGATATTAAAAAGAAGCGTAATGATGAAGGACTTTGCACGATCCTTAGGGCTATTCATGAGGCTCTGTCAAGATCATCTAATTACTACTTAGTCATTGATGAGATAAATCGCGGTGACATTAGTAGGATATTGGGCGAATTAATAACCCTTCTCGAGAAAGATAAGAGATTAGGTAGTGATCCTGTCTCTTACCCGTTGATCGTCCGACTCCCATACTCTCAAGAGCTGTTCGCTGTTCCGGCAAACCTCTATATTATAGGAACCATGAATACTACTGACCGCAGCATAGCCCTAGTTGATATAGCACTTAGGAGGAGGTTCGCCTTCCTAGAAATCTCGCCTGATCCGGCTATAATCGAAAGAGAAGTAAAAACTCAAGACCATGAACTCGCTCAAAAGCTTGTAGCATTTTTCAAGGAACTCAATAGGCAAATAGAAGAGAGACTTGACAGAGATCACAGAATCGGGCACAGCTACTTCCTTGGCGTGAGAAGCCCAGAGGATTTGGGGAGGGTCTGGATTCATGAGATTATGCCATTACTAACCGAGTATTTCTATAATAGGTGGGAAGACCTGAAGGAAGCTCTCTCACAAATACTGGGTAGTCTGGCGGACAGATTCTTCATAAAAATTGGTGAAGGGTACCAACTCCGTGACTGGCATGAATGGTATGAGGTAAAGGATAGTATGGAGGAGCTGTATAGAGTTGTTGGCGAGGATATAATAAGAAACCTAAAAACGGTAGCAGAAGACCCGGAACCGAATAGCTAGGTATTGTGAATAAGAGGTGGTGATGAGTAGGGCGAAAAGAATGATAAATAATAGCAAAATAGAACCGTGCAACAGCATTGAGGATACCTTTATTCTATATGATCACAGCACGTGCTTGTTGAGGGATGAGGTGAAAGCTAGAAACATTATGAAGAACCTTACTAATGCTTCCTTCATAGACCTGATATCGCTCAAGAGGGTAGCACCACAGACTAATCCTGTAGAGATCGTGTTAAGCGGCGGGAGGGACATGTACTTATTACGCACTAGTAATTACATTGGATTTGTTCCTACAAATAATACTAGTCTAGCGATAATTCCGAGGGTGTTTAAAGGGAGGGAGCCAAAGGAGGGTATGATCGGCTTTCTCCGTATGCTTGGAATAGTGTTAGACATGAAACTCAGTTTTAAGGCAGCCTCAGCGGCTGTTAATGATGTGGGTAAAGCCGGCATCTTCGAGGCCATTCTCTACCTCTACGCACGGATGCTCGAGGCCGAATTACTCAAGGGTGCCTACCGAAAGTACGTGAGACACATAGACGAAGAGAAATTCATGAAAGGTAAGCTACTTGTCTCAAAGCAGGTCAGAAAGCCCCCTTCAAGGATACATCTGCTTAGCATGGAGTATCACACCTTCTCGATAAATAACTCACTCAATAGGGTACTAAGAACAGCAGCACACTTAGGCGCCAGAGTAGCTAAAAACAATAAGACAAGAATTATGTTAAAGGACATAGATGCTCTACTTGAGGACGCTAATTTAGCCAGAAACATCTTTGCTGACACAATGAAGGTCCACTTTAACAGGTTAAACCTCAGGTTTAAACCACTTTACCAACTTGCCAAAATTATAATCTGTGGCCTAAAGCCTCTCAAAGGAGAGAAGTCCCATAGCTTCTTCATCGCACAACCAGAAATCATGTTCCAGCACCTAGTGTACAAGACGCTAACAAAACAATTAACCAAGCTAGGGAATGACTGCTTAGTAAAATACGAACAGAGTCAGAAATGGGTTCTCGTAAGGCAAGTCTACCCTAGTAGAGAGAGATATGTGCTACAAGTCCCGGATATAAGCATAAAATGCGGCAATACACAAACCTTCATAGATGTCAAGTATAAAGATATTTCCGACAAAGACAGGCCAGAAGAAAACGACCTAAGGCAACTCTATGTATATGCCCGAATAATAGAGAAAGAAACAGGTAAACGGCCTGCCATTGTATACTTAGTGTACCCGTACCTAGAAAACAGTTTCAACACAAACGCCTTCAAAAACCATGCATTAATAATATATAAATATTTACAAAAAAGAAACCACGAAGACATTAAAGAACCATACCTCATCGTAGCACGTTACGACCTAGGAAACCTCCTAAAGGATGGTGAACCGTATGATCGCTATATAGCAGAATTAATAACAAAAAGCATAAAATGCATGAAAGAAAGCAGCGAACATACTGAGTGCCTAATAAATTCATTTCCATAGTTAATAAGCAACAAAACACCGAGATCATGATACACAATCTCAAAAAGACTACGTCTCTGGAGCGAGGCACTATATAAAGATTTAACAAAATGAATTTGTTTTCTACATAATTTTTGTGATAAAATATAATTATTTAAATCAATTAGATAAAACTACATGTTTAAGTAGTTCTGTAAAATTTTCAAAAATTTATCGAACTCTGTGTTGCTTAGTTCATTAATCTTTACTTTTAAGGCGTCTTGATGATTCTATAGAGTCAGGATCAAAGCTCTCCTCAAGTAAACCAAACTGTTTTAATTCTTGAATAAGGTTATCCCTCATATCTTTCAGACGGGTACTTATCCATTTCATTTCATTAATCCCAAGATAAGCCCACATCTCCCCATCAAGACCTATGCTTATAACTCTCTTTCCTGTTCTTTTTATTTACTAGACCAAAGTATGGTTGCTGAGATCTTGATGCAAGGAACAGACCATCATTTGTTGCTAGCTCAATCAATATCTGTAATCTCTGCACTTAATTTTCTATTTCTATTACTTCATTTTTTCTTTTAGTGAATTGGGTTCCCATAAGATACTAAGTCTCTTCTTACTTCTTGATTTTTTATCCTCCTATGGCACTTTCGGGAATTAGAATAATGCGTGCGATATATTCACGATCGTCATCTTTATAGAATGCAAATAAGACAGCGTTAATGTCTATCCCATATTTTGCGAGATAATTGATAACTCTTTCGGTTTGACTATCAAGGTCTGATGCTACTATTATAATTTTGTGCTATTCGTTTAATATATCTGGGAGTTCACTTTTGATTTTTTCTAAACACATCCTCAATTGTCGTTCCGTTTTACTTCACTAAATATTTGTTTGCTATTTCCACTATTCGCTCAGCCGATAGACCATCAATCCAAGACGCATGCTCTAGAACTTGGGCTATGATATCTCTTGGTGGTTTGTCCCGCTGAAGCTCGATTATAACTGTATCGCCTTCACTATTTAGGCAAAGAAGATCTATATTTACCTAAATCAGTCGCTACTTCACGCCCAATGACAAGTAAATCATCCGATATGAAAGATATATTGTTCACTGACCAATCATGAAGTCTCTTTTCCTTATCAACTCCCTTGCCTCTAGGAATCTCTTGTATAGTATCATCCAATACTTTCCACAAACGAATTGTATGAAAACAAAGTATCATCCATCGAATCAATTAGAGCTAGTATTAATATAGGAGTCTTATTGATGGTCAATATGTTATCAGCACTTTAAATTAACCCATTCATAGGGTATGTAACAAGATGATCTCATCTTTCACAAAGAGACAAAGATATCCCAACTTTACCAGTTGTAGTGTGAAAAACTCCCTATCTCATATAATAGAATAATTGAATCACGAAATTAATAGTACTGAGGCTATATTTTTGTATTTTGGTTTTGTTGGTGGGTTTGGGTGGGTGAAGTTAAGTGGGGCTTAACACCACCCCAGTGAAGTTAAGCACCTGAATCAGAAATGAACAGAATTAAACATAGAGACATCAGTTCTCGTCGAGCGACCCTGAGCCTGAGGATCGAGGACGATTAGCTAGATTCTCCGTAATAGGTTTTCTGCTTCTTGGGTACACCATGTCATGTATTGCGGAGTGCACTATTGCGTTCACTTAGCTTGCCGCCCAAGGATGTTCCTTATCGCTTCAGTGATTGTCCAGACATTGATGATCTTGTTCTTTTTTAGTTCTTGGAAGTCCCTGTCGTTTGTTATTAGTGTTGCACCGGTTTTGAGGCATGTTGCTGCGTGGTATGCGTCAGCCTCCTCAGTCTCTGGTATGTATTTCTTGACTTTTTCCATGTGGCTTGGTTCGGGTTCCACTACCTTTATTCTTGAGAGAATTAGGGTGAGCAGTAGGGTTGCTAAATCTTTTATTTCTGTGTACTTGGCTGTTATTATGTTGAACCACTTTTCGTATTCCTTAATCAGTACGTCGTCTCCGACGAGCTCTATGGAGTCGTCAAATATCAGCTCGAGCAGTAGCTTAGTTGTAGCAGTGTACCCGGATTTGAACGCTGCGATAAAGACGTTAGTGTCGATCATGTATCTTTTTCTTCGCAAGCCTGTTTGCCTCCTCCTCTATCTCCGCCCCTATCCTGTCAAAGTCGAGCCCGGACTTGGACACTATCTCAGCAAACTCCTTGAGCATCCTCTCGACATCAGGCTTTGTTAGGATGAGGATCCTGCCCTTATATTCCAAGAGAATGACCGGATCACCTTTCCTCAGATTCAGTCTCTTCCTTATCTTACTAGGTATGACTATACGCCCCTTATCATCAACAACAGCCATAGCCAGCACCATTCCCCGCGCCCCACATATCCCACCTCACCCACTATAATAACGCCTTTCACTACCCACAACGGTAGGTAACCGGTACAAGTGTCTTTAGTCACTGGCAGTGAGTGTCTGTGCGGCGTCATGAGTTAAGGCTGATTAGTTTCTTTGGGATTACGGTACTGGTGGGAGTGCTGGGCACCCTGTCAGGCTATAAGTGGATAGAAGTAGTGCCGGGGAGACGTGGGGGAAGGCCGACGATTAAGGGCACACGTGTAACGGTTGACGATATCCTTGAGGCTCTTGCCAGTGGCTGGGCCCTGGGGGAGGTTGTCGAGAATTACAGGGTACCGGTCGAGGCCGTGCAGGAGGCCCTAAGGTATGCATTAGAGGCCCTGCGTAAGGTTGAGGTGATCGCGGCTGAGACTCCTAGCTGACGAGAACATTCCTTGGCCATTAGTTAGGGCTCTCCGCACAATAGGTGTAGAGGTAGCCTGGATCCTTGAGACCGGCGCCCGCGGTATCAGTGATGAGCAACTGATTATCCTAGCCAATGGATTCGAGGAGAGCTATCCTAACGAGGGACGCTGACTTCATGAAGCCGCACCTATGGAGGAAGGCACTGAATGGGGTAATCTATGTCAGTGAACCGATTACGAAAGATAACGTAGAGTACCTACCCAAAAACATAATGAAGGTACTCAATGAGGCAGGTACTGCCCCCTTCATAGCGGTGGTGGCGGCCGAGAGAATAGAGTTATACAGGTCACGGTAGCCGCTGAAGCACACCCTTCGAGCCTGCAGAAGATCAGTGCACCTTATTTTCCGTTTTAGCGGAATGCTCTTGGGCAAAATCATGCGGCCGAGCTGGAGAACCTATGCAGCAGCCTCAGCCACAGCGTTCGCCCTCGCATTCATTACCTTGTTCGTTATTGGCGGCTCCTCCCAGGTTGTTGAGTTAACGAGAAGCCGGGTCCTCGGCCACGCCTACTCACCCAGCAACGGCCTCGTCCTCCTTGCCACGGAGGACGGGCTGGAGGCCTTCAGGCTCGACGGATCTAGGGCGTGGTCGGCCGGGGGCGGGGGTAGGGCATGCGCCGCCGCCCCCTCCCCGGACGGTGAGTACGTCGCCGCCTACGTTGAGGGGGACGTGCTCATAGTGAGGGCGGGTGACGGGGAGGTCGTGAAGCGGCTGAAGGCGGGCACGGTATGCGTCGAGGGCGCGGAGCTCTCCTGGGGCCCGGGAGGGGATGTCGTCGCGGGCGTGAGCGGGATGGGGAGGGTCGTGGCAGCGAACACAAGCGACGGGTACGTAGGGCTCAGTGACTGGCTGGGCTACGTCGTGGAGTTCGTTGAGTGGGTCAACAGGACACACTTCGTAGTAGCCGTGCACAAGGACGGCGGCGCCGACGCCCTCCTCTTCAGGGCGGAGCCTCTCACCGTGGTGGAGAGGGTCAGCATCAGCAGCAGGTACTTCGTTGTCGAGGGAGGCATTGTCTCGGTAGGTGCCGGGGGAAAGGTAATTAAGTGGGTGCCCGGAGAGGGCACCGCCTGGGAGACCAGCCTAGGGTCGGGCGTGATGGCGGCTGACGCCGCCGACGGGCTCCTCTTCACCCTCACGAAGGACCTCCGCATAACAGCGATCAACACCAGCGACGGCTCGACCGCGTGGTCCCTAAGGCTAGGGTGCGGTCTCGGGCCAAGCGACCACCTCCAGTTACTGGGAACGTTCACAGCGAGGGACAGGGCCGTGGGTGTCTCAGGCACAGTATTCGCTGAGAACGGGTCATGCACCATCACAGGGATCTACGCCGACGGAAGGAACATCCTCGAGGATGCCCAGCTAGCAGGGGCCGAATTCGAGGGATGGCTCTCAGACCACGCGGCCCTCCTCACAGCTGGGGAAGGATCCGCCATCCTCTACACCGACACAGCCACGGCCAAACCCCTGGGGGCCCTATACACCTACGTAGCCCCCATGCCCTACGGGGCCATAGTCGCCAAGCACGAGAAAATAGCCGACAACCCACCAACCTACACAGCCTCATACGAGTACATGACACCAGACGGCAGAACCCAGCCAATACCAGACATAGGGAGAGGAAACATAACAGGCCTAACACCGACCAGAGCACTAATAACACGCGAGAAAGGGGCGGCACTACTCATAATAGGGCCGCCCAACCCAACAACAAACCTAGCCACCGCAGCAGCCCTCCTAGCAACAGGCACCGCCCTAGCCGCACTAGCCCACAAATCAAGAAAGACATGAACCAATCAACCAACAAAGGACACACACAAAAGAAACCAAAGAACCTAGACCAAAAACCCACAAACAACCCCAACCAGAGACAGTGCACCAGACAATGCACCAGTGAATCAACCAACCCACAAACAACAAAAAACAGGGAAAACCACTATACAACCTATACCAAACACCCACAAATCACCCCAACCAAAAAACACCGACCAACCCACGGACCAGTACATGAGCAAACAAGCCATTATAACAAAACTTAAATATAAACAACCAC
>Ga0256833_1001145_pt1 | contig 19879 bp, 20 predicted proteins | sample 356284metaG_FD_190535 | JGI IMG/M metagenome (GOLD analysis project Ga0256833, IMG submission 190535) | Hydrothermal vent microbial communities from Mid Atlantic Ridge, Atlantic Ocean - 356-284 | ecosystem: Environmental > Aquatic > Marine > Hydrothermal vents | place: Atlantic Ocean: Mid... | reverse complement strand
GTCTATCAAAGAGCAGAAAAGATTCTCGAGATAAGTGAAAGAGCCTGTGAACTTGCTGAAAAATTGTTAGATTATGCTCGTGGCAGACATTTCAAACCCAAAGTGCTTAATCTTAATAAGATTATTGAAGGAACTGTTCGTCTTCAGGAAACCGTTCTTGATGGCAAAATAGAACTTTCTCTTAAGTTAGGAAGAAATCTTAAACCTATATTTGGTGATCCAAACCAATTAGCCCAAGTAGTAATGAATCTAGTTATCAATGCTGTAGAAGCTATGCAAGATGGAGGCAAGTTGGTCATTGAGACCAAAAATATCAAACTTACAAATCCTTTAGAAGATCTCCCACCAGGAGAATATATTGTCTTGAGAGTCAAGGATACCGGTTGTGGGATGAGTAAAGAAACAATTTCAAAAATTTTCGAACCCTTTTTCTCTACCAAAGATTTTGGGAGAGGTTTAGGATTGGCAGCGGTTTTTGGGATTGTTAAAACCCATAAAGGCTTTATCAAGGTTTTTTCTGAAGAAGGCAAAGGTACAATTTTTGAAATTTATTTTCCGGTTCACGAGCCTCTTATTTCCACATTTCACGATGAAACCAGGCCTCAATTTGACGCCTAAGCTCTCGTAAAGGAATTTTTCTTTCTTGGCTCAACTTTTTAAGGTCTTCGTATTCCAATTTTAAAAGTTGGTTCCCACTAAATTTGGCTCGCAAAATTCCCCATGGTGTTTCAAGAAGTTTAGTTTCTCGTTGACGAATAAAACGTCTTGTTTCTCTAATGCGGATCCCCAGGGTGCCAGTTTCTCTAAAGATGATGCTTAAAAGCTGCAAGGCCTCTTCAGGGCGAACAAGCACACAAAGTTTTATTCCTGGCCGTCCTTTTTTCATGAAAAAGGGAATAAAACCTACATCGAGAGCTCCGGCTTCCCAAAGAATGCTTGCTAAGTGAGCGAGATCTTCAGGGTTGTGGTCGTCAAGATTGGTTTCAATTTCCATAACAGTTTCAGAAGCGATTCCTTTGGGATATTTTTCTTGACCTATCCACAGACGGACCAAATTGGGAACTTCAGTAAAATCTTTAGTACCGGCTCCATAACCGCATTTTTCAACAGAAAACGACGGCAAAGGGCCAAAAGAATGAACTAAATTTTTTAAAATTAACGCTCCTGTAGGAGTGATTGTCTCTCCCTCAACCGAGATACCATAAACAGGAAGGCCCTCTAGGAGTTTGAGAGTTGCTGGCGCGGGCAAAGGAAGGACTCCATGGCTAGAATTGATAAAACCCCTTCCAAGGGGGATGGGGGAGGCAAAGATTTTTCCAAACTGGAAATATCTTACCCCCTCCAAAGCACCAAAGATATCTGCAAGGGTGTCGAATGCTGAAAGTTCGTGCAAATGTATTTCTTCAAGAGGCTTTCCATGAACACAGGCTTCGGCCTCAAAGAGCTCATCTATCATTTTTTGGGCTAGGGAAATAGTCTCTTTCGAGAAGGGAAGTTTATCTATAAGCTCTTTGAGGGGGACATATTCTGAGGGAAGGGAACCGGGAGCTTGGCTTTTTATCTCTAAATGTAAGGCTCTTAAACCATGTTTTCGGGTTTCTTTTACTTCAAAAATGAGTTTTCCTGGTAGCTTCGCTAGAACTTCGGCCAAAGTTTCCTTAGGAAGCCCGATATCCAGCAGGGCTGCCAAGAACATATTCCCGGCAAACCCACCTATAAGGTCAAGATAGGCCAGAGAGGTCATCTTCAATCAAGATAACGGTAAATCAAGCCGCGCTTAAAATAAAAAATAGCAAAAAATAAAAGGCTCAGTCCCCCCACAATTCCCAAAGTTAGCCAGTTTCTCTGGTAAAGGGAATCCCCCTGGATAGCAAGGGCCAAAGTGCCGGGAATCCGGCCCAAGCTCATAATTATCAAAAAGACCCTAAATGGGATAGGAAAAAAGCCCAAAAAATAATTCAAATAATCTTTTGGAAAGCCGGGGATGAGATAACAAATAAAAGCTGCCATAACTCCTCTTCTTTGCATAAAACGTTCTAACCTGTAGAAATAGGGTGATTTAGCAAGCCGAGGTGCCAGAATTTTGCGAAATTTTCTAGCCAGCCAGAAGGAAAAAGAAGCTCCAAGTATGATACCAACCATAGCATAAAAAAAGCCCCAAAAGGCACCAAAAAGGTAACCTGCTACAAATCCTGTTACTTCCCCCGGCAGTGGAGCCAAGACCACTTGCAAGGCTTGAAGAAAAATGAAAGCCAGAGGGCCAAAGGGACCAAACCCTTCAACCCACTGGCGTAATATCTCTGGATTTTTGAGAAAGGCCCACCAGTTAGAAAAATCCATTTACGGAAGCAGAGGTTGACCTTTGTAAGTCATGCTTTTTACGATCTTTTCGGCTTTATGTACTACCTTTTCAGGAAGTCTTCCGTAAAGCAAAGGTTCGTTCATTTCTTGGGCATCATGGATGCACCACCAGAGAAGATCTGCTAGGGCTTTGGCTTTTTCATAGGGGCGCCCCTTGTAGGCCTGTTCTTGATACACAATGAGCCACGTGAAAGCGGCGATGGGGTATCCATCTGGGGCTTCAGTATTGGTAATAGAGCAACGGGTGTCATCTGGAATATCAATAGTAGCTGCCGCCGAAATGGCTTTAAGGGTTGGTTTTACGAATTTTCCTGCTTTATTCTGAAGAGCTGCTACAGGAATGTGGTTTTGTTCAGCATAGGAAATTTCAATATATCCGATACAGCCCGGTATCTGTCGGATAAGCCCTGCTACCCCTGCGTTTCCTTTACCCCCCATACCTACTGGCCATTTTACTGCTTTACCTCTTCCTACGCGTTTACACCATTCTTCACTTACTTTACAAAGATAATCGGTGAAGACATAAGTGGTTCCTGAACCATCGGAGCGATAAGCAACCATGATGGGAAGGTGTGGAAGCTTAACTCCAGGGTTTACTTTTTGAATGGCTTCATAGTCCCAATAGCGTATTTTTCCGAGGTAAATGTCCACAAGAACCTGAGGGGTAAGTTTAAGATCTTTTATCCCCGGAATATTAAAACCGATAGCCACCGCTCCCAAAGCCGTAGGAATATGGAGAATCTTCCCTGGAGCCCTAGCAAGTTCTTTGTCAGACATAGGAGCATCGGTGGCTCCGAAATCTACCGTACGCGCTATAAGTTGTCTTATTCCACCTCCTGAGCCGATAGCCTGATAATTTACTTTTATTCCGGTTTTTTTGTAATACACATCAAACCATTTCGAATACAACGGGTAAGGGAAAGTGGCCCCTGCACCAAGGAGGGTAATTTTAGAGCCAGCCCAAGCTACAACACTCCAAGACAATAATAAAATTGCCACCAGGAATAATTTTCTCATCTTGGCCTCCTTTTTTGAATTTTGCCTAAAAAGAAGATAAGTTCTAAGAGTTACAAATCCCAGTCCAAATTGTGACAAATTTATAACTGCTTCATGGCCAGCAAGACATATTTTTACGTAATTTTAGAGGGCCTCCCCCCAAAATTTCTCTTAGAAGGTTTAATTCACCGAGAAAGACTCGAAGCAGGCCGTTATCTATTGGTCTTTACCAATGAAAAATTCTTTCATCTCCATAAATCAACACTCCAAAAGGAAGCTTTGGTTTTAGAAAAGGGTTATACTCAAGGTGAAATCTTAAAGCTTCCTTCCGGGATTATTTTAAAATCCTTTGGAACACCTGACGAAAAAACCATCATTTTGCGTACTAAAGGGGTCTTTGGAAGCGGTTTCCATCCTACTACTCGTCTTTGTTTGCAAATATTGGATTCTTTGTCTCCTCAAAGCTTCCCGGCCCTAGATTTAGGAGCAGGAACGGGGATTTTAGCTTTGTCTTTAGCTCGTAAAGGTTGGCCTTTGGTGTTAGCGGTAGAGCCAGATTCCTCGGCAATAAAGGTTCTTCGGGAAAATATTCAGCGAAACGGCTTAGATAAAAGCATTGTTCCACTTCAAGGAGATCTTTCATCTTTAAAAGGCCCTTTTTCTTTGATTGTAGCCAATCTTTACTTGCGTATTCTTATTCCTGAGGCCAAAACCATTAAAAAACTTCTCCTGCCAGGAGGACATTTAATTCTCTCAGGCTTTTTGCTCTCCAGTCTTCCTGCCCTTAAACGGGTTTATGCCGATTTAAAATTAGAACAAGAGTGTGCTTTTGGAGGGTGGGGGGCTTTGAGATTTTCTTTTTACTCCTTAAACACCGGACAAATCTTTTGAGGATTCCAGTTGCGCATTACGGGATCACTAAAATCCGAATGACAATCAAGACAAAGCCCTACCCGTAGAATACGCTTTATTTCTTCTGGATTAAAAGGGCGCAGATCTTTACGGGAGAGGTAAACATAACGTTGCCCTCGAAGGTTTGTAAGGGCTGAAAGAGGAAAATCTATTTCGAGAAGACTACTTTTTTCTTTTTCCGCGCTTCTGAAAAGCCAGCGGCCATCTCCTTGGTAAGAAAGTATGCCATAGCCCAACCCTAAAGTTTTGGCGGAGGTATGGCAATCTTTACAAGTGCGAGCCTTGGAAGTGCTATGCGGGTCCATAAAAGACCAGGTAAGGCGTTGAAACTTTTTTTTGAGTTCTCCTTCCCGGGAGAGGATGCTCACAAAATCCTGTCAGCCAGGAACAAGGATAACAATTTTATCTCCTTTTAGCCCCAGAGTTGGCTCTTCCAGACGTTGATAGCTTCGAAATTCTTCCCACGCACCTGGAGTTTCCTGCCCGGAAATTTTATCGAGTTGGGTCTGGCGAGGGTCTCGTCTGACATGGCATCCAAAACACTGTGGTACACGTGAGGCATGACAAGCCTGGCACGAGAGCCTTCGGTGAACTTTATGGCGGCACTTAAGAGCGTCTGGGGCTTTGAGAGGGAGTACTTTGGCGTCTATTTTGGTGATAAAAACAAGTTGGTTCCCCTGCTTTTTAACCCCAGAGACTTTTCGTCCTTTACGTGTAGTACCGTCGCCTCCGTGGCAGGTAACACATTCTATTTCAACACTTTCTTCGAAATGTGTGTAAGCCTTCCCGTCACCCATCGTCTCTTCAGCCAAATGGCAATCTATACAAACAAGACCAGCTTTAAAATGTACATCTGCTGGAATTTCTCGTACAAAACGGCCGTCAACCAAGAAGGGCTCGCCAAAGTCTCCTTCTATATAAGGGGTTCCATACCCTTCATCTTCGTAAAGCCCTTGATAAGTAAGGCCAATGCGACCACTACGGTTATGACAACGGACACAGTTTTGAATAGGTATCTTTCTTGTTAGACGTGGATGCTTGGCCTCTTTGGGGCCAGGAACTAAATGGCAAGCAACGCATCCTCCTCCTTTTTCACCTAAAAAATCGGGAAATTTCCCTTTCTCAAACCAAAGGTGACAGGAGCCGCAAAGTTTGCGGAAATAATCAAGTGCCAAAGAAGAAACACTTTTTTCGTTTAGGAGTACAGCTACATCGTCCTCTTCTCGAAAGCGAGGATTTTCTGGGATTTCTCCCCAATAACGGCGAAGTGTGTTAATAATACCTCGATTGGTAGCCATAAGAGATTTTTTGACACGCTCTGGCATCTCAGGATGGCATGAGGGAGCCCCGCAGGTGTAATCAACCACACGAAGGTCGGCAGGATTTTTGATAAGTCCCCGGTGAGCAAGATGCTTGTCTATACGCAAAGGATCTCCTCCATGGCAGGGAGAGCAGCCTATTACTTCACGGGAATGGACTTTTTCTGGTCTTTCTTGGTGACAGGAAAGACACATTTCCACTTGCCCTGAAGTGGTAACAGGAACCTGTGAAGCCCTCTTTCGGAGTCCTTCTTTCACAAGAGCTACTAAAAGGAGACCTATTCCAAAAAGCAATACCAGTCTTTTCATCTCAAAAGACCTCTCCCTAACAAAGCAAAATAGAACAGATGCCAAAGGAGAAGCCCCCAGCCAGCCCTCTTTGGGGCTCTGGGGAAAAAGACTAATAAAATTATGGGAATTAAGGGAAAGATTATTCCAGCTCCAAAAGGGGGTAAATAACGCAACAACTCCTGTATGCCTAAGAAAAACCAGGGGCCTTTAAGGCTGGTCTGGAAGTGAGGGGCTTCGAGGGGCGGCGGCCAAAGAAGACTTAAAGCCAAGGCCCCTGTAGCCCAGAGACTCAAATCTTCTAATTTTATTTTGCGAAGACGAAAGTGCCAAATCCCCAAGAGAAAAAAGAGCACGAACGAAAGGAAGATATGGGTGATATAAGCCCGGTGAATTCCTTCTTCTGATACGGCAAAAAAGAGTCGATTTAAAATTTTACCAAAGAAAGGGAGAGTAAGGATCAGATTTTCGGCAATACGCCCGGCAGAAAGCCCAGTTTCATCTCCCCGGACAATATATCCCGTAAAAAGGGCCAAAATAGTAAGAGGATAAGTACTTGTAAGTAAAAACCAATGAAAAAAATGACGTCGTTGGTATGACCTGGCCCATAAAGCCTCGGTGGTATGCCAAAAGAGAAATAGAAAGGTAAACTGGGCGGCATAATAATGCAAATAGCGAAAAAGAGCTCCAAAAGGGATGACCCCTTCAATTCCTACTGTAGAAAGAAGAGGCATCTCTTCCCGGAAGGGATAACTTATCACCAAGCCCGTCAAAATAGTGAGTAGAAAAGAAGCTGCAAGACCCCAGGAAACCCAGGATCTAGGCTGGAATTTCAAGGATATATCCTCCCTCTGTTTTTTTGATTGTGAGGGCTTGGAGGTCTTTTTTAGCCGGGCCAGAAAGGTATTTCCCAGTAAGAGTAAAACGACTTTGATGGCAGGGACAGACGAAGAGCTTGCGATGAGGATCATAGGTAACTTTACAGCCCAGATGAGGGCAAGTCCTGGAAAGGGCTAAAAGTTTGCCTTTTTGGAAAGAAAGGAAAAAAGAGTCTTTTATCACGAGTTTTTTGCCCTCCAGATCTTTTTTCCTTATAAAAATCTTTTTAGGTGGGCGAGGAAAAAGACCTGTGGCGCTATAAATTCCTAGGCCTGCTAAAGAGGTAAGAAATATAATACTTAACCTGCCCAGAAAGGTTCGTCTTGTCATAAAGTTCTCCGTAAAATTGATACACTTTCTAGGTGAAACGTCTGGGGAAACATATCAAAGGCCTTTATTTCTTCGATTACAAAACCCTTTTCTTGCAAAATACGGAGATCTCTGGCAAGGGTTGGAGGATCACAAGAAACATAAATGATTTTTTCGTTAGCAACTTCGGGTAGAAAGCGCAAAATTTCTTTACATCCTCCGCGCGGGGGATCGAGCACTACAATAGGATAAGTTTCGGTTTCTTTGAAGAGGTCTATTAGGGCTTCGATGGCCGAAGAAACCCTAAGGCTTACTCCGGTAAGCCCCCATATCATTGAATTTTCTTGTCCATCAGCAATGGCACGATGGTCTGTATCAACGCCAAGTCCTCGGTTGCAGTTTACAGAAAGAGGAAGCAAGAAATTTCCGATACCACAATGGACATCTAAGACCCGCTCTCCAGGTTGAACCATGGCTTTTTCTTTAACATAAGAAATAAGGGCTAGATTTATTTCCCAATTGGCCTGAACAAACACCCCCGCAGAAGCAAAAAATTGTTGGTCTTGTGGGAGCCCAGCTACCTCTTTGGGCACAGAAAATACCCTGCGCCCCCGGTAAGGAGCATCTTCTGGAAAAGGCCCCTGGGGTTCAGGCCCTCGAACCCAATAAAAGATGGCTTTAAGAGCCGAAATCTCGGATTTAATTTCATAAAGATCTTCACGCCGAGGGGGTACTTTAGTCCAAAGAAGCATTACCACTTTTTTTTCAGTTGGAGAAAGACCCAAATTAACCCGTTTGATATAAGGGTGAAGACGTTTCCAAGCTGGAATTTCCGGAAGTTTTGAAAGGACTTCGTTCACTTCCGAAGTGGTAAGATAACAATACCTTACCGGGACTAAATCGTGGGACCTCCTTTTCAAAAAACCCAAAGTACCAGTTTCTTGGTGAACATGAAACTGAAGACGGTTACGATAATGGTATTCTTGGGGGGAAGGAACTATACCCTGCACTAGGCCTTCTTCGATTTTCCCAGTTCGCCAAAGGGTTTCTTTGAAGATCCGGAGCTTTTCACGGAGTTGTTCTTCGTAAGGGAGATGCTGAAATTGGCAACCTCCACATTTGCCAAAAAGGGGGCAAAGAGGAGTTCTTCTTTCGGCGGCAGGCTCCAAAACCTCCAAAAGACGGGCAATAGCATAATCTCCCAAATTCTGGACAATTTGGATGCGGACCCGCTCCCCTGGGATGACATCTGGCACAAAAACTACCTGCCCCTCTGGTAAACGGGCCAAACCTTCGCCACCGTGAACCAGCTTTTCAATGGTAACCTCTAACTCAGGACGCATCCTCAAAACGGGCGACTAGAGTCCCTCGGGGGGTGTCAATGACCCAAAAGCCTTTTTCTTGTAGGTATTTACGAATCTCATCGGCTCGTAAGAAGTCCCCTGCTTTTCGAGCAGCTTCTCTCTTTTCTATAAGCTCGGATATTTTCTCATCTCTTGCTAAAGTAGCAAATCTTATAAGTCCTAACACCTGATCGATTTTTTGGAGGGCTTCTTTTACCTGGGTAGTTTGTTCGTGATCCAGTCCTTCATGGGCCAAAACTGGCTCCAAGCGATTGGTGAATTCAAAAAGGGCTCCCAGAGCTCCAGAAATGTTAAGATCATCATCCAACGCCGCTTCAAATTCTCTTAACAGTCTTTCTATTGCCTGAGAGACCGGAAAAATGGTTTTACCACTTGGTTCGCGGGCTAAAAAGACCATGAAAAGATCCAGTCCTCGTAAGGCTTTGGCAGCGTCTTTCATGGCTTCAAGGCTAAAACTCAAAGGCTTGCGATAGTGTGTACGAAGAAGAAAATAGCGTATCTCTCTCCCGCTAAAACCTTGAGCTAAAAGCTCCGGAATAGTTACAGCATTGCCGTGTGTGAAAGACATTTTTTTACCACGGGCCGAAACTAAAGCTGAGTGTAACCAAAACCGGGCCAGATTTTTACCCGTAAGGGCCTTGGCAATGGCGATTTCATCTTCGTGGTGAGGAAAAATGAGGTCTGTTCCGCTTGTGTGAATATCAAATTCTGGCCCTAAATATTTGAGGGCCATTGCAGCACATTGAATATGCCAGCCCGGACGCACTTTCCCCCATTCGGTCTCTACATAAAGGCCAGCCTTTAGTTCTTGCAAAGAAGCTCTTTTGAGGAGGGTGAAATCTAAAGGGTCATCTTTTTCGTATTCTTCAAGGTCTACGGTGAGACCCGCTTTAAGTTTAGCCAGATCAGCTTTAGAAAGAAGGCCATAATCATCAAGTTTGGAGACGTCAAAATATATTGAACCATGTCTTACATACGCCACCCCTTTGGCCAAAAGCTTGCGGGAGATCTCTATCATTTCTTCAACATGTTCGCTAGCCTTGGGAAAATGTGTCGCAGTAAGGATATTGAGTGTCTTCAAATCTTCAAAAAAAGCAGAGATATACTCTTCGGTAAGTTCTTTAAGATCTTTTCCGGCTTCAAAAGCGGCCTGAATAGTTTTGTCGTCGAAATCGGTAATATTAACTATGTGGGTAACATCAAAGCCCCGATAGAGAAGATAGCGCTTAAGTAGGTCTGCTGTCATCATGCGGCGGTAAAGCCCAAGGTGAGGCCTGCGATTTACCGTGGGACCGCAGGTATAGATTTTAACCAGACCTTCTTTCAAAGGCTTAAAGGGCTCTACTTTACGTCGCAAGGTATTATTGAAACGGAGCCCTTTTTGAGGAACATCTTCAAAGGCCCAAAGGGGAGTAGAAAGATAGCGTTCTCCACCATCTGGAAAGATAACCACAATAATCCCTTCTTTGAGCTCTTTTGCTATTTCAAGGGCCCCAAAAAGTGCGGCTCCAGAGCTCATACCTACAAAAATTCCTTCTTCGCGGGCTAGGCGCCGGGTAAGTTCAAAGGCCTCTTCATCCGGGACGTTTAAGATTTTATCGAGGAGTTTTCTTTCGAAAATTCCTGGAGGATAAGATTCTTTCATATTTTTGAGTCCCTGGATTTGATGCCCCGGATAAGGTTCCACTCCTATTACCTTTACCGGCAAACGGTGATCTCTAAAAAAACGAGAAAGCCCCATAAGGGTGCCAGTAGTCCCCATTCCTGCAACTACATGGGTTACTTTCCCTTGAGTATCGCGCCATATTTCCGGAGCCGTCCCTTCATAATGGGCTCGCCAATTAGCAGGATTATTGAATTGATCTGTGAGGTAATATTTATGAGGATATTTCCGTGCCAACTCGTAAACCGCTTCAATAGCCCCATCTGTACCTTTCTCCGCTGGAGTAAGAAGAATATCTGCTCCAAAGGCCTTCATTATCTTGCGACGCTCTATAGAAGCCCCTTCACTCATTGCGATAAGGCAGCGATATCCTTTAACCGCAGAAACAAGAGCAAGCCCGATGCCCGTATTTCCGCTGGAGGCTTCAATAATCGTCTTTTCACGGCTGAGCTCTCCAGCTTCTTCTGCCGCTTCAATCATTGATAAAGCAATGCGATCTTTTACCGACCCCCCAGGATTGACAGACTCTATCTTGCCAAAAATCTGAACCTTGGGGTTTGTCCGCAATCTCCTGATAGGAACCAAAGGGGTATTCCCTATTCGGTCAAGCACGTTCCCATAATTTTTTGAGGCCATGTTTAAGAGGTACTATTTTCCAAAAGCCCCTTCAAGATAAGTTTTGCTCCCCCATTTATTTGAACCAATAAATTTTTTAACTTTTATCGATATAAACTATTTGACAATAGATATAAGCAATATAAAAGGGAATGAAAATTTTTTTAAGGAGGTTGACAATGAGGGCATTTAAAATTGGAGGGGTTTTGTTGGCTTTTTTTGTTTTTTGCTTCCCTTTCATGGGCAGGATCTAAAGGGAATTGGACGGTTGTTATTACTGCCTCCTCACCCGAAACAGCCTGGAATGCTATGCGTGTGGCCCGTTATGCCTTAAGTGAAGGCCACGGAGTGGCAGTGTTTTTTCTTGGTGCAGGCGTAGCTACTGCTCAAAATCAGGAAGAACCTTTTAACGTCAAAGGACTTTTGAAACAATTTTTAGAGGAGGGAGGAGAGGTTTACGCTTGCAAGGCCTGTCTTAGACTCCACAATTTAAAACCTTCTAAGACTTGTCCCGTTGGGACTTTGAAAATTCTTTATCAGCTCCTTGAAAAAGCCGACAAAGTGTTGATCTTTTAGGATTTTAAGGAAACCCGGAGGAACTGTTCCTTGCAGGGGACGAGTTCCTCCCGAAAATTATTCAAGTCCGTACTTTGCAAGCTTGTAACGCAAAACTCTTTCTGAGATCCCTAAGAGTTCTGCTGCGCGGGTTTTTACTCCGTTAGCATTTAGCATGGCTTCTTTGAGGCGTTCTTTCTCTAAAAGAGCTACTGCTTCCGGAAGCGGAAGCGTTTTTAAGAGGGCTGGAATGGCTTCGGTTTGACCTTTGAGGAGAGGGGGGAGATCTTCCTTGGTGATAATTTCGTTTTCAGCCAAAATCACGGCCCTTTCAACAATATTTTCTAGTTCGCGGACGTTGCCGGGAAAATGGTACGAAAGCAAGGCCTCCAGAGCCTCCCTACTAAAACCTCGCAAGTCTTTTCCGTGTTTTCGAGAAAATTTTTGGAGGAAGGCTTCTGCGAGTGGCAAAATATCTTCTTTTCGTTCACGAAGAGGGGGAATTTTTAGGGTAAATACGTTGAGTCGCCAGAAAAGATCTTCTCGGAAAGAACCGTCTTTGACCATTTCTTCGAGATCTTTATTGGTAGCAGCGATAATTCGCACATCTACTCTGATCTCTTTAAGGCTACCCAGGCGCCGAATGGTACCATCTTGCAAGACCCGCAAAAGTTTGGCCTGCAAGGGTAAGGGCAAGTCCCCGATTTCGTCAAGAAAAAGCGTTCCATGGTGGGCCAATTCAAAGAGCCCGGGTTTAGCCTTATCTGCTCCAGTAAAAGCTCCCTTTTCGTGACCAAAAAGCTCGGATTCCAAAAGCCCCTCTGGAATAGCTGCACAATTGATTTTTAGAAAGGGTTTGTTTTGGCGAGGGCTCAGCTGGTAGACGAGATTGGCAAGGACTTCTTTTCCTGTACCAGATTCTCCGAGAATTAAAACCGTAGCATCTGTTTGGGCCACTTTTGCTGCCAGACGCAATATTTCTTTCATGTAAGGACTTTGCGCCACTATTTCAGGGGTTTGTGGCGGAGAAAGTTCTTCTAAGCGTGCCCGTAAGAGCTCTACTTCTCGCTCCAAGCGGCTTTCTTTGAGGGCCTTCTCTATTATCAAAAGGAGTTCTTCAAGATTTACCGGTTTAGTAAGGTAATGATAGGCCCCCCTTTTGATGGCTTCTACTGCTCGCTCCACCGTAGCAAAAGCCGTGAGCATAATGACCTGAGTGAAGGGAGCTTTCTCTTTGATTTTGGGTAGTAAAGTTAGGCCATCTTCATCAGGAAGACGCCAATCCAGCAAGACTAGCTCAAAACTTCCTTGGTGAAATTTTTGAAGGGCCTCGGTAGCACTAAAGGCTGTATCCACCTCAAAATTTTTGTGTTTTAAATAATCTGCCAATATTTTGGCTTGAGCTTCATCATCTTCCACTAGAAGGATGCGTGGTCTTTTCATAAGTGACAGGAAAACAAAGTTTAAACAGACTACCTTTGCAACACTCTTCTAAAGATACTTGGCCTCCGTGGGTCTCGGCAACCTTTTTTACGAGGTAAAGTCCCAAGCCAAAACCACTTTTTTTGGTAGTAAAAAAGGGCTCAAAAAGCCGTTTTCTGATTTCAGAAGGAATACCCGGGCCAGTATCTCGAACTAAAAAGCAACAAAAGTCTCCTTCCTTGCGTGTACTAAAATATACCTCTCCTCCTCGAGAAGTAGCTTCAAAGGCGTTTCTCAAAATGTTTTCAAGAGCCCTGATACACCAACGCTTATCACCCAAGATTTTTACATCCGGGGGGTCATCTACTATAAACTTAATTCCCCAACGGGAAGCCTTGGGTTGAAATTTTAGGGCTAATTCTTTGACAATTTCTTTGGCTTCTATTTCTTGAAGTTTGATTTCAAACCCTTTGGCGTAAGATAGTAATTCCCCGGTAAGTTCTGTGAGGCGGCCAGCTTCTTGACGGATGGTTTGAAGGAGATCCTGATCAAGTTTTCCTGTTTCAGCGAGGTACTGAAGCCCCATAACAATGCTATTGAGCGGGTTTCTGATTTCATGGGCCACCATAGCCGCAATTTTTCCCATGGCCGCAAGCTTTTCGGAAGCAGATAAGCGACGTTCTAGCTCTTTCTGTCTGCGCGCGAGTTTATCAAGATAATAAAGCCCTGCAGCCAAAAGGCCACTTGCTACCAAAAAGATAAAAAAACTCAGGACCAAAAGATTACGAAAAGCTTCTTTCTCGAAAGAGACGTCCACCCCCAAAAGAAGGAAAAAATGGCGATCTGGCAGAGCTTCAAACTTTGTACAAGCATAACGCACAGCGTTTATCTCTATCCCTTGCCAGCAACTTTGAAAAACTTGAGGAGAAGGAAAAAATTGGTTGGGAAAGGTATTCAAAAGCGTTTTTCCATCCTCCTCTACGATTACACCTATCAAATGGGGTTGGCTTTGAAGCTCATCGGTAAGCCAGGCCAAATCTCTAAGATAATCCGGGACTTGGGGTAAAAGCTCCAAAGTTTCTACATATGCTGTAATGCGGGCTTCAAGAAAATTAAGAGCGCTTTCGGCTTCCAGGGAAACATTTTCGTGTAAAACTCTTCTAAAGTAAATAATCTCCGTAAGAAGAGAAAGAACAAGAATCATAAGGGCCAGGGAAAAGATACTGTTTATTTTGCTGAGAGAAGGCCTTAACATTTAAGGTTTTTGGCGCCAGAAGGGGACTCCGCATTCATCCCGGATAAGAAATTCTTGCCTTTCAGTTTTTATGGTAATGGGGAAAATAAGTTTTCCTCTTTTAAATCCTAGGATACGGACCCGATCTCCTTGATGGAGCTTGTAACCTCTTTTTTTCCAATACCAATAAGGCCCTAAGCGCACGGGATAGCGCTTTCCGTCATCTCCGATTACTAAAGCTATAGGGTGTTTAATTTCTTCCAGTCTTCCTTCAATAAGGACCCTCTCTTGAGGTGGGCATTGAGATTCAGCTAAGACCCCTTTGTAACAAACCAAAAAAATAATTAAAAATAAAAAGACTTTAGCGGAAATCTTGAGGGGCTTTATCTGGTAACCCTTTTTCATCAAGATCAAATATAGCAGATTTCATGCCCCTCTTTCTACTTTTTTAAAACCTTAAAAACTAAACACCCAAATAACCACGCTTCGACAATCTTGAAAAGAAAGGGCCATTTTTGACGGGTTGTCATTCTAGGTCATAAGACCAGATAGGGAGTATTTCCCTCCTGTGCAACTCTTCTTCTATGGTCGGAGGAAAGTCGTGGGCCACAAAGATTTTGAAGACCGGAAGCCCTTCTCTCTGGCTTAGAAGTTCGCAAAGCCTTTCAAAACGCGATATCTCTTTTTTAGAAGGTCTTACCTTGGTCTCTCCTACAATAAGTATCCGCTCCCCATGGCGTCGCCCATAGCCGTAAATATTTATCTGGCAGTCTTTTTTGCCTAGCTTTACATAACGCCTTAGAAGACGGCCTTCTACCTTAAGGCCATAATCTGCAAGTATTTTTGGTAAGGACTTGTAAGACCGGTTTTCAAGGGTGTAACCAACTGTATCCGAAAGTCCTTCTAATCGCTCCTCTACCCGGTCAAGCCTCTTAAGTGCTCCCTGAAGTATTCTTTCAGTCTCACGCTGGGCCTCAGCAAGCTCGTTGATAGTCTGCCAAACGCGGTTGAAATTCTCCTCCGTCTGCTTCTCAAAGGAGTTAAGCCGTTCTTCAGTGCGTTTCTGGGCCTCAGCAAGCTCATTTAGTCGTTCCTCAGTGCGTTTCTGGGCCTCGGCAAGCTCGGCAACTGTTTGCTCAAGCCGATTAAGACGCTCTTCACTTTTCTTCTGGGCTTCGGCAAGCTCGTTGAGCCGCTCTTCAGTACGCTTCTGGGCCTCGGCAAGCTCATTGATAGTCTGCCAGACGCGTCTGAAGTTTTCCTCTGTCCGTTCCGCGAAGGCTTCGAATCTTTCTTCAAAGATTTCAAAATCTTTTTTTGGTGAGACGTTCACCGATTTCCCGGTTTACGAGCTTAAAAAACTCCTTGAAGGGATCTTTAAGCTCTTCGGGGACTTTTTCAAGAATCTCTATCAGGCCAAGTGCTGTTTCCATATTTTAATATTTTAACAGATTTTCTGGCGGTAACACTAATTTTTGCCTCTAGTTTTGAAAAAGTACCTCAATCCTCAAACCCCTCGGTAAGAGAGGCAGATTTTTGGTACAAAATTTGAATATCAAACCTTAAAAACCGAAGGAGGGGTAAGATGAAAAGATGGGCAACTTTACTTGCGGGGTTTTTAATTTTGTTTCTCCTCTCAAACTGTACCACGACGCGGGAGAATGCTACATATCAGGGAGCAGGACTTGGAGCTGCGGTAGGAGCAGCCGCTGGTGCCCTTCTCGACGACGATAATCCTTGGCGGGGAGCTGTTATCGGGGCAGCTGCCGGAGCGGTACTAGGAGGTGGTATTACCGAAATAAGCAAACAGGCAAGTGCCGAGGCCGTCTCTAGCCAGCGCCCGGTAGTCTATTCTCAGGGTTCCACGGTGGTTGAGGCTACTCCTTTAGCTTATAACCAACATACAAAGTGCCATAAAGTTAGAAAACGAATTTGGAAAGATGGAAGACTTGTAGAAGATCGCATTGAAGAAGTGTGTGAAGGACAAAAGATATCCAATACCTATTAACCGACCCGCACGGGGCCCGGAGACCTTCCGGGCCTTTACGAATCTCATCTCACGTCTTACCCTTGAAGCATGCTCTTTCAGGAATTTTTGTCTTATCTACAGAACGAAAAAAGGGTCTCTTGGCACACATTACGAGCATATGAGACTGATTTAAGCCAGTTAAAGGACTTTCTAGGACCTAAAAAGCTTGAGGAAGTTACTCTTCCAGAAGTCCGTCTGTTTCTGGCTTCTTTGGCCCATAATCTTTCACGCACCAGCTTGGCCCGGAAGGTAGCAAGCTTGCGTGCTTTTTTTAAGTTTTTAAAGAAAAAAGGGGCCTTACGAGACGAAAGACTTCTCTATTTGAAGAGTCCTAAACTCCCACGGAAGCTTCCTAGAGTCCTTACCGTTGATGAAAGTTTTGCCCTCCTTGAAGCTCCTACAGGAGAAGATTTTTTATCCTCAAGAGATAGGGCTATTTTGGAGCTTCTTTACGGGGCAGGCCTTCGAGTTTCAGAGCTAGCAAGTCTTAAGCTTTCCCAAGTAAACCTTGATCTTCAAGTGGTACGGGTTCATGGTAAAGGAGGTAAAGAACGGCTTTCTCCTTTTGGGAGAAAGGCTAAAGAGGCCCTTTTGGCATATTTTTCGGCCCGAGAAGAATTTTTGCGTCGAAAAAGGATCTCTTCGGACTATCTTTTTTTGAATATCCGCGGAGGGGCGCTTACCACTCGTAGTATTCACCGTTTACTAAAAAAATACGCTCTTAAGTTAGGACTCCCAGGGGTTTCTCCGCATACTCTACGCCATTCTTTTGCCACCCATCTTTTAGAGGCCGGGGCTGATCTCCGAGCTATTCAGGAAATGTTAGGCCACGCGAGGCTCTCAACTACTCAACGTTATACCCATCTTGATTTTTCTCGTTTAGCGAGCATTTATGATGAAGCACACCCACGGGCCAAAAAGAATTTAAGGAAGGAAAAATGAAAGGAACTACGGTAATTGCGATTAAAAAAGATGGAAAGGTAGTAGTAGCTGGAGATGGTCAAGTAACGTTAGGAGATACCATCATCAAACAAAAAGCTCGCAAGGTAAGAAGGCTTTATCACGATAAAGTAATTGTAGGGTTTGCCGGAGCCACCGCAGATGCTCTGACCCTTTTTGAACGTTTGGAGAAAAAACTCGAAACTTACGGTGGGCAGCTGGTGCGGGCGGTGGTAGAACTGGCTAAAGATTGGCGTACGGAACGTACGCTAAGAAGACTCGAGGCTATGTTGATCGCTTGCGATAAGAACCATATGTTTTTACTCTCCGGGGCGGGAGATGTCATGGAACCAGACGAGGAGGTAATAGCTATTGGTTCTGGAGGTTCGGTAGCTTTAGCAGCAGCGAAGGCCCTCTTGAGACATTCTTCTCTTTCGCCCCGTGAAATAGCTCTTGAAGCGTTAGAAATAGCGGCTTCTATTTGCGTGTATACTAACCAGAACATTACCATTGAAGAACTCTGAGGAGAGGAGGATGAGAAGCTTGCCAACGCAGGAACTCACCCCGCGCCAAATTGTAGCGGAATTGGATAAATACATCGTAGGACAAGAAAAGGCTAAAAAAGCAGTAGCAATCGCTTTAAGAAACCGTTGGCGGAGACAACAGGTTCCACCGCCTCTTTCTGAAGAGATTTACCCCAAAAACATTATTCTTATCGGTCCTACAGGGGTAGGAAAGACAGAAATAGCTCGGCGCCTAGCGCGCCTTTCGAACTCTCCATTTCTCAAGGTCGAAGCTACTAAATTTACCGAAGTAGGGTATGTAGGTCGAGACGTAGAATCTATGATCCGGGATCTAATCCATATTGCAGTAGAAATGGTCCGGGAAGAAGAGCAAAAGAGGGTTCAAGAAAAGGCTGCTTATTTGGCAGAAGAACGCATTCTTGACCTTTTAATTCCAATAACAGACACCGAAAGTACCACTTTATCAGCTACTCGAGAAAAGTTTCGCGAAAAGCTCCGTCGAGGAGAACTTGATGATAAATACGTAGAAATTGAGCTTTCAACTCGTCCCACCCCAATGGTAGAAGTTTTTGCTGCTACTGGGCTAGAAGACTTAGAACAACAGTTGCGAGATATGATGGGAAGCCTTTTTCCTAAACGCCCCAAACGCAAACGCATGAAAGTGAAAGAGGCTTTAGAGCTTTTAAAGCAGGAAGAAGCAAATAAACTTATCGACATGGATAAAGTAACCAAAGAAGCTATTCGGCGGGTGGAAACCAGTGGCATCATTTTTATTGACGAGATCGACAAAATCGCTGCCCGTGCTGGAGGGGGCTCTGGCCCTGATGTTTCCCGTGAAGGAGTACAACGGGACCTTTTGCCCATTGTGGAGGGAACCACTGTAAACACCCGTTATGGAATGGTGCGTACCGATCACATTCTCTTCATTGCTAGTGGGGCCTTTCACGTAGCTAAACCCTCAGATCTTATTCCAGAACTCCAGGGACGCTTTCCTATTCGGGTGGAACTTGATCCCCTTACCGAAGAGGATTTTGTAAGGATTCTAACTGAGCCGGAAAATGCTCTTGTTAAACAATATAAAGCCCTCTTGGCCACCGAAGGCGTTACTTTAGAATTTACGCCTGAAGGGGTTGCCGAAATTGCCAAAATTGCTTTTGAAGTCAACGAAAGGACAGAAAATATCGGGGCACGAAGGCTCTACACCGTAATGGAAAAACTGCTGGAAGATATTTCTTTTGAAGCCCCAGATGTAGCTCCTACTAAGGTGGTTATTACAGCGGAGTACGTGCGGGAAAAACTTTCTAATGTGGCGAGAGACTTGGATTTAAGCCGGTTTATCCTCTGATACCAAAATGTGGCCCCGTCTTTATCCACACCCCTCAGGGTATCCACGGCTCCTTTTTACAGACCAGAAGGGCCACATTTACGATCATCCCTATCTTCTTGCTATGGGGCTTTCGGGCTTCGACGTAGTTTTACCGGAACTGGAAGATTTTATTCCCCTACCCCCAGGCAGTGCTCTTTACGCACTTCCCGAAAGACACCCCGTAGGATATAACCCCAACACCCAAGAACCTGAAGTGCTTTACGAAAATCCATATCGTCCTGGAGAGCCAGCTTATGCGTTGGCTGCCTATTTGGCCCCGGCACATACTCAGCTTTACCTAGCCCCTTATCTAGAAACTAGAAAGGGGCTTTCTCCCTTGCCCCTTTTTTCTTACGCTGCCTGTGGATTTTACCGGGGGAGATTTTGGGCTACAGCCTTCCGCTCAGACTTTGACCATCGTCAGGAAATTTGCTTTTTCGATGAAAATCGTATAGAAAAACAGGCTCGAAAATTTGAAAAACGCTATCCTCACAACCGTTTAGTGCAACATCTTATAAAGAATTGCGTTCGACGTTATCGCTGTCCAGCGGCTAGAAATTTTGTCCTCAAACGTTGGGAAGCACCGATTCCTACTTCTCCGGCTTGCAATGCTCGCTGTCTGGGATGTCTGTCTTTTCAGGAGGAAGGAGGTCCTCATATAGCTCAAGAGAGGATAACTTTTTTGCCTAGCCCAGAAGAAATTGCCGAGGTTATGGTTCCTCACCTGAAGCAGGCTCCTCGGGCGATGGTCTCTTTTGGCCAGGGTTGTGAAGGGGAACCTTTACTTCAAAGAAAGGTCCTCTTTAAGGCCATTAAACTGATGCGTGGGCAAACTTCCCGTGGCACTATTAATCTCAATACCAATGCCAGTTTGCCTGCAGAAATCGAAAAACTGAGAAAAGCAGGCCTTGACAGCATAAGGGTTAGTTTAGTAAGCGCCCGAGAAAAATATTATAAGGCCTATTTTCGTCCCAAAAGTTATAATTTTGGAGATGTGAAAGAAAGTATCCGTCTGATGAAAAAAGAGGGAGGATTTGTTTCCCTTAACCTTTTTGTCTTTCCAGGGTTAACTGATGAAGAAGAAGAATTTGAGGCTCTATGCGA
>Ga0256833_1001144_pt1 | contig 19886 bp, 26 predicted proteins | sample 356284metaG_FD_190535 | JGI IMG/M metagenome (GOLD analysis project Ga0256833, IMG submission 190535) | Hydrothermal vent microbial communities from Mid Atlantic Ridge, Atlantic Ocean - 356-284 | ecosystem: Environmental > Aquatic > Marine > Hydrothermal vents | place: Atlantic Ocean: Mid... | reverse complement strand
GGGAGAGACGTCACATGCAGTAATATGCCGTACGAGCGCCCCCTGAGCAACGACCGCGCCCGTCCCCAATTCCCGGCAGGCAGTTTATCCTTGATCCCCTTTGGGTTAACACTGATTAAGCCCCCAGACCCCCTTGAATGGGATGATGAAGCCGCTCCAGACGACTTTGATCGGTGAGGAGCTCGCGACGATCTGACCTAGACGCGGGTTAAATGGTGAATAACGTGCTCACCAGCCTTTCTTGGGGATGAGCTAACCGCTAGTGGCTGAGCAGTGATGAGTGGGACCCTCAGCGACCCCCTTCCCTGAAGCCGTACTCCCCGATCAGTGGGACGAACACGCAGTAGGTGCCCCATCTCTTAACTACTGAGCCGTCGGGGCGCTTCTCCAGTATTAGGAGCCGCTGAGTGAGCGAGCCGCCCACCGGGATAACTAATCGCCCACTGACGGCAAGCTGCTCAACCAGCGGTTGGGGGACGTCAGGAGCTGCTGCAGTCACTATGATCCTGTCGTAGGGCATGGCGTCCGGGTATCCCCTACTTCCGTCGCCAATTATCACCGTTACTCTCCTAGCGTAGGATGTTCTGCGGAGGTTCTCCCTCGCGAACTCAGCTAGCGCCGGTATCCTCTCGATTGACCAGACGTGGCCCTCGTCGCCGACTATCTCCGCCAGTATCGCTGCCTGGTACCCGCTCCCAGTCCCGACCTCCAGGACCCTGTGACCCTTCCTCGGGGCGAGGGCCTCAGTCATTATAGCGACCATATGAGGCGCGCTTATGGTCTGCCCATAGCCTATCGGGAGCGGTGTGTCGGCGTAGGCCAGCCTCCTTAGGTGCTTGGGCACGAACTCCTCTCTGGGGACCTTGAGGAAGGCCTCTATCACCTCCTTACTCTTTAGTATGCCCTCACGCACGAGCTTGTCGACCAGCTCCTTCCTCTCATTCTCGAACCCCATCGTTGACCGCCCTCTGGGACCTGGCGGCGATGAATATGGCCACTGCCTTACTACCTCCCCTTAGAGAGTTAATGAGGGCCCTGCTCAGATCCCTCGCTGCCTTATCGGCCCTCACGGCCGCCGTGTTCCCGGAGACGTAGGAGGATCTCCTAACGATTATCCTGATGGGGTCCTCGTATGTGAGTCCCTCACTTCCCCACCCACTCACCACGTCCACCAGGCCATCCTCGCTGACTATCACGACATGTATCCTTGTCGAGCTGGACCTCGCTAACCTCTTGAAGCAGTCGCTGAAGTCCCTGAGCGCCTTATTCGCTTTAACACCTATTATGCAGTCCCCTTTCGGCGTCAGGTCGCGCTCCTTGGTTATCTCGAACGTTGTTTCGTGCTCCGCCCTAACGTTCTCGTGACCCACGAACCCCACCACCTCGACGCAGTACCAGCTCTCCTCTCCCAAGCAATCCCTGTAGCGGGGGAGGGGACAAGCTTTAAAGCCCTTCTGTGTAGGGGACAGGCTGGTGAGGCTGGAGGTGCCGGAGTTCAAGGTAGTGGTCAACGACCCGGAGGCTGGGGAGCCGCGGCCTGTGTGGGTGAGGGTTGTCGGCGTCGAGAGCGTCGGCGACGTGAAGCTGGAGTTCACGGTAGACCATAAAGAGAAAAAGAAGATACCGGTCGCTTACGCCAACCCCGAGCTACTCAAGAAGCTCAACACCCCCTACGGCTACGTCACCCTAAGGATTTGGAAGGATAGGGCGGCTGGTGAGAAACTCAACATAACCCTCAAGGTTATGCCCTCTGAGGAGGTCCCGCCTGAGGAGCTCCACGTTCCTAAGGCGATGCTTGAGGAGCTCCTGGGCGTTGAGCGCACTGTTGGCGAGGTATTTCGCTCGAAGTCCTTCCAGATCCTGGTGAGCGGGAGGAACGCCGAGGTCTTCATAGGGAGGAAGATCGGTGAGAAAGTGCTCGCCGACGTGGTGGGTATTCAGGGGAAGGAGCTCCTCATAACCGGTGGGAGCGACCTCACCGGCGCACCGATGCTGCCCTCAGTGCACGGCCCGGTGAAGAAGTACGTCCTACTCTCCGGCCCTCCGGGGTTCCACCCGAGGAAGAAGGGTGAACGCAGGAGGAAGTTGGTGAGGGGTAACACCATAACTGAGGAGATAGTGCAGATAAACACCAAGCTGGTTTGAGACCGCTAATCAACGACCAGAACATCGACCTCGCGGAGGCGGAGGCCCCTAGGGCACTTTATCTTCTTGCCCACACCAACTATCTTCACCTTCCCGGCCTCTGGCAGGAGCTTTTGCCTGCATATGCCGTAGTAGGGGCAGTCCTTCCTATCGCACTGAACCTTGCTGAACCTTATGACCATGCCCTCAACAGCGAGCCTGCTCGGAACCGCTACCCTAACCGGGGCCTCCTCCACCTCCACCGTCGTCACGGAGCCTGTGAGGCGGCACTTGTTCTTTATGCCGAGTACCCTCACCACTCTGTAGACGTGCCCCGGCTTCAGCTTATCAACGCACACCTTACGGAACGGGCACTCCATGCACTCGGGGGCAGGTCCAGTGAACTGGAAGACGTAGCCCTCCTTGGCCACGAGGGAACTCACTAAGGTGATGATGCCCACGGCCACCACCTCACTCGATGACCCCAGTTACCTTAGCCAGTTCCTCGGCCGCCTCCCCCGTGAGGCCTGACTCACCGAGTATTGTGTACCTCTCCGGCCTTATCGTGTGCGCTATGGTGAGGGCCTCTATGACGTCCTCGTCCCGGACTCCCAGCTCCTTAGCTGTTGATGGTAAGCCGAGGCGCCTCACGATCGACCTTATCCTCTTCCAGTTCTTTCCGTGGAGGTAAGCCATCATTATCGTTCCAACAGCTACCTGCTCGCCGTGGAGCGCGGGGTAGTTAGCGACCTTGTCGAGGGCGTGGCTGAAGAGGTGCTCCGACCCCGACGCAGGTCTCGTGGAACCGGCTATACACATGGCTACGGAGGCGGACGTGAGGCCCTCCATAACGATCCTAACGGCCTCCGGGCCTCCCCTCGCTATGACCTCGCTGAAATTTATGACGTGTTTGGCGCTCAGGAGGGCGAGCGAGGCAGCGTAGTCCCCGTAGTACTCGCCCTTGAGTCTGTGTGCTAGTCTCCAGTCGAGGACTGCTGTGAACTTCCCTATCAAGTCACCGGCACCGGCTAGGAGGAGCCTCCTTGGGGCGGACGCTATGACCTTAACGTCGGCAACTATCGCTATCGGTGGGGAGGCCTTAACCGATGTCACCCTCCCCGTCCCCCTGACCGATGCGAACGGCGAGGCCACGCCGTCATGGGAGGCCGCTGTGGGTACGCTGACGAAGGGGGACCCAACTATGCGGGATACGTACTTGGCGGCGTCTATGACCTTGCCGCCTCCAACAGCGATTATTGCCCTGGGCTTGAACACCCTTATCGGGTCGACGAGGCCCTTAATCTCGTCTATCATGGGTGTCCTGACTACGCCGACGTCGACCTCCGCCCCCTCGCCTTGCAGTATCTCCGCCACCCTCTCACCAACCAATTTCCTGACATTAGGCCCTGTCAGAACGTAGACCCTGCTCCAGAGATTGAGCTCCCTCAAGATCTCGGGGATGTCGCCGATGACGTCCTTCCCGATCACGATCTTTTTCGGCAGGTCGATCACATGCTTCGAATCCATGGCCTCGCGCCTGGTTATGCGTGTCGGAACATCTTTAATAAGGGTTCACGGATTCTTACACGGCATTAAGGGTGTTCTGGGCGTGAGATCCATGAAGGCACTAACTACAGGGACAACAACCGCGGGTGTGGTGCTGAAGGACGCGGTGGTGCTGGCCGCGGACAAGAGGGCCACAGCCGGAACTTACATAGCACACAAGAGAGTGAAGAAGATCCTCGTGGTCGACGATCACATAGCGGTCACTACGGCGGGCCTAGTAGCCGATAACCAGATGCTTGCATCCCTCCTGAGGAACGTCGCGAAGCAGTACAGGATAAGCCACGGTGCCCCGATAAGCGTGAAGGCCCTAGCCTCCTATCTGGGGCTCCTACTAAACACTTACAAGTACTTCCCCTTCATAGTGCAGATGCTCGTAGGCGGTGTTGATGAGACAGGACCGCAACTCTATCAAGTTGAGTGGTTCGGCGATCACATAGAGGAAAAGTATGCTGTGACGGGCTCGGGCTCATACATGGCCATAGCTGTGCTGGAGCAGGGGTACAGGCCGGACATGAGCATCGAGGAAGCTAAGGAACTCCTCCAGAGGGCGGTATCGGCGTCGATAGCCAGGGACGCCTTCAGTGGAGAAGCTGTCGATATAGCCGTTATTACTGCCGAAGGCATTACTATAGAGACGAGGCCCGCCCTGCACCCGGCCCTGTGAGCCAGGCTTGTTTCCCAGGCACATCTTCGGTAATCACTCAAAGGTAAGGTGAGTAGTGTTGGCGAGAGCAGCTGTCATGCATGATCCTGTGCGCTTAATGATACTGAAGGCCATCTACGAGAACCTGCCGTCCACGGTCATAACGAAGATCGAGTTCGAGGGCCCGGAGATAGCGGTGTACGTTAAGGACAGGGACTTCGCTGTCACATCGGACGACATCATAAGGAAGCTGGCCAAGACCATCAAAAAGAGAATCGTGCTGAGGATAGACGAGGACTACAGGCTTCCTGAGGCCGAGGCGAGGAAGAGGATAGCGGAGATCTTGCTTCAGAGCGCGCCGAAGGCAATAGGGAACCCGGAAGAGGATCTCGTCTTTGATGACGTCCTTGGGGAGGTCGTCATTAAGACGTCCCAGCCAACGATATTCCTGGCCGATGACAGGGCCCTCTACAAATATATATTCCGCGAGACAGGCTGGCGCCCCGTTGTGGTAAGGAAGCCGCCGCTCAGGTCGGAGATACTTGAGGGCGAGCTAAGGTACCTAATAAGCAAGTCGGACTACAGGAAGAAGTTCCTTCGGAGGGTCGGGGAGAGGATACACAGGGTCGTCCTCTTCAAGGACGACTTCGTGAGGATAACCGCTCTGGGCGGGTTTAGGGAGGTGGGTAGGTCGGCGATACTAGTGGAGACAGCTGAGTCGAAGGTACTCCTGGACTTCGGGTTCAACGCAGGCGCCCCCACCCCCTCCAAGGCCGCTCCCAGGCTCGACGTCATAGGCATAAGGCCTGACGAACTCGACGCCGTGGTGGTCACCCATGCCCACCTCGACCACTGCGGACTCATACCGTACCTCTTCAAGTACGGGTTCGACGGCCCCGTCTACGCCACGCAGGCTACGAGGGACCTGATGGTACTGCTCCAGATAGACCTGCTCCAGATAGCTGGTAGGGAGGGTAAGCCGTTCCCCTACGACTACTACCACATACGTAAGGCGCTCCTCCACACGATCCCGCTCAGGTACCACGTAACTACGGACATAACCTCGGACATCAGGCTCACGTTCTACGAGGCAGGCCACATACTCGGCTCGGCTATGGCCCACCTCCACATAGGTGATGGGATGCACAACATTGTCTACACCGGCGACTTCAAGTTCGGGACAACCAGGCTACTCAACAGGGCCGAGTTCAGGTTCCCGAGGGCCGACACTTTGATCATGGAGTCAACCTACGGAAACAAGGAAGTGAACAACAGAGAGGATGAGGAGCGGCGCTTCATCGAACTCATCAAGAAGACCATAGAGCGCGGAGGGAAGGTGCTGATCCCTACCCTGGCCGTCGGAAGGGCTCAGGAGGTTATGCTAATACTCGTCCACTACATGAGGTCGGGCGAGCTGCCGGAGGTACCCGTATACGTCGAGGGCATGATCAACGAGGTAACGGCCATCCACACCGCTTACCCCGAGTACCTCTCTAGGGAGGTGAGGGAGATGATATACAGAGGCGAGAACCCGTTCATGCACCCCTCCATAAGAATCGTCGACAGCAGGTCGACAAGGGAGGAGGCGATAGACACGACAGAGCCAGTCATAATAATGGCGACATCCGGCATGCTCACCGGCGGACCCGCGGTGGAGTACTTCTACTTGCTCTCAAACGATCCGAAGAACACGCTCATATTCGTGAACTACCAGGTCGAGGGCACGCTGGGTAGGAAAGTGCTGGACGCCGCAACCAGGGCAAGGTCTGCCGGGACGAAGCCCATCATAAACATACCAAGAGGTGACAGGGTCGAGCCCCTCAAGATCGAGATGGAGGTGCACTCCATAGAGGGGTTCTCAGGCCACTCCGACAGGAGGGAGCTCCTCAATTTCGTGCGCCTGATTTATCCGAAGCCCAGGAGGATAATACTGAATCACGGCGAGCCAGCGGCGATCGAGGCGCTGAGGAACGGTGTCATCAACGTGATAAAGAAGGACAAGCACTGGAGGGGTAAGCAGGCCGAGGTCATAACCCCGGGCGTGCTCGACGCAGTCACCTACTGGGCCACATGAAGAAACCTAACTTTTAATCTCGCCACTAAAGATTCATGGGTACTTAGATGGTGACGCCGGAGACCCTGGTGGCGGCGTCAGTGATTGTCTACATAGTCGCACTGACGCTTTACACCGTCAGGGTCGTTAAGGGGCCCACGATACCAGACCGAATACTGGCAGTGGATGCATTGACCTACGACCTCGCCGCCCTAATAGCGGTGATAGGGCTCCTCCTGAGGTCCCCGCTACTCGTTCCCTCAGCCATCGTCCTATCGCTCTGGGTGTATGCCCTAGACCTCTACGTAGCTAAGTACCTGGAGGGGAGGGAGCTTGGTGATTGACCCATACCTCATCGGGAGATTCGTCGGCGCCGCCATAGTACTGGTCGGGGCCTTCTACGACCTTACAGGCTCGATAGGCATGCTCAGGTTCCCCAACTTCTTCACCAGGCTCCACGCCGCCACTGTCGGCGCTATCGGGGGCTCTGTGCTCCCGATGCTCGGGGTATCAATCTATGCTGCTTCAGAGCCTGCCCTAGGCGAGTACCGCTGGTTCATGGCCGGGGCATCCGCTATCGCCGCACTAATAATACTAATAGTCGCCCCTGCAGGCACCCACGTCCTGGCCCGCGCCGCCTACAGATCCGGCACAGCACCTAAGGAACCTTGCACCTACGATGCCGGAGAGGAGGGCGACGAGCGTTGATCGAGCCCGTTAACGTGGCGCTAGGGCTAGCCGCGCTCTCAGCTGTTCTGTCCGTTATAGCTACTTACTTGGCTGTGAGTGACCGGGACCTCCTTAGGGCCCTCATCTTCTCGGCGCTCCAGAGCACCGCCTACGCCATAATATTCCTGGTACTCATGGCCCCGGACATAGTGCTTGTTTACGTGCCGGTCGCCGTCGGGATCTACCCGGCGGTCGTGCTGGCCCTCATAAAGAGGGTTGGCAGGTTCGAGGGTGGTGAGGGTGGCGAGTAGGTACCTCATAGCGGCATCCATAGCCCTAGTCGTGGTCTCGCTGTCATTCGCAGTGGCTTACGGGGCGCTGGGTACGGCAGTGCCATTAGAGAATATCCGCTCCCTGGCAAGAGCTTACGTCACGCTCGCTTACGCCCCATGGAACAGGACACTGACCGCGATGTCGCCGGAGGCGGTCACCTCCATCGTGTGGGACTTCAGGGGTGTCGACACATTCTTCGAGACAACGGTGCTGTTCGGCGCCATAATAGGCACGGTCACGCTCTTCCGCGGAATCAAGCCATCGGCGAGGATCGGTGAGGGCCTCAGCATAATAGCTAGGTCAGCAGCTGCCGTGACGGCGCCGATGATCCTGGCTGTCGCCGCGGCCATCGCCCTGCACGGCCACCTAACCCCCGGAGGCGGTTTCCAAGGCGGTGCGACCGCCGCCGTCGTAGCGCTGGTCATACTCGTGACATTCTCTCTGGGGTACCTCGTCAGCGGGCTCAGCAAGGAGAGGGCACTGATGCTCAGGTCAGCCGGCCTCCTCGGCATAGCCGCTGTCGCGCTCATCCCCCTGATCCTAGGCGGTGTCGTGTTCCAAAACCAGGCGAAGGAGCTCTCCCAGTTCAGCTACCCCGCGTACATAGGCGGTGCCTTAACCAGCGGCTCCCTACTCTTCTATAACCTCTTCGAGTCGCTGGCCGTGGCCGCCGGGCTCACCTTAACGATCATGCTCCTCCTCTCGCCGCATGAGGTGGTTGAGGAGGCAGTGAGGGGTGAGGAACATGAGCGAGTTTGAGGCCAGTCTCTCACTGATAGTGCTGTTCTCACTCTTCGCCAACACGGCGATAGCCCTCTACGGCGTGTTCTCGAAGCCGAACCTAGTGAAGAAGCTCATATCCATGACCATACTCTCAGACACCGCCAACGCCTTCGCGATAGTGATCGGTTACAGGGCGTGGCCCTCGCCCGAAGAATCCCCGGTGCCCCCGGTGCTCACTAACATAAGCGGCGGCTACGCGGCCGTGCAGGAACTGGTGCAGAAGTCTGTTGACCCATTCCCACAGGCACTCGTCCTGACGGCCGTGGTGATAGGTCTGGCCGTCACGATCTTCCTCGCGTCGATAATCCTTCACTACCACAGAACCCACGGAACCGTGGAGATGGTGGTGAGTGGGTGAGTACCATGATCGTCGCGTACCTAGCCATATGGGCCCTCTCGTTCCTGGTCTACATAGTGTTCAGTGGCTCGGTATCGGGGTATGACATAGTCACTGGCGCCCTGACGTCTGTGCTTGTCTCAGCCCTGACTACCCCCCTAGTCAAGAGGCACGGCGGCCTAAGGGGTGTGAGAGGCTTCCTGAAACTGACCCGGTTCGGGGTGAGGTACGTTTTCATTGATGAGGTGCGGGCGCATGCCGACCTGGTTAGGAGGATATATCACCCGCTCCTCCCCATGAGGCCCGCCTTCGTTAAGGTCCCTGTGAAGGAGGTTAAGTCAGCGCTCGGGGTTACTCTCATAGCTAACTCCATAACCAACACGCCCGGCACAGTCACCGTAGATGTTGGTGATGGGTGGCTCCTCGTGCACTGGGTAGACGCCCGCGTGGTCGAGCCCGAGGAGGTGAGAGAGAGGGTCTCGAAGGTTTTCGAATCATATGCCAAGGAGGTGTTCGGGTGATGGACTCGTGGTGGCTTGAAGCAGCGGCTGCGTCCCCCTTGATCCTGGCGGCGGCCGGTTTCGCCATACCCCCGCTCTCACTAGCCATTAAGAGCAGGTCCTTCTGGGGCGCTTACGCGTCGGTCGTCACTGGCGCGGTCCTTGCCCTTATCGTCGGGATGACGAAGCACGTGCTTCTCTCCGGGCCGGTGTCGTACTGGTTCGGCGGGTGGCCCCCTCCCTTAGGCATTGTCTACGTCATCGATGGACTCTCAGCGATCTTTGCCTCGGTCATAGCCATGGTGATCTTCTTGACCGTTGCCTACAGTGCGTGGTACATGAGGAGGTTCTCGGCTGGCCCATGGTATTACACGCTCTTCCTACTGCTCGAGGCCGGGTCTCTGGGCTGCGTGATGACCAGTGATCTCTTCAACCTCTTCGTCATGGTCGAGGTACTCGCTGTCTCGGCCTACGGCCTCGTCTCCTACTTCAGGTCGAGCAGGAGGTCCGTTGCCGCTTCGGCTAGGTATGCTTTCGTCGGCGCCGCCGCTACCACGCTCTACTTCATAGCCGTTGTCTTCGTTTACGGTTCCTTCGGAACCGTTAACATGGCCGACGTGGCCGTGAAGGCTAGGGGGCTCGTGGACCAGTCCCTGCAGGCCTTCAGCGGCGGGGACTACGGCGAGGTGGCCCTGGCTTCTACGGTGGCGATAGCGCTCTCGCTCTGGGTCTTCACATTCAAGTCAGGCCTGTTCCCGAACCACTTCTGGTTGCCCGACGCCAACGCCGAGGCACCAACACCTGTCTCGGCGGCGTTCGCCTCAGCTGTTGACGCCGTCGGCGTCTACGCCGTGATTAGGCTCCTGTTCACTATCTTCGGCTCAGGCTCCGTGCTCGAGAGGGTCGGAGCCAGGACCGTGATATTCGCTGTCCTCTTCGCCCTCGGCATCGGCTCCGCCCTCGTGGGGGCGCTCCTGATGAACATTCAGAGGGATGTCAAGCGTGTGCTGGCATACAGCACCATATCACACGTAGGCATAATCTATATGGCAATAGCCGCGGCCGGCCTTGGGGCAGGCGCCGCTGCATCCGCCCTCACCGCCAGCCTCTACCACATCCTCACGAACGTCGTCGGTGAGGCACTGCTCTTCCTCTCGTTCGGTGTCCTAATAGCTGCCGCCGGGTCAAGGGACTTGGATAAGCTGTCGAGTGTTGGCAGAGCGCCGTCGCTGGTCGCCACCGCGGGTGTGATCGTAGGTGTCCTAACGCTGTTCGGGATACCGCCCTTCATGGGGTTCTTCAGCAAGCTACTCGTATTCATCTCCCTCCTCGACTCCGGCCTTGTCTTCGGTGCGGTGATGTTGTTGGTGTCCACCGCTATCTCGCTCATGGGATATGTGAAGCTTGCTAGGGCCGCTCTATCAAGCAGCGGCGAGGGCAGTAGGCTGGGCCCTGCGCTACCGTGCACAATCATTGTCGTGCTGATAGTGCTCTCTTTCGCCCTTGGCGTGCTGTTCCCTGAGGTCAAGTCCGTCCTCGATCATGTGTCGGGGTCGGTTGTCGGAAGTGTAAATGAGTATGTTAATGCATTATCCGAGGTGATTGGGTGATGGTTGATTCTAACGCTTTAAACATGGACAAATTATGTTTAAAACCTCATCACCCGAGTACAATACGGATAAAGAAGGGGGTGTGATGGTTGGCGTCACCAAATAATTACGGCCCCTACGCCAGGATCATAGATTACGCTAGGTGCATGGGATGCGGCACGTGTGAGGAGGTATGCAAGTTCATACACGACGATAACCTGCCGAGGATAAGGGTAATCGAGGTTACGTCAGGCCTCCTCAAGCCGATCTCGTGTCTCCACTGCTACAGGGCTCCCTGTGTTGAGGCGTGCCCCACCGGCGCTATGAGGAGGGATGAGAAGGGTGCTGTGTACGTCGAGGAGTCGAAGTGCATTGGGTGCATGGCGTGCCTCTACGCGTGCCCGTTCGGCGTGCCTGAGGTGCACCCAATGAACGGTACCTCGCTCAAGTGCGACCTCTGCAGGGACCTGATAGCTGGAGGCGCATCAATGCCCGGCTGTGTAGCGATGTGCCCTGCTGAGGCAATACTGTACGGGTCGCCGCAGGAGCTGGCGCAGGAGATGAAGAAGAGGGCTCTAGCCAATCTCCTGGGGCTTCCCCAGGGCTGACCTGGGGGTAGAGTTAATGGACTCAGCCAGGTATGTCTGGGAAGCGGTTTTTTCTGGTGTCGTACTACTCGGGTCAGTGCTGAGCACGAGGTACTCGGGGGCTGGGACAGCGATTAAGGTTATCGGCTACGCCATAGTCCTCTTCGTTCCGGCTGCCTACCTCATCGGGTATAACCCGCTGGGGCTGGTGTTCCTGCCCCAGTCACCTTTCTTCTTGGTAGTGGCGTCACTCATTTGTATAGCTGCCTCGATCTACGTCACTGGTTACGGGCCTAGGAGGTTCCACTCCTCAGGCCTTTCCATCTTCATAGACGCGTTCGGTGTCTCGATGATCCTTGTCTTCGCGTCGAGGTACCTCCTGGAGTTCGTCGTGCTCTGGATACTTGCCGAGATGATAGGATTCATAGTCATCATCTACGAGTACATGGCCGAGGGGCTCAGGAGGTCCTGGGTCGCCGGGCTCAGGTACCTTGTCGTGTCTATGATACCCGCTGACCTGACCCTCATGACCTTGCTCGCCGTGGTTGGCCTCAACAACGCCTTCTCCACACCCATCAACGTGCTGAACGTGCCGATACTCTCAACGCCATTGGTCACTGTGCTGGCAACCATAGGGTTCCTGGCTAAGTCGGCTATAGTGCCCCTCCACTTCTGGTTGCCGGAGGCGCACTCCATAGCGCCTGCCCCGGGCTCGGCGCTCCTAAGCGGCCTCATGGTTAAGATGGGGGTGTTCGGCGTCATCATCGTCATGAGCATGGGGGCACTGGACACTGCAGCAATGATCCTCATGCTGGTTATCCTGCCAGCCGCGACCATCGTATACGCCGGCATGCAGGCGCTTGCCCAGTCCGACATCAAGAGGTTGCTGGCGTACAGCACGATGGTGTACACATCTCTAATCGTGATGAGCCTAGCCTCCTACCAGCTCCTGGGGATCAGGTGGTTCCTCTTCGCTGCCTACTACCTGATCGCTGCGCACGCCGCCTACAAGGCAACCCTCTTCCTCGACGCTGGTACGGTGGAGGTCGTCGCCGGTACCAGGCTCCTTGAGAGGCTTGGCTGGGTGAGTAAGGCACTCCCAGAGGCCTCAGTGCTAGCTCTTTTAGCTGTCATGTCGCTCATGGGCGTGCCGCCGACGATAGGTTTCCTCGCGAAGCTATGGTTATTCCTGGGAGGTCTGGAGTCGGTGCTCGTCAGCAACTACGGCGCCCTTATCCTCGCGGTGATAGCGATAGGCGCCGCGCTTTCCCTCGGCTACGGTGCAAGGTACCTCCTTGCCCACTGGGGCTCTACTAAGACGGAGAGGAGGGTGATCATAGGTATAGCGATGAAGTACATGCTGGCTGGCGAGGCCCTGGCTGCCTCCCTCTCCCTTGTGTTCCCCATGATCATGGACTTCATCTCCCCGACGGGCGTCGTGATAGGCGCGCAGTACTCGATCATACTATCCATAACGGCCCTCATCCTGGCTGTCTCCCTCACCGGCCTCTACTTCATGGAGTCCCGGGCCAGAAGAGAGGCTCCGTGGGTCGGTGGTGCGGCTTGAGCCACGTCAGATCGAACATAGTTGAGAGGATCGTGAGGTACGTGCGCAGGCTGATGAGCCTTGAGTCCAGCGAGAGTTCCTGGGGTAAGGTGATAGGGGAGCTGGTGTTCTTTAGGAGGCTTGGGTCGAGGGTGGAGGCGTCCTTCGTTAAGGCCGCTAGATCAGTGGCCCATGGGTTGGGTGAGAGTCAGGCATCGATAGAGGAATCGATGGGGATATCATCGCTGTACATGGGACTCCTCCTGACCGCCTTGACACTGGTTGTGGCGGTGACAGCGTATGTCCTTCATTAACCTCGCCCTCTCACTTGCCCTCCTCGGCGTGGCCGTGGCGATAGCCCCGATACTCGATACTGTGGATAGGAAGCTTAGGGCCAGGCTTCACTCGAGGATAGGGCCCCCGACGATACTGCAGACGTGGTACGACATCGCTAAGTTGCTGAGGAAGGAGATAGTTGTGTCTGAGGGTGGTGCCGCCGTAATAGTACCGCTATCCATGACAGCCGCCTCCGCACTGCTCGCCCTCTCTTCCCTGCCTCCCGGGATGCCGTCCCCCTTCGCACCGCTCGACCTTCTCTACCTCATAATGTTCTCGGCAGCCGCCCACGCATCCTTCATACTGATCGCTGTCTCGTCTGGGAACGTGTACGCAGTCATAGGAGGTTTCAGGGAGTTCGTCCTGGTATCCGTTAACGAGGTAGCCTACGTCCTCGGGCTGACAGCGGTGGCGCTCTCGACTGGCGTCCTCTCCTTCTCTGGCGCCGCGTACTACGGCGACTTCAGGCCTATCCCCTACATCGTATCCTTCGCGCTCCTCTCGCTATGTCTTTACGTGTCGAGTGCCAGAATACCTTTCGACCTTGGTGAGGCGGAGCCGGAGCTTGCCTCGGGGGTGCTCATTGAGCTCAGCGGGCCCCTGCTGGCCTTCGGGATTATTTCCGTGTTGCTCAAGAGGTTCCTTGCGGCGGCTGTTACTGCGACAGCCATAGCCCTTCCCATAATGAGGTACTCCGGCGTCTACGGCCTGCCAGGGTTCGGCCTCCTCTTGGGGCTGACCATTGCCGTGTGGGTAATCCACGCTTTAATCGCCGCCTCCCTGGGGAGGTCTAGGGTGGGGGTCGCGGTTAAGACCTTGATTAGTTTATATATACCATTAACTTTACTAGCTTATACACTACTATTGTTTGGGGTATGAGGTTTGAACCAACATAAAGATCCGTTGCCGGAGAGGCTGAGGCCCATAGAGAGCCTGATCCGGGAGTGGTTGTGGATAGATAGGGGGAGGACCATAATGCTGGACGTCAAGCGAGAGAACCTCGTCGAGGTCGCGAGGGGGCTCTATAAGGAGATAGGTGCTTTCTTCAAGACATGCGCAGGCGTCGATGAGAGACCCCTCTGGGGCGGGTACGCCGTACACCACATCTTCGGCATCGACGAGGAGGGCCTCGACGTAGTCGTCTATGTGAGGATACCTGAGAAAGACTACCCGTGGGTCCCGAGCATCGTTAGGGAGGTCCCGGCTGCTGACTGGTGCGAGCTCGAGTTCCGGGACCTGCTCGGCATAGATCCGAGGGGGAGGCTCACGCAGAGGCTTGTTCTACCCGATGATTGGCCGGAGGAGGTCAAGCCCTTGAGGAAGGACGTGCCCTACGGTTACCGCCCACCGAGGGCTGAGGAGACGAAGCCCGCGGAGGTGGGCATGTACCCCTCCGGCGTCCCTGTCGGGCCCTATCACCCCGCCCTGCACGAGCCCGAGTACTTCGAGCTCTACGTCGAGGGTGAGGAGGTCGTCGACGTCAGGTACAGGGGCTTCCACGTGCATAGGGGCATAGAGAAGCTGGCTGAGTCGCCCAGGTTCGACTACAACAAGGTCACATTCCTTGCGGAGAGGATATGCGGTATATGCGGATTCGTGCACTCATGCGCTTACGTGATGGCCGTTGAGAGGGCTGGGAAGGTCGAGGTACCGGAGAGGGCCGAGTACATTAGGGCGCTGCTCCTCGAGGTCGAGAGGCTGCACAGCCACCTCCTCTGGCTTGGTGTCGCTGCCCACCTCCTAGGGTACGACGCCGGCTTCATGCATGCGTGGAGGGTAAGGGAGAAGACGATGATACTGGCGGAGTACCTCACAGGCTCGAGAAAGACGTACGGCATGAACCTCGTTGGCGGGGTTAGGAAGGACATAACGCCGGAGAAGGTGCCGAAGATACTGAAGGTGCTTGAGGAGGTCGCTAAGGGGACTAAGAAGGTAGCGGACATGATAGTGTCCGTGCCGCAGGTGAGGAAGAGGCTCGAGGGGACTGGCGTGCTGAGGAAGAGCGATGCCGCCGCGCTCTCGGTCGTCGGCCCGGTCGCGAGGGCGTCAGGCCTTAACAGGGATGTGAGGAAAGACTACCCGTACCTGGCATACAAGGACGTGAGCTTCAAGGTCCCCGTATACAGCGAGGGCGACAACCTATCCAGGACCCTAGTGCGTGTGGAGGAGATCTTCGAGAGCATAGAGATAATTAAGCAACTGCTCGACAGGATGCCGCCCGGGGAGGTGCTGAATGAAGAGTGGGACATAGAGCCGGGGAGATACGCTGTCACCTCTGTCGAGGCCCCAAGGGGTGAGGATACTCACCTTCTAATCACGGGGGTAGGTAGACCTTACAGGTGGAGGGTGAGGGCCCCGACCTACGCCAACATCCCCGCCCTCCGGCCCATGCTGAGAGGACAGGAACTCGCTGACGCCCCCATAACAATAGCCTCCATAGACCCGTGTTTCTCCTGCACGGACAGGATGCTCGTAATAGATGTTCGCACGGGCAAGAGGTCCGTGCTCGTGACAAGACCTCAAGTCAAGGTGGTGAGCCTTGGTTAAGCCCATACTCAAGCTAATAACCGTGGCAAAGGAGGCCGGTGTCGTAACCAGGAAGTACCCCTATGATTCACCGCTCTTAACCGAGGAGTTCAGGGGGAAGATAGAGATAGATGCGAGCATCTGCTGGGGGTGCGGTGCATGCGTCAAGGCATGCCCATCTAATGCCCTAACGATTAGGGAGTCGATGGATGTCAGGGAGTTAGTGTACTTCGCCGGACGCTGCATATTCTGCGGGAGGTGCGCCGACGTCTGCCCGACGGGCGCAATAAAGGTTACGAAGGAATTCGAACTCGCTACGGAGGAGCTCGAGGACCTAGAGCAGGTCGTGATCCATAGGAAGGTCAAGTGCCCGATCTGCGGTAAACACTTTGTGCCCCAGCCCCTGGGGAGGTACGTGTGCGAGAAGTGTGCTAAGGGCGGGGTACCGACCTACATGATGGTGTGCCCGGAATGTAGGAGGAAGGTCGGAGTCAAGAAGATGATCAGGTGTAAGGGTGGGTGAGGGTGAGGACCCCCAGGGCGCTCAAAAGGTCAATATGGGTGTTCCACCTGAACACGGGCTCCTGCAACGCCTGCGACATAGAGATACTCGATGTCCTCGCCCCCTTCATGGACGCTGAGAGGTTCGGTGTGAAGCTCGTCGCTTCACCGAGGCATGCCGACGTCGCCCTATTGACGGGGCCCATAACGAGGGAAACCCTGCCAAAGGTGGTGAACGCTCTCAGGGCGATGCCGAGACCGAGGCTCGTACTAGCGATAGGTGCCTGCGCCGTCAGCGGGGGCATATGGCACGACTCCTACTCAGTCATCGGAGGGTTCCCCAGACTCAAGAAGATACTGGAGGAGAACGGCGTCGTTATCGATAGAGTCGTCTACGTGCCCGGATGCCCCGCCAGGCCCGAAGCAATAATCTACGGACTAGCGGTACTCGTGGGCCTCCTCAAGAAGAAGGTAAGGAAAGAGGTCAAGGAGGCTGGCGAGAGGTGAGGGTCAGGGTATACGCCTGCAGGGAGGAGATGATTCAGCAGCCCGTGAGCAGGCACCACATAGCCCCTATCTCGCTCTGCCGCCACGTGAGGGACGTGTCGCTTGAGGTCTTCGACAAAGACGTGAGGGAGGAGATATTAGCGAAGGGAGGTAAGGTGATAACGTCTCCCGAAGAGGTTCGGAGGGTGTGTAGGAGGGCGGACCTGCGCGTGGGTGATATGGAGTACCTCCGCCTGGAACTTGTGGAGGGTTGAGCTAGGCCTCCTCCGCGTACCTCATCGCCTTCCTCAGGGTGCCGGTGGTCCTGGTCGGCTGGATCACGACCTCCCCTCTCGTGATTACGTCCACAGCCGCGAGAGCCACTATCGCGTGGTTCTTGTGCGTCGCCCTAACCCTGACTACCCCAGCACCCCTCTCTGGGTCGTAATGCGCTAGCGAGACCCCAGCAATCGCTAGTGCCGTCGTTCCGAAGAGCTGCTTGAATGACTTCTTGATCAGTTCCTCCACCTCAGCCTTACTCAGCCCCCTACCAGCGAGCAGTTTGAACACGATGAACCTCTTCCTATCCCTCCCTCTCTGCCTGGCCTCAACCACTCTCAGGTACCTTCTCAATGCCTTGGAGTCGAGGGCCTTGAGTACCGTGGTGAGCTGCCTGCGCAGCCTAACAACGTAGATGAGCGCGGCTGTTGAGGTAGCTAGCGCCGCCACTGCCAGGAACACTGCGTACTCGGTCGTCAACTCCTCACCACCTTGCCCAGTACATTGGCCGGTACAGTAATTACGGCCTCGAACGTGTGTGATTGGGTTAGCCCAAACACCTCCAGAAAGGCCCTTTTCACCTCGACGGGCCTAATCAGTTGCGGCCTGAAGGCCCCGGAGGAGGTAGCGAGCTTCACTCGATCGGTTAGGGCGGCTGTTAATAGGGCCCTCAGCCCCCTCAGCCACAGCCCTGAGGCGAGGGCCTCTAGCACGGTATTGACCTGGACCTCCACTGGGAGGCCGAGGTTACTCAGCCGCTCAACCTCTCTCGGGCCAAGTCTCCTCAGGGCATTACCTGTCATTGTGATGATGTGCGCGTACCTCCTCAGCCTGGGGTAGCTCCTTAGGTCCTCAGCCTTCTCCACAGGGTACGCCCTCAATCCCTTGAACCTCCTCAGCATGCTGAGGTCTCTCGTGGTCAGTCTCGGGACAAGCTCGATGCCGCTGATCGTGAGGGGTTCTCGAAGCCCCTCCACTGCTACCGAGGCATGCCCTGTGGCCTCGGCCGCCTCGGCCACTTCCCTTAGCTCCGCCCCTTCCCGGAGAACGTAGGCTAACTCTGCTGCCTGCACGCCGCTATCACTTCCCTGAGGAACCGCTCCATATCTTCCTGGCTCATAACACCAACTACGGTTGCCTCAACCTTGATCACGTCGCTCCCCTCGTTGAGGCGTAGCCTACCCACGTAGGCCTCCTGCTTGTCTAGTCTTATGTGGAGATGTGAGGATCTAGCGTCGGCCCTCAGCCCTAGGGTGTTTATGAGGAACTCCCTATCACCCGGCGGTAGGGAGCAGATGACCCACTCGAGGGCCTCTCTCGCCTTCTTTTTCTTAAGCGTCAGGGAAAGTATAACTATCTCGTTGCCGTAGTAACCCTTCGTCTTCACGGCGTCTATCTCGACCCTCTCCCTGATCGAAGGCGGTATTGCGTTGAGTAAGGCCTCACCAACCTTCTCGAGGTCCTCTGTGGCGTGGGCTATGACCCTGTAAGAAATGCGCTCAACCTTGAAGCGGGGCTTGCCCCTCGCTTCACGCAAGGGGCTCACTTCTCTATGCCGAGCTCTTTCGCGGTCTCCTTATCGACTATGAGGTGGGCGCCGCGGGACGCTTCGTGCCTCTTCTTCAGCGCCCTCTCCTTGGCCTTCTTCTTCCATTTCCACTTGTGGGTGCCGCGCAGGCCCCTTGACTTGAGGAGGCCCCTCATCCTCCTCCCTGCCATGGTCTTCCCGCGGAATACCCTGCCTCTGTGCTGGGGCTCGGTTATCCAGTTAATGTCCTTGTCACTCTTTATGGCTGGGTGATGCGGGTCGACGAGTATGACCTCGTAGTATTTGTAGAGCCCGTCCTCACCAACGTAGTATGAGCCGAGGACCTCGAGGTTCGGGTACTTCCTCGCCGCCCTCTCCTCAGCTATGACCTGGATCGACTTAGCGGGTGCGAAGCCGTAGACGCCCATCCTCTTAGGTCTCCTGCCCTTGTTCGGCCTCTGCTTCCTCATACCGCCCTTCCTAACCCTGACCCTCACAACGACGAAGCCCAGCTTCGCTTTGTACCCTATCTCCCTCGCCCTGTCGAGCCTCGTCGGCTTCTCAACCCTGACGACAGCGGGGCCGTGCCTCCACTCTATTAGTCTCTGCTTCATTATCTCCTTCATCTCACCATCGTAGGGCCGCTTCCACGCCTCGGCTATGTAGTGGTACATGGACTTCGCCATGGTCTACCCCTCTCTGACCTACCCTACCTATCAGAGAGGGGTTATAAGCCTACCCACTCCCTTATGGAGGCAGTTAGTAGGTGGTAACGATGCCCACACCACTCGTAGGCGTGATTGGGAAGACCAACGTCGGCAAGTCAACATTCTTCGCCGCCGCGACCGAGCTCAGCGTCGAGATAGAGAACAGGCCCTTCGTCACCATAGAGCCGAACATAGGGATAGCCTACGTCCGGAAGAGGTGCCCGCACGTAGAGCTAGGGCTCCCTAAGTGCGACCCGGTTAACTCCCTCTGCATCAGGGGCTGGAGATTCATACCGGTGAAGCTCATGGATGTGGCCGGCCTGATTAAGGGAGCACACAGGGGGAGGGGCCTCGGGAACAAGTTCCTGGACGACCTGAGAAAGGCCGACGTACTCCTCCACGTCGTCGACATGTCGGGATCGACCGACGAAGACGGGAACCCCGTGAAGCCCGGAACCCACGATCCCCTCGAGGATATCCTCACCATTGAGGATGAGGTGAACGAGTGGTTCTTCCAGATCCTTTGGAACGGGTGGGACAGGTTCAGCAGGGGCCTCGACACCATGCCAAGCGATAAGGCCGTTGAGGCCATAGCGAAGAGGTTGTCCGGCCTCTCAATAAGGAAGGAGCACGTGATAGAGGCGATCAAGCTCGCCGGGCTCGAGGGGAGGAAGCCCGGGTCCTGGGGCAGGGAGGGTGTGAGGGAGTTCACCAGGAGGCTGAGGGAGGTCGCGAAGCCAATAGTCATCGTAGCCAACAAGATGGACGTGCCCGTCGCCGAGGACAACTACCG
>Ga0256833_1001143_pt1 | contig 19889 bp, 15 predicted proteins | sample 356284metaG_FD_190535 | JGI IMG/M metagenome (GOLD analysis project Ga0256833, IMG submission 190535) | Hydrothermal vent microbial communities from Mid Atlantic Ridge, Atlantic Ocean - 356-284 | ecosystem: Environmental > Aquatic > Marine > Hydrothermal vents | place: Atlantic Ocean: Mid... | reverse complement strand
CAAAGTAAAACAAAAGGTATCTGGTCAATTCAAATCCGGTCAAAATACTTTCACAATAATACGTTCTGTTATTGATACTTTGCAAAAAAGAAAATTAGATGTATACCAAAATCTTCAATTAATTGCTAATTTTACTCCAGTTTAGTTTAATTGGGCTTAATTCATGTGTTTATACTACCTGAGTAGTTACATAGGATTTAGATAACAAATGCATTATCATAGTCGCCTCAATAACATAGTAAACAATCTTTAAATGGCATCACAAATTTATTTGCGACTATGAATCGCATGCAAATGATTTTCCAATATAGTTGATGCGATCTAAGTTTATAGTCTCGTAGAGTCTTGCCCCGATCTTGTATTGGGGGCGACATATTATAGCAAGGGACGTGAGTCCCTTGTAGTAGCATGCGGTGGGTTGAGTGCCGTAGGTACGGCATATAATTTTATGATTAATACCTTGTGTTTTTGTGAAATTGAATACTGATTACCGACTAGTCCCCTAAGCAAAGGTTTCCCGACCTCTTGCCGTAAAATTCTCTCGCTGGCGGGTGCAAAGGGGTGGAATATTTCACTCAAATCTACAGTATATCATTTATTCGTAATTAAATTTCTTTTTGTCTTTTCAATTTTCAATTTTTTAAAAAAGGTTTCATTCTTAATTCACACATAAATAAAGTATATAATCAATTAATCATCTTATTTTCAAACAATAACTAAATCTATTTTTTGTATTGGGTCAGTTGTTCTAAATCTTTCTTTTAGACTAGCATGACCGGCTTTAAATGTCGCTAAATCATTTTCTTGTTTTCGATTAATTTCTTCTTGGGTGTTTAATTGATTCTCTAACTTTTTTAGTGTATTTTTTAACTCTGTCTCCAAGGCAATTTATTTATCCAATTCATTTTTAGTATTAATCAATTCATATTTCAGCTCTTCGTGTATTGCTTTTTTAATAGTGATTGATTTTAGATACAATAACGCAAGAGTTGAACCTACTACAAAAGCTGTGATTATCATAGCTAGAAGTCTTGTGTTTTCTTCATTCATAGGTTGTTTTATTTAATTGTTTTTTAGTACATCAAATACAATATCCAATAGATAAAGAGAGATTTAAAAGTAATCTAATTTTGTTTTAATACTTTTATAATATCCTTTTGTGAATTGATTTTTACAATGTAAATCCCATTATCATAATTAGACAAATCTACTTTTTCTGTTTTATTTTTGCGTACTTTACCTTTTTTAATTACAGTACCTTTTAAATCGAATATTGAATAAAAAGACTTTTCTTTTGAATCAATGTTTATTATATCCTTTGTAGGATTTGGATAAATAATGGTTTTCGCTGTTATTTGTTCTTTTATACCAACTGATTTTTTTTCCCATCTACCAAAAAATAATCCTTGCCCGTGTGTAGCTGCTAATACTGTGTTATCCGATTTTCTAACTCTTAGCATATCAACACGAACATTCGGAAATGTTGTATTTGGCTTCCAAATATTGTTTTTATCAAAAGACCAAATACCCAGCTCTGTAGCCAATAATTTTTGATTTGCATTTTCCGGATGATAAAGTGCCCATCTAATCGGTATATCAGGGAGATTATATGAAATATCATTCCATGTATTACCTCCATTGTATGTTTCCCATACTGATTGCACTCCATAGTTGGAGAAAGTTACCAATAATGTATCTTCGCTTCCACCTATAGCTATACTTGAAATATATCCTAGAGGAAAATCAGGACTACCAATATCAAAACTATATGGATTTTTTTGAGAATCTTTTATTTCAAATAGTTTACCATTTTGTGATCCGACAAAAAGCGTTGTTTTTCCCTCGTGTGAGTAAGGAGAGACCAATATATTTGAAAAATATGTATTTAAGCCTGTACCAAGGTTAATATATTCATTAATTATGGTATCCTGCAAAATGGATATTTTTAATAATCTATTAGATTTATGACCTGTAAATGTACAAGCATTTGTATATAAGATACTATTCTTGCTGTCATAATCACAAGGATTTATAAACACACCCGAATATTCACCGAAATTTTTAATATAGTTTGCATTTTCAAACAAATAATATCTGTTATAATAAACTGATGTAATCATTCTACTAGCATCTGTCTTATCTATAAAACAATAAGCACCATCTCCTCCTGAAATCATATTGCTAATATCAAGAGGTGATCCATTATACAACAAGGTTCCATTATCTTGTAGCCCGCCCACAAATGTGTTGTCACCGGCTATAGGCGACATATCACAAGCATAAAATTGTAGTGAAGAGAGGTTATTGCTTTTTTCTATATAAACAGGCAACTCCATATTGGCATTCTGTGAATAAAAAACACCCCCATCTGTGCTAAAAATAGCCTCAGTAGAAGAATTGGGCTTATATGCTATCTGATGTTGATCTGCGTGAACATAGTTTTCCCCTCCCCCATAATTCATCAAATACCAATATGAGGTTCGTGTCCAATTTTCACCGCCATTAATTGATTTCCACAAATCAAGCCCTCCAATAAATACATTTTGTGGATCTGTTGGGTTTACAGTAACAGTAAAAGCATGCCATGACAACGATGCCCAGTCCGGATTGTCATTTGGCAATGCCATAGATTTCCAAGTGAGCCCGCCATCTACAGATTTTAAAATATAATTTCCTTGTGCAAAATTGAAATCAAATTCGTTGTAATACCCTGCTCCTACAAGTGCATAAATTATATTCCTGTCCGATGGTGCTGCACCAAGTACAACCCGACCCGGTATAGGGAAAAGATCATTTTTTTCAATGAGCTTACGATAGTCATCAAAAACTGTCCATGAACCTTTTTGCCCTGTTGTCGAGCTTAAGATTGTTGCTCCACCTTTGCCTTCTACGTTTTTTAAACTGCCTACAAATATTTTGCCATCTGCTGCTATCTCAATATCTGAAGGAGCAAAATACAAATCTGTACCTTCAACTTTGGGAAGCACCTGTTTCCAAGTCTGACCATTATCTATTGATCTGTACAATCCTTCAGAAGGCTTGCTTTCGTGCAACACTCCGTGATAAACTCCTGAAACCACACCCGCATATATAACACTTTTTCCATCTTCATTTCTGACTTTGATATCGGATATATATTTAAAGTCTTTTGTTGATTCAATGATATCCCATGTTTTGCCTCCATCTATAGTCTTCCATATCCCATAACCTAAACCGGATGATTCCCTATATATATTTCTAGCTGTATGATATTCTCCTGTCCCTACATAAAATGTGTTCTTATTGCTAGGGTCATATGTTATACAACTTGTGGACAACCCCGGCCAAAAATTATTGACAATATTCCATTTACTACCATTGGCACTAATGTCATCTATGTAATATAGACCTCCTGAAACACTACATGCCCAAACTTTGTTATTTATATTTGGATCCCACATTATTCCTCTGGTTCTACCACCCATGTTGGATTCTATTTTATCCATTATTATCTCACCTCTAGGATCAATACCTTGTCGAGCTAGTGTTTTTTTTGTATATTCATATGCTTTGGACAGTCTCTCTACCGGAACTCTCTTCTCTTTAGGGTCAATGGTCATAAAATAGTTTTGCATCATTGCCATCTCCGGATTATCAGGTTTTTCACTTATTTTATTTGTCTTGCCATCATTGATTTTATTGTATTCTTCTTTTAGATAATTATCGTAAACATTTCTATTGTTTGCTTTATGTAAAATATATATTGAAAGACTAAAAACAATAATTGCTGTCAGTCCAAGGTAAATATATTTTTTAATCATATCTTTGTGTTTTAATTTTTTCAAAAGAATAAATATACTACCTTTTCTATAAACTTATAATCCTTTGAGTATATTTGTCTAGATTTTTTATATTTTTAGAATAAAATAATACTTATGTATCCTGATTTATCATATCTTTTTCATGACTTATTTGGCACTCATTATGACAATTGGACTTCAATATTCAAGACCTTTGGACTATTATTAGCTTTAGCTTTTTTGGCTAGTGCTTATGTATTAAAGCTAGAATTGCAAAGAAAAGAAAAAGACGGGTTACTAAAAGCAATGCCTGTAATTGAGAAAAAAAACAAATCCCAAAGCACGGTAATCACATTAATAATTAATTTTGTAATAGGGTTTATTATAGGCTTTAAATTATTTTTTATGTTTTCAAATTTTGATGCTTTTAAAGCTGATCCTGCTGCTATTTTATTGTCAGGTAAAGGAAATATAATAGGTGGGATAATTATAGGGCTCATATATTTTGCATATACATATTGGGATTTGAAAAAGACAAAAGAAAGCACAGAAATAAAAAAGACAATTATTCATCCTTACGAAAGAACGGGAGATATAACTATAATAGCAGCAGTTTCCGGTTTAATTGGCGCTAGATTGTTTTCGGTTTTAGAAAATTTGGATTCTTTCTTTGCTGATCCTCTCGGACAATTGCTCTCCGGCAGCGGTTTAACAATATATGGAGGATTGATATTGGCTTTTTTTATAGTATATCTATATGTTAAAAAAAACGGCATACCTCCTATTCACATGATGGATATGGCCGCATTGGCTGTAATAATGGGGTATGCCGTTGGTAGGCTGGGTTGTCAGTTTTCAGGAGATGGAGACTGGGGTATAGTAAACGAGATGGCAAAACCATCATGGTTTTTGCTACCGGATTGGCTTTGGTCTTTTAATTATCCACACAATGTAGCCCAACAAGGTATAATAATAGATGGCTGTCAAGCACATTATTGCCGACATTTGATACCCAAAGTTTTCCCTACACCATTATATGAATCTATAGCCTCTTTTGGCATATTCTTCCTTTTGTGGTCATTGAGAAAAAAAATAAAAATCGCAGGTGTTCTGTTTTTTATCTATTTAATCTTGCAAGGAATTGAAAGATTTTTAATAGAAATAATAAGGGTTAATCCAAGGTATAATTATTTTGGTTATGACTGGTCACAGGCACAATACATATCAATTGGATTTATTTTAATAGGAATTTTGGGAGTTGTTGTTTTATATAAAAAAAATAAAGTGTCATTGTAAATGAGTGATTCTATCAAACATGAATGTGGATTGGCATTCATAAGGCTTAAAAAACCTCTGAAGTACTATCAAAAAAAATATGGTACTGCTCTTTTTGGACTTCTCAAGTTGCAACTGTTGATGCAAAAGCAAAGAAATCGTGGTCAGGATGGAGCAGGAGTAGTAAGCATAAAATTAGATATGAAACCAGGAAAGGTCTTCATTAATAGACAAAGGACAAATAAGCAGGACAACCTGAAAAAGCTTTTTGATAACATATACAAAAATTACAAGGGATTAAGTAAAAAGAAAATTAATGATGCTAAATGGCTCAAAGCAAATGTTCCTTTTGCCGGTGAAGTTCTGTTGGGACATCTTCGATATGGTACTCATGGTAGCAATAGTATGAAAAATGTTCATCCGGTAATCAGACGTAGCAATTGGAAAACAAGAACTTTAGTTTTAGCCGGTAATTTCAACCTTACAAATGTCAATGAACTGTTTAGTGAATTGGTGTCTTACGGTCAACACCCATTTAGAAAATCCGATACAATTACAGTACTTGAAAAAATAGGACACTTCCTGGATCGAGAAGTACAACGAGAATTTGATTCACTTAAAAAGAAAGGTATTGATGACAACGTTGAATTAACAAAGACAATTAGTGATAAACTTGACCTCAAAACGGTATTGACAAAAGCATCCAAGAGTTTTGACGGTGGTTACGTAATAGGTGGAATGGTGGGTAATGGAGATGCATTTGTAATGAGAGACCCTAACGGTATTAGACCTGCTTTTTATTATGAAGATGATGAAATCGTAGTTGCAGCATCAGAAAGACCCGCAATCCAAACAGCTTTTGACATCAAAATCGAAAAAATAAAAGAATTAAAAAGAGGACATGCTCTGATAGTAAAAACAAATGGAAAAACTTCAGAAGTACCATTTATTAAACAAGGCAATAACCAATCTTGTTCGTTTGAAAGAATATATTTTTCTAGAGGTACAGACCGTGATATTTATCTTGAAAGAAAAGAACTTGGATTTACCATGGCAAAAATGGTGATGAAATGCATCGATTTTGATCTTGAAAATACTGTATTTTCATTTATTCCTAATACCGCTAATGTCGCATTTAACGGGCTAATCAAGGGTATGAGGGTCGAGCTCAACAAAGAAAAAAAGAAAAGCATTCTGGCTCTTGGTAATAATATTGATGAAGATAAATTAGAAAAAATACTGTCGAAAAATATAAGAATAGATATTTTGGTGGTAAAAGATGCCAAATTACGAACATTTATCCTTCAAGATAATTCTAGAAGTGAATTGGTATCTCATGTCTATGATGTGACATATGGAATTATAAATGACAATGTTGATACTATTGTGTTGATCGATGATAGCATTGTAAGAGGAACAACTCTAAAAGATAGTATTATATCAATACTTTCTCGACTTAATCCGAAGAAAATAGTTATTTTGTCTTCTGCCCCACAAATACGTTATCCGGATTGTTATGGTATTGATATGTCTAGAATGAATGAATTTATAGCATTTAGAGCTTTGGTAGAGCTGCTTAAAGATTCAAATCAAACATATCTGCTTGAAGAAACCTATCAGAAGTGCTTAAAACAAGAAAATCTACCTAATGATCAAATTGTGAATGAAGTGAAAAAGCTTTACGATATATTTGATTACGAAACAATTTCTAATAAAATTGCTAAATTGGTTACTCCTGAAGGAATAAAATCGAAAGTTTCGGTTATATATCAAACTGTGGAAAACCTTCACAAAGCTATTCCAAATCACATTGGAGATTGGTATTTTACCGGCAATTACCCCACAAAAGGCGGAAATAGGGTTGTGAACAAAGCTTTTATAAATTATATGAAAGGAAATGACAACAGGTCTTACTAAATTATCTTCGATTAATATAGTATTGTATTGACATTTTATACTATACTGTACATCAAATATAAGCATGGCAAAACAATGGTAAAATGTTTTTTTTGATAAACCGTATAAGGTTTTTTGCATCAAAGAGTTTTATTGTCACGCCATAATATTAAAATAAGCGACTATAGGTTTTCGCAATATTAGTCAGGATTGGTACAACTTTTCGACAAATCATTTAAATAATAAAACATGAATACTGTCGAAAAATTTATAAAAGAATTTGAAAATAAAAAACAAAATAATTCTGTATATCTACCGGAATCAGATTTTCCAAGAATAGTGATTATAGGTGCTGGCTTTGCAGGTATAAATATGGTCAGAAATCTAGAAAACAAACCTGTACAAATAGTACTTCTGGATCAAAATAATTTTCATCAATTTCAACCTTTGTTATATCAAGTAGCTATAAGCGGTCTAGAACCGGATTCAATAGTTTCACCTATTAGGAAAATATTTAAAACTTGTAAAAATCTTGTTTATAGGATGACTACGGTAAATGAAATATTACCTAAAGATAAGATAATTAAAACTAATAATGGAGATATTAATTATGATTTTTTAGTAATCGCAACAGGTAGTTCCACTAATTTTTATGATTCTGAAAATTTGAAAAAATTTACAATTGGTATGAAAAACATTCAAGATGCTTTGAATATCAGATCTTGGATATTGCAAAACTTTGAAAAGTCTATTTCACTAAATGATATAAAGGAAAAACATTCTCGCACCAAATTTATAATAGTCGGTGGTGGTCCGGCAGGAGTTGAGATGGCTGGAGCTTTAGCAGAATTTAAAAAATATCTACTTAAAAATGACTATCCCGAAATTGAATTTGATATGATGAAAATATATTTGATTCAAGCTGCAGATAGATTATTACCGGCTATGTCAGAAAAATCATCAAAACATGCAAAATCAGTCTTGGAAAAATTAGGTGTAAAAATAATGCTGAACACTTTTGTCAAAGACTATGATGGCGAAAAGCTTACCATAGACAACCAAAACGGTCTCGATAGTACAAGAGCAAAAACTGTGATTTGGACTGCAGGAGTAAAAGGAAATATCATCAATGGTTTGAATAAATCAGATGTCATCAAAGGAAATAGGATTAAAGTGGATGGTTATAATAGACTTAAATCTAACCCTGAAATATTTGCAATAGGTGATGTTGCTGCCATGATATCAGACAAATATACTAACGGTCATCCAATGATAGCTCAGGCAGCAATCCAACAAGGAGAAACTTTAGCAAAAAACATTCTAAACTTTGTAAAAGAAAACAAATTTTTATGTGAATTTGAATATAAAGATAAAGGATCAATGGCTATAATAGGTAAAAAAGATGCTGTTGCTGATATCAAAAGCTTTTACTTAAACGGAAAATTTGGATGGCTTTTATGGTCAATTATACACTTGCTGTCCATAAATAGTTTTAGAAATAAAATGAAAATAGCTTTTAATTGGATGCTTAAGTATTTTACTTATGATAAAACAAATCAACTTATAATAAGAAAATACAAACATTAAAACCTGACAAAAAAAACGTACTTTTTGCACAAAAAGTCATATTTTGACACATTTCGTTGTTTTTTATAGAAAAAAGTAAGCAATGTTATTATCAGTACACTAATCAATTGAATTATTAAAATAAAATATATAAAAAATGAAAAAGAAAATTCACTTTAATCTAATGCTTTTAATGATGCTGTTGGTAACAGGACAATTGTTTTCACAATTTAAAATTACGAATACATCAGATTACAAGACTAGGGAACAAATGTTTCTAGCAAATGAAATAAACGAAAGTGGCGAGCCATGGGCAGAGGCACTAGGTTACAACCTTGACGATTTGGATCCGATGATTCCAAACAAACCTGATTCGATTAGTTATACACTTGGTATAGAAGCCTATGAATATTCCAGATATCAGCTGGGTACTATTATATCAAGATCCGGAATGGGTCTACACATGATGTGGAGTCCAATGATTGGTTTATTGGCAAGTATGGCACCTGAGGGCGTAGATGGTAAATTTACTCCTGCAGCAAATGGGTACAAAGAAGATGACGTTTTGATGGGAATGATAAGACATTTTGGGCAAGATGCACATTTTGTACCGTTTAAAAATCCCTGGCCACAGTTTGCTGAGTTTATAGGTGGAGACCCACATTTGCCACATAAAATTGCAGATGATTTTGTGACTGATTTCAAAACACTCAGATGGGATAGAAGTAAAATGCAAAAAGTATTAAACCCCGGGGCTATGGGACAGGCTTTGATGAAACAATATCTATGGGCTCAGGATATGCTTGGAAGTTTTCATGATGATAATGAAGATGAAGTCGTACCGAACGGAGTATCTACACCTGATTCTTTAAACGGTAAGTTTGATCCTTCAAATAATATTTTTATCGGAGGTGACAATGCTGATGGTTTTATCGGACAGGTACTAACTGCCGAAGCCATTAATAAAATGCTATTTATGATCAACAAATTGACTTTTGACGGTACATCTTTGGGCGCAGTAAACCCCGCTACATATAGTCCACAAAATGGAATAAGATACTTTCCACATAAAATTGAAATCACAGAAGGAATGGTGGCTACAGGATTGCCTCCTAGATTGAATTCCATGAAAGTAATTGATAAATCCAGTCATTTATTTGATCAACTGTCAGTACTTTGGGGAACATTAAATTTCAGAAATATGATGAACCCTGCCGATACCAGCGATGAACCCCATATAGCATATAAATCTGTCTTTGATGGAGATCCTTTTCCTCCTTCAATGTCTGAAACAGGTAAACCGGGACCTTTTGATTTGATGATGGGAGCAAGTAAAGTGGTTTTTATGAATATTGCTGCTATGCATTTTGACGGTGCAAACAAAACATTCGTTAATATCTCCAATCTAGATAATGGAGCTGTAAAAAAAGGAAACAAAATATCAACTGTCAATGCAGCTTATATTATGGTTTTAATGAAAAAAATGGAAGAAGAATTTAAAGGTACTCCTATAGAAGGAAAACCAAAGCAAATGGTGATGGCACAAGCTAGATTTTTAATTGACAATCTTAAAGATGTATCCGGTGATTACTTTGACTCCTATACTATTGGAACTGGACATTCTGCCTCAAAATCATTAAGTTCAATTGCTGCAGCAATTAGAGGATTGTATTCTGCTTATGAATTGACAGGGAAAAATGAATTTTTACAAGAAGCTGATGCAGCATATCAAGTATTAATTTCAAAATACTATGTAAAAGCAAATAGCATGTTTAAAACAAATCCCGTAAGTAGCAAAGCTGTATATCATCCATTTAATGTAGCTTTGGTCACAGGGGCGCTAAGAGAAGCAAGTTTAGTTGGAAACCATACAGATGCCCCCGAAATATATACAAGGTTTTCAAAATCTGTTATAAATAAAATGCAGTTGTCTGAAGGAGGCGCTACAGGAGAAGAAGGTTCTGATTCTGATGGAGATGGAATACCTTTCATTCCCGAACAAGCGGACAGATTACCACCGGTCTTGGCTAATGAAGCAGAGTTTGATATATTAAATGCAACTTATGATCCTATTTTTGCTCAAAAAACCTCTTTGTCCAATTCACCAAATCCATTTTCAAATAATACAACGATTGAATTTGATTTAGAAAACAATACAAAAGTTGAACTAACATTGTACGATATAGAAGGAAGATTAGTAAATAGAATAATTAATAGACCAATGACAAAAGGTCATCAACAAGTACAGTTAAAAGTAAATAATAGTATAAGTACTGGTAGTTATTTTATTAAACTTAATACAAAAAGTGGTGTTGCAATTCGCAAAATTGTAATAAATAGGTAAGTATTTTCATAGTAATACCAAACCTCTATCAAAAGGGTGAAATAGAAAAAAAACTTTTTATAATCAGTATCTTTATGGCGGTTTGGTATAAGTAGTTAGGACGGAAGATAATATAATTTATCTTCCGTTTTTTTCCATGTCATGATATTTAGTGTCTGTCTATAAAGCCATCAAAATTTAAAAATAATCTGTGGCAAATTTATTGCGCTTTTTTGAAAATTCTGCTCATCGTTTTACCCGAAACGTAAAAAATAGTTATTTTGCAAATTATTTAGTACAATGAAAAGCAAAAAATCATATCCGGTATATTCAACTGCTGAGACCGTTGGTGCAAAATATGGTTTTTTTTATCAATGCCAAAGTATCTCGTGCTGTTACAGATTTGAATAATAAGGTGTTTTTTAAAAAAACTACCCCTTTGTCAATAAATTTAACAGACCTGGATTTTATGGATAAATGTTTTATTATTTTGATTTAAAAATAGCTTATGAAACACATCGCAAAAACACTATTATTTCTACTTATTGTTCCTAATTTTGTATTTGCTCAAGAATATAACAAATGTGGTAGTCTTGATACTAATCGTATTCAAGAGGAATTGCTTTTAAGAGGTGATCATTGGGGATATGGATATCAAGATCTTTTAAAGGATTTGATTCGGTGGGAAGCCAGCTCTTATTTGACTATTGACAGTATCGGTGCATCTGTTCAGAATAGAACTTTATGGGAATTAAGGATTAGTGATAATAATTCTAATGAAAAAAAACACATTATTTATATACATGTAAGAACTCATCCAAATGAAGTACAATCATTTTGGGTAGCTGATGAAATAATTAAGTTTCTAATTTCAGATGCTGTATTAGCACAAATATTGAGAACTAATTGCATCTTCTATATCGTACCAATGTACAATCCGGATGGAGTTGAACTTGAATATGCTAGAGAAAATGCAAATAAAATAGATATTGAAAGTAATTGGTATGCTGATTCGATCCAACCTGAAGTAAGAACCCTAAGACGAAGATTTGTACAATTGATGGGTAGCGACAAACCTATAGAATTGGCATTAAATCTTCATTCTGCATATAAGTGCAAAAGATACTTTGTTTATCATCACGAAAATGGAACTAGTAAAAAGTACACAAAGATAGAAAAGCTATTTATAAACTCAGTAGTTAGATATTTTGCCAGAGGGATTCAACCGTGGAACTTTATTATAACCTGGAAAAATGGCACACCTAAAAAATATCCGGAAAGTTGGTGGTGGCTCAATTTCAAAGAAAAAGTCTTGGCATTGACCTATGAAGATGGCAACTGCGAAGAGGCGGGAGAATATGATAAAACAGCTTTTGCGATATTATCAGGAATAGGAGAATATTTCAATATTCTAACACCTAGTTCAATAGTTGAAAATAAAACAACTGCTAAATTTGAGTTTCTCATCAGCCCTAATCCGGTCAAATCGGGTAAAGAAATACTAATTAAAATTGTTCTTTCACAAAAACAAAAAGTTAAATTTGAAATATTTGATATAAATGGGCATAAAGTATCAAATTTATTTAATGGTATAATGAAAGAAGGAACAACTGAACTAAAATTTAATACATCAAATATTTTACATGGATATTATTTTTATAAATTTACCTCTCCTACTAAACAAAATATTAAAAGGCTAATCATTTTATAGAATTATCACCTAATAATAAAATTTATTTTGTTAATACATATCCATTAGCAATAGAATAAATACAAATTTGTATAATTTAAAATATAATAGAAAAATTTTTTGTTAAAACTTATTTATCTAATATATCAAATGTATATTTGAGTTTGTTTTGATATTTTTAAAATTTTAAATAAATATAATATATACATTAGTATGTTTAATTCCAATAAAAAGCCTGATTATGTAGCAGGAAACAAAATTATCTATCTTAACAGAGGGTTAAATATTAATATTAAAGGGAAGGCTAAAAAAGCTTATTTTGATGATATTGAAATAAAAAATTATGCTGTACAACCAGGTAATTTTAGAGGAGTCGTCCCGATCCCCAAAGTTGTTGTAGAAAACGGTGACATAGTAAAATCAGGAGATTTATTATTTTTTGATAAAAAAAGACCTGAATTAAAATTTGTTGCTCCTGTAAGTGGTAAAGTTATTGCGATAAGAAGAGGATCCAGAAGGTCAATAAAACAAGTTGTTATAGAGGCTGATGAGAAAATCTCTTATAAATCCTTTAACTCACCGGATTTGAATTCAATTGATAGAGAGACTTTAGTAGATTTTCTATTGGAAGCCGGATTATGGCCATTGATAAGACAACGACCGTATGATTTTGTTCCTGACAAGGATATAGTTCCCCAAAATATATTTATTTCTACCTTTGATACAGCTCCTTTGGCTGCGGATATGAATTTTGTGATTGAAGGCAGAGAGAAAGATTTTCAAAAAGGACTGGATGTGCTTAATAAACTAACTTCAGGTAAGGTCTTTCTCGGACTAGATGCCAATAAAGATAGTGCACCTTCTGATGCATTTACTAAAGCAAAAGGTGTTGAGAAAACATATTTTAGAGGTCCGCATCCATCTGGAAATGTGGGAATACAAATACATCATACAGCTCCGATTAAAGCTGAAGATAAAGTCTGGATTTTAGGAGTGCAAGAGGTCTTAACAATCGGTGCTATGTTCGAAAATAATATTTATGATGCTAGAAGAGTAATAGCTATCACCGGTGATGAGGTAATAGATGCAAAATATCTTAAGACATATATGGGTGCTGATGTGTCAGATACAGTTAAAGTGTGTATAAAAAACATAAAATGTAGAGTGATATCAGGAAATGTATTAGCTGGAGAGACTAAAATGTTTGGAGAATACCTGAATGCATTTGACAGTCAAGTAACAATTATTAAAGAGGGCGATGATTATGTTCCATTTGGATGGTTGATATCACAGAAAAAAACACCAACATTCTGGAAGGCATTTTTAGATCAATGGTTTAGCTTTGGTAAAGAAATGGATGTTGACACAAATACCAATGGTCAAAAAAGAGCCTTTGTTGCTACGGGAATATATGAAAAAGTATTACCAATGGATATTTATCCTGTTCATTTGATGAAAGCTATTTTGGCTGGAGATATCGAACAAATGGAAGGATTGGGAATAAATGAACTTGCGGAAGAAGACCTTGCTTTATGTGAATTTATATGCCCTTCCAAACAAGAGTTTCAAGCAATACTACGAGATGGTCATAGGATAATGATAGAACAAGCTTAGATAAGTGTAAAAGTAAAAAGAATAAATTTCAATGAAAAGAATATTAAAATATTTTAAAAAAATTGAACCGGATAAATTAAAAAAGCCTCTACTCTTTTCAATGTGGGAAAGCTTTTTTACGTTTTTCTTTGTGCCAAAAGACACTACTTCCGGTATAGGTACTCATATCAAAGACAGAATGGATTTAAAAAGATTAATGACGTTTGTTGTTATCGGTTTGATCCCCGCATATATTTTTGGTATATATAATATAGGACATCAGCATTTTTTGGCATTGGGTCAATTTACTGATTTATCAGCAGGATGGAATCTTAAGATAGCGCACGGAATAATCAAGTTGTTGCCTATATTTGTTGTAACAATGGTAATAGGTCTAGGCTGGGAATTTGTATTTGCTTCAAAAAAAGGAGAAGGTATAGAAGAAGGGTTTTTGGTGTCAGGAGCATTGATTCCATTGATTATGCCACCTGATATACCATTGTGGATATTAGCAATAGCGATTACATTTGCAGTAGTTCTAGGAAAAGAGGTATTTGGTGGAACCGGAATGAATATATGGAATGTTGCATTATTAGCGAGGATATTCGTATTTTTTGCATACCCATTGGCAATCTCGGGAGATGAAGTATGGATAAGTGGATTTGATAAAATAGCAGCAGGAGTAAGCCCCAATTACGGTTGGTTTCATACCGGATTATTCAATACCATATTTGATTGGTTCGGTTGGGCAAAGTTTGACCCCGGTTGGTCAATAGTCGATGGCTTTACAGGAGCAACCCCCTTGGCTATAGCCAAAGATGGTGGTTGGGATGCGGTGACTCAGGTATACTCTACAAGTGATATGTTGTGGGGGACAATACCTGGTTCTATTGGAGAGACATCAAAACCATTGTTGTTATTAGGTGGCTTATTGATTTTGCTTACAGGTATAGCAGACTGGAGGATTACAATTAGTGCGATTATAGGAATAGCATTGTCGGGATTTATATTCAACATGTGGGGTATTACACCATTGATGACCATACCTTGGTATTATCATTTTTATATCGGTGGTGCAGTATTAGCAATTTTCTTTATGGCTACTGATCCGGTAACTGCTTCAAGTACATTTAGAGGAAAGTGGATTTACGGATTTATGATTGGAGTTATAGGAATGTTGATAAGGGTAATAAATCCGGCATATCCCGAGGGTTGGATGCTAGCGATTTTATTTATGAATTCATTTGCTCCATTGATTGACCATTTTATTATTTCAAAACACATCAAAAAACGTTTAAAAAGTGAATAGTTCAAAATATATAATAGGATTTACTGCATTGTTGACAGCCTTTGTAGCATTGGTACTGTCCTTGATGTACACGGGTCTAAAGGAAAAACACAAGCAAAATGAGCTTTTATTTGAAAAAAGAGCTGTTTTGGGTGCCATTCAAGATAAAGTTGGTAAAAATATTGCAGACCTCAATGATGATGAGATATTGCAGATTTTCAATACAAACATTAAACAGTTGGTTTTAAATACAAAAGGAGATGTATTAAACCCACAAGAAGTTGAGAAAAAAGGCTACAAAGGAGGGAAAGCAGAGAATATTGACATGAAGGTAGAGATGAAAAAACCAAAAGATGCCAGGTTGTTGCCACTCTATGTATATAAAGGAAAAGATGGAAAAGAATTGTATATTACCAGACTGTTTGGGAAAGGATTGTGGGATGAAATAAGTGGTTACTTAGCTCTTAGTTCAGATAAAAATACTGTAGTAGGTGCAAGTTTTGACCATAAAGGCGAAACACCGGGAATGGGAGCTGAAATGAAAGATAATCCTAAATTTTCTGCTCAGTTTAAAGGAAAAACAATATTTGATAAAGACGGAAAACTAGTTTCTATAAACGTTAGGAAAGGTGGTGCAATAAATAAAAACCATGATGTTGATGCTATTTCGGGTGCTACATTGACTTCAAACGGTATTACCAATATGCTAAAATCCAGTTTGGAAAATTATTACCAATATTTGAAAAAATAAACTAAAACATATAAAATGTCAGAAATAAAAGAAAGTAAAAAAGCTCTTTTTCCTATGACAAAAAAGGAAAGAAAATTGCTTTTTGATCCGTTGAATGATAACAATCCGGTGACTGTTCAGGTATTAGGAATATGTTCTGCACTTGCTGTTACTTCGATGTTATTGCCTTCTATAGTGATGGCAATAGCAGTTACATTTGTTGTTGCGTTTTCAAATCTAGCAATATCTCTATTGAGAAATTATATTCCAAAGCAGGTTAGAATGATTGTTCAGCTAGTAGTGATTGCATTTTTGGTTACGATTGTAGAACTAACTCTTAAAGCGTATAGCTATCCTGTTTATAAGCAATTATCGGTATTTATCGGGTTGATTATTACAAATTGTATTGTGATGGGAAGACTAGAAGCCTTTGCAATGGCAAACAAGCCTTGGCAATCATTTCTTGATGGTATAGGTAATGGCCTTGGTTATGGTGTTATACTGATAATAATATCATTTATTCGAGAATTGTTTGGTAGAGGGACATTGCTATCAGGGACTCCAATAGAAATGAAGATAATTGGAGCTAGTTCTGATTTTTGGATTGATACCACTACCAATCCATATTTTGGTTGGTACGTAAACAATAATCTTATGGTTTTACCGGCTGCTGCATTATTTATTATGGGTTTGATTATATGGTATCAACGAAGTAAAAATGAAAAATTGATAGGCATTTCTTAAGAAATAAAAAACAAAAAAATGGAAGATTTTTTGAATGTATTTATAAAATCAGCGTTTGTAGAGAATCTGGTGTTGTCATATTTTCTCGGCATGTGCTCATATTTAGCGGTATCCAAATCAGTAAAAACAGCTATGGGATTGGGATTGGCTGTTATTTTTGTACTTGGTATTACTGTTCCTATTAACTGGTTAATCAATCATTACTTGTTGTCCGAAGGTGGCCTTTTAGGTATGGATTTAACCTTTTTACGGTTTATCCTTTTTATTGCTGTTATCGCTTCGATGGTACAACTGGTAGAGATGGTAATTGAGAAGATGTCCCCAGCTCTTTATAATTCACTAGGGATTTTTCTACCTCTTATTACTGTAAATTGTGCTATACTGGGAGCATCACTATTTATGATTTCCAGAGAATACAATTTTTCTGAAAGTGTTGCATTTGGTTTGGGTGGAGGTTTTGGATGGTTTTTAGCTATTATTGCTATTGCGGCAATCAGAGAAAAACTAAAATATTCTAATATACCTGCACCATTGAGAGGACTTGGAATAGCATTTATAATTACCGGTTTGATGGGGATGGCTTTTATGGGCTTGATGGGAATTGATCCTGCTATCTTTTTTAGTGGCAAATAAAATATAATATAATGGTATTAGCAATAGATTTTAATTTTATCATAGCATCGGTTGTAGTTTTTGTTGTTATTATTTTACTACTTTCCATCATGCTATTGTATGCGAGAAAAAAACTTTTACCTCAAGGTAAAGTAAAAATGGTAATTAATGGAAAAGATGATGATATTAAAGAGGTAGATCCCGGTTCTTCACTTTTAAGTACATTGTCAGACCAAAATATATTTCTTCCAAGTGCTTGTGGTGGAGGTGGTACCTGCGCTATGTGTAAATGTACTGTTGAAGAAGGAGGAGGTGATGTATTGCCTACGGAAATGAATCACTTAAGCAGAAAAGAGGCTGCTGAAGGAATGAGATTAGCATGTCAGGTTAAAGTGAGAAATGATATTAAAATAAAAATTCCCGAGGAGATATTTGGTATCAAGAAAATGGAATGTGAAGTAATCTCAAACTACAACGTAGCTTCATTTATCAAGGAATTTATCGTAAAATTACCCGAGGGAGAGCATTTGGATTTCAAAGCAGGGGGCTATATCCAAATAGATGTCCCTGCACCTCTGAAAGTCGAATTTAAAGACTTTGATATATCTGCACATCCCAAATACCATAAAGACCCTAAAACCTTTCAAGGAGAATGGGATAAATTTAAAATGTGGGGTTTGAAAATGATCAATGATGAACCCCAGTTTCGTGCATATTCAATGGCTAGCCATCCGGCAGAAGGGGATATCATAATGCTAAATATTAGAATTGCCGCACCACCTTGGGATAGAGAAAAAAATACTTGGGCAGATATCAATCCCGGTGTTTGTTCTTCCTATGTCTTTGATCAAAAACCGGGAGATAAAGTTGTTATTTCCGGACCATATGGTGAATTTTTTATAAATGAAGAATCCGATCGTGAGATGATATATATCGGTGGTGGTGCAGGAATGGCTCCATTGAGATCTCATATTTTCCATATGTTTCATACCCAAAAACAACGTAAACGAAAAGTTTCGTACTGGTATGGTGGCCGTACAAGAAGAGAGTTGTTTTATGTTGAAGAGTTTAGAGAAATAGAAAAAGAATTTGATAACTTTAAGTTTTATATAGCACTAGACAATCCTCTCCCCGAAGATAATTGGAAAGAAAAAGACAATATTGATTCTCCCGGTGACGGCTTCAAAGGATATATAATGAATGTGCTTTATGAACAATACCTAAAAGATCATCCGGAACCGGAAGAATGTGAGTATTATTACTGTGGACCTCCTGCTATGGCAGCTTCAATTATGAAGACTTTGGATGATTTGGGTGTACCAAAAGAACAAATTTATTTTGATGACTTCGGGTAGAAGATAGCTGATGAGATACTTATTACTGTTTTTATTAATCTTTGTGTTTTCATGTGGAGATAATCATTATTTCTATAAAGAAAAGGAAATGGATGAAGATAATATATGGACATATGACAACTATTTTCAAGCTGACTTTGATGTACAAGACTCTATGCCTTATGATATTTATCTTGAATTAAAACATACAGATGACTATCCATTTGAGAATATATATTTGAGAATAATTGATAATTTCAAAGCAGTAAAGGATACCGATGTTGTTAATATGAATTTATCTGATACCTACGGTATATGGTATGGTAATAAGAATGGGAATACATATACTTACCCAAGTCTATTAAGAAAATCATTCAAATTTAGTAATAAAGGTCTACATAGCATTAAAATCGAACAATTTACCAGAAGAGACTCTTTAGAAGGCGTTGCAACTGTCAGATTTTATATCAATAAAATAAATAGCGATAAATAAACCTTCTTATTCACACTCTTACTATTCATTCACTTTATCCCAAGCTTTTTTTGCTATTTGGTTAGTAGCATCCTCAATAGAATAACTACCTGCCAATGCATCATTGACTAAGGACATATTACTTTCAAGTTTTAGTATATTTTGAATGTTTAACATTAGCCTCATTGTATTTTTTATGTCTTTGATTCCATCTGTTTTTGGTGCGATATTTATCGAATCCACACCGGCTATTGCACCGGTCATTGATAATATAGTAGCAATTATCAAATCATCGTTTTCATCATCTGTATATGAGTCGTGATTTATTCCTAATATTATTTTTGCACACAAATCCTCTGCATCATAAGATTTTAAATAATTTTTCCATAATACTTTAAAAGCTCTTAAAGTTGATATATCCGCAAGTATAGTTCCATTCATGAAAAAATGAAACTTTAGTTTTTTTAGCAACCAATTTAGCTGATTTTTATCAATTTTCGATTTCTTTATGTAGCTACTTAAAGTATTCAATGATTCAGATAGGTAATCTACCGGCGTTTTTGATAAAGCTCTTTCCGTTTTAAAAT
>Ga0256833_1001142_pt1 | contig 19903 bp, 18 predicted proteins | sample 356284metaG_FD_190535 | JGI IMG/M metagenome (GOLD analysis project Ga0256833, IMG submission 190535) | Hydrothermal vent microbial communities from Mid Atlantic Ridge, Atlantic Ocean - 356-284 | ecosystem: Environmental > Aquatic > Marine > Hydrothermal vents | place: Atlantic Ocean: Mid... | reverse complement strand
TTCCCCCAGATCGTCACCTGGCTTTTGAACCTGACCGGCGGGGTCTAACCGGCCCCGCTCAAAAGGGCGCCCCGGCCCTTTGGGCCGGGGCGCCCGTCGCCTGCTCGCTTAGAGCTTTGCGAAGAGGTACTGGGCCATGGCCAGCTCGGTGGTCGCGAACCAGCGGTTGATGTCGCCGCGGAAGGCCTTCCAGTCCTGGTAGATCTTCTTGTAGAGGGCGTCCTTGGCGGCGATCTCGTCGTAGAGGGCGAAGGCTTCCTTCTCGGCGGCCTTCAGGACGTCGAGCGGGAACTTGCGGAGCTTGACCCCGCGCTTCAGAAGCCGCTTCAAGGCCGGCGGGTTCTTGAAGTCGTAGTCCACCATCATCTGGAGGTTGGCCTGGGCCGCGGCCGTCTTGACGATCTCCTTGTACTCCTTGGGGAGCTTGTTCCAGGCGTTCTTGTTGACGAAGAAGTGGAGGGTGGGGCCGGGCTCCCACCAGCCGGGGTAGTAGTAGTACTTGGCGACCTTGTAAAAGCCCAGCTTCTCGTCGTCGTAGGGGCCGACCCACTCGGTGGCGTCGATGGCACCGCGCTCCAGGGCGGGGAAGATGTCGCCACCGGCGAGCACCTGCACGGTGACCCCTAGGCGGGCCATCACCTTGCCGCCGAGGCCGGGGATGCGCATCTTGAGGCCCTTTAGGTCCTCGACCGAGTTGATCGGCTTGCGGAACCAGCCGCCCATCTGGGCGCCGGTGTTGCCGGCCGGGAAGCCCACCATGTTGAACTGGTCGAAGAGCTCGCCGAGGAGCTTGCCGCCGTTGCCGTCGTAGAGCCAGGCGTTCTGCTCCCGGTAGGTGAGGCCAAAGGGAACCGCGGTGGCGAAGGCGAAGGCGGGGTGCTTGCCGATGTAGTAGTAGGAGGCGGTGTGGCCGGCCTCCACCGTACCCTGCTGCACGGCGTCGACCACTTTAAGCCCGGGGACGATCTCGCCGCCGGCGTAGACCCGGATGTCGAACTTGCCGTCGGTCATCGCCCGCACCCGGTCGGCCACGGTCAGGGCCCCGCCGTAGATGGTGTCGAGCGACTTCGGCCAGCTGGTGGCCATCCGCCAGCGGATCCGCTTTTGGGTCTGGGCAAAGACCGGCCCGAAGGTGCTCGAGGCCGCAACCCCTACCGCCGCTTTCTTAATAAACTCGCGTCTCTTCACTCGCCATACCTCCTTTCCCGTCCGTTGCGCCCCGAGTATACGAAGGGGTCCCGGGGTTCCGCAAGGGCCGCTGCATATTCTTGCCGGATCGCCCCCGGCGCCCCGGTTGACACCCCCCTAGGCCTCCGGTAGCATGGGCTTTGCCCGCGCTGGCGGGTACAACGCGGCCCCGTGGTGTAGTTTGGTTAGCACACCCGCCTGTCACGTGGGAGGTCGCGGGTTCAAGTCCCGTCGGGGCCGCCAGTCGCCGAGGTAGCTCAGTCGGTAGAGCACGCGACTGAAAATCGCGGTGTCGGCGGTTCGATTCCGCCCCTCGGCACCAAAGGGCCCCCGCGCACAGGCGGGGGCCTTGGCTTTGGCGCCGGCCTACCGCTTGAGGAGCCAGCGGGCCAGGCCCTCGACCGCGTTGGGGCGGAAGAGCTCGGGGTCGGCCAGGGCCGCCTTCAGGTAGGCGCGGATCAGGGCCTCGTCGGCCTTGGCCATGCGATCGGCGACGCTGGGGCGGTCGTCCTTTTTCTGGTTGTAGGGGGGGATCTTGGCGGCCAGGGGGGCGGCCCGGTGCACCGCCGCGAGCAGCGCCCGCACCAGCCGCTCCTCCCCCCTGGGGGCGAGGAGGGCGTCCTCCTCGACCAGGGGGAGGCCGTCCGGGTCCCGGGGCACGACGCCGAGGGCGTAGAGGCGGCGGGCCAGGTTGGAGGCCCCCACCGCCAGCGGACGTTCGGCCTGGGCCCCGCCGAGGCGCGTCACCAGCCGGTAGCGCCCCGGCGGCAGGGCCTTTAGCGGCCCCACCCAGCCGGCGAAGCCGACGCTGTTCGGGGGGTAGGGGGGGCGGGGCCGGAAGAAGGCGGCCCGGCGGACCGTCCGGCCGGCGGCGTCCACCACCCGGACCTCGAGGGGGGCGGCCGGCAGGGCGGGGGCGGCCTCGAGCTCCAGCCGGAGCCAGACCGGCTCCCCCGCCCCCAGCCGGTCCTGCGGCGGCCCGTCCTGGCGGAGCGAGACCGCCGCGATCCGGAGCCGCAGGTAGGCCCCGGCGAGCGCCCCGAGGTCGCGCCGGGCCCAGGGGGCGAGGGGGCTTTCCGGGTGCGCGCGGAGGAAGGCGGCCAGGACCCGGCGGGCCCTTTCCGCCTCGCCGGCGTAGGCCAGGAGCCGGCCCCGCCAGTAGGCGAGCTCGGCCGGGCCCCGGGCGTCTTCCAGGTCCTTGAGGGCCGAGCGGACCTCCCAGTCCCGGTCGTCGGCCACCGCCCGCCGGTAGTGGTCGAGGGCCGGCAGGTGGGCGCGCCACAGGGCGTAGAAGAGCCCCAGGTTGTAGTGGGCGGTGGGGTTGTCCTCGAGCTTCAGGGCGTAGAGCGAGGCCAGCCGGGCCCGGGCCCGGTCGCCGGTGAGGTAGTAGGCCCAGCCCAGGTTGGTCCAGTAAAGCCCCTTGTCGGGCACCAGGGCGGTCGCCTTGAGGAGAGCGTCCCGGGCCTCTCGGGGGCGGTTTTCCTCGAAGGCGGCGAAGCTTTCCATCTCGTAGCCCCAGGCGTAGCCGGGCTCCAGCCTAGGGAGGCGCCGGGCGAGGCGCCGCCAGCGGGGGTCGTCCCGGTCGTGGAGCAGGAGGACGGCGGCGGTCTGGTGGAGGAGGAGGGGGCTTTTGATAAGCCGTTCCACCTCGGGGCCCCGCCCCCGCTTCAGGAAGGCCCGCCAGACCAGGCCCATCCCGTCCTCGGGCAGGTCCTTGGGGTGGTGGACGCCGAACCAAAACCGCCGGAGCGGCGGGGGCAGGAACCCCAGCCGGCCCTTGGCCAGGCCCTCGGCGTAGCGCGCGAGCCGTTCGGCCAGGGCGGGGTCGGCGGCCTGGGCGGCGGCCCGGCCCGGGTCCTTGAGGGCGAGCCGGAGCAGGGGTTCGAGCCCGGGCTGGGGACGGAAGGGCCCGGCCGGCCGGCCGAGGATCGCGCCGGCCCAGAGCACCAGGGCCGCGGGGTCGCCGGCCACCCCCCGGTGGCTTCGCTTGCCGTCGTAGAGGGCGGCGTGGTAGCGGCCTTGATCGTCCTTCCAGGCGGCCAGCACCCAGTCGGCGCCGGTGGCCTCGGCGACCATGCGCACCCCGCCCGGGGTGGCGAGCCGCGGCAGGGTGAGCCGCCAGCCCTCCCGCCAGGGGGGCTCGGGGAGGAAGAGCCCGGTGTAGACCGGGCCGCGGGCGGAGAGGGCGCCGGCCACCGCGTAGGCGTCGGAGAGGCCGCCGGGACCCTCGAAGGGGAGGACCCAGCCCTCGGCGAGGGCCAGGCCGAGGGCCAGCAAAACCGCCAGGAGTCGCCGCATGCCCCCCACTATAGGGGCCGCCGGTGAGCCCCCGCTAAGCGCTTGCCGCCGTCAACCGGAGGGGGCATGATGGGTTGACGTGGACCTCCTCGCCGCCCTCTCCGAGGCCTGGACCCCGGGGCCGCGGCTGGCCGCCCGCCTGGGGGTGAGCCGGCAGGCGGTGGCGCGGGCGGTCCGCCGCCTGGCCCGCCAGGGCTACCCGGTGGAGCGGTCCCGGCGGGGCTACCGCCTGGCCCCCGGTACCCCGGCCCCGGCCGCGGTGCGCGCCAAGCTGCGGGGGCGGTTCGGCCGGCCCTACCGCTACCTGGGCACGGTGTCGAGCACCCAGGACGTCCTCCGGCGGATGGCCGAGGAGGGGGCCCCCGAGGGGACGGTGGTCCTCGCCGAGCGCCAGACCGCCGGGCGGGGGCGCCGGGGGCGGGTCTGGGCCAGCCCCGGCGGGGGGCTCTACTTCTCCCTGTTGCTCCGCCCCCGCGAGCCCCTCGAGCGCCTGCCCCTCCTCCCCCTGGCGGCGGGGCTGGCGGCGGCCCGGGCGGCCGGGGTGGGCGGGCTCAAGTGGCCCAACGACCTGGTGGTCTGGCGGGAGGGGTGGAGGAAGCTCGGGGGGGTGCTCCTCGAGGCCGAGATCCTCGCCGAGGAGGTGACCTACGCCCTCCTCGGGGTGGGGCTCAACGTGGCCGAGGAGGGCCTTCCCCCGGGGGCGGCCGGGCTTTGGGGCTTTTTTCCCGGGCTGCGCCGCGACGAGCTCCTGGTCCGGCTGCTCTTCGAGCTCGAGCGGGCCTACCGGGCCCTGGCCGACCCCGAGGCCCTGCTCAAGGCCTACGCCCTCCACTCGACGACCCTCTACCGGCGGGTGCGGGCCGAGTGGGTGGGGGAGCCGGTCGAGGGGGTGGCGGTGGGGCTCGACGAGGGCGGCGCGCTCTGGGTCCTCGAGGCCAGCGGCCACCGCCGGCGGGTGACCACCGGCGAGGTCCACCTGGTGGAGAAGGTTCGGAGGTGATCGGGATGGAAACGGTCGGTGCGGCGTGGTTGGTGCGGCGGGTCCCCGTCCGGGGGCGGGCGGCCAGGCTGGGCCTGGCCCTCTTGGGCAGCCTGGCGCTCGCCCTGTTCGCCAAGGTGCAGGTCCCCTTCGTGCCGGTCCCCCTGACCGGCCAGACCCTGGGCCTGCTCCTTTTGGGGGCGTTCTTCGGGTCCCGGCTGGCGGCGGGGGCGGCCGTCCTCTACCTGGTCGAGGGGGCGCTGGGGCTTCCGGTCTTCGCCCGGGGCGGGGGCCTCGGCTACCTGCTCGGCCCCACCGGGGGCTACCTGGCGGCCTTCCCCCTGGCCGCCTTCCTGGTCGGTTGGCTCTTCGAGCGAGGGGCCGGGAAAAGCACCCTCACCGCCTTCCTGGCGCTCCTTTTGGGGGCGGCGGCGGTCTACCTGGTGGGGCTGCCCTGGCTGGGGCTCTACCTCGGGCTGGGCGTGCCGAAGACCCTGGCGCTCGGGCTCTTCCCCTTCGTCGCCGGCGACCTGACCAAGGCGGCCCTCGCCACCCTGGCGGTCCGGAGGTGGGGGGCATGACCGTGGAAGTGCCCGAGATCCCCCGCCAGGACCGCGTCGAGCTTCCCGCCACCGAGACCGCCCTGGTGGTGGTCGACATGCAGAACGACTTCGCCCACCCCGAGGGGGCCCTCTTCGTTCCCGACGCGGCGAAGACGATTCCGGTGATCGGGAGCCTGCTGGAGCGTTTCCGGGAGAAGGGGGCGCCGGTCTTCTTCACCCAGGACTGGCACGAGGAGGACGATCCCGAGTTCAGAATCTGGCCGCGCCACGCGGTGGCCGGCAGTTGGGGGGCGGAGATCGTCGCCGAGCTGGCCCCCCGGCCCGGCGAGCGGGTGATCAAGAAGCTCCGCTACGACGGCTTTTACGGCACCCCACTGGAGCACCTCCTGCGCCTGGCCGGAGTGCGGCGCCTGGTGGTCACCGGCACCGTGGCCAACATCTGCGTCCTCCACACCGCCGGCAGCGCGGCCCTCCGCTGGTTCGAGGTGGTCCTCCCCGAGGACGCCACCAGCGCCCTCACCCCCTTCGACCTGGCCGCCGCCCTCCGGCAGGTGACCTTCCTCTACCAGGGGAAGGTGACCACCGCCGCCGGCGTCCGGCTTTCGTGAGGGCGGCGCACCTCGCCGAGTTCGTCGCCTCCGAGGCCGCCCTGGCGGCCCTCGGGGGCGACCCGGTGATGGCCCGGTTGATCCGGCGGCACGGCCGGGCCCGCTGGGGGGTGCACGGGGTCTTTCCCGCCCTGGTGCGGGCGGTCGTGGGCCAGCAGGTCTCGAACCGGGCGGCGCGGGCGATCTTCCGCCGGCTCCACGCCGCCACCGGGTCCGAGCCCCGGCGGCTGCTCGCCCTGGGGGAGGCCGGGCTGGGGGGGCTCGGGGTCAGCCGGGCCAAGGCCCGGACCCTGCGGGCCCTGGCCGAGGCCGCCGTTGCCGGCGCCTTCGCCGGGTTCGAGCGGCTTCCCGACGAGGCCGTGCGGGCCCGGCTCCTCGCCTTCAAGGGGGTCGGCCCCTGGACCGTCGAGATGGTGCTGATCTTCGGGCTCGGCCGCCAGGACGTCTGGCCGGCGGCGGACCTCGGGCTGGTTCGGCAGGCGATGCGCCACTACCGGCTTTCCTCCCGGCGGGACGTCGCCGAGCTGGGGGCGCGGTTCGCCCCCTACCGCTCGGTGGCGGCCCACTACCTCTGGGCCGAGAACGACGCCCCCTAGCCGGCGAGCAGCGCCCGGGCCCGGAGGGCGAGGTGGACCTGGGCCAGGGTGCGGGGGTCCTTGAGGGGTCGCCCCAGCTGCTTTTCGATCCGCCCCAGACGGTAGCGGAGGGTGTTGGGGTGGACGTGCAGGGCGGCCGCCGCCGCCTCCGGCCGGCCCCGGTGCGCGAGGTAGGCCTCGAGCGTCCGGACCCCCTTCTCGTCCAGGGGCAGGAAGCGCTCGACCAGGGCCTTGAGGTCCTCGCGGCTCTGCTGGAGGAGCACCCAGGCGACCGGGTCGAGCTGGCCGAACCCCACTGCCCGGCCGGGTTCGCTGGTCTTTAGGGCGATCAGGGCCTCGCGGTAGGCGGCCGGGGTCTCCCGCAGACCGTGGTGGGGGGCCGAGTAGCCGAGCCGGACCTCGGGCCCCAGGGCCTCGGCCAGCCCCTCCGCCTCGTCCTCGGTGGCGTAGGTCTGCCAAAGCAGCACCGCCCGCCCGGCCCGGGAACCCACCAGGTACCCGCCCCCCCGCCGGGCCAGGTAGCCGGCGGCCCTCTGCCGGAGGTCCTGGAGCACCCGCCGCCGGCGTTCCTCGGCCAGGCGGTGCTGGCCGGGGATCGGCGGGGGTTCGGCCAGGGCCAGCACGAAGGGCACCTGGGGGAGGAAGCCGAACCCCATCGCCCGGCGCTCGTCGGCCGCCCGCTCCAAGAGATCGTCGAGGAGGGCGGCCTTGAGCCCTTCCTCCTCGGCCCGCTGGGCCTGGGCGAGGAGGCTCTTGGCCGAGAGGATCTGGGCGGCGAGCTTCAGGAAGCCACCCGCCCGTTCCAGCCCCTCGGGGTTTCCGAAGGCCACCAGCAGGGCCTCGCCGGCGGGCAGGGCGAGCCAGCGGTTGGTCCGCCCCGGGGCCCGGGGGAGGCCCCGGGGCAGGGGGCCGGCCCCGGCCAGGACCTCCCCCCAGCGGGCCACCAGGGCCACCGGCAGCCGGCTCCAGCGGTGGAGGGTCTCGACCAGCCGGGCCTCCTGTTCGGCCAGCCGCTCGAGGAACTCGACCAGGGGCCCCAGCGCCAGGACCTCGGGGAAGCAGGCCTCGAGGCTCTGCCGGGTGGCCTCCTCGACCACCTCGTCGAGCTCGCTCCAGGGGGGCAGCACCGCCAGCCCGAGCCCGTACTGGCGGCAGCGCTGGGGCAGTTCGGCGGCCGGCTCGCGGCAGAGGATGCCGCTGCCCCCCGCCCGGGCCAGCCGCTCGGCCAGCCCCTCGCCGGCCCGCCCGGTGACCACCACCCCGTAGCCGACCGGGGCCAGGAGGTCCTTCTCCCGCCCCACCCAGGCCACCGGCCGGGGGCTCGGGACCAGGGCCTTGAGCCCGAGTCCCCGGACCAGCCGATCGAAGCCCTGCATCGCCACCTACAAAACCTCCCCGGGGCTTTGTTCGTTTTTACCAGGGTGGGGGGCTTGGGTGCAAGGGGATGCCGGGACCTTTGTCCCATCGCACAAGAGGGTCCGCCGGCTTTGGGGCGAGCCACGATTTCGCCCCCGCCGGTCGGGGGGCGATGATGCCGGCCAAGACGAAGGAGGCGAGGGTGTTCGAGGGTTCCGTGGTCCCGCTGGTGACCCCGTTCAGGAACGGGGCGGTGGACGAACAAGCGTTTGCTCGCCTGGTCGAGCGCCAGCTGCGGGCGGGGAGCCACGGCCTCTCGGTGGGGGGCACCACCGGGGAGCCGGCCGGGCTGAGCCTGGAGGAGCGCAAGCGGTTAATCCGCCTCACGGTGGAGCTGGCCGGCGGCCGCCGGCCGGTGTTGGCGGGGACCGGCAGCGCGAACCTCGAGGCCACCCTCGAGCTCACCCGCTACGCCCGCGAGGCCGGGGCCGACGGCGCGCTGGTGATCACCCCCTACTACACCAAGCCGAGCCAGGAGGGGCTCTTCGCCTACTTCGCCCGGGTGGCCGAGGCGGTGCCCGAGTTCCCCCTGGTGATCTACAACATCCCCGGCCGGGCCTGCGTGCCGGTGGCGGTGGAGACCCTCGCCCGGCTCCGCGAGCGCTACCCCTGGGTGGTCGGGGTCAAGCACTCGCTCAAGGACCTCGACGTGGTCTCCCGAACGATCCGCACCCTGGGCGAGGAGTTCGCGGTCTTCTGCGGGCTGGAGTCGCTCACCTACCCGATGCTGGCGCTGGGGGCCCGGGGGATGATCGCGGCCACCGCCAACCTCCTCCCCAGCGAGGTGGCCCGGCTCTACGAGGCGGTCAAGGCCGGCCGCCACGACGAGGCCCGCGAGCTCCACTACCGCCTTTACGAGGTCAACGAGGCGATCTTCTGGGAGACCAACCCGGTCCCCCTCAAGTACCTGATGGCCCGGGCCGGGCTGATCGAGGCCGAGTGGCGACCGCCGCTGGGGCCGCCCTCCCCCGAGGTGGCCGCCCGCCTCGACCGCCTGGCGGCGGCCTGGGGGTGGGTGTGAGGACCGGCCGGATCCTCCACCGGGGGCGGGTGCGCCGGGTCGAGCTCCGGGAGGGGCGGCTCTACGACGAGGCCGGCGAGGCCCACGACCCGGACCGGGCGGCCTTCCTCCTCCCCTTCGTGCCCCGGACGATCTTCGGCCTCGCCCTCAACTACCGCGGCCACGCCGGCGAGCTCGGGCTGGAGGAGCCCAAGGAGCCGGTCCTCTTCCTGAAGCCGCCGGCGAGCCTGCTGCCGCACCGGGCCCCGGTGGAGCGGCCCCAAGGGGTCGCCTACCTCCACTACGAGTGCGAGCTGGCGGTGGTGATCGGCCGCGCCGGGCGGCGGATCCCCGAGCGGGCGGCGATGGACCACGTGCTGGGGTACACGGTGGCCAACGACGTCACCGTTCGCGACTTCGTGGGCAACCTCTTCCGGCCCCCGGTCAAGGCCAAGGGCTGGGACACCTTCACCCCCCTCGGCCCCTACCTGGTGAGCGCCGACGAGGTCGCCGACCCCCACGCCCTCGCCCTCCGGGCCTACGTCAACGGCGAGCTGCGGCAGGAGGGCCGCACCGACCAGATGCTCTTTTCGATTCCCGAGATCGTCGCCTACCTGAGCCGGTTTCTGACCCTGGAGCCCTACGACGTGATCCTCACCGGGACCCCCCGGGGCCTCTCCCACGTCCGGGCCGGCGACGTGATGCGGATGGAGGTCGAGGCGGTGGGGGTCCTGGAAAACCCGGTGGTGGAGGAGAGTCTATGAAACGCGCGTTCGACCCGGAGTTCATCGCGACGGTGCGTTCCCAGTTCGAGGGGCGCACGGTCCCCCACTTCATCGGCGGGGCGTTCGTCGAGAGCGCCGACGGCGACACCTTCGAGACCCTCGACCCCGCCACCAACCGGCCGCTGGCCCGGGTGGCCCGGGGCAAGAGGGCCGACGCCGAGCGGGCGGCGGCGGCCGCCCGGGAGGCCTTCGACCGCGGCCCCTGGCCCCGGATGCCGGCCCGCGAGCGGCGGGGCTACCTCCTTCGGGTGGCCGAGCTGATCGAGAAGTACGCCGACGAGCTCGCCGTCCTCGAGTGCCTGGACACCGGCCAGGTGCTCAAGATCATCCGCGGCGGGCAGATCCCCCGGGCGGCCGAGAACTTTCGGTTCTTCGCCGAGGCGGCGCTCGCCGCCTTCGACGGCGAGAGCTACCCGGTGGATGAGCGCTTCCTCTACTACACGGTCCGCCAGCCGGTGGGGGTGGCCGGGCTGATCACCCCCTGGAACACGCCGCTGATGCTCGCCACCTGGAAGCTCGCCCCCTGCCTGGCGGCGGGGAACACCTGCGTGCTCAAGCCCGCCGAGTGGTCGCCGCTCTCCGCCTGGTTCCTGGCCAAGATCTTCGCCGAGGCCGGGTTCCCCCCCGGGGTGGTCAACGTGGTGCAGGGCTACGGCGAGGAGGCGGGGGCGCCGCTGGTGGCCGACCCCCGGGTGCAGCTCATCAGCTTCACCGGGGAAACCACCACCGGGACCATCATCATGCGGACCGGCGCCGACACCCTGAAGCGCTACTCCTTCGAGCTCGGCGGCAAGAGCCCCGCCCTGGTCTTCGCCGACGCCGACCTCGAGCGGGCGGAGGACGGGGTGGTCTTCCAGATCTTCAGCCTGAACGGCGAGCGCTGCACCGCGAACTCCCGCCTGCTGGTCGAGCGCTCGATCTACCCCGCGTTCGTCGAGCGGGTCGCCGAGCGGGCCCGGCGGATCCGGGTGGGTCCCCCGCTCGACCCCGCCTCCGAGGTGGGGCCGCTCATCCACCCCGAGCACCTGGCCCGGGTCGAGGCCTTCGTCGAGGAGGCCCGGAGCCAGGGGGCCCGGGTGCTGGCCGGCGGGCACCGCCTGGACCGGGAGGGGAACTACTACGCCCCCACCGTCCTCGAGGCCGCCCCCGGAACCCGGATCGAGCAGGAGGAGGTCTTCGGGCCGGTGCTGGTGGCGGTGCCGTTCGACGACGAGGCCGAGGCCCTGGCGATCGCTAACGGCGTCCGCTACGGGCTGGCCGCCTACGTCTGGACCAAGGACGTGGAGCGGGCCCACCGGCTGGCCCGCGGCCTCGAGGCCGGGATGGTCTGGATCAACAGCCACAACGTCCGCCACCTCCCCACCCCCTTCGGGGGGATGAAGGCCTCGGGGATCGGCCGCGAGGGCGGCCGGCACAGCTTCCACTTCTACACCGAGGAAAAGACCGTGATGGTGCCCCTGGGGGCCCACCCGATTCCCAGGTTCGGGAAGGAGAAGGAGGCGTAAGTGGCACGGACCGGCGAGGCGTACATCGAGGCCCTGAGGACCAACCCCCCCAACCTCTGGCTCAAGGGGGAACGGGTTGAGGACCCCACCACCCACCCGGCGTTCGCCGGGGTGGTGCGTTCGATGGCGGCCCTCTACGACCTGCAGCACGACCCCGAGTGGCGGGACGTGCTGACCTACCCCTCCCCCAGCTCGGGCCGCCCGGTGGGGATGAGCTTCCGCGAGTCCCGCTCCCGGGACGACCTGGAAAAGCGCTCGGCCGCCTACAAGGCCTGGGCCGACCGGACCCTGGGGCTGATGGGCCGGACCCCCGACTACCTGAACGCCGCCCTCACCGCCTACGCCCAGGCGGCGGCGTTCTTCGCCCAGGGGGACCCCCAGTTCGCCGAGAACGTGCGGCGCTACTACGAGTTCGTCCGGGAGAACGACCTCTGCACCACCCACGCCCTCACCAACCCCCAGGTCAACCGGGCCAAGAGCCCCGCCGAGCAGCCCGACCCCTACATCCCGGTGGGGGTGGTGCGGGAGACCAAGGAGGGGGTGATCGTCCGCGGGGCCCGGATGCTCGCCACCCTGCCGGTCGCCGACGAGATCCTGGTCTTTCCCTCGACGGTGCTAAGGAGCGAGCCGGGGGCCGAGCGCTACGCCCTGGCCTTCGCCCTGCCCACCCACACCCCCGGGCTCCACTTCGTCTGCCGGGAGCCGCTCGCCGGCCGTTCCGCCTTCGACCACCCGGTCTCCTCGCGGTTCGAGGAGATGGACGCGATGGTGATCTTCGACGACGTGCTGGTGCCCTGGGAGCGGATCTTCATCCTGGGTTCGGTCGAGCTCACCAACCGCGCCTACGCCGACACCGGCGCCCTCCACCACATGGCCCACCAGGTGGTGGTGCACAAGGTGGCCAAGACCGAGGCCTTCCTCGGTCTGGTGGGGCTGATCGCCGAGGGGATCGGGGCCGATCGCTTCGGCCACGTGCGGGAGAAGATCGCCGAGGTGATCGTCTACCTCGAGGCCATGCGCAGCTTCTGGATCGCCGCCGAGGCGACCGGGCACGAAAACGACTTCGGGGTCTTCGTCCCCAACCGCCGGGCGATCGACGGCGCCCGCAACCTCTACCCCAGGCTCTACCCCCGGGTCCGGGAGATCGTCCAGCAGATCGGCGCCGGGGGGATGATCCTCCTCCCCTCGGAGCGGGACCTCGACGGCCCGCTGGCGGCGGCGATGGCCAAGTACATGCAGGGGCGGAACCTCGACGCCCGCCGCAAGACCCAGCTCTTCCGCCTGGCCTGGGACATGACCCTCTCGGGATTCGGCGCCCGGCAGGAGCTCTACGAGCGCTTCTTCTTCGGGGACCCGGTGCGCATGTACCAGACCCTCTACGAGGTCTACGACCAGGAACCCTACCGGGACCGGATCCGGCGGTTTTTGGGATGGGAGGCGTGAGATGCGACCGGAAGTGGTGCGGATCGGGCAGATCGGGCTCCTGGTCACCGACCTGGCGGCCTCGCGGGCCTTCTACCAGGACCTGCTCGGCTTCGTGGCGGTGGCCGAGCGCCCCGGCGAGCTCTACCTGCGGGGCTACGAGGAGCGGGCCTGGAGCCTCTACCTGAAGGAGGCCCCCGAGCCCGGGGTCCTGTGGGTGGGGTACAAGGTGGCCTCCGACGCCGACCTCGACCGGGTCCTCGACCTGGCCCGGCGGCGTGGGCTCCCGGTCCGGGAGGAGGAGGGCTTCGAGCGGCCCCGGACGGTGCGGATGCAGGACCCCTTCGGCTTTCCCCTGCTCTTTTATCACGCCGAGCAAAAGCACGAGCGGCTGCTGCAGGCCTACCACCGCTACCGCGGGCCGGGGATCCTCCGGATCGACCACAACAACGTCTTCACCCCCGACGTGGCCGGCACCCTGGCCTTCTACACCGAGGAGCTGGGCTTCCGCCTCACCGAGTACACCGAGGACGACGAGGGCCGGCTCTGGGCCGCCTGGGTCCACCGCAAGGGCAACGTCCACGACCTCGCCTTCACCAACGGCGCCGGCCCCCGGCTCCACCACTTCGCCTACTGGCTCCCCGACGCGATGAGCATCATCCGGGCCGCCGACATCCTGGCGGGGGCGATGCGGACCGACCGGATCGAGCGGGGGCCGGGCCGGCACGGGATCTCCAACGCGATGTTCCTCTACCTCAGGGACCCCGACGGCCACCGCATCGAGCTCTACACCTCCGACTACCTCACCGTCGACCCCGACCTCGAGCCGATCCGCTGGAGCCTCAACGACCCCCGCCGCCAGACCCTCTGGGGCCACCGGACGCCGAAGAGCTGGTTCCTCGAGGGCAGCCGGGTGGCGGCCTTCGAGGGTGGCTTCGTCGCCACCCGGGAGCCGGAGCTTTCGGGGCTTCCGGAGCACGTGATATGAGCGAGCGGGGCGCGGTGGCGGTGGTCGGCGCTGGCACCATGGGCCGGGGCATCGCCCAGGTGGCGGCCGCCGCCGGCTACCGGGTCCTCCTCTACGACCCCGTTCCCGAGGCGATTCAGGCGGCGCTGGACCGGATCCGGGCCTCGCTTACCCGGGCTGCCGAGCGGGGCCGGCTCGCCGAGCCGGTGGCGGCGGTCCTCGCCCGCGTCGAGCCGCGCTCCGGCCTGGAGGAGCTCGCCGAGGCCCCCCTGGCGGTGGAGGCGGTGCCGGAGCGGCTGGAGCTCAAGCAGGAGGTCTTCCGGACGCTCGCCGAGCGGAACCGGGGGATGCTCCTCGCCACCAACACCTCGACCCTGCCGGTCACCGCCATCGCCCGGCCGGTGCCGGGGCCGGAGCGGGTGGTGGGCCTCCACTTCTTCAACCCCCCGACCCGGATGCCGCTGGTGGAGGTGGTGCCGGGCCTCTTCACTTCGGAGGCGGCGGTGGCCGCCGCCCTCGCCTTCGCCCGCTCGCTGGGCAAGGAACCGGTGGTGGTCCGGGACACCCCCGGCTTCCTGGTCAACCGGGTGGCCCGGCCGTTCTACGGCGAGGCCCTGGTCCTGGCCGGCGACGGCGTCCCCTTCGAGACCGTCGACCGGGTGCTCCGGGGCCTGGGCTTCCCCATGGGGCCCTTCGAGCTCATGGACCTGATCGGGCTCGACGTCAACCTCGCCGCCACCCGGAGCGTGTGGGAACAGAGCTTTTTCGCCGACCGCTACCGCCCCCACCGGCTCCAGGTCGAGCGGGTGACGGCGGGCTGGCTGGGCCAGAAGACCGGGCGGGGCTTCTACCCCTACCCCCGCCCCGCCCCGCCGTCCCAGGCGGCGCCCGTCCCCCTTGCCCGGAGGGCCCACCTGGTGGGGGAGGGGCCGGTGGCCCGGGCGCTCGCTGCGCGGCTCGCCCCGGTGCCGGCGGAGGAGGCCGAGGCGATCGTCGACGCCCGGGTGGCCCTTGACCGGAAGGGCTACCCCCCGGAGGCCCCGCCCGGCCGGCCGGTCTACACCCTGATCTGGGGCCACTCGGCCTCGACCGCCCGGCCCCGCTACCCCCAGGCCGGCGAGGTGGTGGGGTTCTCGCTGGTCCCGCCCCTCGAGGACGGGAGCCCGGTCGAGCTCGCCGCCCCCGAGGGGCGATCGGTCCCCCCCGAGGCCCCGGGCTTCTTCGCCGCCCTTGGGCTTTCCCCGGTCGTCCTCCCGGACCAGCCGGGGGGGGTGGGGTTTCGGATCCTGGCGATGCTGATCAACGAGGCCTATAGCGCGCTCCGGGAGGGGGTGGCCGACGCCGTCACCCTGGACCGGGCGATGGAGCTCGGCACCCGCTACCCGCGGGGGCCGCTGGCCTGGGCCGCGGGCCTGGGCCTTCCCTACCTGCTCGCCGGGCTTAAGGGGCTTTTTTCCGAGCTCGGCGAGGACCGTTACCGGCCCGATCCGCTGCTCGTTCGCCGGGCGGCGGTGGGTGCGTTTGGAGGTGAGGGAGTATGAGGAAGCGGTGGATAGGACTGGCGGTGTTGTTGTTGGGGGCCGCCCTGGCCCAGGCCGAGGTGCGCATCGGGGTCACCCTCTCGGCCACCGGGCCGGCGGCCTCGCTGGGGATTCCCGAGAAGAACACCCTGCTCTTGATCGAGCAGGGGACCTTCGGGCTCCCCAAGGGGGTCAAGGTGCGGTTCTTCGTGCTCGACGACGGCACCGACCCCACCGCGGCGGTGAAGAACACCAAGAAGCTGATCCAGGAGAACCGGGTGCACCTCATCATCGGGGGGACGACCAGCCCCAACTCGCTGGCGATGATCGACGCGGTGGCCGAGGCCAAGGTGCCGTTCATCTCGCTGGCCGCCGCCAAGGCGATCATCTACCCGGTCGACGCCAAGCGCTACTGGGTCTTTAAGACCCCCCAGACCGACGAGCTGATGTCCAAGGCGGTGGTCGAGGACATGGTGGCCCGGGGGATCAAGACCGTCGCCTACCTCGGCTTCAACACCGCCTACGGCGAGGGCTGGGCCAAGGAGTTCGCCAAGGCCGCCAAGGCCGCCGGGCTCCAGCTGGTGGCCAGCGAGCGCTACTCCCCCAAGGACACCTCGGTGACCGGCCAGGTGCTCAAGATCCTCAGCAAGCGGCCCGACGCGGTGCTGATCGGCGCCGCCGGAACCCCGGCGGTTCTGCCCCAGCGGACCCTGGTGGAAAAGGGCTACCGGGGGCAGATCTACCAGACCCACGGGGTGGCCAACCCCGCCTTCCTCAAGGTCGGCGGCCGGTTCGTGGAGAACACCCTCCTGCCCGCGGGCCCCATCCTGGTCGCCGCCCAGCTGCCGAACGCCTTCCCCTCCAAGCGGCCGGCCCTCACCTACATCGCCGCCTACGAGGCCAAGTACGGGGTGGGCAGCTACTCGACCTTCGGGGGCCACGCCTACGACGCCTGGCAGATCGCCAAGGGGGCGATCGAGCGGGCCCTTAAAAAGGCCCGCCCGGACGACCTGGCCGCCTTCCGAAAGGCGCTCCGCGACGAGATCGAGGCCACCCACGGGGTGGTGGGGGTGCACGGGGTGTTCACCATGGGCCCCACCGACCACCTCGGCCTGAAGTTCAACGAGGCCGCGGTCATGGTCCGGGTCAAGAACGGCAACTGGGTGCTGGAGCGGACCTTCCGGTAACCCCTCGGGCGGGGCGGCGGCCATGGATCCCACCATCTTCGGTTTTCTCCTCTCCGACGGGCTGATCAGCGGGGCCCTCTACGCCCTGGTGGCGCTCAGCCTGGTGCTGGTCTTCGCGGTGACCCGGGTGATCCTGATCCCCATGGGGGAGTGGGTGATGTACGCCCCCCTGACCCAGGCGGGGTTCCTCGAGGGCCGCCTCCCCGCCACCGTGGGGCTCTCGGCGCTCTTGCTCCTGGTGTGGGCGGTCCTCGACCGGCGCCGGGGTCGGGCCCCCTGGCTCCTCGCCGGGTGGGCGGTGGGGGTGGGGCTCCTCGGCCTGGCCGGGGTGCGCTGGCCCTCCCTGGCCGGGCCGATCGCCTTTTTGGTCGTGCTCCCCCTGGGACCCGCCAGCTTCCGCCTCTTCTTCGAGCCCCTGCCCCAGGGTTCGGTGCTCCTCTACCTGATCCTGGCGGTGGGCCTGCACTTCGTCTACAAGGGCCTGGGGCTGGCCTTCTTCGGGCCCGACCAGTTCCGCCTCCCGGCCCTTTGGCCGGGGGAGCTCGGGGTCCTCGGGCTCCCGGTCCCCGGGCAGGGGGTCCTGCTGGTGGCCGCCGCCCTGCTGGCCATGGCCGGCCTCTTCCTCTTCTTCACCACCCTCTACGGCAAGGCCCTGCGGGCGGCGGCGGTCAACCGGCTGGGGGCCCGGATCTCGGGGATCAGCGTGCGGGAGGCGGGCCGGGTGGCCTTCCTCCTGGCCACCGCGGTGGGGGCGGCGGCCGGGCTGCTCGCCGCCCCCCTCACCAACGCCAGCTACGACATGGGGTTCCTGCTCGGCCTAAAGGGCTTCGTGGCCGCCATCCTGGGGGGGCTGGTGAGCTACCCGCTGGCGGTCGTGGGCGGTGGGCTGGTGGGGCTGCTCGAGGCCTTCAGCTCCTTCTACGCCAGCGCCTACAAGGAGGCGATCGTCTTCACCCTGCTGCTGCCGATCCTGGCCTGGCGGAGCCTCTCGGCGCTGACGCTGGAGGAGGAGGAATGAGCCGGGCAGGGCTTTTGGGCCTCGTCCTCCTGGCGGCGCTCCCCTGGCTGGTGCCGCCCTTCTACCAGACCCTCCTGGTCTTCACCGCCATCGCCGCCCTGGTCGCCGCCGGGCTCTACCTCCTCACCGGCCTGGCCGGCCTCACCAGCTTCGGGCAGGCGGCGTTCATGGGGGTGGCCGGCTACACCAGCGCCCTGCTCGCCGTCCGCTACGGCGTCGACCCCTGGCTCGGCCTTCTCGCCGGCCTCGCGGTCACCGGCCTTTTTGCCCTGGTGCTGGGGCTTTTGACCGTTCGGCTCAAGGGCCACTACCTCCCCCTCGCCACCATCGCCTGGCAGGTCGCCCTCTTCATCGTGATGGGGAGCTGGGTCGGGTTGACCGGCGGCCGGACCGGCCTCGCCGACCTGCCCCCGGTGCGGGTCCTGGAGCGGGCCCTCACCGATCCCCGCAGCTACTTCTACCTGGCCTGGGGCCTGGCCCTCCTCTACGCCGGGCTCCTCCACCGGCTGGTGCACAGCCGCCACGGCCGGATGATCCGGGCCCTTCGGGGCGACGCGGTGGCCGCCGCCTCCTTCGGGGCCCGGCCCCCCGACCTCAAGCTCTGGACCTTCGTGCTGGCCGCGCTGGGGGCCGGGGCCGCCGGCTGGCTCTACGTCCACTTCATCCGCTTCGTCAACCCCAGCCCCTTCTCCCTCGAGGCCTCGATCTTCTACCTGATCATGGCGGTGGTCGGGGGGGTGCAGTCGCTCCCCGGGGTGTTTCTGGGGGCCGCGTTGCTCACCGGCCTGGAGCAGTGGCTCAAGGACCTGCTCCCCCTCGTCTTCGGCAAGACCGGCAACTACGAGATCATCGCCTACGGCCTGATCCTGGTGGGGATCCTGCTGCTCGCCCCCAAGGGGCTCTGGCCCTGGATCGAGGCCCGCCTGCCCCGGGCCCGCCCGCCGCGGCCCGAGGGGCCGGGGCTTTCCCCAAGGGCGGCGTCCCTGGCCGACCCGCTCCTGGAGGTGCGGGGCCTCACCAAGTCGTTCGGAGGGCTGTTGGCGGTGAACCGGCTCTCCTTCGAGGTGCGCCGGGGGGAGATCCTGGGGCTGATCGGCCCCAACGGGGCCGGCAAGTCGACCACCTTCAACCTGCTCGCCGGGGTGCTCCGGCCCGACGCCGGCTCGGTGCGCTTCGCCGGCCGGGAGATCGCCGGCCGCTACCCCTTCGAGACGGTGCGGCTCGGCCTGGTGCGGACCTTCCAGCACCCCCACCTCTTTCCCGAGATGACCGTTTTGGAAAACGCCATGCTCGGCACCTTCCCCCGCACCCGCGCCCCCCTTCTCGCCTCGCTCTTTTGGCTCGACCGGGCCGAGGAGCGCCGGGCGGCCGCCGAGGCCTACCGGGCGTTGGAGGCGGTGGGGCTCGCCGAGCTCGCCTTCGAGAAGGCCGGCCGGCTGGCGCTCGGCCAGCAGCGCCAGCTCGAGCTGGCCCGGGCGCTGGCCGCCGACCCCCTCCTGCTCCTGCTCGACGAGCCCGCCGCCGGGCTTCGGGCGGGGGAGAAACGGGCCCTGGCCGAGCTGATCCAGGGGCTCCGCGAGCGGGGGATCACGGTCCTCCTGGTCGACCACGACATGGAGCTGGTGATGCACCTGGTCGACCGGGTGGTGGTGATGCACTACGGCGAGAAGCTGGCCGAAGGCAGCCCCGCCGAGGTCCAGCGGAACCCGGCGGTGGTCGAGGCTTACCTCGGGGGGGTGGCCTGATGCTCCGGGTGCGGGGGCTCGCCGTGCGCTACGGGTCGGCGGTGGCGGTCGAGGGGGTGGACCTCGAGGTCCACCCCGGCGAGGTGGTCACCCTGATCGGGCCCAACGGCGCCGGCAAGACCAGCACCCTCCTCGCCCTCACCGGGCTGGCCCGGGCGAGCGGCGAGCTTTGCTACCTCGGCCGCCCCCTCGACGGCCTGGAGCCCGAGGAGCGGGTGGCCCGGGGGATCGTCCTCGTCCACGAGCGGCGCCTTCTGTTCGGGGAGATGCCGGTGGAGGACAACCTCCTCCTGGGGGCCTTTTCCCGCTACAAGCGTGGGGAGCGGGGCCTTGGCGAGGACCTTGAGCGGGTCTACCGGCTCTTCCCCCGCCTGGCCGAGCGCAGGCGGCAGCCGGCCGCCACCCTCTCCGGCGGCGAGCAGCAGATGCTGGCGATCGGCCGGGCGTTGATGAGCCGCCCCAAGCTGCTCCTTTTGGACGAGCCCTCGCTGGGCCTCGCCCCCCTGGTGGTCCAGGAGATCTTCGGCATCCTGCGGCGGCTCAAGGCGGCGGGCACCACCCTCCTCCTGGTGGAGCAAAACGCCAAGGCCGCCCTCTCGCTGGCCGACCGGGGGTACCTCCTCGAGGCCGGCCGGGTGGTCCTGAGCGGCGACGCCGCCGAGCTCGCCCGCGACCCCCAGGTGGTCGAGCACTACCTCGGCCTGCACCCGGAGGAACGGCCGTGAGGGATCCCTTCATGCGCGCGCTGGGCATCGAGGTCGAGGCCCTCTCCCCCGAGGAGGCCCGGCTGGCGGTGGTGGTGGGGGCCGATCACCTCAACCTCCACGGCACCGCCCACGGGGGGTTGCTCTACGCCCTGGCCGACGCCGCCTTCGCCCTGCTTTCCAACCAAACCGCCAGGGCGGTGGCCCTCTCCACCCGGATCGACTACTTCCGGCCGGTGCGCCCGGGGGAGCGGGTCGAGGCCCGGGCCGAGGTCGTCCACCGGGGCCGGCGCACCGCCAGCTACCGCGTGCGGCTGGCGGTAGGGGACCGCCCGGTGGGCCAGTTCGTGGGAACCGTCTTTCATCTGGAGGCGTCATGAGGGAAGCCTGGATCGTGGAAGC